>Ga0209809_1000607_pt1 | contig 32377 bp, 34 predicted proteins | sample YNPMSTMetaG_FD_186172 | JGI IMG/M metagenome (GOLD analysis project Ga0209809, IMG submission 186172) | Anoxygenic and chlorotrophic microbial mat microbial communities from Yellowstone National Park, USA - YNP MS-T MetaG (SPAdes) (version 2) ...
TGCGAAAGACCTCGAAGTTACCTGCTGGCACCGTCACGTTGGACTTATTCAGCACCGTGTAAGTGTAGTCCAACAGCCGGTCGACTACCCGAGTGACGTTATTTCCTGCGCGCAACTCGATGACCTCGCGGGTCTGGCCGCCCCAGCGGGCCCCCACCGCCAGACTGGCCGGAGGCGGGTACTCCTGGATAGGGGGAGTGTAGCGAGCTACTTGCAGACGATCAAAGTCTTCTATGCCCAGCAAGCGCACTCCGCCGGCGTCTACCTGGCGGTAGTAAGAGCGCTCGAGGCCCCGCCCACTCAGGCGATAACGGATGGCAGGCTGGCCCTCAAAGGTAGTGGGCCCAATGATTGAAAGGCGCACCGGCGGTTCACCCATGCTGGCGCGGGGGGGCAGATAGATCCAGTCCAGCCCCGGTTGCGCAGGATAGAAGCCCACCGGCCCCTGGATAAGGGTGGTGTTGGTCTGAGGCTCGGTGGCACGTGGTGCACAGGCCACCAAAAGCAGCAGCAAAATAGCAAGTCGTCGCATCTCTTCAAATTTACCCTTAGTTGGGGATGGCAAGGTGTAAAACCTGGCGCAATTCCGAAAGCGAAAGTTCGCTGCAGGATGCCACTTGGACACGCCGCACCGGCACCCCCCTGCGGGTGAACCAGGCGACGGCAGCCACCTGTACAAGCTGAGGCGGTCGGGTTTTCAGAGGAAGCCTATGTCTTTAGTCGTGCAGCGCTTCCAACATTTTTTCCACACTGGTCAGCTTAACCCGGGGACGACCCTGGGCCTGCCCCAAAGCGCACTCGAGCGCATCCAGCTTGAGCCAGTGCTCTAGGGTTACATAGCGCACCCCCCGGGCCTGCAGCAGCCGGGTTACGGCCTCGGGGCTGGGCTCTGGAGCCAGCGGAAGGTGCGGGGCATCCTCTAGCAAAAGTTTTACGGTCTCGGTAGCGTCGGCTTTATTGGTGCCGATTACCCCACTGGGGCCGCGCTTGATCCAGCCGGCGGTGTATTCGCCCAACGCCACCTGGCCCTCGCGCAAGACCCGCCCTGCCTGGTTGGGAATGATCCCCTTGTGGCTGTCGAAGGGCACCCCCGGCAGGGGAACACCTTTGTAGCCGACCGAGCGCAGCACCAGGCCTACCTCGAGCTCCTCAAACTCGCCCGTGCCCACCGCGTTGAGGTTATCGTCCAGGCGATTTTTCTCCAGGCGGATCTTCTGTACCCGGCCCTCCCCCAGAATCGCTACCGGCGAAACAAAAAAACGCAGGTGCACCCGGCGGGGCTTGCCGGTGAGGGGTCTGGCGGCAAACTCGCGCAGCACCTCGAGGTTCTTGAGCAAAGCGGGCTCACCCGCAATGGAGGCGGCACTTTTTTCGTCGAGCTCGAGTTCCTCCGGCCTGACCACGATGTCGGCGTTGTGCAGCTCGCCCAGCTCGCGCAGTTCCTTGGTGGTGAACTTGGCCTGGGCAGGCCCCCGGCGGCCCAGCATGTAAATATCGCTGACCTGGCTCTGCGCCAGCACCGGCAGGGCATGGTCGGCAATATCGGTCTGGCGCAGCTCCTCCGCCGACTTGGCCAGAATGCGGGTGACGTCCACCGCCACGTTGCCCATGCCCACCACCGCTACCCCCTGCACATCCAGCCGGATATCCAGGTTCTGGTAGTCGGGGTGGCCGTTGTACCAGGCCACGAACTCGGTGGCGGAGAGGCTGCCCGGCAGGTCTTCGCCCGCGATGCCCAGGCGCCGGTCGCTGGAAGCCCCCACGGTGTAGATCACCGCGTCGTAATGACGGCGCAAATCGGCGCAGGTAAGGTCGCGGCCAAACTCAACATTGCCCAAAAAGCGCACCCGCGAGTCCTGCAGCACCCTCTGCATCACTTTGGTAACCGACTTGATGGTCTGGTGATCGGGCGCCACCCCATAGCGCACCAGGCCGTAGGGGGTGGGTAGCCGGTCAAACACATCCACCGATACATTTTTTTCTGTTTGCTTGATCAGGGCCTCAGTGGCATAGATACCCGAAGGCCCTGCACCGATGATCGCAACGCGCAGGGGGCGGTTTATATGCTGGCTTGGCATCTTTTGCATCCTCCGGCCTGCTTGGCGCCTGCTCGCGCTCAGACAGTGCAAATCATATCCCAACTCAGCCCTGCACAAACACAAGGCTACGGCCTGAGCACACCTATGAGCGGAGCGTACAGCAACACACCCGCTCCGTACAGCCCCAGCCAGAGCAGGTCGGCCACCCGCAGCCGCCGATGCAGCACCTGGGCGATACCCACCCAGAACAGCACCAGCGAAACCAGCAGGCAAAACAGGCCCAGGTAGGCCATAAGAAGCGGGGCCGCTACCATGCGGGCCAGGAGCCAAGAGCCTCCCGCCATGACCAGCGGGAGCCAGAGAAGCCCGGTCGCGTATATCAGCCAGCGGCGGCCTTGCACCCGGTTATTATCGCAGAATTCCACCCAGCTCGAGGCCCCACTCCAGTCGTAGGGTCTGTCCAGCCAACCGCAGGGCCAACAGGGCGGCAAGCTGCTGCTCGGAGCGGACCTCGAGGGTATTTATGGTTCTCAGGCGCAGGTTCGCCTCCGGCACAATTAAATCGCCCAGGGTGAAGCCAAGGCCGCTTTCTAGTTGCAGGCTTACCCGCTCGTTGGCCACAAATCCGGTGGCCAGGGCCAAAGAAAGCTGTGTGGCTTCCTCATTGAGGGGGTCACTCAGGCTCACCTGGGCCGCCAGGACTACCGGATCGCGAATCAGGCTGAGCACAAGGCCGTAGCGCAAAGCCCAGGGGTAAACCAGCGCCAGGGATAAGCGGGGCTCAAGCTCACCCCACCCTACCAGCCGGGCCTCCAGCCCCAGCGCCCCCTCCCAAAAAAGCTCGAACCCGCTCCGCCGCTCGGTCGCCAGGGCGAAGCGCCGTTCGGTCTGCAGGTAGCGCACCTCTGGCGAAAAGCTCAAAAACGCCTTCCAGCCGGAACCTAAGACCAGCTCGAGCCCTCCCAAAAGCTGTAGCCCGTGCTGTACCTGAGTAAATACAAAAAGCCCCCGTTCGGCCTCCTCCCCTACCCCAGAAACCTGCAGCGGGGCGTAGCGCACACCCAGGTTATAGCGAAGCTGGCCTGCTGCCTCCTGGGGATGCACCAGTGGGTAGTGGGTCAAGGGGCTGGGCCAGCGCAGCCCCCAGGAATAAAAGGCTTGCTACAAACCGTCTCAGGGCCACCTCCCAGATAAGCCCCGCAGGCTTCTCAGCCTGGCCTGCGCCTGCCGCTCACGAACCAGCAAGGCCGCCTCCTCGTCCGGCAGCGGCACCAGCACCACCCCGCCAAAGCCTTTCTCCGAAACCAGCCCTTCCAGGGAAACCATCCGCTGTCCCCAGCTTGGATCGGCCAGCAGCACCTGCTCCTGCACCAGACCCACCGCCACCACGTAATGTGGCTCTGGTAGCGTGGTGTGCAAAATCAGCGGCAGACCTCCCCGCACAAAGTAGTCCCTGAGCTGCTCCAGGCTAAGCCGAAATCCCCGGCTCTCGACCCCCAGCGCACGCATGGCCTGCCGTAGGGCCAGGGCATTGATGCCCACCTGCCGCACCTCCCCCTCGGCTTTTTGCAGGGCCTCGAGGGCCAGCGCCAACACCCTGGCCTCGTCCACCTCCGTCCTGCCGAAGTAATAGCGCAGTAGGGTAGCTACCGCCGCCGGGCCGCAGGTGAACCAGTCGGTCTGACCCACCACGTTCTGGTAGCGTAGCTCGCGGTACGAAACCGGGCCAGAGGCTAACGAAGGCGTAACATGCAGCAATAAACAAAACACTGCGAAAACCCTAATGTTCCACAACCACAAAACCCCTTTCTCTAGCATTGGTGCTATTGGCCTAGCTTTTTTCTTTCCTAAGCTCAAGTTCAAGCAGGTAGAAGCACAAAAAACTCACCACAGCCACAAGCAACAAAATCGGCCATGCAACGGTCGGCCAGAGAAGATACACGAAAGCCGCAATTGAACAAGAGATAAAGGATGCCTCATAGGCAGCTACCTTCCTTACATCTCTACGGCCAATTTTTTGAAGGAATTTTGTTTCTAGGCTACTGACATAGGGGTGAATCAGGTACAGGAGCAAGAAATTCAAAGCAAATAGGGCAACAGCCACTACCATGTTATTGGAAGGCGAAACAATTTCACGGGTGGCTGTTATGCCAAGCGCGAAGAAAAAGCTATCTCTGGTTCGACTCATCAATGACCTTGCAGAGAGGTGCCGGGCTATGAACAGCCCAGCACCTTCTTTGACATCTATGGTCGACGGTCGAGAGCACCTCTGGTAGCCCCCGTGCCTACGCTGCCACCCAAAAATTCTGCCGCACTCCCTGTACCTTTTGGAACGTAAAAAGTGCGCTCCACGGCTTTGCCAACAGCTCCGACCGCCTTGCCTACACCAACGCCAATTGCTCCAGCAATAGCATCCTTAGCTGCATCGGCCCATGTGTAGGACTCGCCAGCAGCGACTTTTTGTGCATACCCACTCGCGATGTTAACCATTGCTCCACCAAATGCCCAAACCCGCTTGCCCTGTATTTTCTCCAACTCCGCATCGGAGAGCTCCACCCCCACCGGCAGCACCACGGCGGCCTGGGTGGGCAGCGTAGCGGGGCGGCTCTGGGCTAGGGCCGGGGTAAGAGCAAGCAGGGCCAGAACGACTAGAGCCTGAAAGATTCGTTGCATGGTTCCTTCTGTAGAAATACCAGCGCTGGCGCCTTCTTTTTTGGCAAAACAACATCCCCCCAGCGTGTCTTGAAACACAGTGTTTTGGGGGCATTGTTTTTAAGGCGCAAGCCACCGCAAAGCCAGCACCAAGCCCCCCAGGGCCAGAAGAAACCCAAAGACCCATCCCAGCATCTGCGGCAGATCCTCCAAACGAGCCGCCCAAACCAGCGCCAGCAAACCCAGCGGCACCCCTAGAACCAACGCCAACGGCAAGACCAAAGATAGCGCCAAGGTCAGCAGCAACACCAGCGCGCCCCCAGACAACCCCGCCAGGCTCCCCAAAAAAATCGCCCCGGCCAGCACAAGGGGCAGCAGCAGAAGCCCCGTAGCTAGTTGCAGCAGGCGCAGGGGTCTCACAGCTCGCATTGTAAGTCCTGGCTGGACACAGGCCCACCCAGGTTTTTAGCATGGTTTTTATGACCCCACGCAAAGCCCGCACCACCTGCCCGCTGGACTGCCCCGATGCCTGCTCGCTCGTTGCCAGCATAGACGAGGCCAGCAATACCCTGCTCAAAATCGAGGGCGACCCCCAGCACCCCTTCACCCAGGGCTTTGCCTGCGTGAAAACCTATCGCTACCCCGAGCGCAACCATCACCCGCTGCGCCCGCTCTATCCGCTGCGCCGGGTGGGAAGCAAGGGCCAAGGCAGGTTTGAGCGGGTGAGCTGGGCGGTGGCGCTGGACGAGATTGCCGCGCGTTTGCAGGAGGTGGTGGGAGCACACGGCCCGGAAGCTGTACTGCCTTACCACTACGCCGGCACCATGGGCCTGATGCAGTACGAGCACCCCCTGACCTTTTTCCGCGCCCTGGGGGCCAGCGAGCTCCAGACCACCATCTGCGCCACCGCAGGCCAGGAAGCCTGGGTAGCCACCTACGGCGACCGCTTCGGCACCGACCCCGAGGCCATTCCCCAAGCCCGCTTCATCCTGCTGTGGGGCATCAACAGCCTGCACACCAACACCCACCTCACCCCCTTCCTGAAAAAAGCCCGGCAAAACGGGGCCCGCATCGTGCATATTGACCCCTACGAAAACCTGACCAGCCGCTTTGCCGACGAGCACATCAAGGTTCGCCCCGGCAGCGATGCCGCGCTGGCCTACGGGATGGCTCGAGCCATCGTGAAGGCTGGCCTGCACGACCAGGACTACATCGCCCGCATGACCACCGGCTTCGAGGCCTTCATGCAGGTGGCCGAGGCCTGGACGCCGGAGCGGGTGGAGGCTGTTACGGGCGTTCCCGCGGCCACCGTCGAGCGGCTGGCCCAGGAGTTTGCCCAGGCCAAGGCCTCTTTCATCCGCACCAGCTACGGCCTGACCCGCCACCCTGGCGGAGGTTCGGCCCTGCGGGCAGTGATTCTGCTGCCGGCTTTGACCGGGGCCTGGCAGTACCCTGGTGGGGGGGCGCTTCTGAGCACCAGCGGAGCCTTTGCCCTCAACCGCAAGTACCTGGGAGGCCGCCACCTTCTAGCGGCCCGGGCCACCCCGCCACGGCAGATCAACATGACCCAGATCGGTAGCGCACTCACCGCCCTGGAACCGCCCATCCGGGCCCTGTTTGTCTTCAACTCGAACCCGGCGGTGGTGGCCCCCCGCTCCGACCTGGTACAAAAGGGCCTGTTGCGCGAGGACCTCTTTACAGTGGTGCTCGAGCAGGCCCTCACCGAGACCACCCGCTACGCCGACTACGTGCTGCCCGCCACCACCTTTTTGGAGCACCCCGACCTCTACACCGCCTACGGGCACTACTACCTCTCCTGGAACGAGGCGGTGATGCCGCCCCAGGGCGAGGCCCGGCCCAACACCTGGGTCTTCGCCGAACTGGGCCGGCGGCTGGGCCTGGACGAGCCCACCCTCTACTGGGAGGCCGAGACCCTGGCCCGCTCGCTTTTGGACACCGACCACCCCTGGCTTCGGGGCATCACCCTCGAGCGCCTCCAGGCCGAGGGCTTCGTGCGGCTCAACATTCCCCCCGACCACCGTCCTTTTACCGAGCGGGCCGGCACGCCATCGGGTAAGGTGCAGTTCGACCCGCCGCCCCAGGTCATCCTGACCGAGCCCACGCCGGACTTCCCCCTGATCCTGATGACCCCCCCGGCCAAGCACTTCCTGAACACCACCTACGGGCATATCGAGCGGTTGGTGCAGGGCGAAGGCGGCGAGCCGGTGCTGCTGGTACACCCCGAGGACGCGCAGGCTTTTGGCGCGGCGGACGGAGCGCTGGTGCGGATACGCTCCCGGCACGGCGCAGTGGTGCGGCGGGTGCGGGTGAGCGAGGCCCCCGTCCGGGGCACGGTGGTGCTGGAGGGCACCTGGTGGGAGGCCCCCGCCCCCGACGGCAAGGGCATCAATTGGCTCACCGGCGAACACCTCACCGACATGGGCGAGGGTTCGACCTTCCACAGCAACCCGGTGCGGCTCGAGGCGCTGGACTAGACGGCCTGTCCCACCCCCACCTGCCAAAGCTCTTCTTCCTGCAGGGCCCAGGCCGGATACTCCTCCTTAGCGAGGAAGTGCCGGGCATAGAGCGAAGCCAACTTGGTGTGGCGCTCGCTGCCCAGCTCATAAAGCAGGGCCACGGTGGCCGCATCGGCCAGGGTGCGCAGGGCTTCTTTGGCATGCCACTGGGCCTCCTCCGGCGGGAGGGCTTGCAGTTGCTTGAGGGTGTGTTGCAAAGCGGCCTCGGCCAGCCGGGCTTCCTCGCTTTCTACGGCCTCGAGCTTGGTACCAAACTCGAGCAAAAAAGGCTCGGCAGCCCCTTTGCGGAACAGCACCTCGAGGGTGTCCAAAGCCTGCACGTTGGCCGGGCCTTCCCAGATGGGGGTGATCAGGGCCTCGCGGGCCAGCCGGGCGATGGCGAAGTCCTCCACAAAGCCCACCCCGCCGAAAAGCTCCATGCCAAGCTGGGTGCAGAACGTGCCGTGCTCGGCGGTGCGGGCCTTGGCTAGATGGGCCAGCAGCCGGGCGTAGTGGTAGCGGGGGGAGTAGGGCGGGGTCTCCTGCCAGGCCTCGTCCCAGGCCGCCACCGCCCGGAAGGTCAGGGCTAGGCCGCCCGCGATCCGCACCGCCAGGTCGGTCAGGTCGCGCCGGATCAGAGGGTGTTGCTCCAGCTTTTTACCAAAAGCCACGCGCGACTGAACACGGAAGAGGGCCTCGAGCTGGGCCTTTCTGGCCAGACCCAAAGCCCCCGCCGCGTTGGCCAGGCGCGAGAGGGTGAGAGCCTCCAGGATGTAGTAGATGCCCTCCTCGGCGCGACCTATCAGATAGGCTTCAGTGTAGTCGAAGTCCACTTCACCCGAGGGCACCGCGCGGGTAGCCAGCTTGTCCTTCAGCCGCCGCACACGGTAGTTGAGCTCTCCCCTGCTGTCCAGCCGGGGCACCAAAAACAGCGCGATGCCTTTGGGGCCGGCAGGCGCGCCCTCGGGCCGGGCTGAAACAATGGCGTAATCGGTCAGGCCTGCGCCACTGGAGAAGTATTTATCGCCAAAAAGCCGCCAGGCCGCCCCGTCGGGAACAGCCCGCACCCGGTTGGCCCCCAGGTCGGAGCCGCCCTGCACCTCGGTCATCCAGGTAGCGCCGAAGGCCCGGCCCGCGAGAAGCTCCTCCTTCCAGCGGGAAAACTGCGGGGCGTATTTGTGGATGATGTAGATAACGCAGTTGGTGATGGTTTGAAGGCAGTATAAACCCGGGTCGGCCAGCAGGTAGCCCAGCACAAAGTGTTGGTGCCAGCTTTCTCCCTGGTAGGGAGGCTGGTTGATGGCGGCCAGTTGGCGATTGATGGCTTCGTGCGCTGGGGAAAGCTGCACCCGATCCACACGGTTGCCGTCCAGGTCGTGCATAACCAGCACGGGTCGGGCCTCATGGTCCACATGGTCGGCAACACGGTAAGCTTCTCCTCCGGCCAAAGCCCCGAAGCGCTCGAGTTCATCTTGGTGCGCGATCCAACCCTTCCAGTGGCGGCTTAGAATCTGGGGCAGATCGGGTTCCAGGGCCCAGTGGTTCTTGCCATAGGCATAGGATCTGTGTTTCATAATAACCCTACTTTCAGCAGTAGTATAACTTATGCGACCGATTGACCTCCGCTCCGACACCGTAACCCAGCCCACCCCCGCCATGCGCAAAGCCATGGCCGAGGCCGAGGTGGGCGACGACGTGTATGGCGAAGACCCCACCGTGCGCCGCCTGGAGGCTCTGGCTGCCGAGATGCTGGGCTTTGAGGCCGCCCTCTTCATGCCCAGCGGCACCATGAGCAACCAGGTCGCCCTGATGCTGCACCTGAAGCGTGGGCAGGAGGTCATCGCCCCCAAAGGGGCTCACATCTACGAGTACGAGCCCGGCTCGCTGGCAGTGCTCTCGGGCGGAACCATCCGGCTGGTGGAGGCCCCTTACGGCGTACCTGACCCCGAGGCGGTGCGGGCCGCCATCCACACCTCGGTGCACCAGGCCCCCACTGGGCTTATCGCGCTGGAAAACACCCACAACACCGCGGGCGGCACGGTGGTGCCCCTCTCCGTTCAGCGGGCCATTCAGCAAGTGGCCGAAGAGGCCGGGCTTCCCACCCACTTGGACGGGGCCCGCCTTTTCAACGCAGTCGTAGCCCTTCATACTACCCCCACCGAGCTGGCCCGGGGTTTCCGCACCGTCTCGATCTGCTTGTCCAAAGGGCTGGGGGCGCCGGTGGGCTCGGTTCTACTGATGCCGCGCGCGTATCGGGCCGAGGCCTGGCGCTACCGCAAGCTATTGGGAGGTGGGATGCGGCAGGCCGGGGTGCTGGCCGCCGCGGGCATCCTTGCCCTTACCGAAGGCCCCAAGCACCTGGCCCGCGACCACCAGATGGCCCGCGCCCTGGCCGAGGGCCTGCTGCGCCTACACCTCGAGGTTGACCTGCAAGCGGTGCAGACCAACATGGTGTATGTGCAGGTTCCTCAGGCCCCGGCCCTGGTCCAGCGCCTGCGCGAGCTAGGGGTGCTGGCGAATGCCATGGGGCCCAGGCGGGTGCGCTTTGTTACCCATCGCGATCTGCGCGACGAGGACATTCCCCAAGCCCTGAAGCGCATCGAACAGGCCCTGCAGACCGCATAGCCCTGTGTCATTCGGCCCAGGTCTCTACCTGTTTGTAGTGCACCAGTGCTGCATACAGGGTTTGCGAGGCGGTAGTGGAGGTTGAGAACTTGATGTCCACAATGACGCTCTCCTCTGGCAGCCCCTCGATAAAGCGATCAAGCCGCTCCTGAAAGACATCCGGGTCAGCTGCAGCAATAAGTTTGAGGCGCATTCCTTGCATGGCTATAGGGTAGCGCAGCATGCCGCGCAGCCCTGTGATTTAATGGCGGCCCGAAAGAAGCTGGTGGGGCAGGTCACCAATTACCCCGTCCACTCCCCACTGGAGCAGCTCTTGCACCCGTGTGGCCTGGTTGACCGTCCAGGTAACCACGAACCAACCACGGGCCTTGAGCTGGGCCACCTTGCCCTGGCTCAGGAGGGCAAAGTGGGGATGAACCCCCTGCAGCGGCAGGCAGGGAGCCAGTTCTTCCATTTCCGGCTCGGCGTAGAGCAAGGCCAGCGGCACCCCCACCCCCAACCGGTGCAGGCGGATCAGGGCCAGCGGGTCGAAGCTGCTGATCCAGACCCTCGAGCGCCCCGGCCAGGCCCGCAGGGCCTGCACCAGTAAGGCCTCGCGCCCATCGGAGGAACCAGGATGGCTTTTGAGCTCGAGGTTGAGCCAGGCCTGGGGAAACCCCTCGGCCAGCTCGAAGACCTGCTCGAGCCTCGGCATCCAGGGTGCTTGCCGCTGCAAGTTCGGCCAGTCCATCTGAGCGATTGGACGCCCCTCGAGCTCAAAGTCGTGGTGGACGGCCAGCACCCCATCGCGGGTACGCTGCAAGTCGAGCTCGAGGCCATCCAGACCCGCCTCGAGGGCCCTTCGGAAGGACTCCAGGGTGTTTTCCCTGGCCTGTTGGGGCGAGCCACGGTGTCCCAGCAACAAGGGTTTAGCAAACATCATCTCCGGCAGATTTTACGCCATGGCTGAAAGCAGGTCTGCCCCAGTGTGTTGTAGACTGCTAGCCATGGGCAAATACGATGAGCGCCTCTCGCAATTGACCCAGTCCGACATTGTTGCTCGACTCGAGGGTCCTGGCGGTCTTCTGGCAGTGAGCAATCGAGAGTTGTTTTACCTGGATAGCAATACCCAGCAAACTGCCCCCCTTTACCTTATCAAGCGCATCAGCGTAAATAAGCAGACCGGCACTGTGGATGTCATGGGCGAGCAGGGTACCCTTATAGCCATTGCCCCGGCTGCCTTTCAAAAAGACGAGCTCAAGCTTTTCCTGGAGTCGCTCAAGGAGCATGTTATCCGAGCCAAATCCGATGCCCCGCGGGCAAGCGAAGCGCCCAAGACCCTCGATTCGGTAGAAACAGCCTCGAGCGATCGGGGCTTCAGCACCCCACCACCCCAGCCCCCCGCGCAGAGAGTGCCGCCCGCGGCCAGTGATCTCTCCCCCTCCTCCGCTCAGGCCAGCACCACCGAAGCAGTCAAACCCTCGCCCGACGAAGCCAGCGCCCCCTCCTGGGCCTACGAAGCTCCGTCTAAACCCAGTGCAGCCGGACCCACACCCCGGGCTCAAGCAACCAAGGACCTCACCCCTCCCACATCCCCTGCTTCTAAAAGCTCAAGCTCGACCCAGCGCCTTGTCTCGGTCTTGCTGAAAGTATCTGCACTTGTCACGGCGTCGGTCACGGCCGGGTATTTGGTGGCGAATACAAGCGCCGCCAGTGACATCTGGGTCCCTTTGGGGGTGATGACGCTGGGTCTTTCCCTGGCACTGATCCAGTGGCGCCTGTCTGAGCCTTAAGGTTCTATCCTAAATCATGAAGCGCTGGCTCAGCACGGTATATGTTTTTGTGGTTCTCGGGCTCGGCCTGATGAACACCTGGCCTCATCTGACCGTACGCTTTACCCCGGCTAAACTCGATACAACCTCCGAAGCGCAGGTCCTCACCCTCAAGCCGGGCCCGATCACACCTGAGGTGGAGAGGGTTAATCTCAACACCGCTAGCCAGGCTGAAATTGAAAGCCTGCCCGGCATTGGTCCAACACTCGCCCAACGCATCATCGAAGGCCGCCCCTACCGTTCGATAGAGGAGCTGGATCGCATAAAAGGTATTGGGCCCAAGCTGATTGAGCGGCTCCGCCCACGGGTCACCCTATGATCCCCTTGGCCCTGGGCTCTGGTGCCCTGCTAGGGGCCCTCAGTCAGCTAACCCCTCTGGCCTTTTTAGGCCTACTGGGAGGGCTTTGGCTCTCTCAGGCAGCCCGCTGGCTGGGCCTGCTGGCTTATCTTCTGGTGGTGCTCCACCTTGCCGTCAAAGATCCCTGGGCCCCCCAGATCGGGCGTTGGGTGCGGCTGGAAGGTCGCTTGCAGGACGGTTTTCTCCACACGGCCAAAGGGCGCGTGTTCGTGCGCTACTTTCCAAGGTTGCAGGACGGAAGGTATGTGCTAGAGGGCCACCTGCTGCGACCTGCGGGTAAGCGCAACCCTGGGGGGTTCGACCAGCAAACCTGGTTGCGCGGACTAGGGGTGACAGCGGTGCTGCAGGCTCGAGCGGTGGTGCGCTATGAGCCCCTGCCGTCAGATCTTCAGCAAAAGCTAAGAGGTCGGCTCGAGGCCGGCCTTTCTCCACCTGTGGCTGCCTTGCTTGTCGCGTTGACCTTGGGGGAGCGGGGTGACTTGGGTGAGACTTACGTAGAGTTTCAGCGGGCTGGCCTGGCCCATACCCTGGCCTTATCGGGACTGCACGTGGGGATTTTGAGCGTCTTTTTTCTGCTGCTTTTCTACCCCCTCGGCCCATGGCGCTACCTGCTCGCTGCTGTGCTTCTTCTGCTCTACGTGTGGCTGGTGGGACCGCTACCCTCATTGGTGCGGGCTGTGATTATGGCCACAACAGTACTGCTGGGCCTTTTTATGGGGCGTGGCCGGGTGGCGCTCCTGCCTGCCCTAGCCTTGGCCTTGTTTGTCCAGCTATTGCTCGAGCCACGCGCCATCTTCAGTTTGTCAGCACAGCTTTCCTATCTGGCCGTACTGGGCATGGCCTTAGTGCTTCCTCGCTTGCCCCAGCTCACGGGCTGGAAGCAATGGGTGTGGGGCTCGCTTGGCGTTACCATGGCCGCTCAGGTTCTAACCCTTCCACTTTTGCTCCACCACTTTCACCTACTGCCGCTGCTCTCCCCCCTGGCCAACCTGTTGGTACTGCCCCTGCTTGGCTTACTGGTTCCTCTGGGTTTTCTCAAGCTGTTGCTGGGAGGCTTGCTGGCCGGGCCAACGGAAGCTCTGGGAACATTGGTTCTGTGGCTGGCAGACTGGCTGTCCCAGGGCCCCATACTTCGCTGGGGTGAGATAGCCCCGCTAGGGTTTGCCCTGTACTACCTCGGCATCCTCCCCCTGCTGCTCGGTCTTCACGGATACTTGCGCTGGCCACATGCAACCAGTCTGGCTGCTACCGCTGCCCTGGTCTCTTTGTTGACGCAGTACCCGCCACGGGCTGACCTTTGGCAGCTCGACGTGGGCCAAGGCGATGCTATCTTGGTGCGTCTTCCTGGAAGGGTTGAGATTCTTGTAGACGGAGGCCGCGACTGGGCCTACCCTCGGCTAGAACGAGCCTTGCGAGCACTGGGCGTGGATGAACTGGATCTACTCATTGCCACCCACCCTGACGCCGATCATGTGGGGGCCCTACCGCAGCTCATAAGGAATTTTCCGGTGGGCACACTGGTTAGCGGGCCAAGGGTACGAGGAAATACGCTGGATGACGCCCTCCATCAGGCTGCACGTTCAAAGGGAGTCCGGGTTTTACCTGTTCGCGCTGGGACGCGGCTAACTCTGGCCGGAGCTAGTTTGCACTTCCTGGGACCGCAAGGCCACGAAGCGGAAGACAACGAGCGCAGCCTGGTATTTGTACTGGAATTCAATGGTCGCAAAGTGTTATTTACAGGTGACGCCCCCGCCTCGGCTGAGGTTCGCTGGCGTCCAGAGGTGGTGGATATCCTCAAGGTGGGCCACCATGGCTCCGAAACCAGCACCAGCGAGTACCTGCTGCAAAACTTTCGGCCAAGGATCGCCCTGATTGGGGTAGGTAACAACCCCTACGGCCACCCCTCGAGGGCAGTTCTGGAACGGTTGCATCAGTATGGGCTGCAAATTCGGCGCACCGATCTGGAGGGAGCCATACGAATCCCACTTCGGTAGGCTATAACTCGTATCCCAGCGCCTTGAGGATCGCATTTAGCTCCTCTTCAGAGTGGTAGCTGATCTCTATTTTTCCTCTTTTCAAGCTGGTGAAGCGTACTTTCGTACCCAGCCGGTGGGAGAGGGTGCGGGCAATGTCGGCGTAGGCTTCTTCTTCTCTAGAGCGCGCGCTCGAGGTCGTCAGCTTGTCTTTCAGCCTCTCTGTCTCACGCACGCTAAGTTGTTTGGAGAGCACCTCCGATAAGCCCCAGTTGCGCTTTGGTTCAGGTAGCATTAAGAGCGCACGTGCGTGTCCTGCACTAATCCGATTCTCCTCCAAAGCCTTCTTTATCTCCGGGGTGAGCTGAAGCAGGCGCAAGGCGTTGGTGACCGTAACCCGGGCTTTCCCCACCGCCTTGGCTACCTCCTCCTGGGTCATACCCATGTCCACCAGGCGCTTATACCCCTCCGCCTCTTCCATGGGGTTTAGGTCTTCCCGCTGGAGATTTTCGATGAGCGCAATCTCCAAGGCCTCCCTCTCGCCTATATCCTTGATCACCACAGGGACTTCGCGCAGGCCGGCCATCTGAGAAGCCCTAAACCGCCGCTCACCAGCAACCAGCTCATACATGTCGCCTTTGGGACGCACGAGCAGGGGCTGCAGCAGGCCCTTTTCTTTGATTGAAGCGGCAAGTTCCTCCAATGCCACCGGATCGAATGTCCGGCGCGGCTGCGCAGGATTGGGTTTGATGAGGGCTAGGGGCAGCCTGGTAAGTGAGGCAGGAACTTTGGGCAACAGGGCTTCTAAGCCCTTGCCTAAACCGCTAGGCTTCTTGGACACGGCGCATCACCTCCTCAGCCAGGCGCCGGTAAGCGTGAGCTCCACTGCTGGTAGGGGCATACCGGCCAATGTCCTGACCGTAGCTGGGGGCCTCGGCCAACCGCACGTTACGGGGTATGACGGTCCAGAAAACCTGTTCCCCCAGGTTGGTGCGAATGTTGCTCTCGACCTGCTGAGAAAGCAAGGTGCGGGGATCGTACATCGTTATCAGCACGCCCAAGAGCCGTAAGGCTGGGTTCAGGCTAGCGCGTACCCGATCGATGGTTTCCATAAGGCCGGCAATGCCCTCCAGGGCATAGTACTCAGCCTGCACAGGCACAATCAGACCCTCCGAAGCCGATAGCACATTCAGCGTGAGGGGTCCCAGGCTGGGGGGCGCGTCCAGCAGAATCATGTCGTAGGCCGGCTCAAGCGGTCGCAGCACCTCCGCCAGCCGGTTGGGGTTCTCGATCAGTTCAGCAGAAGCCCCCACCAGGTCGGGGCTCGAGGGAAGCAGATCCAAGCCCCTAGCGATGTTGATTACCGCCGCTTGTGCACTGTCGTGACCCACCAACACAGTATAAATGTTTGGTTCACGGATAGCCTGCCCCATTCCAGAGGTCGCGTTGGCCTGTGGATCTAGGTCTACCAGCAGTACCTTCTGACCCGCCCTGGCCAGATAGGCCGATAGGTTTACGGCTGTGGTGGTCTTACCCACCCCTCCTTTTTGATTTACCAGGCCAATGCGTTTCACCCTGTCCCCTAGGATAACGGATTTTTTGCTGGAACCCCGGGTTTACGGGGATATTGGCGTGGTGTGGGGGCCACTTTTCGCAAAACGACCAGGGTGCGAGCATCCCCAGTTATGGGTAGTTTCAAACACGAAACCCCTTCCAGTCGCCCCCCCAGCTTGTCTAACGCGCCTAAGGCCCCCTCCAGCTCCCGCTCCACACCAACCCCTTTTTGCACCAGCACAAACCCACCCACTTTCACCAGTGGCAGGGTCAGCTCTGCCACCGTGGCCAGGGATGCCACTGCCCGACTTAGGGCTGCACCATATGTTTCACGTTTTACATGCTGCTGTGCCAGCTCCTCTGCGCGTCCCCAAAGCGCCCGAGCGTTTTCAAGACCCAGGGTTCGTATCACCCGGGCCACGAAATTAGCCTTCTTCTGGGTAGCATCTAGCAGGTCGAACCGAATGCCAGGCTGCACAATGGCCAGGGGTAGCCCGGGAAAACCTGCACCAGTACCTACATCAATCACCGAGATTCCCTCGAGCAAATCAGGATGGATCAGGCAGGTCAGGGAGTCCACGAAGTGTTTCAAAACGATACCCGCTTCGTCTCGAATAGCAGTGAGATTGGTGGTCTGGTTGGCCTCTGTAAGCAGTTTGAAGAAAGTGGAAAATGCAGGGATGTGAGGCTCGAGGTTTAACCCAAGCTCCACCCCAGCCCGCAACAGCAGTTGGACTCCAGCTGGCGTCAAGTGCATAAAAGGACGCCTGGGAGGGCTTTAGCTAGATGTAAAACGTGAAACATTACCCCAAATGAAAACGGTCTTGTGGATCCTACGCCGGAGCGGGCTCCCGGGTAAGGTAAACCAGAAGGGCAGTTAGATCTGAATCACGAATGCCAGGAACCCGAGAGGCCGCTGCTATAGAGCGGGGCCGAATCCGGCTCAATTTCTCCACCGCTTCCCGAGAGAGGCTAGGAACCTGACCGTAATCCAGGGTAGCAGGAAGAAGGTAGGCCTCGAGTTCTTTGAGCCTCTCCCGCAACCTGGCCTGACGTTCGATGTAACCTGCGTACTTGGCCCGAATCTCTACTTGGTGGGCCTCTGCCCTGCTCAGAGGCTCCTCAGGTGGACCGATTAGCTGTAGCACCTGCTCATAACTGATCTCTGGACGACGCAGATACTGCAGTGCCGAAACCCCACCTAGGCGGCTTTTTTGTAGGCGGAGTAGTTCACGCTCAACTCGAGCATACTTGGCCCGCACTGCCTGCAAGTCCTCCGTGGTGCGCAAACCCCAGGCGGCTGCTAACGGCACCAAGCGCTCATCGGCGTTGTCGGCGCGGCACAACAAGCGAAGCTCCACCCTCGAGGTCATCATGCGGTACGGCTCATCCACACCACGGTAAACCAAATCATCTACCATCACCCCGATGTAGCCAGATCCACGCGGCAGATCGACCTCCGCCAGTCCCATGGCATAGCGTGCCGCATTCAAACCGGCTAGCAACCCCTGGGCTGCCGCCTCCTCATAACCCGAGGTACCATTGAGCTGACCTGCAGTGAACAATCCCGGCAACTTGCGGGACTGAAGCCCTGGAGTTAGCTCCAGGGGGTTTACCGCATCATATTCCACCGCATAGGCGAAGCGCTGGATGACAGCCTTCTCAAAGCCTGGCAGGGTCTGCACCAGGCGCAGCTGCAACTCCGGAGGTAAGGAGGAGCTAAAGCCCTGCAGGTAAAGCTCTGTGGTGTGCAGGCCGTCAGGCTCTACGAACAGCAGGTGTGTTTCCTTATCAGCAAAGCGCACCACCTTGTCCTCAATCGAAGGGCAGTAACGGGGACCTATACCCTCGATATCCCCTCCATATAGCGGTGATAGGTGCAGGTTTTCCTGGATCAGCCGGTGGGTGGCGGTGGTGGTCCGGGTCTGCCAGGTTGGGCGTGCAGTTGCGTAGGGACCTGGTGTTCCGCTAAAGGTCTCGGGAGGGTCGTCCGCTGGTACCAGCTCCAGCTCTTTGTAGTCCACCGAATCCGCCCGAATGCGAGGCGGGGTACCAGTCTTGAAGCGCAACAGGGTGTGCCCCACAGCACGCAGGTTTTGGGAAAGGTAACGGGCTGGGGGCTCACCCTGCCGCCCAGCCGGCCGGGACTGCCGCCCATACCAGACCACACCCCGCAAGAAAGTACCGCTGGCCACCACCACTGCCCGGCCCGCCAGCTGGCGTCCGTCCACTGTCAAAACCCCCCGCAGCAACCCTCGTTCGATCCATAGAGCTGCCACTTCACCCCGGATGCTTTCAACTTGAGGGTGCGCCAGTAAGACTTGCTGGGCCTCTATGGCGTACAGGTCGCGGTCTACCTGGACACGCAAGCTCTGCACTGCCGGGCCCTTGGAGCGATTGAGGACACGGGTATGGATGGCGGTGGCATCGGCCAGCTTGCCCATGAGACCACCCAAGGCCTCAATTTCCGCCACCAGCTGGCTTTTGCCTGGTCCGCCTACCGCGGGGTTACACGGCATCAAACCCACGCGTTCGGGGTTGGAAGTGACCAATGCCACCCTCACCCCCAGCCTGGCTGCAGCCCAGGCAGCCTCGATGCCCGCATGGCCCCCACCTACCACGATCACGTCATAAACCTTCATCCATCCAGCCTCTAGCCCTATATTGTAGCAGAGGGATGGGAAGCAAAATTCTCGCCCATGCGCTGTCCACGGCGGAATCAGGCGCAACCAGGCTTGCTTAGAAGGCAAGACAAGCCTGCGCCCGGACATAACTTATCCACAGATGGATTTCCTGCCTGTGGACAACTCGGTAGAATGTACAAATCTGTTGCGGGAGGATCGGCCTTGACCCAGAATACCGTTTGGCAAAATGTCCTCGAGTACGTGCGCCAGAGCATCACCGAGGTGGAATACCACACCTGGTTTGAAAAGATTCAGCCGCTGGGGGTGGTCAATGGCATACTCGAGCTAGGTGTGCCCACCAGCTTCTTCAAGGGATGGATTGAAGAGCACTATGCCGAACTGCTTACCGAGGCGCTAACCCGGCTAGGCGCACAAACCCCTCGCTTTGAGCTAAGGGTGGTTCCGGGTAAGCCCATCCAGGAAGACATCTTTTCTGCTTCCAACCTGGTCAAGCCACCGGAGGCGCGGGCCCGGCTGAACCCCAAATACACCTTCGAGAACTTTGTAGTTGGACCAAACAACAACCTCGCGCATGCTGCTGCTGTAGCTGTGGCCGAGTCACCCGGCAATGCCTACAACCCTTTGTTCATCTATGGCGGTGTTGGGCTCGGCAAGACCCATCTGATGCACGCAGTGGGGCACTCGGTGGCCCAGCGCTTTCCCGAAAAAAGAATCGAGTACGTCTCCACTGAGACCTTCACCAACGACCTCATAAACGCCATCCGCGAGGACCGCATGACCGAGTTCCGCGACCGCTACCGCTCTGTAGACCTCCTGCTGGTGGATGATGTCCAGTTCATCGCAGGGAAGGAGCGCACTCAGGAAGAGTTTTTCCACACCTTCAACGCCCTCTACGAAGCCCGAAAACAGATCATCTTGTCATCTGACCGGCCTCCCAAGGACATCCTAACCCTAGAAGCCCGCCTGCGCAGCCGTTTTGAATGGGGCTTGATCACCGATATTCAGCCCCCCGACCTCGAGACCCGTGTGGCTATCCTCAAGATGAACTCCGAGTACCGTAACATGCGCATTCCCGAAGAGGTGTTGGAGTACATCGCCAAGCAAATTACCTCCAACATCCGTGAACTCGAGGGGGCCCTGATGCGGGTGATCGCTTACGCCTCACTCAACGGTGTTCAACTGAGCAAAGCGGTAGCTACCAAAGCACTTTCTGACGTGTTTGCTGCCTCTGAAAGCAGCCTTGGCCCGGAAGATATCCTCAAAGCAGTGGCCGAGTACTACAATCTAAGGCCAGAGGAAGTACGCGGCGCAGGCCGCCGCAAGGAGGTGGTCATCCCCCGTCAAATCGCCATGTATCTAATTCGCGAGATGACCCATGCCTCGCTGCCAGAAATCGGGCAGTTCTTCGACGGGCGCGACCACACCACTGTGCTCTACGCTATACAGAAAATCCAGGAAAGTCTGGACACCGACCCTGGCTTTCAACAGGCCATCAAGGCTATCAAGGAGCGCCTACGCTAGCCGCCACTATGGTTGCTAAAGTCATAGGGCCATGGTTGTGGACAAATCAATTCATCCTGTGGATAAACCTGTGGATAAGATGTGGATAACCCTGTGGACAAACTTGTGGATAAGTGCGTGCCAGGCGCGCCTGTGGATAAGTGCCCACCTTATCCACAGCTTATCCACAGCTTATGCACAATTTTCCCCAACCTTTATCCACAGGCTAAATTCCCTTTCTATCGGTATTAATTGACACTTATCCACATATCCACAGGCCTTACTACTACTACGGCTGAGTTAAAAATTTTTTTAAAGACCGTAGAAGTTAAACTTAAAAAGCGCACCCAAATTAAAAGCACCCCCGAAAATCAGCAACCAGCCCACAGCCAGAAACCTGAGGGAAGTGAGGAGGCTGGGGAAGCTGGATCCGACTGTTAGAATGTCTGCATCACATGGGGTCACGGCCCCAACCACTTGCCCAAGATGGAGGCCAGCGTGGAAGCCCGCATCCCCAAACGAACCCTTGTCGAAGGACTATCCATTCTCGAGCGGATCATTCCTAGCCGCAGCTCCAACCCCATCCTCACCTATCTGCCCATCGAACTTACCCCGCAGAGCCTAGTTTTGCGTGGCACCAACGGTGAAGTGGATATCGAGGTCAAACTTCCTGCGGAGACCCAAGGCCTAGGTCAGGTGCTAATACCCGCGCATACCTTTGTGCAAATAGTGCGCAGTGTTCCGGGCGAGATGGTCGAGCTGCTTTCTGGAGGTGGCGAACGCCTGGAACTGCGTTCGGGCACCTTCAATACCCAGCTAGCCACCACCAGTCCAGACGGCTATCCTGCCCTAGACTTTACCGTGCCAAGAGCAGAGAGGATTTCCGCGGCAAAGCTGGCCCAGGCCATCACCCGGGTGCGCTATGCTGCCAGCAATGAGGAGTACAGGGCTATATTCCGGGGTGTGCAGCTGGAGATGTCCCCTGCCGGCCTACGGGCTGTTGCTTCAGACGGTTTTCGTCTGGCCCGCTACGACCTGCCCATGCAGCTACAAGCGCGCAAGTTGGTGATTCCAGCCCGTAGCGCTGACGAGATCGTACGGGTTTTCAAAGACGCTCCGGGTGAGGTGGCCCTGGCTGTAGGTGAGGGGACGCTGACCTTGGCGGGTGAGGCGGTGCGGATGTCGGTCAAGCTGATGGAGGGTGAGTTCCCCGACTACACCCGGGTGATTCCCCAGAGCTTCGTGCTGGAAGCCACCCTGCCCGCAGAGGCCTTGCGCGAGAGCCTGAAGCGGGTTGCGGTACTGTCTGATCGCAATAACCACCGCGTTAACCTCCTGTTTAGCGATGGTAGGTTGGATATTGACGCTGAGGGTGATTATGGCCGCGGCCGGGAAGAGCTGCGTGTTGATTCTTCGGGCGGGCCCCAGCTGATGGTGGCCTACAACGCCCGCTACTTGATTGATGCCCTGGCCCCCATTGAGGGGGCAGTGCGGATCAAACTGTCAGGCCCTACCAGCCCCAGCCTGGTACAGGCCGTGGAGGACGAGGGTTACCTGGCTGTGGTGGTTCCTCTGCGGGTCTGAGTAGCACAGCTGGTCCTTTTTTGTAGGGTGATGTGACCGCACTGACCTAGGGTGTAAACTCTTTTGTAGAAGCGTTTCCATAGGGAGGCATGAGAATGACCACGATCGTTGAAATCAAGGGGCGAGAGGTGCTCGACTCGCGCGGCAACCCTACCGTCGAGGCCGAGGTAGTGCTGGAGTCGGGAGCTCGCGGACGTGCGATGGTGCCTTCGGGGGCTTCGACAGGTACCCACGAAGCGGTGGAGCTGCGGGACGGTGGTCCCCGCTTTGGCGGCAAAGGGGTGCTGCGGGCCGTGGCTGCCATTAATGAGCGCATCGCTGAAGAGCTGATTGGGTTGGATGCTCTCAACCAAGAAGCGGTGGATAAGACCATGTTGGAGCTCGACGGCACCCCTGACAAGAGCAACCTCGGAGCCAACGCTATTTTGGCGGTTTCGCTGGCCACCGCCCATGCCGCTGCCAGTGGGCTGGGATTGCCGCTGTACCGCTACTTAGGAGGGGTGCAGGGGGTGACTCTGCCGGTGCCTCTGATGAACGTAATCAATGGAGGAAAACACGCTGACAACAACTTAGACTTTCAGGAGTTCATGCTGGTGCCGGCTGGTTTTTCCAGCTTTGCCGAAGCCCTGCGGGCTGGGGTGGAGACTTTCCACGCCCTCAGGGCGGTCTTGAAGGCCAAGGGATGCAACACCAACGTAGGGGATGAAGGGGGGTTTGCCCCTGAGCTGCGCTCGAATGCGGAGGCGGTTGAGGTGCTCCTCACGGCTATCGAAAAAGCCGGTTACAAACCTGGTCGGGAGATTGCCATCGCCCTCGACCCGGCCAGCTCGGAGTTCTACCAGGCGGGCAGGTATGTGCTCGAGGCTGATGGGAAGTCGCTTTCTAGCGCTGAGATGGTGGCCTACTGGGAAAGCTGGGTGAACCAGTACCCCATTGTCTCCATCGAGGATGGGTTGGCTGAAGAAGACTGGGAGGGCTGGAAACTGATGACGCAGCGGCTGGGGGGGCGAGTCCAGCTGGTGGGCGACGACCTGTTTGTAACCAACCCGGCCATTCTCCAACGCGGCATCGAGATGGGGGTGGGCAACGCTGTCCTGGTCAAGGTCAATCAGATTGGCACCTTGAGCGAGGCCCTCGAGGCCATCCGGATGGCCCACCGCAATGGGTACACCACCATCCTTTCACACCGCTCGGGTGAGACCGAAGACAGCACCATCGCGGATATCGCAGTAGCGGTCAACGCGGGCCAGATCAAAACGGGCTCGGCCAGCCGCTCGGACCGCCTGGCTAAGTACAACCAGCTTTTGCGCATCGAGGAGGAGTTGGGTGCTGCGGCGCGTTACCTAGGCTTAAGGGCTTTCAGCAAGGCAGAGGGGGTCGGTTTGGCCTAAGAGCGAAACTATGGGACTGCTGAAGAGAACCAAAATTGTAGCCACCTTGGGACCTGCCTCGCGCAAACCCGAGGTAATTCGGGCCTTGATCGAGGCCGGGGTGGATGTCTTTCGACTTAACTTTTCCCACGGCCTTCCCGAGGATCACCGCGCATCGGTACATATGATCCGGGAGGCCTCGAGCGCCCTTGGCCGCGCCGTGGCCATCCTGCAAGACCTTCAGGGCCCTAAGATTCGCTGCGGACGCTTGCGCGGAGGCGCGGTAGAGCTCGAGGCAGGGCAGAAGTTTACCATTACCTCCGAGCCTATCGAGGGGGATGAAACCCGGGTCTCGACCAACTACCGCGGCCTGCCCAATGATGTCGTGCCGGGCCAGATGCTGCTTTTGGACGACGGGAATATCCGCCTGCGGGTGGACGAGATCCGCGGTAAGGACATCTGCACTACGGTTGTTGTCGGGGGGCGGTTGTCTGACAACAAGGGCATCAATATTCCAGGGGCCGACCTCTCGATCCCTGCCCTGACTGAGAAAGACATCGAGGACATCGCCATGGGAGCCGAGCTGGAGGTAGACTGGGTGGCCATCAGCTTTGTGCGCAGCCGCGACGACCTGTTGCTGGCCCGCCACTACCTAACCCGCCACAACTCCTCAGCACGCCTGATGGCAAAGATCGAAAAACCCAGCGCGGTGGCCCGTTTCGACGAAATTCTGGAAGAGGCCGATGGCATCATGGTGGCCCGCGGTGACCTGGGGGTGGAGATGCCGCTGGAGGAAGTCCCAGCGGTGCAGAAACGCATCATCCTCAAGGCAGTGCAAGCGGGAAAAGCAGTGATCACCGCCACCCAGATGCTGGAGTCCATGGTCAGGAACCCCAGCCCCACCCGGGCTGAAGCCTCGGATGTGGCCAACGCCATCTTCGATGGCACCGATGCGGTGATGCTTTCGGCTGAGACTGCTGTGGGCCAGTACCCGGTGGAGGCGGTCTCCTTTATGAGCCGTGTAGCCAGAACCATCGAGGCCACCCAAGAGTACAAAGACCGCCTGAACGCCTTACGCCCACCGGCCAACCGCACGGTACAAGACGCCATCGCTCGAGCCGTAGACGACGTGGTAGAGTCCGCTGGGGCCAAGGCGGTGGTGGTGTTCACGGCCACGGGCGGAGCGGCCCGTCGGGTGGCCCGCACCCGGCCTCCGGTGCCCATCCTGGCCCTAACCCCCAATCCTCAAGTGCGCAACCAGCTTGCGCTGGTTTCTGGTGTGTTGCCCTTGCTGGCCCCGGACCCCAAGGACACCGACGATATGGTCGAGATCGCGGTGGCCAAGGCCAAGGAGACCGCTTTGGTGGAGGCGGGCGAGTACGTGGTGATCACCGCTGGAGTACCTTTTGGGGTGCGGGGCACCACCAACATGATCCGGGTGGAGCGGGTGACCTAGCGGCCGCTTCCAGCGAGTGATTACGCCTCACGCTGTACCAGGCTCCTAAGCAGCTCTAGTACCACTGCCCCGATAGCGCTTCTAGGGGCCTTCAGTAAGACCGGCTCGAGCGCCATCAGCCCTTCGGCCAGCATGGCCTCGGCCCTCTGCCGAGCGTAAGCCACCGCGCCAGACTGCAGCAGGTGCTTGTGGAGCCAGTGCACCTCCGAGGCGGATTTCTGTCCTCTTGGGGTGCGGAGCAACTGTTCGGCCCTTGCTCGCTCCGCTGGGCTGGCACCCTGCAGAAAGTGCAGTAGAATCAGGGTGCGCTTGCCCTCCCATAAATCGCCGGCGATCTCCTTGCCATACTTGCTAGGGTCGCCCTCGAGGTTGAGCACATCATCCACGATCTGAAAACCAATCCCGAGCTTGGTGCCAGCCTGCTCGAAGATGGCGGGAGGCTCTACCCCGGCAGCCAGGGCACCCAGCCGCAGGGGAGCCACAGCGGTGTAGTAGGCGGCCTTCTGTCCCACCATCTCTAGGTAGTCAGCCTCCTGCAGGTCAAAGCGCTGACGCTCCATCCAGCTCAGCTCGAGGTGCTGTCCCTGAGAGGTCAGCTCGACCAGCCGGGCGAACTCGAGAAGTACGGGCTTGGGCGCATCCGAGCGCACCAGGAGGGCCCACTGCAGAGCGTGCAGGGCATCGCCCGCATTGAGGGCCAGAGGCACCCCGTACAGCTTGTGCAGGGCGGGTCTGCCCCGCCGTTCGTCGGAGGCGTCCTCGATGTCGTCGTGGATCAGGGCCCAGTTTTGGAAGAGCTCAAGGGCCGCAGCGATGGGCAGGAGCGGATTGAGCTCGGCTCCGTAAGCCAGTCCAGTGTAGACCAGCAGCATCCCGCGCAACATCTTGCCGCCACGTTCGGGGTAGTCACGCAGCATCCGGGCGTATTCGGCTAGCTCGGGACGGTGGGCGCTCTCGGGACTGGGAAGCGCTGCGAGTAGGTGCTGCTGGATAGCTGTGCGTATCTGGGCTTGGGAGAGGGGAGCGGTCATGCCAAGATACTACCGGCCCTGCGGCCCCCTGGCCAGCAGCGGTTGGGCCAGGTTAGTAGTTGAGGGTGCCATATCTGTGCGCTAGACTGAGCATCTATAGGAGGCATAAGCATGGGTATTCTCGAGCGCCTTTCCCGCTTGGTTCGGGCCAACCTCAACGACCTCATCAGACGGGCCGAGGACCCCGAGAAGATCATAGAGCAGGCCTTGGAAGACATGCGCGCCACGCTGCGCAACGCGCGGATGGAAGTGGCAGAGGCCATGGCTGAGCTGAAGAGGCTCGAGCGGGAACAGCAAAACTATGCCGAGCAGGCACGGGCCTGGGAGCAAAAGGCTGCCGAGGCCCTCAAAAGCCAGCGGGAGGATTTGGCCCGCGAGGCCCTCAAGCGCAAACAGCAAGTCCATGCCCTCTCCCATGGCTTCGCCCAACAGGTGGCTCAGCAGCAGACCCTGGTCAGCCAGCTCACCACGCAGCTCAAGGCCTTGGAGGGCAAAATTCAGGAAGCCGAGGCCAAAAAAGCCCTGCTGCTTGCCCGTAAGAAAGGCGTGGAGGCTGCTGAGGCGGTGCGCAGGTTCGGATCTAAGGTGGACGCTCACGCAGCGGTGCAGGCCTTTGAGGAGATGGAGCGCCGCATCGAGGCCATGGAGGATAAGCATGCGGCCCTTTTGGAGTTGGATCGCAACGATGTGGAAAGAGCACTCGAGAGCCTGGGCAGCGATAGGGAGGTTGAGGAGGAGCTGGCCCGACTCAAGCGCGAGATGGGCATGGCCTAGGGATCTTCGCGCTCAGGGCGGAGTGGCTCGCCCAAGCAGGACGCTCCAGCGGTAGGCGGTAGCCATGGCCCGACGAAGGGTCTGGGGATCGGGTGGGCTTGCCAGAAGGTGCTCGAGTTCGGTCTCGCCGACGGCCTCGAGGGGCGGTGCGGTGGGCTCCTCACCGGCAAAGCGCATAGCCATCCCCTCGACCTTCCAGCGGGGCCAGCCCTCAGGCTGGGCCAGGTGAAAAAGCTCGTGACGCAGGGTGCGCTCCAGGCCCCCCCGCTCTTGCAGAACCCGCGGGCGCTGGGTGTCGATCCGATTTCTGTTCCGGTTGGCGGCGGCTAGCACAAACCACGGCAGCCCGGTAGCACGGATGTAGGACCTCAGGTCTGGGTGGATGACCAAGCGCACTTTTGGTGGAAGCGGGTAACCAGCAGCCTTTATATGAAATCCCCTAACATCCCCCCGGCCACCAATGAAACAGGGTATAGCTCTGTATGAGCGCAGGCTGGGTCTGCAGGTAGGCGCAGCGGGCTTCCACTTTGCTCCACAGCGCCTCTTCGTCCTCCACCTGCCCATTGGCCACCACCCCATCGATCAGCCCCCAGGTTCGCTCCACTGGCTGCAGCTCAGGCGAGTAGGGCGGAAGAAAACAAAGGCCCACGCCCTCCGGTACCTGTACCTGCCTGGAGGTGTGCCAGCCCATCCAGCACCAGCAGCACCAGCCTGCCCTCCCCGGCGCGCCTGAGCCGGGCAAAAGAGGACAGCACCAGCTTGAAGGCCTCCGTCGAGACCGAGGGCAGCAGCCAGTACTCGCTTTCCCCTGTTCCCGGTCTTACGAAGGCATACACCTACAGCCAGCGATAGCGGGGCCGCTCCTGGGCCAGCGGGGCCCATACCCGTCGGCGGATGGGCTTGAGCCCCAGCCGGTGCTCAGCAAAAGCCCATACCTCCAGCTGTAGCCAGGGGAAGAGCAGCTTCAACCGGAAAACCATCAGGAAGAGTTTTTCTTGAAAGCTTCCTGCGCCTCGGGGTCGGCCTGCCGGTGGCGAGGTCTTGGGCGCAGGGGGCAAAGCCCAGGCGGCGCATCCAGCTCCAGGCCCGCTGGACGTCCCAGCCGCTGGCTAAGCCACTCGGCGGCGTTGCGTATGTTCCAAAGCCCATCCCTGGGATGGGGCTTGCGCAGGGCCTGATAGAAGGCCTCCTGGAGTTCAGGGGATAGGAGGGGGGCCTGGCCTTTGTTCTGGTGCCGGAGGTTCTTCATGGGCAGGCCCTGGTTGTAGCGGTGGATCAGCGAACGAACCCAGCGTTCGCCATAGCCGAGGTTGCTGGCGACCTGGGGGATGGAACTGACCTTTGGCCAGCAGCCAGAGGGCGCGTTCGATGGGGTCCTGGGACTCGCGGTCGCGGTAGAGGGCCTGGAGGTTATCCGGATGGTGCCGCAGTTGCAGTTCCAAGCGGGGGCGGCGATGTTTGGTGAGTTGCATGGCTCCATACTAATGGATAGAGTCCGCGGGATTTCTTATGAGAGGGTGGTGAACTGGGCCTCAGCAATGTCGGGGTAACCATCCCGGTCGAGGTCGGCGGAGCTGTAGGGCGCAGCCAGGGCCCCAACGATAAACCATAAAAGCAGGGTGCCAGTCCGTTGCAGCATGGCTAGCTCAAATTGAGTTGTGGCGTACTGAATTGTTTGCCCACACCAAGCCCCAGACTGTCGGCTTTGCAAAAGCCCCTTGTACTTCTGAGAGGCCCTTGTGGGTCTAGGCGCCTTAATGCAGGTGGCTATTTGGCAAACTTCCGAAGAACTTCGGCGATTTGCGCGGGTTTTTTACTGTCGCCTTTGGCGATCTCGGCAGCGCAGAGGGTCAGGAATTCCTGCAGAATCAGGGTAGAGGCCGACTCCATGGCCTTCTTGGTGGCGGCCATCTGGGTCAGCACCTCCTCGCAGGAGCGGCCTTCCTCAACCATTTTTTGTAAGCCCCGCACCTGCCCTTCGATCCGGCGCAGGCGCTTGAGAATGCCATTCAAGGTTTCGCCGTTGAGGTTGGTGGTATTCATAAACTTAGTTTATTCAGTTTCCTAGGGTTTTAGGTGATTGCAGGAATTTTCGCTTCGCTGCTTGGCGGCGCTTTTATCGCATGAGTGCTCTAGTCGGCTTCCCCCTCGGGCTCAGAGGGTGGGGCCTCGAGGTAGAACCTGCGCAGCCTTCCACCGAATAACTGTACCAGCTTTTGAAAGCGGGGGTCTTGTAGCAGGCTGGCCTCGGTCTCTCCCGCTGCCTCTTCAGTTGTGGGCTGGTCGAGCAACAAGGCCTCCTTCTGGGTCTCTGGGGCCTGGCTAGACGTTTCGGTTGCCTTGGTTGGAGCAGGCCCGCGGGCGGAAGCGGGGGTGGGATCATCTTCAGGGGGGTGTGCCGGAGCAGGGAGAGAGACGGGTGTGGCACAGGCTGCAGTCAGGTTGCCAGACAGCTCGGCTGAGGAAAGGGCTGGGGGCTCATCCGCTGGTTTTTTTTTCCCTCCTAGCCTGAGCTCAACTTGTGGGATGCCCAGCACCTCCTGCACGGCTTTCTGGATATCGCTCAGATGCTTTTGCGCGCCCTGGTGGTGGAAGCTTTTTTGCTCCGGAAACAACAAGACCAGTCTGTCCTCTTCGAAGCGGGGCTCGGCTTCGCGCACAAAAGCCCGGATGGTGGTCTTCAGCGCCCCCATCACCCGCCGCCACTCCGCGGCCAGGTCGGCCACGCTTTGCGGGGTGGGGCTGGGGGATGCGGGCGCTTCTTCACGCGCCACGGGGCGGGGCGGGCGTGCCTCGGGCCTTCGGGGCCTAGGGTCAAACTCGGGGATGGTCGGGGTGCTGGTTGGGGTGGCCGGGGCTGTTGGGGCAGCATGCAGGGCCTGATGGGCGCTTAGCACGGCCAGCTCGAGCGAGAGGGCATCGGAGCGCTTGAGGAGGCGCTCCTGGGCCTCGTCCAGCGCGGTCATGGCGGCCACCAGGCGTTCTTCGGGCTGGTTCAGGTGGGGACCGATCCCTAACCCCATGCGCCCATACAGCCCGGCCCGCAGGGCTTCCAGCAGCCCCTGGGCCAGGGTGCGGGCGGCGAACCCCTGGGTGTAGAGGTGGTGGGCCTGCTCCAGCGCCCGGCGAAGCTGCCCTTGGTCCAGGGCCTCGGCCAGGGCGAACAGGGCTTCCTGGGGGGGCAGCCCTAAGGCCTCTTCGGTTCGCTGGAGGGTAAGGGGGCCCTCGAGGGTCAGCAGCCGGTCGAGTAGGCTCTCGGCATCACGCATGGCCCCGTCAGCCAGCCGGGCCACCAGCCCCAGGGCCTGGGGCTCGGCCTCGCGCCCCAGACCGACCAGGATGCGCTGTAGTTTCTCCACAATCTCGGCCTCGGAAAGCCGACGAAAGCGAAAGTGCTGGGTGCGCGAGAGGATGGTGGGGGGCATCCGTTCGGGCTCGGTGGTGGCGAAGATGAAAATCACGTGCGGGGGGGGCTCCTCCAGCGTCTTCAACAGCGCGTTGAAGGCGCTCTTAGACATCATGTGAGCCTCGTCGAGAATCACCACCTTGTGGCTGCCCAGGATGGGGGCCAGCAAGATTCGCTCGCGCAGGTCGCGCACGTCTTCCACCGAGTTATTCGAGGCGGCGTCAACTTCCAGCACATCGGGGTGCCGTCCCTCCCGCACCAGCCGGCAGCCTTCGCAAACCCCACAAGGTTTGGGGTCCTGGCTGCAGTTGACGGCCTGGGCAATTAGCCGGGCGCTGCTGGTTTTGCCCACCCCCCTGGGTCCTGAAAACAAATAGGCCTGCGCCAGCTTGCCCTGCCGGAGTGCATTCATCAGCACTTCTTTGACATGCTCCTGCCCCACCATCTCATCGAAGGTGGTGGGTCGGGCCTGGCGGTAGAGGGCACTCACGGGTTCTAGCTTAAGACCCATAGCCCAAAGCGAAAAGCTGGGAAGGGGGCAGCAGACGGACAGAATGCTAAATGTCCGGTAGATCCAGGTCGGGGATGCGGCTATAGGCGATGCGGGTCACCGCGCTCTGCTCGGTGCGGTGCATGCCAGCAAAGTAGAGGGCCTGGGGGCCGTATTTGCCGTTGGCCTGGTCCATGGCCTGGGAAAGCCGCAGGAGTTTTTGCTCCGACTCAAACAGCGGCCAGCCCAGCTCGAGCTCGGGAATCAGGTGGCCCAGGGCAATACCCACCTTGAAGGGGGTGCCCTCGGGTTTTTGCTGCCAGAGCTGCAGGCTAACCCGCAGGAGGCTCAGGGTGTCCTGGCTGGGCTGGATGCGGCTATGGGCCTCCCAGCTGCGCTGTTCGGCGCCTTCCAGAAAGCGCACAAACAGGGCTACAGAACCCGCCCAGTAGCCTTCGTGGCGCAGGCGGGCTGCCGCACGATGCACCAGCCGGGTGAGCACCGCGCGGGCCCCGGCCTCGCTACGAAATACCGGGGGCAGCACGTGCGAGTGGCTCAGGCTGCGCCGCCGGGTAGGGGCTTCGGGCAGGTCAGCCCCGCGCAGGCGGTGCCACCAGCTAAAGCCATGTACCCGGCTGCCCCAGACCTGGGCGAGCTGCAGGACGGAAAGCTGGTAAAGTTGCTCTACCGTGGTGACCCCGTGTTTGAACAGGCGCTGCTCTATACCGGGGCCGATGCCCGGCAGGTCGCGCAGTTGCAGCGAATAAAGCCGGTGGGGAAGGTCGGAGGGCTGCAGCAGGGTCAGGCCGTCGGGCTTGTGCATCTCGGCAGCCACCTTGGCCAAAAACCGGTTGGGCCCCAGCCCCACCGAACAGCGAAGCTGACCCCCAACGTGCCGGTAGATGGCCTCTTTGACCTGTTCCCCCAGCTTCCGGGCATGGGCAGGCTCTTTTTCCCCGCCCACCAGCTTGCAGACCATCTCGTCAATCGAGAGCACCGCCTCCACTGGCAGTACCGTGTCCACTGCCCGCAGAATCTGGTGATGAATGCGGACGTACTCCTTGGGGCGTGCCTCGACCAGCTCGAGCCTTGGGCACAACAGCCGGGCATCCTGTACCCGTGTCCCGGTCTTGATGCCGTAGCGCCTAGCCTCGTAGCTGACCGCGATGCAACAGGTGGTCTCGGCCAGCATGGGCACCACCGCCACGGGCTTGCCGCGCAGCTCGGGCCGGAGCTGTTGCTCCACCGAGGCAAAATAGGAATTCATGTCCAAGAACAGGTAATTGATATCCATGTTGAGCCTCCAAGATGGGTAAAAAGCAGGCTGAGTTTTATGTAAATAACATAAAACTTCCGATCTACTTTTTCTACAACAGATGAAATGGGTACCTCTGGCGCAAAAAAAAGAGCCCCCGGAGGAGGGCCCTTTTGTTTAGGCTAGACTCAAAAGTTTAGCTTGAGGCCGGCCCGCGCTCCTAGGCCAAAGTTTCCGCCGCTCTCGAAGCGGGGGTTGCCCTCTACGAAGAGGCTCAGGGGGCCAGACAGATTGAGGTCAAACCCCGCTGCAGCGCTGCCGTAGAAGGGTTCGGCTAGGGCTGGCAGGAAACGGATCCCCACGCCTAGGTAAGGGCTGATTGCTTCACTGCCGAAGTGGCGCATCAGGTAGCCTTCGAAGCCCAAGGCGTTGGTGCTGAGGTTATAGTCCAAGCCCGCACGTAATCCGAAGCCTAGGAACGCATCGCGCACTCCCAACATTCCGCTTATGTTGATGTTGCTGCTGTCGAAGACGCCGTTGGTGGGCTCAGGGATGATACGGACTGCGCTGCCCGCGCCTATGTAGACGTTACGGGCGGGGGGGTTTTCGGGCGCGACTGGGGTCGTAGGCTGCACTTCCGGCTGGGCCTGCAATGGTGGGGCGGGTTGCTGGGCCTGCTGGCGCAGCTCGTTGACCTGGCCTTGCAAGGTGGTGACCTGGTTGCTCAGGGCGCGCACCTGCTCCTCCAGGGCGGCTACGCGGGCGGCATCGGGACGGTTGCGAATCTCTTCTTCCAAAGTGGCGATGCGGCGCTCGAGGGCCACTGCATCCTGCGGGGCGGTAGGGGCGGCCGGGGCCTGAGCCAGTCGCTGGATCTGCTGTTCGAGGGCCGCCAGGCGCTCCTGCAGGGCGGCTACGCGCTGGCTGGTCTCGATGGCCTGCCTGACCTCGGCCTCGAGCGCGGCCAGTCGGCTGGCCTGATCCTGGTTGGTGCGCTCGAGGTCGGTGAAACGCTGCTGTAGCTGTTGAAGTTCGGGAGCTACCTCCTGAGCGCCTCGCTCTACAGCCAGACGGCACTCAGGGGTGGTGTTCTCGAGGCGGTTGGTTTGGTAAAGCCGGAAGAAAATTAGGGCGGCCTGGTAGCGGGTCAGGTTCTGATTGCCTCGGAAGGTGCTGTCAGGAAAACCCTCGATTAGGCCACACTGTACCGCACCCCAATTCGGAAAAGCCACCAGCCACATTCCCCCAAGCTGCGCCAACAGGAGACGCCAAGCGGGGTTGTGCTCCATCAGCTTGAAGAGACCATAGCCCAGCAGCACCGCATAGAGGTGAAAGACC
>Ga0209809_1000612_pt1 | contig 32082 bp, 26 predicted proteins | sample YNPMSTMetaG_FD_186172 | JGI IMG/M metagenome (GOLD analysis project Ga0209809, IMG submission 186172) | Anoxygenic and chlorotrophic microbial mat microbial communities from Yellowstone National Park, USA - YNP MS-T MetaG (SPAdes) (version 2) ...
CGCAGGGCGCTTTGCACGGCTGCTTCCAGGTCTTCATCCGTCGGGATACACACTTCGGCGACCGGTTCACCGGTGTAGGGGAAGCGCAGCGTAAACGTTCGGTTGCTGATGCGCGTCTGACCGCCGATCAAAAAGGGTCGTGGGGTAGTCATCAGTTTGCTCCTTAAAGGTAGTTGAGGCTGCACACTGTGGAATACGAAATACGGAATACGTAATACGTATTGCGTATTTCGTATTTCGTATTGCGTATTTCACGTTACGCAGCGCGTGTCACTCATACTGGCTCTTGTCCCAGAACGCCTGGAACTTGGTTAGCCCATCGCGGGTGTAGGGATGATCGAAAGCATCTTTATAGACAGCTAACGCAGCGGTGACGATGTCCGCGCTGGCGACGGCGGCATCAGCGATCTGCCGACCGTTGCGCACGGCTGCCACCAACACCTGCGTGCTGAAGCCGTAGTTGTCGCGGATCGTCACGATCTCCTCGATCAGGCTCTGGGTTTCTTCGGCGTTGGCCTCCTTCCAGCCGACGAAGGGAGAGACGTAGTATGCGCCGGCGCGCATGGCGGCCAGCGCTTGCACCGCACTGAACACCAGCGTCACATTTACGCGAATCCCATCCTTAGCCAGGATAGGGATTGCCTTAAAGGCTGGCTCGATGCAATGCAGTTTGATGACAAAGTTGGGATGAAGCGCGGCGAGCTTGCGCCCTTCGCGCACAAACTCGTCAACGGTCTTATAGTGTGGGTTCACCTCAACCGAGACCGTCTTGTCGGTCCCCTCGACCAACTTGCCAATCTCGCGAATGACTTGGAGCATCGGCTTGCCGGTCGCCTGGATATGGCGCGGATTGGTCGTCACGCCATCAATATCCCATACGTCCAATGCGTAGGCGATCTCATCGATCATGGCGCTGTCCAGAAAGAACTTCATTGTTACCCTCGTCACTAAATAAGCTTAAAACTTAAGACGTGCAATTACGAAACACGAAATACTTATTACGTATTCCGTATTGCATATTGCGTATTTCGTATTCCGTGCTGCGCAATACACAATGTACATTATCCACTATCTGGCATTGGTACATCGGCAAAGAGAGATGTATTGGCGTCGTAGATCTCTCTTGGTTCGCTGAGCGTTTTGCCGCGGTGAGAGGGGACGAGTTTAAGCAGTTGTCTGATGATGTGGACCAGCAGCTTTGTCCTGTGCGCAAAGACAGCGCTGCCGAGCACGTGGCGCGCTTTGTAATACCAATCTCTGGCCTCGCGCGCGGAGCCTAGCGCATACTCATAGAAGCGCGCTTGATCGCGTTCAGAGCCGCGGCTGTAGCCCTCTGCGATCGTGGCGCTGATCCCGCCGACAGCGTCGTAGAGCTGTGCGGCGAGCTTCGTGGTGCGGCTATCGGTGGTCAGCTTCGTCGCGTCGTGCCAAGCCAGTTCCCCGGCAAACAGCGCTTGGCGATAAACCGTCATCTGCCAGAGCGCGTCCGCGCTGATCTCACTTGGCACCGTCGAGGCCCATTCGTCAAAGTTCATCACCACGCAACACGGAATACGCAATACGCAATACGAAATACTCAATCACCTCACCGCCCACCAAACCCCGTCAGCGCGATCCCCTGCACGAAGTAGCGCTGGGCAATGATGAAGAGGATCAACACAGGGAGGAGCATCATCGTGCTGGCAGCGAATACTAACTCCCAGTTGGCCACGTTAGAGTCGTTTAGCGCGCGAATGCCCAGCGCCATTGTCCAGTTGTCTAGCCGGTTAAGGAAGATCAACGGGGTAAGGAACTCGTTGTAGTGCTGGATCAAGGCAAAGACAGCGATCGTGGCGATCACCGGCTTGCACAGCGGCAGGATGATGAGCCAGAGGATCTGCCAGCGGCTGGCGCCATCGATCATTGCGGCCTCGTCCAGCTCGCGCGGGATGCCGCGCAGGAACTGGTGCATCAGGAAGACGTAGAGTGTAGTTAGGGCAAACCAAAACGGCACTGTCAGCGGAGCGAAGGTGTCGATCCAGCGGAAGGTGCGGAACATGATGAAACGCGGGATGAGCGTGACGATCTCCGGCAGCATGATCGTCGCCACCATGAGGCCGAAGATCACGCGCCGGCCAGGGAAGTTCAAGCGCGCCAATCCGTAGGCGACGACCGTGGTGGAAATCACCGTCCCGAGCACTGCCAGCGTCACCACCACAAAGGTGTTCCAGGCGAAGCGGGCAAACGGCAGCGTCTGGAAGACTTTCACGTAGTTGTTCCACTGAGGCGACTCAGGTATCCAAACGATTGGATGCTTGAAGATTTCTGTTGAAGCCTTAAGCGAAGAGGAGAGCATCCAGAAGGTGGGCGCGAGGAAGGTGATCAGGAACAGCGTTAACACGATCTGGAGCACAACCAGCCCGATGATTCGCCGCAGCCGGCTGCCCCGCCAGCGCGGCTGAGCTGGCAGAGGAGGAATCAGTTGCGCGTTCATGATTTCTCGCTTTGTGCCCTTTCAGTGACCAGCGGCAGCGCGTCAATCCGAGTAATACACCCACTTCTGACCGATGGTGAACTGCGCGATGGTGAACCCGATGACGATGACGAACAACTCCCAGGACAGCGCTGCGGCATAGCCCATGTTGAAGAACTGAAAGCCCTCACGATAGATGTTTAGCACGGCGAACAAGGTGGCGTTCTGCGGGCCGCCGTCGGTCATGATCAAGGCTGGGATGAATGTCTGAAACGAATTGATGACCGCGATGACGCAGTTGTAGAAGATCAGCGGCGTCATCAACGGGATGACGATGCTGAACAACCGGCGCACCGGCCCGGCGCCGTCAATGCTGGCCGCCTCTAGCAGCGATTGCGGGATGTTGCCTAAGCCGGCGATGAAGATAACCATCTGTCGTCCGATCATCCACAGCGACATCAGGATGAAGGCCGGCTTGGCCATATCAGGGTTGTATAGCCAGTTCACCGGTGGGATGCCCAACCAGCCCAATGCCTCGTTTAAGATGCCGAACTCCGGATGGAACACGCGCTGCCACACCACAGCGCTGGCGACCAAGGGCACGATGATCGGCAAGTAGAAACCGGCGCGATACAGATCGCGAAAGCGAATTGCTTGCGTCAAAGCCAGGGCGAGGGTGAAGGAGAGCACGAGCTGCAACGGCACAGCGAAGATAGTGTAGAACGCGCTGTTGTAGAGGCTGAGCAGGGCGGTTGGATGGGTCAACGCACGGATGTAGTTGTCCAAGCCGACAAACCGTGGCTCACCGATCAAGTTCCACTTGTGGAAGGACAACCAAATTGCATACACCATCGGGAAGGCTGTGAAGACGACAAGCCCGATCAGAAAAGGCGACGTGAACAGATAGCCTTCCAACCATTCTTGCCACTTGGCCCAGTTCAGCCGGCGCGGCTGCGCGCCCGTGCGCACCTCGCTTATCGTTGCCATGTTCGTGCTCTCCTCACCTCATACGACAAGAAATACGCAATACGAAATACGAAATACGGAATACGGAATGTATATTGCATATCGTGTATTCCGTATTGCGTAATCCGTAATCCGTATTCCGTATTCCGTTCGTCATCGCCCCCTACCGCGACTTCCAGTATTCGTCCAGCAGGGCTTGGACCCCCTCGTCCACCTTGGGCAGGACTTCGGCGGCGGTGGCGCTGCCGTTGATGAGCGGATCCCAGCCCACCGGCTTCACGACCTCGCTCCACATCTTGGAGCGCGGTACGCCGCCGACCACATCCACCTCGGAGCGCTTGAACGCCTCCAGCAGCGCCTTGCCGTTCTTCACCTCGAAGCGCTCGGTGACAACCGGCAGCCAGAAGTTCTCGATCAGCGCATCGGTGTTTGGGATGCGTCCGGTGATCTCGGAATATATCTTGTTGCCCTCTTCGCCCGCCATGAACGAGGCGAACTGCCAAGCTGCCTGGACTTGATCGGTTTTGAGTAGCGCCACGCCCTCTGTCCAGCCGCGGTGGCGGCGTTTCTCGTCGCCCATCTTCGGCATCAGCACGATGTCGAAGGGGACGTTCTTCTTCTCCTCACGCAGGCTGGGGCTGTTGAGCGCCGGGAAGAACCACGGCCCTTCATACTTCATTGCTACGTTGCCGGTCTGAATGGTATTTGCACCGCCCTGCATGTCAGCCGGCGTGGGCGCGATCTTCATCTTGTAGTACACGTCCGAGGCGACGATTTGCACGATGTCCACGATCTCCGGCTGGTTGAACATCGCCTTCTTGGGGTCGTAGAGCGAGTCGAACTCCTGCTTACCCGTTAGGCGAATCCAGCCGATGTCGCGGAACCAGCCTCCATTGGCCTGGAGGCCAAACTGCCGCTTGGCCGGGTCGGTCAGCTTTTGCGCAGTCTCCATGAACTCCTCAAACGTCCAGTCGTCGTTTGGATAGGGCAGGCCGGCCTCGTCGAACGGCTTGCGCGCGTAGAACATCAACATCGCGGCGCGCTGGAGCGGGATCAAGTAACGCTGGCCGTTGCGCATTGTGGTGCCTTCGATGCTGGCCACGCCTTCGGGATAAACCGCCTTGAAGTATGGATTGGCGCTGACGAAGTCGTCAATCGGCGCGAGCACGCCCTGATCGGCATAGGGCTGCCACTCCCAACCCTGGAAGGACGAGATATGCGGCGGCGTGCCGCCGGCGATTGTGGTCTGTAGCTTGGGGTAGAAGTTCACGTTCGGCTCGGCCACCGGCGTGACGTTGACCGTCACGTTGGGCGCGATCTCCTTGTAGCGCTTGACCAACGCTTCCCAGGCCGGGATGTCGGCGTTGTCGCCCCAAGCCAGGAAGTCGAGTGTCACCGGTGCAGCCGCGGGCGCGCTGCCGGGCGCAGGCTCCGCTGGCTGTGACGGCTGGCTGGCAGGGGCAGGTGGCGCAGCGCAAGCAGCCAGGGCAGCCAAGCCAATCCCCTGGGCGCTGAGCGCGAGAAATCGTCGGCGCGAAAGTTTAAAGGGTGAATCGTGTTTCTGGTTCATCTGGTTTCCTCCTGGAACTCTGCTCTTAACGGGTTTAGCGACCATTCTTCGGTTGTCTCTCGCTCTTCTTCTCTCTGTCTCTAGGCACCACCTCCCCGATTCCCTCGCCTCCGACGGTGCTCATAGCGATAGGACGGGCAACGCCAATAGCTTTGCCAGGGTGCGAAGCGCGGCAGCGTGATCGCCATACGTCAAGGCGAGATGGTGTTCTAAGCCTTGTGACATCATCGTGGATAACACAGCGTGCACAGGGCGTTCAAAGCGCAATACGCCGGAAGTGCCGCTAAAGCTAGGGGGCGCGGCCAGCATCTCGCCGCTGCCGATGACCCAGCGCAGCTCGCCGTTTGCCCGACTCAACCTAGCTAGGGTCACGCGACCGGGCTTGAGGGCGAACTCCATCACCAGCGGCAGCCGGCGGTTGGAATGCAGGCCACCGCGCACCGGCGTGGCAGGGTCGGCCATGTTCAACGGCGCCTGACCACAATGCCAGACCACCGCGGTGTCTTCTACCGGATTGCACTCCACAAGATCGGTGCCGAACGCTGGCTGATCGGCCAGCCATTGCAGGACGAGCTGGCTCAGCGTCCCGTTAGCGTCGCACTCGCAACCGCACGGCAGGCACTCCGTATTCAGCAACGCCATCGCCCCGCAGGCTGCGCAACCCAGCTCGGTGAAGAACTCCGGCCAACAGCGCACGGCCAGCGCATCACAGCCCAGTTCGGCAGCGAGCGTCCTGAGCGCTACATAGACGGCCAGTGTGCCGGTCACTGATGCGCGATCCAGCGCGCCTAAGCCGCTGATGCGTGCGCCGATCTGCTCATACATTGCTGCGCGTTGCGTCTCATCTATGCCGCGGACGCGCGCAAACACGTCGGCCAGGTCCAAACGGACGATCTGCACGCCCAACCGATGGCGCAATTGCTCGGCGTCCAGAGCGCAGCTATCGAACCCGCTGGGAGGATCGCCGAGGATGCCGATGCGGGCCTCTCGCAGGCGGCGGCGAACGCGACCAGCCCTGGCAACGGCGTCAACCATCGCAACCGCTTTGGGATCATCAGGCGCGGCATATACCCACTCATAGGCCTGGCCGCGCAGGGTTAGGGCGTGGCCGGCCAGGTTAATCCCACACAGCGAATTCAAGCGCAGCCGTTCGCCTGTGCGTGCCTCCGGCACGGCCCATAACAGCAACGGGGCGTCAACGGCCTCGGCCAAGTGTGTGATAAACGTGCTGTCGGTAAAGGTAGCTTGGAGGGCAACCAGGGCGTCCAACGGCTCGTTGGCCAATGCACGCGCAGCGGCGTGGAGAGCGTCTTGATCAGTCAGCAGGCGCGCTTCACCTATCAACTCAAAGCTGGCCTGCTTGAGCGCTTGCCAGGCAGCCTGTGCGGTTGTCTCGGCCAGCGCCACGTCAAACGTGGTGCGGGCGACTGCAGCGAAACCCAGACGTAAGGGGCGGCTCATGCTCCCTCCATGTGGTAGAAGAACGCGCTTAGGGCCAGTGAGGCTGCGCCGACCACGCCGGCGCGCCAGCCGAAGCGTGTCGGCTGTAACCGCACGCGGTCACCCAGGCCGGCGAAGGCGTGCGCGCGCATGATGCGCTCGGCCGTCGGCAGGAAGAACTCGCTCCCCTGAGCAAACATGCCACCCAGCAGGATCAGCTCTGGGTTGAGGACGTTCACCAGGTTGGCCAGCGCGATGCCCAGGTAGCGGGCGCGCACCTCGATCAGCGTCAGTGCATCAGCATCGCCGGCACGCGCAGCAGCGAAGACTTGCTCGATGGGACGACGGCCGTCGTCACGGGCTAGATGCTGCGCCAGAATCCCCCTTGGCTTGCTGCGTGCCAGCCTGTTTGCCTCGCGGATCAGCACCGGCTCAGAGATCAACGTCTCTAAGCAGCCGTAGTTGCCGCATTTGCACCGCTCGCCGCCTTCTGGGATCATCACTGTATGGCCAATCTCGCCTGCGCCGGCACCGCTGCCGCGGAAGGGCTGGCCGTTGATGACGAATCCAGCGCCGACCCCGATCCGCCCATATACAAAGGCTAGGACACCCACATCCCGGCCAGCGCCGAACATCGCCTCGCCCAGTGCCATCGCGCGCACGTTGTTGTCCACGGTGACCGGCAGACCCAAGCGCGACTCCATCCAGCTCCGTAGCGGCACATCGCGCCAGCCCAGGTTAGGCGCCAGGACGTTGACTCCTTTCTGATAGTCCACCAGGCCCGATGCGCCGATCCCCACACCCAAAATCCGGCTGCGCTCTGCCCTGCTCTCGGCGATCGTCTTCTCCACCAGCTTGGCGATTCGAGGGAGCACGCGCGAGACGGGCAACGTTGGGTCGAAGCTGACGATGTTGTTGTGAACGATCTCTGCGTAGAGGTTCACGACGGCTGCCCGCAGGACGCCGATGCCGATATGCACGCCGACGGCGTAGCGTGCATCGGGGTTGAGCTGCAGACCGGTGCGGGGCCGGCCAATGCGCCGGTTGCCGTTCACGCCATCTCCCCCGTGCTCAGCTTCCACGACGATGCCCTGGTTGAGCAGCTCATCGATCAAGTGCGTGATGGTTGTGTTAGACAGTGCGGTGCGCTCGGCGAGTTGCGCGCGCGAGATGACGCCGGCCCGCAAAAGATGGTTAAGCACGGCGCGCAGGTTGTGCGACCGCACCACGTGGTGGTTTCTGCCGGCAAGCGTCAGCGTGGACATGCGGTTATTTTCTCAAGTTGAGAAAGTAAATCTATTCTAGGGCGTCCGGTGGCTTTGTCAAATTCAGGGCCGCTCTATGCGTGACTTGCGGGCGACAGCGCCGGCGCTACACTCACTCGCGTGGAAGGCTTGACATGGAAGGCTCAGTGACCGCTCACATCCGCACCTACAGCCGCCCCAGCGCGCTGCGCATCACCGATGTGCGCGTGGCTGCTTTACAACTGCTGCCTGATGGATGGCGTTGCCCGTTGGTGCGCATAGACACCAACCAGGACATCTACGGCATCGGCGAAGTGCGCGATGGGGCCAGCAAGAACTACGCCCTTATGCTCAAGCGGCTGTTGATCGGGGAGAACCCCTGCGACGTGGACCGCTTGTTTCGCAAGATCAAACAGTTCGGCGGACATGCTCGCCAAGGCGGCGGCGTGAGCGCGATCGAGATGGCGCTGATGGACCTGGCCGGCAAGGCGTATGGCGTGCCGTGTTACATGCTGGCCGGTGGCAAGTTCCGCGATCGCGTGCGCATGTACTGCGACACGCCCAGCGAGCCGACCGGCCAGGCGATGGGCGAGAAGCTCAAACAGCGGATGGCCAAAGGGTTCACCTTCTTGAAGATGGATGTCGGGATCGACCTGCTCGCCGGCGTGCCGGGCGCGCTGTGCGCGCCGACCGGCATGCTCGAGACGCAGCACGTCATGCATCCGTTCACCCACATCCGGCTCACCGAGAAGGGGATTCGGCTGCTGGCCGAATACGTCGCCGAGGTGCGCAGCATCATCGGCGACGACATCCCGCTCGCCGTGGATCACTTCGGGCACATCGGCGTGGAAGACTGCCTGCGCCTGGGCCAGGCACTGGAGCCGTTCAACCTCGCTTGGCTGGAGGACATGCTGCCCTGGCAGTTGACTGACCAGTGGCGATTGCTGCGATCCCATCTGAAGACCCCGTTGTGCACGGGCGAGGATATCTACCTCCACCAGAACTTCAGACCGCTCTTTGAAGCGCAGGCGATCTCCGTCTGTCATCCGGATTTGGCCACCGCCGGCGGTATCCTGGAGACCAAACGGATCGGCGATCTGGCGCAGGAGTATGGAATCAGCATGGCGCTGCACATGGCCGGCTCGCCCGTCTCGACCATCGCTGCTGTGCACTGCGCTGCTGCGACCGAGAACTTCATCGCCCTTGAGCATCACTTCACCGACCTGCCCTTCTGGGATGACCTCGTCACCGGCATCCCGAAGCCCATCATCCAGGATGGCTATATCAGCGTGCCGGAGGGGCCTGGCTTAGGAATTGACCTGAATGAGGCTGTGATCCGCGAACATCTCACCCCTGGGGATCCGGCTGGCTATTTTGAACCAACTGCGTATTGGGATGATGATTGGTCTTGGGATCGCCTGTGGTCGTAGGCAAGCCGTTGCTGCTTGCGGGTCAAGCGGGCGATGCGGTGGTCGAGGGACGCATACAAGGCAGGATTGGCGCTGACGAGTCTGGCACGCTGGGCGTAGGCCAATGCGTCGCTCAACTCGCCGGTTTGCCACTCGTGGTACTTGGCCATTTCTACCAACCCTTCCACATCGTTGCGCTCGGCTAAGCGCTGCCAGAGTTCAGCGGCCTCGGCCAACGCGCGGCGGCGCTTGAGCAAGCGCGCCAGATGGCGCAGCAGCGCCAGATGCAATCCATCGCCGGTCGCTTCATCAAGCTGTGCCAGCGCAGCGCGATAGCATCGCTCTGCGCTTTCAAAGTCGCCCAGCTGCTCGTGGTAACGGCCGGCTGCATAGTGCTCCACGGCGTTGCGTGGCTGGGCGATGGCCGCTGCCAGCTGGCCGGCCAGAGCGACCATCGAGAGGATGTCGGCCATGTTGTGATACATCACGCGCTCCATCCCTTCGGTGAGCGCGCCGCCGGCAGCCAGATACTCGCGGTATAGGAAGGGGATGACAGCGCCCGGCACATCGCGCTGCGCGCGCCGCACGCCCAGCAGGTGAAACTCCAGCGCGCTCAGGCTACATGGACCCAGGATGAGCCGGCGCGCCGCCGTGAGCAAGTCCAGGTGCTGTTGGCCGCTGAAGGGCGAAGGCAGGCGCGCGAGCGTAAAGCGCGATTCAAGCAGCGGCAGGTCAAACGCCCGGCCGTTGAAGCTTACGATGACGGGATGACGGCGCAGCCGGCGCTCTACCTCGAAGAGCATCGCCGCTTCTTCGGCTGGGTCGCGCAAAAAGAACTGCTCGATGACGAATCGCTCACCCTCGGCATAGCCCAAACCAACCAAAAAGGCCAGCGTGCCGGCTGCGCTGCTCAGGCCGGTGGTCTCGATGTCCAGGAAGACAGCCTGGCCAAGTGATGACACACCCCTACCAGCAAAAGCGATCAGTGGCTCTGGCAGCAGGCCGAGCGCCGTCTCCAGTGTGTGCTCGCCGTGACGATGTTTGAGTGAGTAGTGATGTTGCCGGCGGTATGCGTTACCTAAGGGGGTATCAAGCGCCTCAAGCGCACCGCCTGCGCTGCTCAGCGCAGCCGCGGGGACCGCTGAGGCAGGTTTGGGCTGTGGATGCGCGGCGGCCTTGTAAAGGCCCAGCCGGCGTAGCCGCTCGCGCAGATCAGCATTCATGCCCACGCTCGTCAATGTTAGCGCAGCCGCGCGAGGAGGGTGCGTTCACGCGCAACGCTGCTCGCCCAGAAAGCGCTGCGGAGTCATCCAGGCGGCCCCCGCCCTTGTCATTCTAAGCGCAGCGAAGAATCTAAACTCGCGCCGGACTGAAGCGCTGCGGGATTGCTGAGGCGGGGTGTTTGGTAGCTTCGCGGGGGTGTGGTTGGGCGCGCGTTTAGATGCCTCGCTGCCGCTCAGCATGACACGCTCATTCGTGAATACACCCAACGTAAGATAAAAGAAGCGACGATGGAGGATTGAACAACATTTCTGGGACGAGTTCTAGTATTTGCGCACGATGGCGCGGTAGCTGAGCGGTTGACGGGTCTGGAAGATTTGGGTTTCTTCGCGCACGCGGCGCGCTTCTTCGAGATTAAGTTTGGCTACGATGTAGCCCTCGGTGGTCTCGTCGAGGTCAACAATTACCGCGCCGCGTGGGCCGACGATCATGCTCTCGCCGGCGAAGGTGGTAGCCGGCTCCTCCCCCACCCGATTGGCCGCGCAGATGAAGCAGGCGTTCTCCGCTGCGCGCGCAGCGATGAAGGTGCGCCACTCGGCAGCCCGGCTGCTCTCCCATGCGGCACAGACCAAGATCACCTCAGCGCCGTCCAAACACAGCGCGCGAATCCCTTCTGGAAAGAAAACATCCCAGCCCAACTGTAAGCCAAGCACGCCAGCGGAGGTCTCGGCCACCTCCAAGCGAAAGCCAGGGCGAAAGAGCATTTGCTCCTCGCCCCGCAAATGCACTTTGCGGTATTGGGCGATGAGGTCGCCTTCCGGCCCAACCAGCACAGCGGAATTGAAGAGGATGCTTTCGACCCGCTCCTTGCTGGCCATGCCAAAGGCGATGTGCAGACCTTGTTCATTGGCGCGCTGCGCCATGACATTTGTAGATGGTCCGGGCACGCGCTGGGCCAGTTGGGTAAAGCGCACCCCACATTCGTAGCCGGTGGTCGCCAGCTCCGGAAAGACGATGACATCCACTTTCTGCTCGCTGCTGATCTTGCGCACGAAGTCGGACATTTTGGCCAGGTTCGCCTCCGGCTCGCCTAGCTTAGTCTCCATTTGTACGACTGCTACAGTGATTTCTCGCATCTGGCTTCTCTGAAATGTGGTGTAGAGTGTTACCCCGAGGTCAATCGAACTTGTGTTCTAGCGAGCATTTTAGCCTAGTCGAGGTTGATTCAGGAGCAAGCACATCCACAAGCCGGCCTGAGTGCCGTTGGGGAGTTGATCAGGATGTCTCGCACGCTCTCTCTTGAACCTTTCAAGCGGGTCTTAATTGGGCGTCCTTTGCGCACAGAGGAGGCGCCCCATCAGGCCGTGAACAATCCGGTGGGGTTGGCGGTGTTTGCCTCCGACGCGCTGTCGTCCACGGCCTATGCCACACAAGAGATTCTGATCGTGCTGGCGTCGGCATTTGCCGTGGCCGGCGCGGGCGTGTTCAGCTTGTCAATCCCGATTGCGCTGGCGATTGCTGCCATCCTGTTTGTGCTGATCGCCTCGTATCGTCAGACGATCAAGGCGTATCGAGGGGCGAGCTGTGGCGCCTACGTTGTCTCGCGCGACAACCTCGGCACCTTCCCTTCCCAGATTGCCGGCGCGGCCCTGTTGGTGGATTACGTGCTTACCGTGGCGGTGAGCATCTCCAGCGGCGTTGACCAGGTGGCCTCGGCCATCCCTATCCTGCGCGGACGGGAGGTGTGGGTGGCCCTGTTTGCGATCCTGGTGATGACGATCATCAACCTGCGCGGCGTCAAAGAATCGGGGACGATCTTTGCTGTGCCGACCTATTTCTTCGTCGCTACTACCTTATTCACCCTTGCTGTCGGCGCATTTAAGGGGTTGACCGGCCAGCTCTCGCCGGTAGAGGGCGTAGAAATGGTGCATCAGACCGCCGAGCCGCTGGGCTGGTTTCTCATCCTCTATGCTTTCAGCAGTGGCTGCACCGCGCTCACCGGCATCGAGGCCATCTCCGATGGCGTGCAGAACTTCAAAGAGCCGCGCGGCCAAAACGCTGCCACGACGATCACGGTCATGGGATTGCTTCTGGGGACGCTGTTCCTGGGGATTACCTTCCTGGCCAACCAGGTGCATGCGATCCCGTCAGAGCGCGAGACGATCATCTCGCAGATTGCGCGCGCCACGTTCGGCGGTGGGCCGCTCTATGGCCTACAAATCGCAGCGACGACCATCATATTAATCATGGCGGCGAATACCGCATACGCGGACTTTCCACGGATCGCGGCGTTTGTGGCCAGCGATGGCTTTTTGCCGCGCCAGCTCGCAATCCGTGGCAGCCGGCTGGTCTTCTCCGGCGGCATCGTCACGCTGGCGATCGCGGCCGGCATCTTGATCATCATCTTCAACGCGCGGACCACGTCGCTTATCCCACTGTATGCGATCGGGGTGTTCATGTGCTTCACGCTCTCCCAGGCCGGCATGGTGCGTCGCTGGTTGGAAGTGTCCAAGCTCAAGCCAGGCGAGGCAGTGAAGATGGGGCAGAGCGTCGCCATTTATGACGCTGACTGGCGGCGCAAGCTGGCGATCAGCGCAGCCGGCGCGATCACCTCTCTGGTGGTGATGGTGATCTTCGCCGTAACCAAGTTCACGCACGGCGCGTGGATCACTCTGATTGTCATTCCGATGATGGTGTTCGTCTTCAGACGCGTGCATCGCCACTATTGCAACGTGGCGCGCATCCTCAGCTTGAGCAAAGAGCGGGTGAAAACAACCCCCCATCTGGTAAGGACCATCGTCCTAGTAGATGATGTGCATCGCGGCACAGTGCGCGTGGTGGATTTCGCCAAGTCGCTCGGTCATGCCTGGACGCCAGTGCATGTGGATTACAACGACCGAAAGACTCACCTGGTACAGCGCAAGTGGCGAGAGCGGATCGGAGAGGGGGAGCTGGTGATCTTGCCTTCGCCCTATCGCCGGCTGGTTGAGCCAATTGTGGAATACGTGCAGAAGGAGCTGGACGCTTATCCGAACGCCTTCATTCACGTCATCATGGGCCAGTTGGTGATGGACTCGCCCTGGGCGCGCCTGTTACACGCGAATAATTCGCTAGGGATCATGTCACGCTTGCAATCCATGGACCGCGTGATCGTCACCGACGTGCCGTATCAACTCCATGCTGAAGACGTAGAACTGTTCCCGGAGAATGAGCCAAGCGAGGGGACAGTCGGTGACAGCGGGTCGCTGGCGGGCGAGCCGAGTGAGGCCGGCAAATCAGCAGTTAGCTAAAGTTTTCACCGCCAGGTCAAAACGCTGTTTGTCCTCGCTGTCGTGATTTAAGGCGCTCGCGCCGGCGATTGCCTTTGGCCATGAGCAACGCACCCCCGCTCAGCGCGCGTATAAGATGCGCCCGCAGTTGGGACAAAAGGCCAGCATTGCGCCGGTGTTGGCCTGCTGGATGAGCTGAGATGGGGGCACTGTGCCGCATTGGCTGCATGCCCCGGCCTTGAGCAAGGCAACCGCAACGCCATTCGGTTTCTTCTTGCGCAGCGCCTCGTAGGTCGCCAAGTCTTGGGCAGGAATGGCGCGACGAAGCGCCTCGCGCTGGGCAAGGTCGGCCTCAACCTTTGCGCGCAGCCTGCCTTGCTCGGCCTTCAGACGTTCGCTGTCCTCGGCGAAGTGCTGCTCGGCCTGGGCCAGCGCTTCTCGACAATGCTGGAGAGCGGTGCGCTGTTGTTCGGCTTGTTCCATCATCGCCAATATCTGCTCGTCTAGCGTGCTGCGCCGACGCTTCAACCCCTCCAGCTCCTGCTGCACGTCGAGCATCTCCTTGGGATTGCGGATGCGGCCGCTATAGAGCCTGTCCTCTTCGGCGGCGATCTTCTCATCCAGGCTCTGCGCTTCTAGCTCCAGAGACTTCAGCTCGGTCGTTGTCTGGCGCAGGGTCTGCTCTGCTTTGGCCAGCTCGGCGCGGGTGTGGGCCAGGGCAGGGCTGCCGGCTAGAGCAGCTTCGATCTCGCGCCAGCGCCGGCGGGCTTGATCCAGCTCCAGGTCTAGCAACTGGAGACGATACAGCGGTTCCGCGCGGGACATGGGGCGCTTAGTATATAAGTGTGTGGGCATGCGCACGAATTAGGGAGTAGCCCACTCGAGCGTGAAGGGACGACCTAAGAAGAACGCACCCCCGCGAATCCGCATAAAGGTAAACTTAGCGCTGACGTGAAGCTCTCCATCATCATGCCGGTCTTTAATGAGGCCGACACCATTGCCGAGATCCTTGAGCGCGTAACAGCCGTTCGCCTAGACCCGGTCGAGAAGGAAATCGTGCTGGTGGATGACTGTTCCAGAGACGACACCCCACACATCCTGAAGACGCATGCGCATCTGCCCAACCTGCGGATCATCACCCATGAAGTGAACGGCGGCAAAGGCGCAGCCATCCAGACTGCGCTGGCGCACATTACTGGCGACATGGTGATCATTCAGGATGCTGATTTGGAATACGATCCGAACGACTATCCAAAGCTCATCGCGCCGATTGTGCGAGGGGAAGCCAAGGTGGTATATGGCGTGCGCGACTTAAGCACACAGCGCTGGTACATGGCACTGGGGAATCGTTTTGTCACTTTCGTCACCAACTTGTTATATGGCGTCTCGCTGCGGGATATGGAGACCTGCTATAAGGCGATGGCGCGCGAGGTGGTGGAAGGACTAAAGCTGGAATGCCGGCGCTTCGATGTGGAAGCTGAGATCACGGCCAAGATTCTGCGGCGCGGTTACACCATTGTCGAGGTGCCTATTCGCTACCAGGCCCGCTACGAACACAAGAAACTCTCACCCGCTGACGGCTGGCCCACCCTCAAGGCGCTGTGGCGGTATCGAAACTGGCGAGGCTAGCCGCGTTGGGCGCTGTGCCTATGACAACCGCGTCTCCCAGCAGCCGACCATCCTGCCAGGCCGGCAAGCGCTGACCGGTCTGTGGCTCATAAACGCCGACAATCACCTGGTAGTGACTGCTGGTCAGCGCCGGCGGCGCAACCATCGCGTGGGCATCGCGCATCGGCTGCCCGATCGCCCAGCGCGTCATGGGCAAGCGCGTGTTGAGCGGCAGCCGGTCGCTTTGAAATGCCAAACGCCCTGTCTCGTCGAGCACGTGCACGAACGTCTTGTAATCCTGGGTGATTGCCTCTGGCAAGGACCATTCGAGGACGACATAGAACCAATCGCCGGGGATCACCTCTGCGCGTAGCCAGGCGCGCCGCAGGCTCACGCGCGCGCCGGGGCGCTCGCCAAAGACTACGTCCACTGTCTGGAAGGCGGGGCGCACAACCGGTCGGCGCTCCAGGCGATATAGCGGCAGGCGAATCTGGGCAAAGTTAAATTCACCGATCTCATATCCGTTGGCCCATAGCGTGGACTCGATCAGTCGCTGCGGATCCACGACATCGTCTTGCCAGAGCATCAGCCGAACGCGGGTGAGCTGCTGCGCGTTGAGCACGGCCAGCACAGGCTGGTCGTCGGCGAGCACGCCATGCAGGCCTGCCGGCAGGGCCACGAGCGAGGCCGCCTGCGCCGGCGGCCAGTAATATGTCACGGCAAAGTTGTCGCGCGCCATGATGACCAAGTCCCCTGCCTCCAGCGCCTCGACCACGTGTTGGACTGCGCCGCGGGTGTCTTCGCGCTGCAGAGCCGGGTCGGTCAAGTAGGCAGAGAGCTGCGGCAGCCATAGCGCGCCGACAAGCGCCATTGCCCCCACACCAAGCCCGCGCCGTGCGGCGGCCCCGCCCAGCAGCACACAAGCTACCGGCGCGACATAGATCAAATAGCGCGGGTGAAAGACCGAGCGATAAGGGTAGAACACGCGCACGGCGACCGTGGCCGCCAGCAGCGGACCGACGATCAAAAGCAATGTCACAGCCAGCGCAGCCCAATGTCGCCGGCTGATAAAACCAGCCAGGCCTAGACCGACCGCGCCGGCCAGCATCAGCCAGCCGGCTTCGGGCAGCGGGCGGCCTAAGCCGCCGCTGGCAAAGCTGTGTAGCCACTCCGCCAGCCGGCCTTCGATGGTGTTCAAGGGGAAGAAGAAGCCATCGTCATAGGCAAAGCCGGGCGAGGCGAATATCAGCCAAGGGATCAGCGCGCCCACCACCCCACCGGCAGCCAACCCAAAGCGGCCCGCCAGGGCTATACGCACGCGCTGCTCGCTGCGCACGACATGCGCTAGGACGAGCAGCGCGTGCGCAGGTAATAAGAAGATTGCGTAGTAGTGACTATAGACCGCGCAGCCCAGCAACACCGCCCAAGCGATGAGGTGGCGCAGGGCGGAGATGGCGCACAGCCAACGCCAGAGGAATAACGTGGCGGCGGTGCAGAGGGCCGCCAGCAGCGCATACATGCGCACCTCTTGGGCATACCACACGACAAAAGGACTGCACGCATAGGCCAGGCCAGCCAGCAAGGCGGGCCAAGCGCGCGGGAATCCCCGCCACAGCGCGCAGGCAAACCCGAGGACAAAGGCCAGCGCTACTGTGTCGGCCAGCGCGGATAACAAGCGCATAGCGAGCTCCGATTGGCCAGCCAGCGCGATCCAGACGTGCAACAGGGCATAGTAGAGTGGCGGACTGCGGTCGCCGGCCGTCGTGCGCGCCATCTCGTCCAGCGACATGCGCGCCAGGTGCCAAGACCAACCCTCATCGAACCACAGGCTTTGTCCGCCTAATCCCCACAGGCGAATGCCCCAAGCGATGAGGAGCAGGGCGCATCCGCCGATGATGATCTCCCGACGTGGGAAGGCTCTGCCGTGGCTTGTCGCGTCACTCAAACCCCAGCCCTCGCTCTTTGAGGCTCGTGTAGCCATTGTGCACAATGATGATGTGATCCAACAACTCGATGCTCAGCAGCTTACCGGCTTGGGTGAGCGCGCGGGTGGCTGAAATATCCTCGGCTGAAGGCGTAGGGTCGCCGGAAGGGTGATTATGAGCCACGATAATCGCAGCCGCGTTGCTGCGAACAGCGTCTCGGAAGATCTCGCTGATGCGCATGTCCACCGCGTTTAGGCTGCCTCGATACACCATCGGCTTGCCGATCACGCGATTGCGCGTGTCGAGCAGGAGTGTATGGACTTCCTCTTGCTCTAACAGCCCCATGCTCAACATGAGAAGTTGGGCCGCGTCGGCGGGCTGTCGGACGATCGGTCTTGCGTCCGGGACGCTCAGGGACAGCCGGCGGCCCAGCTCCAGCGCTGCTTTGATCTCGATCGCCTTGACGGGACCGATGCCGTGAATCTGCTGTAACTCGTCCAGGCCGGCGAGCGCCAGACCATGCAAGCTGCCAAAGCGCTGCAAGAGCATGTCTGCCAATTGAAGGGCGCTAGCGCCTTCTGCGCCGCTGCGGAGGATGATGGCCAACAACTCGCGCTGCGACATTCCGGTAGCGCCAATCGCACGGAATCGCTCGCGTGGACGCTCGCCTTCTGGGATATCGCAGATGCGCGTGCGGTACTCCGGCTGGTGCTTTGTGCCGCCGTTGCGGCCATCGGGAGAGTGCTCCGGCTCTGGATGTAGGGTCATCTCTTTTGGCTAGGCCAAGCTAACGCCGCGCTTCGCCGTGCTGCGAACGTGGCATGCTGTAACCGCCTTTGCCACGATCATATTAGCACCCATCTTGGAAGGGGGCGCATGCACCAATAGGGGCATGAGTCGCTCGCTTGCCATGCCAGCGCCAGCGAAGCAGGGGCGGTTCGCAAACCGCTCCTGCGCGCGCCCGGCTGAAGCGCTGCGGGATTGTTGAGGCGGGGCGTTCGATGGCTTCGCGGGGGGCGTAGCACCGCTACGCCCCTACGATATGGTCGGGCGGGATTTTAGATGCTTCGCTCGACATGACATGCCAAACGCTCGCCCCTATTCGTGAACGCACCCCGCATCGGGTGCTTTCAAAGCCTGCGCTATAATTTGGGCACCTGGGGGCGTAGCTCAGTTGGTTAGAGCGTTGCGTTGACATCGCAAAGGTCACAAGTTCGAATCTTGTCGCTCCCACTCCTCCCAACTGATTAAGCTCGCAGCAGCACCTGGCTAGCGCAGTGTGGTCCGCCATACCCACCGGACAGCGCCTCAAAATCCACGAGTGACACGTCTACGTCGAACGCGCGCAAGCGCTGCAGGAACGCTGCGCCGGCTTGCTTCACCGCGACCACCCTGCGCGGCCCGAGCGTGAGCACGTTCGCCGCGAACTGCGCCTGCTCGGTCTTGCTTATCGGGATAACCTGGATGCCTTTCTCTGCCAGATAGCGAGAGAACAAGACCGTGCGCGTGAGCGTGTAAGTGCACGCTGCCGCCGTCCCCTGAGGGGTGTAAACCCTCACCGCCGGTTCGGCGTCGCCTGCCAGGCGAGCGTCCAGACACACCGCCAGGTTGCGGTCGAGCATAGCAAAGTATGTGTCGAGGTGCATCTCGTCCATGCCTTGCTGAGGCGCTTCCACCACGGCCACTTCCACATGGCCGTACACACCGTTCTCCAGGCACTGACGCACGCCTGCCTCGTTGGTGAGCAGCCCTTGTCCCTGGAGCACAAAGTCTCCGCATGGGATGAAGTCACCGCCTTCCAACGTTCCAGGCGGCTGAACGCGATAAATCGGCTGGATGCCGAGCGACTCCAGCGCGCAGGCCGCCAAGTCATTCTCGACAGTTCGATTGGCCAGCTTCAGGCGCGTAATGACGACACCGGCCGATGTGGTGATCAACGGGTCGCGCATGTAGTATGGGCTGAGCGGCGCCAGCGAGAAGCGGGTGCTAAAGCGCGTGGTGGGGTCGAGCATATCGGCATTGTGAGCGACGTGAAGCGTGGGCCTCAGCATCAGCACATCCACCAAGCTGTCGGCATCCAGAGCTTGAAGCGCCGCTTCGAGCTGGGCCAGCGCCTCCTCACGTGCTTCTGCGCCAAGCGCAGGATCGAAATCGAGAGCGACTGCCTGACGCGCCCATTTGACGAGCCTGGCGCGGTCGGCCCCGGCCAACAGTGTGCGCAGCTCGAGCACGCGCACGCCGTGGTCCTCGAGCAGATGGCGGTAGGCGCGATGTTCTTCGCGCGCTTTGGCCAGCGAGAAAGGGCGTAGGAAATTTGCCGCGCCGGTATGAAGGATCGAGAACAGCGTCTCGATGGCTGGTTCGCACAAGAGCGCAACGCGCGCCGGCAGCCACTCTGCCGGCTGCTGCGGCGCAAAGGGGGGGAATGCGCGCGCTGTCATGTTTATTCACTCCGAAGGGCGAGGAAGACGCGCGTGCTCCCCGCACTGCGCAGGGCCTGAGCGAGTTGCTCCGCGTGCGTTGCGTCGCGGGCCAGCGCGATCATATTGCCGCCGCGCCCGCCGCCGCTCATCTTGGCCCCGAGCGCGCCGGCTGCGCGAGCCGCCTCGCACAGCGCATCCAGCGCGGGCGAGGATACGTCGAGTTGCTGAAGGTAGGCGTGATTCTGATTCATCAGCAAGCCAAGTTGAGTCAGGTCGGCGCGCTCAATTGCCCGGCGTGCGTCATAGACCAGCGCGCCGATCGCGTCAAAGAGCGCCTCGTAACGGCTGCGCTCGCGCTCCCAGCCGGCCCGCACCGCACCAACCGGGATATGGGTAGGTGTGGCTACGCCAGTGTCGGCGATCACCAACGGAAGATCTACAGGCGCATCAAACGCTTCCGGCGCCTTACCGCGCACAAACCACACCGGCTGCTCATAAGCAATCACGGTGTTGTCTATGCCGCTGGGTGAGCCGTGATAGAGCTGCTCGCCTTCGTAGGCCAGCGCGCTCACCTCGGCCGGCGACAGCTCCCGCCCAAACCACGCTGCCAGCACACGGACTATTGCAATTGACACCGCTGCGCCGCTGCCGAGATTAGCGCCGATCGGAATGTCCGAGTGAATCGTCAGCGCAGCCTGTGGCGGTTGCTCGCCGAGTCGCTCCAGGGCTGCCCAGGCAACTCGCGCCAGCGGGTCATGGGTGTGGCGCGCGTGCTGTGAAAGGTAGAAGGAGATGCCGATATCTGGCGCAACAATCTGGAAGGGGGCGCTGCTGGGCTGGAGACGAGCGAAGGCGCGCAACTCGGGGAGTGGGAGGGCGATCGCTGGTCGGCCATACACCACGGCATGTTCACCACACAAGATGACCTTGGCACATGCGCTGCGCTCGATTTGGAAAACGTCCATGCGTGCGCTGCTGTGATGTAAGGGGGTGCGTTTCTGCCCGTGGTTATGGGCATACCAGCGCAAGAATTGTAACGTGTGCGTTCACAATTTGAGGCGGGTAACTCTATATGCTCGGCGGCTCAGCACGGGGGGCATCAGCGCTTTGCCTTGCCCTGTCACCCTGAGTGAAGCGAAGCGACGGTCGCGCTTGATTGAGGCGCTGCGTGAGGCCGGCGCGGCTTTGGTGAACGCGGGCGCTTGAATGCTTCGCGTGAGGGCGCAACGCCGCCGCGCCCTTGGCATGACAAGGGTGCAGGCAGGATATTTAGCGCCTGGGCGGAGCTTTAAAGCAGCCCGTAAATCCGTTTGGCCAAGACCGCACAGCGTTCATCGCCCTACAGCGCTGTGCTCGTTTAACGCTCTGGCCTGTGCTTCAAGGGATTGCGGCCTGAAGTACTGGCTCAGGATGCGCCCCGTTGGTTTTTGGCAGCGGCACGCGCGCTGGCTGGGCAGCCGCCTGCGGCGCTTGATTATTCACCGGCAGCGCCGGGCGGAATTTGTAGCCGTAGATCAACATGCCGTGCTCGCCATCCTCGCGCAACACGCGGGTCACCATCTCTACCGGCATGCCGATCCATACTTCGGATTCGTCCACGTCGGTAAGCTGAGCGGTGACCAGCGGCCCTTCAGCGAGCCGCACCAGCGCGACGATATACGGGACGAACTTCTCATAACCTTCAGGCGCGACGTGCACCACGCTATAGGAATACACTTCGCCCTTGCCGCTGAACTGGACAGCCGTCCGTGCTTCGTGTCCACACACTGGGCACGCATCACGCGGCGGGAAGATGCGATGGCCACACTGCGGGCACTTCTCGCCAACTAATTGATAGCGCTGTTTGGTCGTTCGCCAATATCGTGCTACTTCCATTGCTCTCTCCTCACTGCTACTAAATGCGCTCTAGGATCGTCGTCACTACCGTTGCGCCACTGCCACCGATGTTCTGAGCCATGCCGAGTCGGGCGTTCTTCACCTGATTGAGGCCGGCCTCTTCGCGCAGTTGTTGAGCCACCTCGACGATTTGATACATGCCGGTCGCGCCCACCGGATGGCCACGGGCTTTCAGCCCGCCCATCGTGGTGATCGGGATGCGCCCATTCAGCCCAATCTCCCCTTCCATTGCCAGGCGCACCCCATGGCCGCGCGGCGCGAACCCGGCTGCCTCCAGCGAGAGCGCGCTCATGATGGTGAAGGCATCATGAACCTCGAACACGTCAATATCAGCCGGCCCGACGCCGGCCATGGCATACGCCTTCTGCGCGCTGAGCGCGCCCCCCTCCAGATAGAGCGGGTCGCGCCGGTCATGGACGGCCAGCGTATCGGTTGCGATTGTCGTCGCGCGAACGCGCACTGGCTTATCGGTGAACTCTCTCGCAATGCTCGTCGGCGCCAAGATCACGCATGCCGCGCCATCGGCGATCGGCGAAGAGTCGAGCAAGTTGATCGGGTCGGCGATCGGCTTGGCTTCGGCGAACTGTGCGGCGGTGATAGGCGAACGAAACATTGCGTAGGGATTGTTGACCGCGTTGGCATGGGCGTTGATCGCAAAGTTGGCGAAGTCCTCTTTGCGATAGCCATGCTCATGCATGTAGCGCCGCATTAGCAGCGCGTTGATGCTCACAAACGTCAGGCCCTGAAGGGCTTCGTACTCTGCGTCCGCGGCCATCGCCAGGGCGCTGGTCACCGTGCTGCCCTGCTGGTCAGTCATCTTCTCTACGCCCATACAAGCCACCAGGTCGCAGAGGCCGCTGGCGACCGCCATGTAGCCCACCCGCAGTGCGGCTGCGCCGCTGCCACAGGCGGCCTCGACCTTTATCGCCTCAATGCCGCGCAAGCCGGCGAAGTCGGCGATCAGCGCCCCCAGGTGCTCCTGAGCGGTCAGTTCGCCGGAGAGCATGTTGCCAACGTATAGAGCGTCCACGCGCTCGACCCCGGCACTTTGCATCGCTGCGAGCAGCGCCTGATAGGCCAGCTCGCGCAGGCTCTTGTCCCAGTGTTCGCCCACCGGGGTTTGACCAATTCCGATAATTGAAACGTCTCGCATGGCTAGAGGATGTAGTTCTCCTTCAATCGCGCGTAGCGGGCGTAATCCACCGGCACGCGGCGATCCACGTAAGTCCGCGTTGTCCAAACGTGCGGGGTGGGCAGCGAGCGCCGCACCCGTAGGCAGAAGGCATCACTGCCGGCTCCGCTGCCGAACGAGGCCAGCAAGATGCGCTCACCCGGTTGGGCGATGTCCAAGACGGCCGTCAGGCCGATCAGCGCAGAGCCGGCGTATGCGTTGCCGATCTCGTTCACCAGCAAGCCTGGCGTGATCTGGGCTCGCCTAAACCCCAATTCCTCGCCCACCTTGAGCGGGAACTTGACGTTGGGCTGATGAAAGACAGCATAGGCAAAGTCTTGCGCCGAAAGCCCGATCTGCGCGAACAGTGCCCGCACGGACTGGGTGATGTGGTGAAAGTAAGCCGGCTCGCCGGTGAAACGGCCGGCGTGTTGTGGGAACTGTTCGTGCTGGCGGCGCCAGAAATCGGGCGTGTCGGTGACGAACGAGACAGAGCCTTCTATCTCTACCAGCGCATATTCGCTGGGTCCAAGGATGAATGCGGCTCCACCTGCGCCGGCGGTGTATTCCAACGCATCCCCAGGGCGGCCTTGTGCCGCGTCCATGCCGATTGCCAGCGCGTAGCGGGTCATGCCGCTGCCGACGAAGCCAATGGCGGCTTGGATGGCCTCGGTGCCGGCTTTGCAGGCGAACTGCCAGTCGGCTGCCTGTGTGTATGGGGTTGCGCCAATTGCTTCGGCGACGATGGTGCTGGTGGGCTTCACCGCATAAGGATGTGACTCGCTGCCCACCCACACTGCGCCGAGCTGTGCCGGGTCGAACGTGGGATCGGCTGCCTGGGCACGAGCCAGCGCGTTGCGCGCCGCCTCGATGCTCATTGTGACTACATCCTCATCTAGCCCCGGCACGGCCTTCTCGCGGATGGGCGGGGGCGTGTTACCCGCCGTCCATAACTCGGAAATCGCCTGGCCGGCCAATCGGTAACGCGGCACATAGGCACCGTAGCCGATGATGCCGACAGGGCGAACAGGTTTCATCAATTCCATCTCTACTCTTTTCCCAGATTTATCCCAAGCTCTTTTGGGTTATCCTCGCTGTTGGTTGGCCTGCGTTGTTCTACAGGCACTCACATTCTATGGAGCGGAGACTCTCAAAAGCAGGCAACTTGAAGGGGAAGTCCTAAGTGGGTAGGTTCTGATAGTGAAATTTAGCACAAACTAAGAGGGCTGACAGGAGGGACAGAAGAAGGTGCTGCGCTGGGCGACCAGGATGCGCTGAATCGGTTGTCCACAACGATGGCAAGGCTGGCCGGCCCGGCCATACACAGCAAAGTGCTCTTGGAAGTGGCCACCTGGGTAGACCCAGTCAAAGCTTGCGCCGTTGGCTGCGATGCCGGCTCGCAAGACATGTTGAATCGCTGTATGCAAACCTGCCAGCTCTGCCTCGCTCAGCGTAGCCACTGAGCGCTTTGGGTGCAAGCCTGATAAATAAAGAGATTCGTCGGCATAAATATTACCGATGCCAGCAATAAAAGTTTGATCCAATAATAAAGGTTTTAACGCCCCGCGCCGGCTGCGCGCCCGCGCCACGAAGACCTCGGCCGAGATCGCCAGCGCGTCAGGGCCGAGCTTGCCGAGCACAACGGCCGAGTCGGTCACCCACCAGGCACGGCCAAACTTGCGCGCGTCCTCAAAGCGCAACGCCAACCTGTCGTCCAATCGCCATACCAGGCGCGCATGACGCGTCAGGGCCTGCGCCTCTGGCACGACTTCTAACCGACCGCTCATTCTGAGATGGATAACCATCACAGAGTCGGTCGTCTGGTGCGCCTGCGACGCAGGCAGGCGCAAGCCGATCAGCAAATATTTGCCGTAACGCTCCACGGCCCGCACTTGGGCGCCGACGAGGCCCTGCGCGAAAGCAGATGGGGATGGATGCGCCACTTGGCGCGGCCAGAGCACGGCGACGTCTTGGATGGTTCGCCCGATGAGCGCCGGCGTGCCCATGCGCAACGTGCGCGCCACGGTCTCGACTTCTGGCAACTCTGGCATTCTCGCGCGAGAGACCTATTGGTCTATCGTCAACCGCATGTGGACGAGGGTGCGGCTGACCCGAAAGCCGGCTGCCTGAAGCGCTTGGCGGACGGGTAGGCAAGAGGCGACGTGGGCCGCGTAGATTGGCTTGCGCACGTATTTCGCCAGCCGGCTTAATCCCCCCTGAACGAGCTGAAACACATCGTCCTGTGTGGCGTCCGAGGTTGGAAAGACTTCCAGATAGTGGTAGCTGCCGTCAATGACGGCGCGCGTGCGCACAGCGCCGAGCACCTTTTCGCCTGCGCCAGACATGAGCAACAGCCAGTGATCGGGGTTGCCGCTCAGGGCATTCACCAGCGTCCAGCGCAGACCCAGACGATACACGCGCGCGTTGAACGGCTCGGCGAACGTCAGCGCCTCTGGAATATGCTGCTTTGCCAGCGTCCAAATAAGTTCGCGGTCGGACCAGCGCGCGCTGCGCAGCTTGGGGGCAAGCGGACAATCGAGCGGCAGACCAACGAGCGCTGTGCGCAAAAAATGAACCACCTCACCCACGCGCTGAAAGCCCAGTTTCTCGTATAGATGCAGCGCAGCGTGATTGGCGACATTGGCCTGAAGAGCAACGTAGCGCGCGCCGTGCGCAGCCGCATACTGGATGCACGCTTCTACAACTGCGCGGCCAATGCCGCGGTTGCGATAGGCCGGCTGGGTGGCGACGTTGCCGATCACCCAGGTGTCTCGTCGCGTGACGTTGCGTTGGATCGAGGCATTGGCGATCACCCGGCCATCTTCCACCCACACAAAGCCAGTCGTGTTGCTCAACAACAGCGCGTCGAGCAAGCTGTAGTTGCGCAGCGCGTGGATCAGGCGTTCGCCCTCGTCGCTCTCGGCTTCCTCACGAAAGGCAACCTCCAGCAGGTTGGCCACGGCGCGCCCATCGCGCCAGGGGTCAATCTGCCGGACGTGTGGATTGGATGGATGAAATTTGGTGCGCGCTTCAACGGCCACCGCTTAGAGATTGTACTGCGCCTCTTGATACCGGGGTGCATCTGGGCGCGTTCACCAATGGGGGCAACACAGCGCGCCTTCTGGGCAGCGACCAAGGATGCTGTGCCTTCAAAAATCCTCGCCTTCTGCGCGTCTCCGCGTGAGATCGGCCTTGCCTCCAACTGTGAACGCACCTGGAGTGGCCCGAGCGCGTTCACCAATACTATCCCCAGCGAATTTTGCATCGAGGTACCGGGAGTGCGCCACTTGAAGGTGATGTAAGAAACGCGCACCGCAGAGGCGCGAAGGACACAGAGATTTTACATATCCTCTGCGCTCTCTGCACCGCCCATCTCGGTGAGCCAAATCATCCCAAAGTTGAGCGCTCCCCGTGCACCTCCTCGCATGGCGCGCTGCTTATAATCCGCATGTCTTGACAAAATGATCCGTGCGCTACCAGCCAGCGCGCACCAGTAAGCAATCATGAGCAACTACACTTCCCTCGACCAAGCCTGCGCCAACGTCATCCGCACCCTCACCCTCGACGCCGTGCAGACCGCCAACTCTGGCCATCCTGGCATGCCGCTCGGCATGGCCGACGTGGCCTACGTGTTGTATGCCAAATTCATGCGTTTCAACCCGCGCAACCCGCGCTGGTTCAACCGCGATCGATTGATCGTCTCCGCCGGTCACGGCTCGATGCTCCCCTACGCCATCCTGCATCTCACCGGCTACCCGGAGATGACGCTTGATGAACTCAAGCGCTTCCGACAGCTCGGCAGCCTCACGCCCGGCCATCCGGAGAACCACCTCACACCCGGCATCGAGGTCACCACCGGCCCGCTGGGCAGCGGTACGGCCAACAGCGTCGGCATGGCCATCGCCGAGGCATGGTTGGCCGCTCGCTATAACCGCGATGGTTTCAACGTCGTCAATCACTACACCTATGCCATCGTCAGCGACGGCGATTTAATGGAAGGCGTCAGCCATGAGGCGGCGTCGCTGGCCGGCCATCTGGGCCTCGGCAAGCTGGTGTGGTTCTACGACGACAACGGCATCACCATTGACGGCCCAACCGCGCTGGCTTATAGCGACGACGTGCCGAAGCGCTTCGCGGCCTATGGTTGGCACACCATTACCATTGATGCGCACAACATGGCAGAGGTGGAGTCGGCGATCCACGAAGCCCATGCGGTGACCGATAAGCCCGTCCTGATCATCTGCAAGAGCATCATCGGCAAGGGCATGCCCCATCGCCAGGGCACGCGCGAGGCGCATAGCGATGCGCCCGGCTGGGACGAGGTGCGCGCAGCCAAGATCGCCTACGGCGCAGACCCGGACAAGACCTTCTACATCCCCGATGACGTGTTGCGCGCCTGGCGGGCGATTGGAGCGCGCGCCGCAGCCGCTGAAGTCGCCTGGCAGGAGGAGTTCGAAGCCTACCGGCGCGCCCATCCCGGCTGCGCCCAAGAGCTGATGGACGCCATCGAGGGGCGTTTGCCGAGCGGCTGGGCGGACGACCTGCCCACCTTTGATCCAGCCGGCAAGCCACTGGCAACCCGCGCGGCCAGCGGCGCCGTGATAGATGTGTTGGCAGCGAGACTCCCCAATCTGCTGGGTGGCTCCGCCGACCTCACGCCATCGAACAACACGATGCCCAAGGGGGCTGACTCGCTTCGGCGCGGCGACTTCAGCGGGCGTTACATTCGTTATGGCGTGCGTGAGCACGCCATGGCCGGCATCATGAACGGCATGGCGTTGCACGGTGGGGTCATCCCATACGGCGGCACCTTCCTCTGCTTCAGCGACTTCATGCGGCCGGCCATTCGCCTGGCAGCGCTCAGCCACGCCCATAGCATCTTTGTGTTCACCCACGACAGCATCGGCCTGGGCGAAGACGGCCCCACCCACCAGCCCGTGGAGCACCTGGCCAGCCTGCGCGCCATGCCTAATCTGTTGACCTTGCGGCCGGCCGATGCCAACGAGGTCGTCGAGGCCTGGAAAGTCGCTATTGAGTGGAAGGAGGGACCGGTCGCTCTGCTGCTCTCGCGCCAGGCGCTGCCCATCCTCCCTAAGCGCGAGGGCTTTGCGCACGGCGCATACATCATCCACGACGTAGACGACCCGCAGGTGCTGCTGGTGGCCAGCGGCTCGGAGGTCAGCTTGGCGCTGGATGCCGCCCGCGCCTTGGCCGATCAGGGCGTTCGCGCGCGGGTGATCTCCTTCCCCTCCTGGGAGCTGTTCGACCGGCAAAGCCAGGAATACCGCCAGGCAATCCTGCCGTTTGACTTACCAAAAGTGGTGATCGAAGCCGGCGTCTCGCAGGGCTGGGAGCGCTATACCGGCCCGATCACGCGCTTCGTGGCGCTCGACAACCGCTTCGGCGCCTCCGCGCCCTACAAAGACCTCTATAAACATTTCGGCTTCACCGTCGAGCGCGTGGTGCAAGAAGCCCTGTCGCTCCTCGCCTGATGGAGATCTTCTCGGTTGCCGAGATGCGCGCGCTGGAGCGCACCGCGGATGCGCGCGGGCTGAGCTACGCCCAGATGATGAAGAACGCCGGCCAAGGCGCAGCCCAGATCATTCGCCAACGCCTCGAAGCCTGGGGCGTCCAGCGTCCGCGCATCTTGGTCCTGGTTGGTCCGGGCAATAATGGCGGCGATGGCTTGGTCTGCGCAACAGTGCTGGCCGGCGCCGGCCTGACCGTGCAGTGTTACCTGCTCAAGCCCCGCCCAGAGGATGATCCAGTGTATGCTGCTGCGCGTGAGGCAGGCATATTCATCGCCGATGCACAGAACGACATGCGCCTGCGCGTGTTGCATCAAATGATCACCCATGCCAACGTGATCGTGGATGCGCTCTTGGGCACGGGCGTCTCTCGCCCAATTGAGGGCGACTTGCGCGCCATTCTGCGCGAGGTGAGCCAGCGACGGCGCGCCACTAACCTGCCACCATGCAAGCTAATCGCCCTGGATGGGGTCACCGGTATGAACTACGACACCGGCGAATTAGATCCTGCTGCGGTGCCGGCGGATCTAACAATCGCGTTTCACGCCCCCAAGCGCGGCCACTACTGTTTCCCGGCAGCCCAGGCCTGCGGCGAGCTGGCCGTGGCTTCCATCGGCATCCAACCGGACGCAGTGGCCGGCTGGCGAGCCGATAGCGCATTCCCTGAAGTGCAGCTCGCCGACGAGGCGCTCGTGCGCGAACGCCTGCCGGCGCGGCAGCGCGATGCCCATAAGGGAACGTTTGGCCACGTCCTGATAGTGGGCGGATGCCGGGAGTACATGGGCGCACCGGCGCTGGCCGCGCGCGCGGCCTATCGCGCCGGCGCCGGCTTGGTCGCCCTCGCCGTGCCCGGATTCGTCCAGCCCAGCGCAGCGGTGGCTTGCCCAGAAGCGATCTTCGTCCCTTTGCCCGATGCTGACGCCTACTTGGGTCCAACCAGCCAACCGCCGATTGTGCAGTGGATCGCCGCGAGGGCGAGCGAAGGCGTGCTCTTGCTCGGCCCTGGCCTCGGTCAAGCAACCGAAACAGCCGTGTTTCTCGACGCGCTCCTAGCCTCGCTCCGGGCCGAGATCAATAGACTGCGTGGCCTGGTGTGCGATGCCGATGCGCTCAACTTGCTGGCCCAACTGCCGGACTGGTGGGCACGCCTGCCGGCCCAGACGGTGCTCACCCCGCACCCTGGCGAGATGGCCCGCTTGGCGCGACATAGCACCTCCGACATTCAAGGCGACCGCATCGGCTGCGCGTTGCGCTGTGCTGAACAGTGGGGGCACGTGGTGGTGCTGAAAGGCGCGCACACGGTGATCGCTGCGCCAGACCGCCGCGCCGTCGTGCTGCCGTTTGCTAACCCGGCATTGGCCACAGCCGGCAGCGGCGACGTGCTGGCCGGCTGCGTCGCCGGCCTGATGGCGCAGGGCCTTGCGCCCTTCGACGCGGCCCTCTGCGGCGCTTACCTTCACGGGGCAGCCGGCGAGCAATGGCGAACCGTACATGGCGATGCCGGCCTGCTGGCCGGCGAGCTGGCATCCTTAATACCAGATGTCCTCCACGCGCTTAAAAGCAGACGATGACGGCGGTCGTCTCTGACTTGGAAGGCACGTTGACCACCGGCGAGAGCTGGCGCGCGTTCGGCGACTTCGTGAAAGCGCACGGGCGCGGATTGGCGTATGCGCTGTTCTTCTACACCCATCTGCCGGGCGTGCTTGCTGCCCGCGCCGGCCTGTTCAACGCACAGCGCTACCGCGAGCTTTGGTTCAAGAACATGACCTGGGTGATGCGCGGGTTGCCGGCGGCTGAGGTAGAAGCGCTCAGCGCCTATATCGCCGATGCGCTCTGGCAAGCGCGCCGGGCCAGCGTCGTTGCTGAGCTGGAAGCGTGGCGAGCGCAGGGCGCGCGCCTGTTGATTGCGTCGGGCGCGTATCAGCGCGTCGTTGAGCTGTTTGCCGAGCGACTTGGAGCAGAGGCAGTCGGCACGCCGCTGGCGTTCGATGCGCAAGGGCGCGCCACGGGCCGGCTGAACGGTCCGGTCTCCACCGGCCAGACCAAAGCGGCTCGCGTGCGCGCCTGGTTGGGCGATAACACGCTTGTTGCTGCTTACGGCGACACAGAGGGCGACATCCCTATGCTTAGCCTGGCCCGGCAACCTGTCGCTGTCTCCCCCGACGCTGCGCTAAGGGCCAAGGCATTAGCCAGCGGCTGGCGCATCCTGGAGCGCTGATCCTGCTGCTTCTGCGCTGCGCTCGCGTTTTGGCGCTTGCGTCTCCCGTGCCGTCTGGCCAAAGGGCAGGTAAGTCAGGTAACGCTCGTAAATCTGGTCGAACTCGCCCGCCTCAATCAGCTTCTCGTGCGCATACTGCCGAATCGTGTTCGACAAGCTATAGCGCGGCTGCGAACTGCTATCGTCCACGACCACCAACGACTTATTGACCAGGTGGGTGAGCACGTCCAGCACCTCTTCGCGACGCAACGAGGTGTGATGATCGGCCTGATGGGTTCGATCAGGCGCATCCTCCCAGCTACAAATCGCTTCGGCCAGCTCAAGCGTCCAATCAGCAGGGAAGATGGAAAGCCGGCGCAGCAAGATGCGCTCCGGCTCAGAGAGCAAGTCGTAGCTCCAATCAATCATTGTGCGCAGCGTTTGCTGTTTGGGCGGCGCCAGCCGATTGCCGCCGGTCAGCAAGTTGAATCTATCGCCCAGGCGCTGCGCGATCTGCTCCAGCGAGAGCACGCGCAAGCGCGCAGCAGCCAGCTCAATCGCCAGCGGCAGGCCGTCTAGTTGCTGACAAATCTGGACGAGCAGAGCTTGCTCTTCTTCATCCAGCGCAAAGTCGGGGCGCACGGCGCGCGCGCGCTCCAGGAAGAGCTGCATGGCCTCATCGCAGCGCATGGGCGGCACCTGCCAGATGACCTCGCCCGGCACGTTGAGCGGCTCACGGCTGGTGGCCAGGACGCTGACGTTGGGGCACATCTGCACCAGGCGCAACGCCAGCACGGCACAGGCGCTGATTAAGTGTTCACAGGTATCCAACACGATCAACACCGGAGCCTCGCCGGCCAGTGCCTCACACAGCACTTCAGCAGTCACCGGCTCGGTCGAAGACGGCAGGCCAATCGCCGTCCCGACTGCGCCCGGCACTTGGCTTTCCTCGCGAACAAACGCAAGGGGGATCACCCATACGCCGCCCTTGAAGACCTCTTGCATTTGTGCTGCTGCCTCAACGGCCAGGCGCGTCTTACCGACACCCCCGGGACCGGTCAACGTCAGCAGGCGGAATTCGTGGAGCAGCGCTTTCACTTCGGCCAGCTCTGCCGCGCGCCCTACAAAGCTGGTCAGTTGTGTGCGCAGGTTGGTCGGTGGGCCATCATGCAAGAGGCCGATAGGTTTAGGTTCAGGGACGTGACGTGCCTTGTAAGCCATCTCCGCTAATCGGATCATCAAATCGGCCATCTCTGGTTCATCTTGCAGATGCAAAGCCTCGATGAACTGTGCGCGGACGACATCCGGATTCGGCGTGCGTTGATTGCTCTCCAGGCGCGCGATGTGCGCTTCGGAGTAGCCCACAGCGATGCCTAGCTCGCGCTGCGTCAAGCGCGCCCGCCGGCGCAAGTAACGCAGCAGCTCGCCGAAGGTGGCAAACGCCGGCTGGCCGCCTCTCGGTGCGCCGATCGGTTGGACGGTAGCATCCTTCATATTCGGAGATTGCTCACGGCAACATTGTGCACGCCCTTACGTGTTCAACTTACACTATCCATTTTAGCCCAAGTATGGGTGCATTCACCGTTGGGGGCGTGGGCCGCTCGCTCGCCATGCCAGCTTGTCGTGCGGCGCAGAGCGGCATCTAACGGACCAAGCTCCGCGAAGTCACCAAGGGCTGAAGCGCTGCGGGGTCGCCGGTGCCCTGCCTTACCTTCATCATACTAGCGAAGCGAAGAATCTAAACGCGCGCCCGGACTAAAGCG
>Ga0209809_1000614_pt1 | contig 32053 bp, 22 predicted proteins | sample YNPMSTMetaG_FD_186172 | JGI IMG/M metagenome (GOLD analysis project Ga0209809, IMG submission 186172) | Anoxygenic and chlorotrophic microbial mat microbial communities from Yellowstone National Park, USA - YNP MS-T MetaG (SPAdes) (version 2) ...
TCCCGGCCAGGCCCAACGTGGTGGGGAAGATCCCGGACAGTGCGAAGCCCAGCAGCGGCACGGCTGCGATGGCGACGTTCGGTCCGGGAGCAGCCGCCAGCAGGGCTCCCACCGGGGCCGCCGCCCCGGCGCTGGCGAGAATCAGCCGCCGTCCATCCATGGCCAGCAACAGCCGCCCCCACAGCAGGCGGGCCGCCAGGATCGCCCCCCAGTAACTGGTCAGGCTGAAGGAGGCCGCCGAGACGGTCAGACCCATCGCCGAGACCAGAAAGGTCGAGATGAAACCGCCCAGCAGGAACTCGTTGCCGGATTGAAACATCAGCAGGAGGCCGAGAACGAGCACGAGGGGGTGGGACAGCAGCTTGCCGAAGTCGCGGATCGCGGCCCGTTCGCTCGCCTTGGGTCGGGGATAACGCTGCGCGGCGCAGGCGGCGGCCAGCAGAAGGCAAGCGGCGGAAGCGCCCATTAACAGCGGCGCAATCCCGACGCTGTGCAACAGCGCGCCTACCAGCAGCGGCATCAGCAGCGCGCCCAGCCCGAAGAAGACTCCGAGCAGGTTCAGCGCGGCGTTCTTGCGCCGCTCCTCGGGGTGGAGATCTGCCGTCAGGGTGTTGGAGGCGGCGTTCAGCGCTCCCCCTCCCAGACCCAGCGCGAGCATGGCCGGGATCAGATGCGCGAACGCCCGCGCGCCCGCGATCAGCGCCAGCGCCAGCCCCGTCAGCAACGGCCCGGCCGTCATGGGTATGCGGAAACCCACATGGTCAATGACGGCGCCGGCGATCAGACTCGCCACCAGCATCGCCGCGTTCATGGCCAGGAACAGGGCGCCGGCTCGCGCCAGGCCGAATTCCAGTCGGGGGGCCAGCTCAGGCAGCAGCGCGCCCAACAGCGCCATGACGATGCCGAAAGCCAGCATCGAGGCGCAGGCCGCCGCCATGAGCGGGCCGCGACGCGGCTGAGGCGTGCGGCTCAGCGGGCCATGCTGTGGGGTTGAAGCCATCGCATGAAAGCCTCGAAAACGCGCTCGTTGTGATCCGGCGCCACGCCCGGGACATTGGGCGATACGAATGTCTCCAGCGCAAAGCCGCGTGCGGCGAGCTGCGCCGCCGTTTCCGCCACCAGCGACATGGCGATGAAGACGGCCGCCAGCGTCGAGGCGGCGGCGACCTTCTCGGGCCGGCCGACGTCAACCTGCGCATCTTCCGGTTCGACGCAGTTGTCTATGGCCACGGTGGCCAGCTCTGAGAGCACCTTGCCGCTGGAATGCATGGGCTGCGCGACGCGACAGTTGGCGTGCGAGGAAACGGTGATCACGCTGAGGCCCTTGCGGCGGGCGATCAAGGCCGCCTCGACCGGCGCAGCGTTAAGACCGCCGTGGGAAAAGACGACCATCGCGTCTCCGGCCTCCAGTGGATAGCTTTTCAGGAAAACTTCGATGTATCCTTCCCGGCGCTCCAGCCAGAGGAGCTCGCGCGCCCCTCCCGGCCCGACGACGTTCCACCACATCAAGCGCGGGTCGCAGAGCGGGTAAAAGCCGATGAAGCTCCCATAACGTGGGAAGACGTCCAGCACGGGGAGGACCGAATGGCCGCTTCCGAACAAGTAGACGCGGCGACCGGCGGCGATCGTGCGGGCCATGATTCCGGCGGCCTGCTCGATAGCCGTGTGCTGCGTGTCGTGAATGCGATCCAGGAGATTGCGGATTTTCTCGTAATAAGCACGGGCAGACATAATCAAGACGACTCCTCACGGCAGGTGGTCGCGGTTCCAGGCCAGCCGAGCTGCGCCGAGCAGCCCGGCCTGCGACCCGAGCCGGGAAAGTTCGATGCGCGCCATGCGCGCCGCTCTGGGCTGCGCCCGGGCGAGAACCGTTTGCCGCACCGGCTCGAGAAACAGATCGCCGGCCGCCATGAGGCCCCCGCCGAGCACGACCATCTCGGGGTTGAAGAGGCTGATGAGGTTCGCCACTCCGCAACCCAGCCATCGCGCCACATCGGCCACGGCGGATTGGGCGCGCTCGTCGCCGGCGCGTGCGGCTGCGACGGCTTCTTCTGCGGTCGCCAAACCGGCTTTGCGCGCCAGCGCGGGACCCGCGGCTTCCGACTCCCAGCAACCCTGGCGCGAGTACTCGGGGCGGAAATCATGCGTCAGGACCATCCAACCGGCGGCGCCGGCGATGCCCGCCGAACCGCGAAGGACCCGGCCGGAGGCCAACACGCCGACGCCGATTCCGGTTCCGACCGCTACGAAGACGACGTCCCGCAACCCTTGCGCCACGCCGAGCCACTGCTCGCCGAGAACGTAGCCCGAGCGGTCGCTGTCGATTTCCAGGGGCGCGGGAAGTCGTGCGGCGAGCTCCGCGCCCAGAGGCGCGTCCACGTCACCCCAAAGATTGGGCGCCCAGACCGTGCCGTCGGCCCCGGCGATCCCCGGAACGATGACGCCCACTCGGCGAACCGCGGTCCAGTCGGTTCCGGCGCTCGCAAGGCAGTCAGCGGCCTCGGCTTCCATCTGCCGCGCCGTGGTCCGCCAGTCATCTCTCGCCACAGCCGCCTGCCGGTGGGCGAGCAGGTTGCCGCTGGCGTCCACCAGAGCCGTGGCAAGCTTGGTCCCGCCCAAATCCATGGCGAGCACCGCAAAGGGCATGGCCGGTCGGCTCACGGCGTGAAGACTCCGGGGCGGACGATCCGCGCCACTGCGGCTTCATCCGAGGGCCTCTTGCACTTTGGCAAACACCTCGGCAGGTCCTCGCCAGTGGGTATCGCCGGCTCTTGCGGGGCGACCTTGAGCGGGCGATGGGGGAGAAAGCCTTGGTTGGGGAGCGGCGGCGTCACCATATAACCTTAGGTCATTATAACGATAGGCGAACTGCCCCGGCGTGTCAAGAAAAATCCAAGCTGGTGACCAGCGGCGGGCGGTCCTGCGGGTCCCGCATGAGCGCCACCGCGTATTTACAGCCGGCCAGCGCCCCGTGCTGGACGGCCAGGCTGCGGTAATAGTCATGGTAGCGGATGAGGCCGGTTTCGCCGCGCCACATGGGGAAGACTTCGCAAGCCTGGACCCATTTCTCGTAGACCGGCGTGATGTCGAGGAAGAAGTCGGGGCGGAACCCGGCGGCGTCCTCCCAGTTTTCGGGGAAGAGAATGCGGGCGGGCCGATGGGCCGCCAGGTCGCGCCGGAGGCTCTGCAAACCGGCGTAAAACGCGCCGTCGCGCACGGCGAGAAAAGTGTTCTGATGGTCCTTGTGCCAGCTTCCCTGCCAGTGAGTGAGGATCGTATGAGGCTTGTACTTTCGAATGAGGTCGCAGATCTCCAGGGCGACGCGGTCGCCGGAAGGGATCTCGGCGTCGGGATAGCCGAGAAAATCGGCTTCGCCGCCAACCATGGCGGCGGCTTTGCGCGCTGCCTCGTGCTGCATTCGCCCGTAGCGCGCCGGTTCGATCGTAGGGTGTCCCTTTTCGCCCAACGACAGCGACAGGAAGATGCCCCTGCCGCCGTTGTGGATGTGACGGGCCACAACGGCTCCCATACTGAAGAAGGCGTCGCCGGGGTGAGCGGCGATGGCCAGGACGGCGTTGCTCATGCCCCTCAGGCTATCACGGGCGCAGCTTCCCCGACGTTTCGCGTGCGAGTGAAGGCTCTGCTGTTATTGAGTGCGGCCGCATTCTGGGCGCCGGTGTGCGCGGCCCAAGCCACGCCGCGGACGCCGATGGCGGCCCGCTGGGAGCATTCGGCTGAAGCGGGCTGGCTCGCCAAACCGGTGCTGGCCTCACGCATGATCGAGGACTGGAAAGACGCCTCCGGCTGGCGGCTTCGCGGGGAAGGCAGCCTGAGTGTGGGCGAGTGCGCCGCGGGCGGGCGGTGTGCACAGGTAAGCGTCGCGGTGCACGAGGGACCGAAGGCCGCCAATTGGAGCGGCACCGCGCAGGTGGCGCTCGAGAGGGCGCTGGGCGGCGAGGACTGGAGCGGCTTCAACCGCATCTACTTCCGGGTGCGCCCGGCGATGACGGGCTTCCGTACGCTGACCCTGACGGTGTCTTTTCAAAGCGACGGCGCCGAAAAGACGCCCGACGTCTACCGGCGCGAGGGCGCGCACTACGTGACGGTGCCCAACGGGCGCTGGAGCGAGGTCGCCTGGGAGATTACTCCCATCCCGCGCGACCGCGTCACGCAGATCGCCTTCCGCTATTTCTGTCCCAAGAAGCTCCCCGACGCGGCGGATCGAGTGCACTTTGAAATCGGGCCGATCGAACTTCAGCGGGTCGAACCGGACCACTATGAGGGATGGAACGTCGCGCCGGGCCGGATCGCCTTCAGCCATAGCGGCTACCTTCCCGGCTACTCGAAGACGGCGCTGGCAAGCGGCCTCGATGCCCGTGTGTTCGAGTTGGTGGACGCCGACACGGGTGAGCCTGTACTGAACAAGAAGGTCGAGCGCGTCCGCACGCGCCTGGGCGAGTTCGATCGGCTGGATTTTTCCCAAGTGGACCGCGAGGGGCGTTACTATCTTCGAGCGGGCGGGCGGCGCACGCCTGTATTCCGGATTGACGCGCGGACCTGGCGGGACAGTATCCTCAAGACCTTGAATTTCTTCTATTGCCAGCGCTGCGGGATTGAAATTCCCGGCGTCCACGACGCCTGCCATCGGGACTGGCAGGCGGCGCACGGGGATCTGAAGATCATCATGAACGGCGGCTGGCATGATGCCGGCGACTTGTCGCAGGGGCTGGTCCATACGGCCGAGGCGGTGCATTCGATGCTGGTGCTTGCCGCGCAACTGGAGGTCTCCGGATGGGATCGGGCGCTGGTGGAGCGCCTGATCGAGGAGGCGCGCTGGGGGCTGGACTGGGTGTTGAAGGTGCGCTTTCCCGGGGGCTACCGCATCGGCTTCGCCAGCATGAACCTGTGGACCAACGGGATTCTGGGCGACGCCGACGACCGCGTGCGCGAGGCGCTCAACAATCCCAACGTCAACTACCTCGCTGCGGCGGCGGAGGCGCTGGCCGCGCGCCTACTCAGGCGCCGCGACCCGCATCTGGCGGCGCGTGCGCTCGCCGCCGCGGAGCAGGATTGGGAATACGCTATCGCGGGCAAGGATGCGCCCGAGACGCGGCACACGCCCGCCTACGCCGCGGCCGAAATGGAGCTGGCCGGCGTTGGCGCGCTGGCCTCGCTCGAACTCTACCAGGCCACCGGAGCTGAGCGCTATGCCGAGCAGGCGCGGCGCCTGGCGCGCGTGATCCTGGACTCGCAAGAGCGCGGCATCGTCGGGAGCGAATTCCCGCTCACCGGATTCTTCTACACCGGACCGGACCGAAAGGAGATCTTCCACCAATTCCACCGTGCCGCCGACCAGGCCCCGGTGGTGGCGCTGGCCCGGCTTTGCGAACTGTTCCCGGCCGATCCGGACTGGATGCGCTGGTACGCGGCTTTGGCCCTGCATGCGGCTTATCTGAAGAAAAAGGCGCGCGCCACCGAACCCTGGGGAATGCTGCCGGCCTACGTGTATCGCGACGATGAGTGGGAAACGGCGCCCGAAGGGGACCGCTACCAATCCAGCCGCGAAGCCTACCGGCTTCAAGTGCTGGAGGGAATGCCCATGGGCAACGGCTACTATCTGAAATCGTTCCCGGTGTGGTTCGGCCGCCGGGGCAACTACGGCGTGCTGCTCTCCCAGGCCAAGGCCCTGTCGGCGGCGGCCCGCCTGCGCGCCGACCGCGAGGCCATGGATCTCACGCTCCGGCAACTGGAGTGGGTTGTGGGGAGGAATCCCTTCTGCCAGAGCACGATGTGGGGCGAAGGTTACGACTTCGCGCAGCAGTACTCGGTTTCTTCGGGCGACATGGTGGGTTCGCTGCCCGTGGGCATGATGACCCGCGGCAACCGCGACCTGCCCTATTGGCCTCCGCAGAATTCTTACGTCTACAAGGAGGTCTGGGTGCACCCGTCGGCTCGCTGGCTGTGGCTGATGGAGGATGTCGTGGCGATGCAGGAGGCGACTGCCAAGCCGCGCGCCGGGATCACGCTGAGCGAACGTGCCGCTCCAGCCGGCGAGGTCATCCTGCGGCTCGAGGCCCAGGGATCCGGCGAGAGGTCGTTCCGTCTGATGACGTGGAATCTCCGGACTGCCGATCCGGTCCGGACTCTGCGTTTGGGCGACAAACCGGCCCAAGCGGAGTGGCGGGCCCGCATCGAACGACCGGCAGAAGCTTGGGTCGCGCTGGTGATCGCCCAGGACGACCCCGGTCTGCGCGCGGAACTGGTAGGTCCGGCCCGCATCCGCTGAGCGGCCGGATCTACCGGCTACGGCTGATGCCGGGCCAGTTGCCGGCCCCGCAGCGGCAGCCGCGACCGATCGAGCGGAAGCGGCATGAAGGCGCCATCCTTACCGAGCGGCCCAACCGGATGAGGGGCATCGCCGCAACCGGCGCCTTCGTCCTTCAGGACGGGCAGGCGGCAATCTTCGCCCTGATCGAGCATGGCGCCGCCGACTGCCTGGGCACCCACGGCGACTCTTCCTACCAGGTCACGGATGCAACCGTTCGTCTTCAAATCGTCTCGTTCGAGCCGCCCGTCCGGGGCCAAGCTCGCAGGAGAAGCGCTTCGCGGCCCATGGGGAGGCCCTGGCCGAGGCCGCGGGGCATCGGGACCGGCAGGAACCCCTCAACGGCTACTGCCGTGGCTGGCTGCTGCCCTTTGTTGGGTGTATCACGTAGATGACCCAGCAGTACCGAACTGGAAAAGACGCAGCCGACTACCTGCTCGAGGCGGCCCGCCAGGATCGAGCCGGACTTTCTTGATCAGGCGAACGGCTTTCTGGCGTTGCGAGTGAGGGGCTTGGTGTCGGTTGTCGCGAAAGGAGCGACACCAAGAAGGTACCGGAGCCGCAAGTTTTCGTAAATGCGCGGGTAAATTGTAGCTGGCTGGGAGGCAGGGATTCGAACCCCGATAAGCAGATCCAGAGTCTGCCGTCTTACCGTTAGACGACCTCCCAATCTGCAATCTCGATTTTAGCAAAACCTTCCGGCGCGGAAAAGGCCACGCCCACTCAGCGGCACGGGGAGGCCGCGGCGCGCAGCTCATCGAGGACCCAGCGGGGTACGCACACATTGCCATTGAGGCCGGTGCCCAGTCGCACCGCCGGTTTGCCGTCACCGTGAAAGTCGGAACCGCCCGTGACCAACAGGTCGTGCGCGCGCGCAAGCTCCAGATACATGGCAGTCTGCGCCGGAGTATGCTCGCCGGAATACGCCTCGATGCCCATCAGGCCTGCCGCACGCAATTCACCCAGCACTTCACATACGTCCCAGCTCATCCGCCCCGGATGGGCCAGAGACGGGATTCCGCCCGCCTCCCGCACCCGCTCAATCGCCTCCTCCAAGCTCGCTTTTTCCAGCGGGGTGTACGCCTTGCCGGTCTCTCCCAGGTACGTACGGAACGCCTCCGCCACGCTGTTCACGTAGCCTTTCTGCAACAGCACGCGGGCAAAGTGGACACGACCGGTGAGTCTCCGCGCAAGCGCCGCGGCTTCCGCGAGCGTAACTTCGAGGCCAAGTTCCTGCAAGCGCTGCGCCAGGCGCTCGTTGCGTTGCTGCCGCCGGGCCTGCAATTCACGCAACCACGTACGAAACTCGGCGCCGGGCGGTTCCGCGGGAAAGTAGCCGAGCAGATGCGCGCTGCGGCGGCGTCCCGAGGCGCTTGTTCCGAACCGCGTGCTGATTTCGACCGCGCAAACCAGGTCGAGCCCGGCCCGCTGCGCCGCTGTTCGCGCCCGATCGTACCCGGCCAGAGTATCGTGGTCAGCAATGGCCAGCGCCTCCAGCCCGGCTTCCTGCGCGGCAACCACAATCTGCTCCGGCGTCAGCGAGCCGTCGGACTCGGTAGTGTGCACGTGCAGATCAATCACGGCTGCCGACGCTCCTGCGCTTCCGCCGGTCCTCGCTCGCGCAAGCCGGCCGGCGTCACGGCGCCAATCTCGACCTCGATGATGCGATTCGGCGGACGGGGTACAGCCAGTTCCACTTTCAGGTAGTTGTCGCTCAAGGCCGCCCGGCCCGCCTCGAGCGTAAGCGCGGAAAGCCTGCGGCCCACCATGCGCTGCCGGAACTCGAGGCTCTTCCGGGCGGCCAGCTCCCGCAGGATTCGGTTGCGCTCCTTGCGGATCTTGACCGGGACCTGATCTGCCATCTCGGCGGCCGGCGTCCCCGGGCGCGGCGAGTACGTGAACACGTGCAGGTAAGTGAACGGCAAGCTTTCGACCAACCGGACCGTCTCTTGGAAATCCTCATCGGTCTCTCCGGGGAAACCCACCATCACGTCCGCGCCGATGGCTGCGTCCGGCATTGACCCGCGCGCTTTCAGGATTCGATCCGCGTAATGGCGCGCGCGATACCAACGCCGCATGCGCCGCAGAACGCGGTCCGAGCCGCTTTGCAGCGGGGCATGAATGTGTTGTGCAATCCGACCCGATTTCGCCATCAAGGCGAGCAGCTCATCGCTCAAATCCATCGGCTCGACCGAGCTCAGGCGCAGCCGCTCCACGCCGGTTTCATCCAGCAGGCGCCGCAGCAAATCAGGCAAGCGGTTGCGCGCGGGCAGATCCCGGCCCCATCGTCCGAGGTTGATGCCGCTCAGAACGATTTCGCGGTAGTGCGCGCTCAGGCGCCGCACCTGTTCGACAACCCATTCCGCGGGAGCGCTGCGGCTGCGACCTCGCACCGCGGGAATGATGCAAAACGCGCAGTGAAAACTACAGCCGTCCTGGATCTTCAGATTCGGCCGCGTGCGATCCCCGGCGGCGAACTCGGGATCCACGCCCGGAAAAGAAACCGCCGCATTGGCGTCGCCGACGTAAATCCTGCAATGCGTCAGCTCGTCGCCTTCCAGCTCGCGGATCAATTCCCCCAGTCGGGCTTTGTGGGAGTTGCCCACCACGCATGCTACGCCGGGCAGCGTGGCGGCTTCTGCCGGCGCACGCTGGGCGTAGCAACCGGCGATGAGAATGCGGGCTTCGGGATTCTCGCGCCGGATGCGGTACACAGCCTGGCGAACGTCCTCGTCCGCAGCGGCGGTCACCGTGCAGGTGTTGAGAATGACGAGATCCGCCTCCGAGCGGTCCGCGAGCACGTGCCCGCGCTGCACAAGCTGCGAAACGATAGCCGCCCCCTCGGCCTGCGTCGCCCGACAGCCGAAGTTTTCGACAAAAAAAGTGGCCACCTGCTTTCAATTATAAGGAATTACAGGGCGTTTCCAGGTTCAGGGACGGCGAGAATACGTCTCATAAAGCCGCAGGTGCCTGTTGCTCAGATCTACTTCCCTGCCCTGAATGAACACGTGCCTGACCTGAGTGCGCGTTTCCAGCGGATCGCCGTCGGTGACGATCAAATCGGCCCATTTTCCTCTCTCGATGGAACCCAGCTTGTCGCCCACGCCCCAGATCTGCGCCGGGTACAGCGTCAGGGCCTTCAGCGCCTCCTCGTAAGGGAGGCCGAAGGCCACAGCCATCGCCGCCTGGTACGGCAGATTGCGCGCAAACGAAGTCGAGAAACTGGCGAAAGCGAACTTCACTCCCGCGCGATGCAGCTCCGCGGGCAGCGTGTAGGCTTTGTCATACGGATCGTCTTCTTCGAGCGGCAGCGCCAGCGTGGGACCGAGAATCACGGAAATGTCTTTCTGCTTGATCAGATCGGCAACCTTCCACGCTTCGCGGGCCTCGGCCAGCACCAGCCGGATGTTCTGGCTTTCAGCGAACGCGATCGCCTCCCGGATGGCGCGCTCCCTGACGGCGTGGACGAGCACGGGCAACTTGCCCTCGAGCACAGGCAACATAGCCTCCATGCGCGCGTCCGTTCGGAACTCCGGGCTTCCGGCCAATTTCGCTTTCCGATATCGCCGCGCCTGCTCGAAGAATTCCCGCAGTTGCTGAAGGCGCCGCTCGTACTCACGCTTGGCCTCGCTGAAAGGACGGCCCCCGCGTGCGCCCGGGCGTTCATCGCGGGTCTGGATGACGGGGAACTGGAGCACCATGCACACGGGCGCCGCGACCTGCATCTGCTCCCAGGTCCACCCATCCAGATGGATGAGCGCCCCCTGCCCCGAAACGATCCCGCCGGCCGGCAGCGTCACCGCGCTGGTGATCCCGTTGGCCCGCGTCACGGGAATGTGCTCGCTGGCCGGATGCACGGCAATGATGGCCCGCAGTTGCGGGTTGAAATCCCCGACCTCCGTGGTGTCCACAGTCTCGCGGACCGAACTGATTTCGGCCAGTCCCAGTTGCGTGCCGGAATCAATCAGTCCCGGATACACGTGCAGCCCGCGAGCCTCGATGACGCGCACGCCTCGGGGAACGGCGACCTTCGTGCCCACTTCGGCGATGATCCCGTCCTTGACCAGCAGCATGCCATCGCGAATCTCCGGTCCGCTCACAGGGTGAATGGTCGCGCCGCGCAGCAGGAACGTATTCTCGGCGGCTGCCAGCGATGCGATGCCAACCAGGCAAGCAAACAGCGCTTTCATGCCGGCCTCCTCCGTGCGGGCGCCGGCTTTTTCTCGCGCTCGCGCGCCCGTTCGAGCAACACCTTCTTGCGCGCCTCCAGTTCGGCGCGGCGGCTCATATCGCGGTCACGATCGAAGTAAATTTCGCCTTCGATCATCACGCGCAGCACCCTGGCGTAATTCGACAGCGGGTGTTTGTCGAAGAAAACCAGGTCAGCATCCTTGCCCGGCTCGATGGACCCCACCCGCTTGTCCACGCCCAGTTGCCGAGCGGGGTTGATGGTGATCAGCGCGAGCGCCTCGTCTTCCGACAGACCGCCGTACTTGATGGTCTTGGCCGCCTCCTGATTCATGTGGCGCATCAGCTCGGCCGAATCGGAGTTGAGCGAGACCAGGACGCCTTTGCGGACCATCAACGCAGCGTTGTAGGGGATGGCGTCGTAAGCTTCAACCTTGTAAGCCCACCAATCGGTGAAGGTCGACGCGCCGGCCCCGGCGGCGGCGATTTCGCGCGCCACCTTGTAGCCTTCGAGTACGTGGATCAGAACAGGGATCTTGAACTTGAATTCTTCCGCCAGTCGCAACACGGCCAGGATCTCATCCGCCCGGTAGCAGTGCACGTGGGCCAGCCTGCGCCCCTCGAGCACTTCGGCCAGCGGTTCCAATCGCAGATCGCGACGCGGCGGCGGCGCGGGTTCGCCGCGCTTGCGCCTTTCCTCGTAGCGGCGCCACTCCTCCCGGTACGCACGCGCCTCTAGGAACGCCTGCCGAATAACGTCTTCCACGCCCATCCGCGTGGCCGGGTAGCGAGGCTGCACGGTGACGCCGGGCAACAGCGACGGCAAGCTGCCGCGCCGCTTGGGGTTCTCGCCCATGGCGAACTTGAGGATAGGCGGAGCACCTTCGAACAACAACCCGCGCGCGTCGCGTCCCCAGCGCAGCTTGATCACGCTGCACTGGCCGCCCACGGCGTTGGCGCTGCCGTGCATCACGGCGATGGTGGTCACGCCGCCCGCCAGCGCGCGATAAATGGCAATGTCCTCCGGATCGAGAACGTCCTCCATCGCAACCATCGAAGACACCGAGATGCTGCCTTCGTTGGTGCTCTCCGAAGCGATGTGAGAGTGCGGATCGACAATGCCTGGCATTACGTACTGGCCGCCCGCCTCGATGATCTGCGCATCCGCGGGGATGGCGACCTTGGGTCCCGCCTCGACGATCTTCCCGTCGCGCACCAGGATCGAGCCCTGAAAGCGGCCCTTGGTCACGGTCAGAACGTTGGCGTTGCGGATCACCGTGGGCGGCGCCGCCAGCGCCCACGTGGCAACCAGAGACAACGCGTATCGTTTCATTGCACCACCTCCTCGGAAGGTTCCGCGCGGCCGGCCTCTTCCGGCGGCGCCTCGGGCAAGGGCTCGTACTTGCGCCCGTCAATGAAGACGTACTTTACTCGCGTCTTCTCCTGAAACAACTCGCCGTCGGTCACGATCAGGTTCGCGATCTTGCCTTTCTCGATGCTGCCCAACCGGTCGGCAAGCCCGTAAATCTCGGCTGCGCTCAAAGTGAACGCACGTACGGCATCCTGCGGCGACAGACCCGCCTCCAACGCCCGGCGCACGGCGCGCACCAGCTCCCGCGGGCTCCACAAGCCGTCCGTGTAAAAGGCGAACCGGACGCCTTCTTTCGCCAGCACAGCCGGCGTCGAAGGCGCCATCTCGCGGAATTCCAGCACCCGGAGGCTCTCCACCCGGTCGGGATCGGCGTCACGGCTGCGCTCGGGCCACCGCAAGCTCACCAGCACAGGCACGCCCGACGCCTTGAGCAGCCCGGCCACGCGGTGCGCCTCGTGTCCGCCGTAGAGCACGGCGTTGAGCTTCAGCTCGGCCGCAAAGCGCAGCATGCGATCAATCTCGACCGCGCGCGAGGCGGGCAGCAACACCCGGGACGCTTCCAGGACGCCTTCCAGCGCTCTGTCGTAGGCCGGTCGCGGAGCGCTTCCGGGATGGCGCGCATAAAACTCCTTGGCCGCGCGATAATGCTCGGCGTCGAGGTAGACCTGGCGGATGTATGCCAGCACACCCATCAGCGATCCCGGGAAGCTGGTGAAGCCGGCGGTAGTGAGCGTCAAGTAAAGCCCCGCAGGGGAAGCGATCACCATCTCGCCGGCCCGTTCGCCGCTCAGCGCGATGACAGCGCCCTGGCCGGCGAAAATGCCGCGCTGAGGAAACGTTACCGCCGCGGTGAACCCGGCGCTGCGCGCCGTCTCCAGCCGGTTGTCGTTGGGCGCGATGAGGTCCGCTGCCCGCAGCCAGCTCGTGTTGGACGGTCTGTCTTCCGGCCCTTGCGCGGGCTTTGCTTCCGGCGTCTGTGGCGGGGTCGGAGCGGGTTGCTGCGGGCGACCGGCCGTGCGCGCGGCTCCCGCGGCCGGCGCGGCTGCCTCCGGTATTCCGAGCGAGCTCAGAGCATCAATCAGCCCGGGATACACCGTAAAGCCCTCGGCTTCGATGACCCAAGCGTCGGCAGGAATCGAGACCGAGGCCCCCACATCCGCGATGAGGCCGTCCCGGATGACCACCGTGCCTTTTTCGATCACCGCACCGCTGACCGTCACCACCCGCGCGCCGCGGATGGCGAAGGCTGACGGCGGCGCTGCCCGCGCGCAGACGCCGACCGCCACAAACAGGATTGCCCAGCGAGAAATTGGCCTCATGAGTACCGTCCCGTGAAACCTCCGATGGTAATGCGACGCGCCGGCTCCTGGCAACTGCGTGAACCTGGTCCCGGTCCTCAACGTGGCGACGATCCCGTAACCAGCGGGCTGTCCGGGTACCGGTTCCATTCCGAGATGGAGCCGTCGTAAAGAGCAGCCTCGTAACCCAAATAACGCGCCAGAAAGTATACCAGCGATGCCTGCACTCCGGAGCCGCAATAAGTGATGATCTTGCGGCCCCGTCGCGCCCCGGCGTTCTCGAATAACTGGCGTAATTGCGCCGGCGGCTTGAAAGCAGGAATTTCCCGGCTTGCCAGCGCATCCGGCCAGTACAGATTCGCCGCCCCGGGAATGTGACCGGCGCGCGGCGGATCGCCCGCGGGCTTCTCGCCGCGATAGTCCTGTGGAGGCCGCGTATCGAGCAGCAGGACGTGCGGATGGGGAATCTCCGCGAGCCGACGGACGCGCGCCAGCGTTTCCACCGCTTCGGGTCGCAGGCGTACGGTCAGCTTGCCGGGCGCCGGGGGCGGAGGTTCCTGCTGCGACACAGGACGGCCCTCAGCACGCCATTTCTCCAGGCCGCCATCGAGCAGCGCCGCGCGCTCGCCGTGCCCCAAATAGTCCAACGTGAACCACGCGCGAGCCGCCGCCAATCCGGGAGGATCCCCGTAGAGAATCACGCGGCTATCGTCGCCGATGCCCAAACGCGAGAAGCGCTCCGCCAGCTCGTCGGGCGGTGGCAACTCGTTGGGGACGCCCTCGCGCACCGTGGTGAAGTGATCCCAGGTGAGCAGGTGCGCGCCCGGAATGTGGCCACCCGCGTAGGTGGAAGGGTCGCGCGTGACGTGCACTACGACCACGCCGGGACGATTGAGATTCGCAGCCAGCCATTCCGTAGAGACCAGCAGATGCGAGCGCACATCCTCCCCGAAAACCAGACTGCCAAGAGCAGCCAGAGCAACCCACGCGCCGGTCATATCCCACCCAGTCTAACGCCATCGCCGGAGGATACGGCAGCGGGCGGCTTGCAGGACGCGAGCCGCTTTGCTAAACTCAGGGGACGGAAGCGCGCCGCTTGCTCACCGTCAATTCAACGTCCGGAGAAAACAAAACCGTCTAATGAGCTTCACCATTTATCTCGGCAACCTTCCCACTTGGGTGACCGCAGACGACATTCGGAGCTGGCTCACCGCCGAAGGCCTGGTCGCCGATTCGATCAAGGTGATTCGGAACCCCGAAACTCAGGAGTCCAAAGGTTTCGCCTTCATTGAGGCGCCCAACCAGGAGGAGATGGAGGCGATCATTCGCCGCTTCGACCGTGCCCCCCTCGAGGGCCGACTGCTGCGGGCCAATCCCGCGCAGCCGCCGAGGCCCAAAGGGCAGCCGAAGGGAGAAGCCCGGGCGCGGCCGGAAGGCAAGCGGCCGAAAGGAAAACGGGAGGAGCCCAAAAGCGCCTTTGCTGCGCAACTGGCCAAGGTTCTCTGAGGGTGACGGCTGGGGGGCGGCGGCACGCCCGCGGGCCGGCGTTTGTGTGTCGCGCCGGCGCGGGAGTCTTGAAGCTGCCATCCCGTCTTTGTTAGAAGAGATACTTTGGGTCTCGACCTCCGCATGTTCCCCGGCCGGAGGTTTCTGGAGGCCGGCCGGGGCAGCCCGGTTGTCCTGGCAAGGCCGTAGGACAGGGAGTCGGAACGATGGCCGCGAGGAGGTCATCCGAGCGCACCAAAGCACCCCAAGAACCTGACGCAACGCTGGCCGCGCCTCCGCCCGGCGGCGATGGGAAAGCGGGCACTCCGTCGCCCGGTGCTCCGGATGCGAGCGAGCAGAGCCGGTTGTTCGAGGAAGGCGTACAACTCTTCCTGGGACAGCAGTTCCTGGAAGCCCGGGCTCGTTTTGAAGCCGCGGCCAGGGGGCCGGTGCCCGAAATGGCTCACGCCGCCCGCCAGCGCGTGCGCATGTGCGAACAGCGCCTGCTTCAGCAGGAACCGAACTTGCGCACGGCAGAGGATCGTTATACCTACGCCATCGTCCTGCTGAATCAGTGCCGCTGGGAGGAAGCCGAAGGCCACCTGATGAAGGCCCTGGAAGAAAACCCCAAAGGCGATCACCTGTACTACGCTCTCGCGCTGTGCCGGTGCTGGCGCGGGGACATGCTCGGCGCTTTCCAGTGCATGCAGCGCGCCGTTGAACTTCAGCCCAACAATCGGATCGCGGCCCGCAACGATCCGGACTTCGCTCCCTTCGTGAACCAGCCACCGCTTGCGGATCTGCTCCGGGCGGAGCGGAATCCCGCCGGCGAGTGAATGCCGTTGTCCGGAAACTGACATGAGCACGCCGGATCGCCCGGAGGCCAACCCTTCCGGTCTCCCCCAGGCCTACCGCGTGGTGGCCATCGGCGGGGGCACAGGCCTCAGCGCGCTCCTGCACGGCCTGAAACGCTTTGCCCCGCCACGCCCGGGCAGCGACAGGCTGCTGGAGGATCACCACGCTCCGTCGGTTGACATCACCGCCGTGGTGACGGTTACCGATGATGGCGGCAGCTCCGGCCGGCTGCGCCGCGAGTTCGCCGTGCTGCCGCCGGGCGACATCCGTAACTGCATGGTCGCCCTCTCCGAAGACGAGGCGCTGCTTTCGCGGCTCTTCCAGTACCGGTTCCCCCGGGGCCGCGGTTTGAAAGGCCACAGCTTCGGAAATCTCTTCCTGACGGCGCTGAGCGACGTGACCGGCGACTTCCCGCAGGCCGTTCGGGTTTCCTCCGACGTACTGGCCATCGCCGGGCGCATCTATCCCTCCACAGCGCAAAACGTGACCCTGGAAGCGTGGCTCGAAGACGGAACGCGCGTCGAAGGTGAAACGCGCATCAGTCGCAGCCGCTCGCGCATCCGCCGCATCCGTCTGCGGCCGCGACGGGCGAAACCGCTTCCGGAAACCTTGCACGCCATCGCTGAGGCGGACCTGATCACGCTCGGGCCCGGGTCGCTGTTTACCAGCCTGATCCCCAACCTGCTCGTGGAGGGCATTCCCGAGGCGCTGCGGGCTTCCCCCGCGTTGAAAGCGTATTTCGTGAATCTGATGTGGCAGCCGGGTGAGACCATGCAGTTCACCGCCGCCGACCACGTGGAGGCGATCTACCAGCACGCGGGCGAAGGCTGGCTGGACTATGTGATCGTCAACACCCGGCCTGTGAGTGAAGCGCTGCGCAAGCGTTACGCGCGTCGCCGCGCTCAACCGGTGGAGACTGACTTCGAGCGGATCGAGCGCCTGGGGGTCAAGGTTCTGGCCCGCGATCTGCTGCAAGAGGGCGAAAAAGTGCGGCACGATCCCGTAGCCACTGCGCAGGTCGCGCTGGAGCTGGCCGCCGAGGGGCGCCGCCGCGCCTGCGGCAAGAGGTGATCCATGCAAGCTCCCGTGCACGTAGTAATTCTCGCTGCCGGCTTGGGCACGCGCATGAAATCCCGCCGCGCGAAAGTGTTGCACGAGGCGGGCGGGTTGCCTTTGATCGAACACGTCGTCCGGACCGCCCTGGCTGTGGCCCCGCCCGAGCGAATCTTCGTCGTTGTGGGATGCCAGGCCGACCAGGTGCGGGCTGCCGTCGAACGCCACGGCGTCGCTTTCGTCCCGCAGCCCGAGCCGAAGGGCACCGCCCATGCCCTGCTGGTGGGACGCGAGCAACTGGAGCCGCTCGGCGGTCTGCTGACCGTGCTCTACGGAGACTGCCCCCTGCTGACGCCTGCCACCCTGCTCCGCCTGATCGCCGAGCAGCAGGCTTCCGACGCGGCGGCCACCGTCATCACCACGCGGCTGGAGGACCCCTCCGGCTACGGACGCGTGATCCGCGACGAGCACGGCGCGATCCTCGCCATCGTCGAGCAGAAAGCCGCCGGCCCCGCCGAGCTCGCCGTCAACGAAATCAATTCCGGCATTTATTGTTTCCGTTCGGAGCTGCTCTGGCGCTACCTGCCCGAGATCCGGCCGGACAACCCGGCCGGCGAATACTATCTCACCGATCTCGTCGCCATCCTGCGCCGCGAGGGTCACAAGGTCCGGGCCCTGTTGCTGGAGGACTCAACTGAGGTCCTGGGCGTCAACACCAGGATTGACCTCGCGGCGGCCGACGCCCTGCTGCGCGCCCGCAAGACGCGCGAGCTCATGCTGGAAGGCGTCACCATTCGCCGGCCCGAAACCGTCACCGTGGATTGCGACGTGCTCATCGGCCCGGACAGCCTGATCGAGCCGTTCGTGCAGATCCTGGGCCGCAGCGTCATCGGTCGGGATTGCCACATCGGTACAGGCTCCATCCTCAAAGACGCGACGCTGGGCGAGCGGGTGGACGTGCGACCGTACACGCTGATCGAGCAAGCGCGCCTCGAAGATGACTCGCGTGCCGGCCCCTTTGCGCGCATCCGGCCCGGTACTCACCTCGGCCTGGGCGTGCATGTCGGCAATTTCGTCGAGCTGAAGAACGCCCGCCTGGGACCGCGATCCAAGGCCAATCATCTGGCGTACCTGGGCGACGCCGAGATTGGCGCCGACTGCAACATCGGGGCGGGAACCATCACGTGCAACTACGACGGCGAGCGCAAGCATCGCACGCGCATCGGCGACCGCGTGTTCGTGGGCAGCAACGCCACGCTCGTCGCTCCCATCGAGCTGGCCGATGACTGCTACGTGGGCGCCGGCTCGGTGATCACCGAGCCCGTGCCTCCGGAAGCGCTGGCCTTGGGCCGCGGGCGGCAGGTGAACAAAGAGGGTTGGGTGCGCAAACGGCGCGCGACTACAGAACCATGATGGGATGATAGAGGTTGGGCAGGCGGGCCTCCCCGATTGCGATCAAGTCCCCATCCTGGGTCACCGCCTTGACGTAGCGCGAACCGGGTCGCACGTGGAAAGGGGACACGCGGAAATCGCGCCCGTGGCGAATGTGGCCGGCGGTTACCGAGTCCACGATTTCGGAAGGAAACTCGGGCAACAATCGGACCATCGGAACCAGGGCCTCTTTGAGCCGGCCCTGCCGCGCCAACTCCTCCAGTTCCTCGATGGAGTGGGCCCTCTCGATGGTGAACTCTCCCGTGGCCGTGCGCCGGAGAGTCTTCAGATGGGCGCCGCAACCCAAGGCGATGCCGAGGTCGTGGGCCACGGTCCGGAGGTACGTGCCCGCCGAGCAGTGCACCAGGATGCGCGCCTCCGGACCGCTGATGTCCAGCAGCTCTATGCTGTAAATGCTGACCTCGACCGGCTTCAACTCCACGGGGATATTCTTGCGAGCCAACCGATAGGCCGGCACCCCGCCGACCTTCTTGGCCGAAATCGGCGGCGGCATCTGCCGGATGGTTCCCCGCAGCCGGACAAGCTCGCGCTCCAGCCGCTCGCGATCCAGCTCGGGTTCGGTGACCGGGGTGGTGGGCTGCCCTTCCGAATCGTACGTGTCGGTCGCGTAGCCGAAGCGAACGATGGCATCGTACACCTTGTCGCTGCGCAAATAGAACTGGGCCAGCCGGGTGGCGCGGCCCACCACCAGCGGCAGCACGCCCGTGGCGATGGGATCCAGCGTTCCCAGGTGCCCGACGCGGCGCGTGCCCGCCAGCTTGCGCACCCTGGCCACGGCGTCGTGCGACGTCCAACCTACCGGCTTGTCCAGAACGATTACTCCGTCCACAAATTCTCAATCTAGCAAAGCGGCTGAGTTGGCTGGCTGCGTCACTGCCTGCTTGTGCACCGGCCCCAGGCGACGGCGAACCAGCCAATAGCGTCCCGCCCTGCGCAGCGAGGGACCGTCTCGAGCACGCTCGTACTGGGGTCCGCCGCCGGCCGCCACCAGTAGAGCCGCTACCGGCACTCCAGTTGGTCCTTGCCCGGCGGTTGTTGGCCGTGCGGCGCGCGAACCGGGAAGCGTTCCACGGGGGGCCAGATCGGGCTGATTGTCCTCGAGCGCGGGGTCCCGGCCCGGGCTCTGGGTGAAGGGTTTCGGAAGGCAGAGGGTGTCGGCCACCACGATGTCGAAGTATCGGCGACCCAGGCAGCCGCTACGGCACGCGGCTTGGATCTCTCGCAAGGAGCGCATCGCGCAGGCGCCGCAGCGTGAGCAGGGCCGGCACCCGCCGACCGCAGAGCTGGAGTTCTGAGTCGGATGCCATTCTACTGTCCGATCAAAACACGACTATCAGTGCGAGCCTCCGAATAAGGCTGCGTGAGCTTTACAAAATGACCAACCAGCCCGCGGATGCGCCAGGCAGCCCGGCGAACTACGCCTTGTGCCCGAAGCCCGGAAGGGTTTGGGGAATCGCCGGCCGTCTGCTACAAAAGCTGCGCACGACGTGAAGGTTCTCTCTCCCGCTCGCGGGACACGGCTTCGGGAGGGCAAGGTCGGCGGTGCAGGTGCGCGACAAGACCGCCGGACGACCGCGCTGCCGCACCCGGCTTCGCTCAACCCGCCGGACCTCCGGAAGAGCCACCTTCACGGTCTCACTCGCAGTAACACAGAACGCTAGTGCCCCGGGCCACTCGCCAACCGGATCCCGCCATAGCAGGCCGCCACAGCGTCTTTACTCGGACATGCCCAGGGGTTGACCTGCCGGAGACCGGGCTTCGTCCATTCTCACGAGGATATATTACGCCGCGCTATCCGATACCGGTAGATTTATTGCACCGACCGCCTTACTCGATATCACCCCACGCCTCCACGACGGCGCCCGTTCATCGGAGTGTGAACGCAACGGTAACAGTACCTTAGTCGCCACAAACACCCGGACGCCCAGTCCCCCGCGGACCTTCCCGTTCCCATACCGCGCAAGCAATTCCGTCAAACTCCGAGTCCGCCCAGCAATTTCAGCAAGCGAATGATATACTGCAAGGTAGGCGTCATGGGCTCGGAATCCATAGACAACAGGATCTACCCTGCGCACTGAGGACGGCCATCATGCAACGCCTCTCGGAACGCTGGCTGCGCCGTGTTCTGATGGTCCTGTACGAACGCCGTGAGGCTACCCGCGCTGAAATCGTGCGCGCCACTCGCCTGAACGTGGCCAGCGTCAGCTTCGCAGTGCGTCACCTACTGGCGCATGGACTCGTTCAGCGTGGGAGCGGATTGCACAACTCGATCGGGCGAAAACCGGATCAACTCAAACTGAATCCCGAAGCGGGCTATTTTCTGGCTTTGGATCTGGAGGGCACGCGCATCCGTTTTGCCTTGACCAACTTTCTGGGCGACATCCGCTGTCGCTGGGAGATCCCCTTTGCTTTCGGTTCAACCCTGGACACCGAGACAATGGCTCGCGGCCTCAAGGCCTTGCTGGCGGCTTTGACGCCGCCGGAGCAAACGAGAGTCTTCGCGTTGGGCGTTTGTTATACGGGTATCATGGATCGGGAAGGTAGAGTCTCGGCCGTCAACTTAGGCTGGTCTCGTTTCCCGCTGCGCGAGCACCTCGAGCGGATTGTAGATATCCCGGTCTACCTGGGCAGCGAGTCGGCGGTGAAGCTGATGGCTGAACGGTGGCTCGGCCTGGCCCGGGGGCGCAATCATTGCGTGTTCATCAACGTGGCCAACGGAGTGGGTTGCGCAGTGTTAAGCGGGGGCCACCTTTTATCGGGACGAGACGGCGCCGCCGGGGAGCTGGGTCACATAACCATAGACCCGAACGCACCCGACCGCTGCGCTTGCGGTCGCCAGGGCTGCCTGGAGGCTATCGTTTCGAGTCCGAACCTGGTTCGGCAATACGATGAGAAGCTGGGACGGAATTCCGGTCCTCTCTACGGTGAAAGGGTGATAGAAATCTTCGAACGAGCCAGGCAGGGTGATGAAGCGGCTCTGGCGGTGGTGACGCGGGCCGGATACTACTTGGGTTTGGCTATAGCCAATTTAATACAGCTTTTCAACCCTGAATTGATCATACTGGGAGGCGATCTTGTCTATGCTTCCGACTTGTTTTTGGGGCAAATCGAGAGGGTGTTGGCCTGCGCACTTCCTCCTCTGGTGCGGGAATCGCTGGAGATCCGCGCAAGCGCACTCGGGGTTGACATCGGACTGATCGGTGCGGCTGCCTTGGCCTTTCACAACGCCGTCCGCGAACGACCTGTGCTGCAGAGGATCTGCATGCTCAAGCCGCCGGCAGGCAGCACGCGTCGGCCGACGCGCTCCGTGGATGCATATCTCCCGTAAAAGGACTGCCTGTTCGAAACAGCCTGCCTCCGCCTCCGGTCTGGGAACAGGTACGGGAAAACGGGAGGAGCAGCGCCGGGAGAGCTACCCGACAGTACACTAGCTGAAGAACGCGTTCAGGCCCTGGCTCGACCCACTCAACCAGGCCCCCGGACCGTATGGCGCGACGGACGGCGCGGAGTTTATCCCCCACAAGATTGCCCGCGTTAGTAAATGGGTTCCTCGCCCAAGACACCGGCAGCGGCGATCACCTCAGCAAAGCTGCCGGCGACAGATGCTTCGCCGGCGCCACCCGGGACGTCCGAGCCCAGTCAGTAATACAACTTGAGTCCGAACTGAACTCGCCGCCCGCCACCCGCGGATGAAATGCGACCGAATAGACCGGAGTCGAAATTGCTATTGGGTCCCCCGAAGACTACTCGGTTGACGGGATTGACCGACTCGGCGCGAAATTGCAGGCGGAACCGCTCCGACCACGTGAACTCCTTGAGTGCGGCCATGGACTCGTACTTCCGCACCGGAATTCGATAGTTGATATACCGTGGGGCATTACCGAACTGATACGGTGCGGGCGCGGCAAAGGCCGCCCGGTTCAGCCACAGGTCCCGTGCCGGATCGAACTTGCCCGGTCCCCGCGGTACGGCGAATTGATTGGACACGACGTCCACGGTGTTGCCAGGGTTGAAGATAAGGGAGCCCAAGGCGTTAGCGGTCGAGATCGAGATGGGGGTACCGCTCGAGTAATTATGGACGCCGCTCAGCTTCCAGCCTCCTGCAATCTTGTCCCAGAAGGCGGGAAGCGAGAAGCGCTTGCCACGCCCGAAGGGGAGCTCGTAGACGTAGCTGAAGGTAAAGATATGGGGTTGATCGAAGTCAGTGATCGAGCGGTCGAGGGCGCGGTCGTAGTGATTGCGAAACGGGGTCAGTTCGTGTATGGTTTTCGAGAACGTGTAGGCGGCGGTGAAACCAAGACCCCAGCGGCTGTCCCGCTGCGCTTTCACTTGCAAGGAATTGTAGCTGGAGAGTCCGAAGTTCGCGCCTTGGAGGCCGACGCCCGTGTATTGGGGGAAGCGGCGCAGGCTTTGAGCCAAGGTACCGCGGGCGCCCCACGATTGCGCAAAGCCGGGATACGGCTCGGCCAAGCCCAGCCTTTGCACCGCCGGATCCGTAATCGGCCGGGCCAGCAAGTCGCGATAGCCAAGCAGAACAGGATGCAGTTGGTTGAAATCGTAACTCATCCTCAGCCGCCTTCCCGAGTTGCCCACGTATCCCACGCTGATCGAAGTCGTCTGGCCCACCTGGTGCTCGACTGTGAAGTTGTATTGCTGCACGTAAGGTACAATCGTGCTCCGTACCCAATCCAGAATGGCCGCGCTCTGCGTAAGGTTGAACGTGGGTGCGAACATGGGGGCCCGCGTAAAGTTTTGGGGGAAACCGTCATCCCAGCGAAAAGCGGGAGTAGCGCCGCTGTTCGGCGAGCTGAAGCTGGGACTGGCGTTGAAACCAGCGGCGCCCAGAGTCGGACCGGCGGCATTGTTCACTTCCTGGAAATAAATGCCGTAGCCCGCGCGGACGACGGTCTTCGGCAGAAGCCGGAGGGCCACTCCGAACCTGGGGCCGAAGTCCCTGAAGTGAGTCTGCCCCATGCTTCCGGTCCGGCCGTTGCGGCCCGGCCCCACGCCGGCGAATGTGTAAGCGCCACGGATCCCGGGCGCGCCGGGGTTGTCGAGCTCGGGGTCCATCCAGGCGAATCGGTTGTTGGGATCCGAAAAGCCCGGCTGCACCTCCCAGCGAAGCCCCAGGTTCACGGTCAACCGGGAAGTGGCCTTCCAATCATCCTGGAACCACAGGCTGTAATACTTGTTGCGGTTCCCGCTGTGGAAGACAGGAAAATACGCGCTGCCCGAATACACCTCCCCGAGCAGAAAGCTCGCAAATGCATTGCCGGCGGTATTTATGCCCGGCAGGCCCGAGCTCCAGCGATGAAATGTATAGGTCCCTGCTGTGTTGCTCAGGCCTCGAAAGTTGACGCCCAGCGCCTGATACTCGAAGCCGAACTTCACCGTATGGCTGTTACGGATCCAACTCACGGTATCCTGGAGATTGAACCCGTACCAGACGGTATCGAACTGTCGGGAGGTTCCGAGCGGAAAATAGTCGTGGTTGAAGCTGATTTGGGGAAACAGATCTCCCTCAATCCCCCGCAGGCCCAGTTTCTCCGGCCACCCTTGCCGGTGCGTGAAATTCTTGAAGGGGTTGCGTGAGCGATTGAAGCCGCCGGCGAGGTTGTTGATCAGATTGGGCTTCAGCGTCCAGGTCCAGCGAAGCCGCGCCAATCGAGAGGTGTAACGCTGGATGACGTTATTGCGCACCGGGCCGGGCATGGTGATGCTGGCGATGTCGCTGGTTTCCTGGGGTCGGTCGGTGAAATTGAACATCCCGCTGAAATGATGGGCGTTGCGAAAATAGTGATCCCCTTTCGTGCTGATGGCCCGGATGTCGCGCCAGGTTCCCACGGTGGGCCCGTGATAGTTCAGCAGCGGCCCGGCATAGGTAGGTTTATCGAGGAGCGGGACGATCTTGCTCGAGACGGAGCTCCAGCGAGCACGCGGGACCAAATTGCCGGGGAATGGTTGTCGCACCCACCGACCGTCGGGATCGCGCGCGGTGGTCGCGGGATCGTAAACGGAACCGAGGCCGGCTGCTGCCCACTCGCTGAAATCCCCGTTCTTCATGGCCTCGGTAGGCACGGTGCCCAAGGAAAGCGCTCCGGGTTGGCGCAAGTAAAACTGATCAAAGGCGAAAAAGAAGAATGAGCGGTCCCGGCCATTATAAAGGCCCGGCAACAGGACGGGCCCCCCCACCGTTCCGCCCCACTCGTTTTGCTTGTACGGTGTGCGACGGGGAGCGAAGAAACCGCGGGCGTTGAACTTCTCAATATTATTGAACCAGAACAGGTTGCCCCGCAACTGGTTGGTGCCGCTCTTCAGCGTGTAGGAGGTAACCCCGGAAATTGCGTGGCTGTATTCGGCGGAGTAATTGCTGCTGATGAATCTGAATTCCTCGATGGCGTCCACCGAGGCATTCACCTCGGTATCCACCGTATTGTCCCCTCGGCTGATCGAAATTCCCTCGTAGTACGTTCGGTCCGAGTAAGGTTGGCTGCCGGCGATATTGCGAAACCACATGCCCGTGTCGAACCGCACGCCCGGCTGAAGGAGAATGAAAGTCGAAGGATTCCGTATGCCCCCGCCCAGCGTGAGGGGCAGGTCAAAGAACTGTCGTGAATTCAGGGTCATCCCGACTTCCGCGGACTCAGTCTGGATGACGGCCGGTTCGCCGGTGACCGTAATGGCCTCGGTGATCTGTCCGACCGTGAGCTGGATGTCCACCCTGAGGCGCTCGCTGACCCCGACTGTGATGCCGGTCTGTTGATAGGTTCGGAATCCCTCTTTTCGGGCCATCAAATGATACTGGCCAATGGGCAGGGCGAGCAGAACGTAGTTTCCCGTGGGCCCCGTGGTCGTGCGGAACTGAACATTGGTCGCTGTGTGCGTCGCGATCACCTCGACATCGGGCACCACCGCCCCGCTTGCGTCCGTGACCAGCCCCGTGATCGTTCCCCGATCAGCCTGCGCCGGCAACAAAACCGGCAGCAGACAGACAAGCAGCGTGCAGCCAGCAATCCGAGCCATCGTCCACCTCCCTGGCGGCCTGCGCACAGGCAAGCCTCCGTTACGGTTGAGTTTTAACATTGATTCCGGTATCAGCGCCTTTTACTCGAGCGCTAGCCGTGGTCCTCACCAGGGCACGCATGTACGGCCCCGGCGCCTCCACTTGGTTGTTTTCGAGCGTAACGTTTTCACATTCGGACAGCCAGACCACGGCGTTACGGTCCAAACCCCAATTATTCGGCCAGTTGAACGGCGGACGCTGATGAGGCCGCACGAAGCGGTTGTTCCGCACCTCCACATCCTGGGCCGAAGTGATCATGAGATTGACTCCGTTCACGTCTTCAACGACGTTTCCCTCGATAACGATATGGCGGTGACCGCGCGAGGGGATGGATCGGCGGCGGTCCCGATCCCAGGCGGCCAGCATGATCGCCCCGTTGTCATGCGAGTAGTACGCGACCCTTCGCACGGTGTTATTCCGGACGATGACGTTCCGGCTGTAACAGGCTTCCGCCCACCAGAACTCCGGCGTCAACACAATGCCGCCGATGGTGCTCCCCTCTACCAAATTGCCTTCCACGAGACCGTCTTCGGCCTTCAGCAACATGCCGCGTGCGCGATGATTGCGAATAACGTTGTTGCGCACTACGTAGCCGCTGCCGAGCGCCGAGGCGTTGGTCAGCATCCAGTCAAATTCAGCCTTCAGGGTTGGGTCGGTGCGAATTCGCAGGTAAGGCCCGCCTGAAATGTCCCCGATGGTGGAGCGCTGCGTCTTGGCTGTCAACTGGAAACCGTCGTCACTTTGGGCCTCGAGTAGTGTGGCTTCCGCCACGGGGACGTTAAACTGATCGAACAGCTTGAGTCGGTCGCCGGGCCGGAATCTATCGGCTGAAGCCCGCGCGAGCCACAGGTCTCGTTCTCCTCCGGCGACCACGAGGTAATAGGTTCCGTGGATCGCAACGGCGTCGTCCGGCATGGCTTCGAAGTGACACTCCTCGACGCGGGGTCCCTTCCGCACGTTTGCGCTGTGAAATGCGTCCGCAACAGTAGAGAACAAGGGCAGCGCCGTCGCGCCGGGTGGTTTCGGACCCGGCGTCACTCTGACCCTGCGGTATACATTGCCGCCCTCGCCCCCGCCTTCTACAATTCCCGCAAAAGGTGCGGAGTTGATGGTCACTTCCTCGAGGAGCAGTTCCGCGCAGTTGCGAATGCTAACGGCGTGGCGTCGCAAGCGCCCGCGGAAGGCCATAAAATCCCCGACAGAGACAGGGTAAACGTCGGGCCCGCTGGGGCGCGGCCAGTGAAGCCGGAAGCGTCCCGTGCCCAAGCGCTCCACCCGGGTAGGACTCAAGTCGACCATGCCGGCTTTCCAACAGCGCGTAGCCGGATCCATCACGTAGCTGGTTGGGCGCTCGGAAAAGTAGGCCTGATTATCTAACTCCAAATAGCCTTCATCTATCGTCAGCTCGTACCAGGAGCCATCCTCCGCAATTCCCGTGATCCTTCCCTGCGTAAAGGGTAGCGGCTCGAACCGGATCGTCGGCCCCCTCAAAGTGACGCGCCGGCATCCTTCGAAAACCACTCCACCCTTGTGGGGCTGGGTAAAAACGAGCGTCACCCGCCGAGCCTGGATTTCGAGGTCGGTGATTCCTCGTAGGGTCAGGGGAGCTTCCTCGCCCGGGGAGGTGAGACGGTAGGTGCCGGGCTCGATAACGATCTTCCGCGCTCCCGCTTTCCAGTGCTCGAGGATGCGGGTGCCCAGGGCCTCGTCGGCGGACGGTCGCAAACGCACGGTCTTGGTTTGTCCGGCCCACAGACTCAGCGCAAAGCACAAAAGTGCCCCGGCGCGCCACCAATTCATCAGGCCCTCCTCGGCGATGGACTGGATCATCCTGCAGCTAGAGCATAACAGGCAGCGCGGGAGATGTCAATATTTTTACATGCAAATTTTCAATCGCAAGCACCTCCGAACCCTGCCGCCCAGGCCGTTCACCGAGGCGATGTGGTAGTGGTCGCGACGTAAGCTGCCGCCATTCTGGGGGTTGTCGGTAAAGCCGAAGCCCGGCGCGGGTTAAGGGGACCACGCCAAACGGCGCCCTCCGGCCGCCCCGCACCCTCGGCAAGGGCATCCGTCCCTCCATGCGCAAGTGCAGGTACTGGCGAAACGGCGTCCGCCTGTGATCGCACTGCCGCCGGGAGCAGGGCGTGGTCGCACGGGAGCAGCGCTCCCGAACCTCCCACCACATTCCCCTACAGAAAACCGGGAGGTCTTGCAACCGGTCTTGGCGGCCGGCGGCGCAATGCCTTGGGTTGGCCCGCGGCTCCTCTCGTACTGCTGCTACGAGGGATCTTCCGTCGTCCTTGTCGGCTAAGCCAATCTCGAGCCTGAGGTCAGTCAGCCTTGCGAGAGGAAGCCTGCTTCGGGCCGGCGGACCGGAGTGGGCCATAATCCACTGAAAAGGCAGAAGATGAGGCCAGGCTCCCCGCAAACGCCCGGAGGTGGCCGTGGAGGCGCCCAAGCGGGCGGTGTCCCGGATTTCCGGCGCCGCCGTTCAGGCCCGATCGCTGCTTGAGAGATAAGGCCTTTTTTCGCAATGGGTTGCAAGCGAAACCGGAGGGTTTCGGGGAGGGACGTGAAGCGTGGGGCTTGACATATCAATCTCAAAGAGGTAAAATTTTTGCGCTGCAAATAAGCAGAGGCCAGCTTGCCGGGGAGTGAGGGGACGCGACAGGCGGTGTGACGCGCCCTCGCAGCGGCGGCCGGCGTTGCGTTCAGCCAAGAGTGGCGCGCCAAGATCACGGGAAGCTGGCCGAACCGCAAGGAGGGACGGTTCTCACAGATTCACCAAAGGGGGCCCGCGGCGGGCATCTGCCACGGGCCGGGACCAGTCGGAGGAGGGTGAGATGAGAACGAATCGCAACTGGAAGGCGTTTTGGCGTGTCCTTGTGTTGGTGACCCTGTGCGTCGCGGCCGGTGCGCAGGGTTTCCGGGCACGCATTTCGGGCATCGTGACCGACCAGACCCAGGCGGCCGTGGCCGGGGCCACAGTAACCCTGCTCAATGTCCAAACCGGCGTCAAAACGGTCCGGCAGAGCAGCGAGACCGGCTTGTACGTGTTCGATCTGGTCGATCCCGGCGTCTACACGCTGAGCGTGGAATACACCGGCTTCAACCGGTTCGTGCAGGAGAACATCGTCGTGCAGATGCGCGGGGACATCACGGTGAACGTGAGCTTGCAGCCCGGCACCGTACGCGAGACCATCACGGTAAGCGAGTCGCCGGTGGCGGTCCAGTTCAACTCGGCGGCCAAAGATTTCATCGTGGACTCGCGGCTGGCCGTGGAGGTGCCGCGCATTGACCGCAACCCGTTCAAGTTGACTTTGCTGGCGCCCTCCGCGATCAACACGCGCGGAGAAATGATGCCCTTCCACTCCTGGGCCGCCAACAGCGTGGATCTGGGCGGCGGTACCAACCTGAAAAACGACTTGCAGGTGGACGGCAGCCCCATCGGCATCGGCCACAAGAACAGTTACCCGCCCAACATTGACGCCGTGCAGGAAGTGGTGGTGTCCCAGAACCCGATCGATGCCGAATCCGGCCACAGTGCGGGCGGCCTGATCAGCGTGACTCTGCGATCGGGGACCAACGAGTGGCACGGCGCAGCTTTCTATCTGGGACGCTATCCCTGGCTGAACGCCATTGCCGACCGCACCCGCATGACCTATATCTCGACGCGGCAGCACATGATGGGCGCCACGCTGGGCAATCCCATCCTGAAAAACAGGCTGTTCAGCTTCTTCTCGCTGGAATACTGGAAAGTTCGCTCGCCCGGAAGCCTGGTGACCACGGTGCCCACGGCCAAAGAGCGCGAGGGCGACTTTTCCCAGTCCTATAACATTGAAGGCGGTCTGCGCACCATTTTCGATCCCTGGACCACTCGTCTCGATCCCGCCACCGGCAGGTTCGTGCGCACGCCGTTTGCCGGCAACGTGGTGCCACGCCCCCGCTTCGATCCCTTCTCCGCGCGACTGCTGGGCCAGTTCTGGGAGCCGAACAACCCGGGAGACAATATCACCGGCATCAACAATTTCAAGAAGGCGCTGATCAACAGTTGGGACTACTATAACTTCTCCGAACGCGTGGATTACCACATCAACGACAACTGGAAAGTCTATGGCCGGGTGAGCCGGTACCACACCGACAATACTCAAACCAATCCCACGCCCAATAACTCCATGCTGTTCGTTCCCACCGGCAGCCTGCGTCAGGCGAATCAGGTTTCAGGCGAGGCGATCTGGACGATGAGTCCCCGCACCGTGGCGAACTTCCGGGGAAGCTGGGATAACATCGTGGACGCCCGGATTTCGCCGGTCTTCGGGAGTCAAGGATGGGCGACGCTATGGCCGGACAATCCCTGGTACAAGGTCAACCACGAGGCCTCCAAGGGCGTGCCGATCTATTTCCCCTATCTGAATATCGGGGGCCGGGGCGTGTTCGGCGGTCTTCGGGAGTCAGGGATGGGCGACGCTATGGCCGGACAATCCCTGGTACAAGGTCAACCACGAGGCCTCCAAGGGCGTGCCGATCTATTTCCCCTATCTGAATATCGGGGGCCGGGGCGTGTTCGGCGGTCCCGGATTTTATTGGGATCAGCGACCCAAAGCCTTCAAGGCCTTCGGACGCGCCGCCCAGCAGCGCGGCTCGCATTACTGGAAGGTTGGGCTTGAGTATCGCCGCAGTTACGGGGTTACTTTCGTCGGTAACACCGAGCGGTTCTTCTTCCCCACGGGGTTGACGGCGGAAACGTTCGTCAGCCCGGACGTTCGTCGCCATGGCGACGGTTTTGCCACCTTCCTGCTCGGAGCGCTGGACGGCAGCTCTCAGGTGATCGGAGGACCGGCGCCGGATCCCCACGTCCAGTTCTGGGGCATGTTCATCCAGGACGACTGGAAAGTCAGCCGGCGCATCACGCTCAACCTGGGCTTCCGCAACGAATACGAGACTCCTTGGTACGACCCCAATTACAACTTCTCTCGCGGGCTCGACCTGAGCGTCCCCGTCCCCGAGATGCAAGCCAACCCGCCCGCCATCCCGCCGCAGGCGCTCGCGCTGGTGGGCGGCGGCGGTTTCTACAAGTGGAACGGCGTCTGGCTCTGGACGAGCAAAGAGAAACCCGGCATGTGGGATCCCCAGAAGCTGGCGCTCATGCCGCGCGCCGGCATCGCCATCCGCCTGGATGACCGGACCGCATTGCGGATCGGCTATGGCCGGTTCCTGGTCGCCTATCAACACGTTTTGAGCCAGGCGCCGGTGACGGGATTCGAGACGGTCAGCTTCCTGGAGCCGCCCTTCTTTGGGATGCGTCGTTTCCAGAATACGGCGCCGCTGCAGGAGGGCGTACCCCAGCAAAGGATCTCAAATCCCTTCCCGGCCGACGTGAATCCCCTCCTGCCCGTGCTGGGCAAGGGGTACGGTCCCAACCTGGGCCGGGGCGGCGATTCGCTGCTGTGGTATCCCCGCGAGCCGCTCAAGAAAGCCCGCAACGACCGCATCAATGTGAACCTCCAGCGCCAGTTGCCCTGGGAAATCGTCGGCTCGTTCACCTGGTTCTTCAACATCGGCAACCAGCACTACACGCGGATGAACATCAACATGGTGGATCCGCGCATCCTCGAGCGCGAGCAGGCCGCCGTGCGGGTCAGCGTCCCCAATCCCTTCTTCCAGTACCTTACGCCCACGCTGTTCCCCGGCCCGCTCCGGAACCTGCGCACGGTTTCGCTCGAGAGTTTGCTGCGGCCTTACCCGCATTACGGCGGTCTTTATGAGGTGGGCACGCTGGGCGCGCCGGAGCGCTACCACTCGCTGGAATTCAAGGCCCAAAGAGCTTTCAAGGGTGGGTGGAATTTTCTCGCCGCCTATGTTTACATCCGCGAAAAGAGTTCCGTGTTCTTCAACGAACTGGCCGAGTACCGAAACCATTTGACTTACCTGGACAGCAACCAGCCGCGTCACCGCATCACCGCGGCAGGCACCTGGGAGCTGCCGCTGGGCCGCGGCCGCACGCTCTGGAGCTCCGTCCCCAGAGCGCTCGATGCCGCGATCGGCGGCTGGAATCTCACCGGACTGGTTACCTACACCTCAGGGGCGTACCTGCGCTTCCCGAAGGCCATCGCCACGGGTGATCCGACGATCCCGAATCCCACGCCGGACCGCTGGTTCGACACCACCAGGATCTCACCCGTTCCGTCGGGGGTTTACGTGATCCGCACCAATCCGTGGCAGTATCCCGGCCTGACCGGCCCCAGTTTCATGGTGCTGGATGCCACGCTCAGCAAGACGTTTGCATTAACCGAGAGGGTCAAGGCGGAACTGAAGATGGTGGCCTACAACGCCACGAACCGTTTGAACCGTGGCAATCCGGATCTCAGCCCGGTAAGCCCCAACTTCGGCAAGGCCCTTTATCAGGGCGCGCCTACCGCGACTTTCGGCGCGCAGACCATGTCTATGGGCACGGTCACAGGACGTCAGGTCGAACTGGGGATGAAACTGATCTTCTGATCGGGACGAGCGGTACCCGAGGCCCTCTTCTACAACTACAACCAGTCGCAGGCGCCATTAGCGTTGCGATAACCACAAGCTCGCCGCGCCACCGACAAGCAGTCTGCCGGCCCAGGCCGGCGACGAGGATGCTCGCCCGGCCCGTCCGGATCCTGCCAACGGGTCTTCGCATCCAACTCTGTTAGATTGGTTTAAGTGGACGAGGAAGTACTGGGCAAAGCCTACGACGGGCGCCTGATGCGGCGCCTGCTTTCTTACCTGCGGCCTTACCGGGGCGCTGTCGCGCTGGCCCTGGTCTCGATGCTGGCCCTCTCCGGCCTCCAGGTGATCGGGCCGCTGTTGACCAAGGTCGCGGTGGACTGGTACCTGGTGCCCGTCGCCAAGCCGCCGGCCCCCTGGGATGCCTGGCTGACCTCCGATCCCCGCCTCGGCGTAGCCCAGATCGCCCTGCTCTATTTGCTGGT
>Ga0209809_1000617_pt1 | contig 32019 bp, 25 predicted proteins | sample YNPMSTMetaG_FD_186172 | JGI IMG/M metagenome (GOLD analysis project Ga0209809, IMG submission 186172) | Anoxygenic and chlorotrophic microbial mat microbial communities from Yellowstone National Park, USA - YNP MS-T MetaG (SPAdes) (version 2) ...
AACACCAAAGTTAAGCTTATTGTGATAAACCTCGAAAGAAAAGGACTGAAATAAATATTCATCAGAGAATTTAACTTATGATACCTTCAGCGTGAATTATTAGCTTGATCTGCTTTGTTCTGAATTATTTTTCTTGGCGAACTCTATTGATTCCTGGAGTGCGGATAAAAATTTTTCAAAATCTTCTTTGTATAAAAAGATTTTGAATTTCTCTGATGTTTCTTCGTTCCGTTTCTTTTCTGTAATTGTGATGTAAAGTTCTGAGGTATTTTTTGTTGGTCGGACATCAAAGAAATAAGTTCTTCTTCCTGCTTTAACAATTTTTGTAAAAACCTCAGGATTATATTTATCCACCTTATTACCCTCTCACTGTTTTTATTTTTTGATGATTGCAACCTTTCCTGTAGTTATTTGCTCTCCATCTTCGCTGTAAGCAACGATAAAATAAACTCCGGTTGAGACAAGTTTAAGATTTTTATCTCTTCCATCCCATAGAGCAATTCGTCCACCTAAAGTAGAAAATTCATTAACAAGGTCACCAGATGTTGTTAAAATTTTAATGATAGAATTTTTCACTAAACCATCTATAAATAAGTTAACACTCTTTGAATCTTCAACAATAAAAGGATTTGGATAAATTTTTAGTTTCTCGAACTCTCCTTTTGGTTTTACAGAGAGTGAGTTAAAGCTCGCCATTCCAAAATCAGTTCCAATATAAACGGTGCCAGTGTTGTCATCAATTGCAATACTTTTAATGTTGTCATCTGGTAGTGGTGAATTTTTCATATTGTATTGTGCAATCAAACTTGTTCCATCTGGATTTAGAACCCAAACTCCTTTGGTTGTTCCAACCCATTTATTGTTTAATTGGTCAACGGTGATGCAATTGATGTATTGAGTTCTTAAAATATAATTACTTGAAATTCTTTGGGGTGATCTAGTTACATCTGATATTATATACATTCCTTGATTAGTTCCAACCCAGATTTCATTTCTTAAATCAACAGCAATACTTATTGGAGTGTATCCTCCGAAGTTATCTTTTGGAATTAAACCCCACCGAGAAGGCATTTTCCCATGTTCATTGAAATATATTAAACCTTCTGTAGTAGGGAATTGACCAGCTTTCTCAAGTAAAATCCATTTAGTATCATTTTGGTCAATAACAATATCTTCAGTTAAAACTAAAGAGGGATTTATTTCATTTACAAAAAATTCCCAGGTTGAATCTTTGCTGAGTTTTATCAGCGATCGATTATCACTTGCTCTATAATTAAGCATCCAGATATTTCCTTTTGAATCCTCTGCAAGTGAACGAATGACGACGAAATTTGGATTCTCAGAGACACCATTCAAACCAGAAACATTTGAACGACTGAATCTGACCATTTGAGTATCATTGGTAAGTCTGATAACTCCGTTTCCCCAACCGAGAGCCCAGATTGTATTGTTTGATGTAACCTTCACTCGATGAATTGCATTTGTGCCCATTACAGGATAATCAACCGTCGTATAATTTTTCCAACCATCTTTTGATAAACGATAAAATCCTTTTAAGACAACATCTTTACCAGATGCTGCCCAGACATTTCCTTTTTCATCTACTGCAATTGATGGGAAGAAATTTGAATTTGGCCCTGATGGATAAATTGTTCTTTGTTGATTTCCATTAATTTCAATTACACCATTATCTGAGGCGATGTAAATTTTATTACTTTCAACCACAACATTTCTAAGTTTCAATGAATAATTTTCATAGACGATTGAAAGATTTCCATTGAAATAAGATCCTAAGATGTTATCAGAAAGAATTAGAAGTGAGTCGCCTTTAGTCTTCAGGTCGTTGATTTTTTTGTTTGGAAAAAGTGATGTGAATGTAACTTGAAAAGAATTGTTTACAAATCTTGCAATTCCATTTACAGTTCCAGCATAAATTGTGTCTTTGAATTTGATTATCGATCTCACATCATTTGATGGCAGACCATTTACAATTGTAAAGTTCCACCAGGCATTTGGGTCTAAATAATTTGTATAAGATGAGTTCTGAATGGCGATTCCTTTTTCAGTTGCAACCCATAATGTATCAAGTGGAAGGATGTTGTAAACTTTAGAGTCAATTCCAAATGAACCAAACTTTGTGTAAGTATCTCCAAATGATAGAGTATTCGCATCAATAATACTTAGACCGAAATCGGTGCATACATAAATTCTATTACCAATTGAAATTAATTTGTTGATTTGTTTTTGTGTTTTATCAGATAAGGCAATTGTCACAATTGTTCTGAATTGTTCTTTATCAGGAAAGTAAACAGAAATATAACCTGATTTTCCGCCAATCCATATTTTTCCATTAGGGTCTTTTTCAATTGTATTTATGACAAGGTCTTTTAATCCACTTAAGAGATTGAATTGCTTGAAGAAATTTTGTTTAGAATAAAAGAAAACACCGCCAGTAGTACCAGCCCAGATACCATCATTTGTAATGGTAATTGAGTTGACATCAGACTGATTAGTATAGTTTTCCCATTTACCAATTTGAGCAAAAGAAAGATTTAAAACGAGCAAATACAGAAAAAAGCTCAGAATAAATTGTCGCATTTTTGTTTCTCCTTAAAAATGGAGTAAAGGCTGGCTCGATTAATATCCTCTCTTTAGATTTGTTCTTTCGATTATCTTTTCCATTTGATTTAAATATAATCCAAATTTCCCAAAATTCGAATAATCGTTTCTCATTCCACCATGAAAATCAGAACCGCCAGACACAAGTAAAGAATATTGTAAAGCAAGTTTGTGCAAAAATTCCTGTCGACTTTTTTTAATTGCTGGATGATAAACTTCAATTCCGTCAATTCCTAATTTGATGATGTCCATTAGTTTTCCATTAGATAAATTATATGGATGTGCAAGAAAAGAAAGTCCACCACAAGACTTAATTAATTCAATTATAATTTTGGGCGATGAATGATGTTTTCTTTCATAAGCATCGGAAAAATCACCAATGTATTTCTGAAAGGCTTCGTAATAACTTTTGACAATTTTTTTCTTGATTAATGCAAATGCGATGTGTGTTCTGGTTATTGGTTTGCTTTCAGAGAATTGTAAAACTTCTTCGATTGCAATATTTACTCCCATTTTTTTCAGATTGGATAAAATCCTTTCTGCTCTGTTCAATCTTTCTTCTTTAAATTTTTGTAAATAAATTTTTAGGTCAGAATTTTGAACATCAACGAAGTAAGCTAAGATATGAATTTCCTGTCCCTCGATTTCACTACTGACCTCAACGCCTGGGATATTTTGAATTCCTTTAGCTTCTGCGAATGCATTTGCTTCCAAGACACCATCAATTGTATCATGGTCGGTGATTGAAATTACTTTTAGACCTTTTTCAATCGCCAATTCGATTACTTCATTAATAGAATATTTTCCGTCAGAATAGTTTGAATGTAAATGTAGGTCAGCTTCGATTTTCAATTTATATCCAATATTTTGATTATGAAATTAGTTTGCTCTTTAATATTCCAAAAAATTAGCTTTTCAATATTAGTAAAATCTTTCTTTTCAATTCCACTCAGATTTTCAAGGGGAAATTTTTGTCTTTCATTTCCAATTAAATAAAATTAATTTGCAAATGAAAAAATAAGCGAGTAGAGAATTGGAACATAAATCGGACAAACATTTTATGCCTTGTTTGAATGAAAATTGTAATCGCTACCATCTGGTAAGCTACGAAGAACTTGAAACATTCCAAGAAGATAATAACTATATCGACCTTTTACTTTGTGATGAGTGTAAATCAAGAAAAGATACCTTACATATTTTACAATGTATAAATTGTAAGACAATTTTGGATTTTCTACCAGCTCTCGAAGATGAAATCCCACAGGTCATTTATGTAGAAAAATGTATGAATTGTGGCGGTTCTATTGATGATGAAATTAAAATTATAAGCAATCTGCATAAGCATCTTTTCGTTTAATAAAATTTAGTCGTTTAATCTCATAAAGAACTATTGAAGTTGAAATTGCAAGATTGAGTGATTCAGCTTTTCCAAGAGATGGGATTGAAATAATTTCATCACATTCTGATAAAATTTCTTGAGCGATGCCTTGTGATTCATTTCCAAAAATTAAAACCGATTTTTCTGGTAATGAAAATTTAATGATGTTTTTTCCTCGAGTGGTCGTTCCAATGATTTTGAAGTTCAATTCGCGCATTAGATCTAAAAACTCTGGTAGATCAATTTCATCATAAATGTTCAGATGAAAGATTGATCCCATCGAAGAACGAATAACCTTTGTATTTGTCACTTCAACACTTTCTTTACTTAATACAATTGATTTAATTCCAAACCAATCAGCTGTTCTTAAAATCGTTCCAAGATTTCCTGGATCAGAAATTCTATCGAAAGTAAGAATTAATTTCTCCTGAGATTTAAGAATTGACTGAACATTTAAGATTTTCTTTTCAACTAATCCTGCAACACCAGATGGAGTAACTTCACTTGAAATTTTTTTGAATTCATTTTCTGTAAGTTCAAAGAATTTAATCTTTCCAGCATTAGATAGATTATCATACTTTTTTGCGATGTCCAGATTTTCTTTTGTGAGATAAATTTCCCTGACATTCCAGTCAGACTTAAGAGCTTCATCCAGAACCTTTTCAGTTTCGATTAAAAATGTTAGTGTCTCGTCTCGGTATTTTTTCTGTTTTAGTTTTGCAATTTCTTTTAAGTGAGACGATGAAATCTTTTGGATTTTCATTTCAAAATTTCTGTGTTTTGCGACTTAGTCTTGATTAACCTGTAAATATTTTTATTCGACTTTGATGAATTCAAAAATTTGAGATTGATAAGGCTTCAAGTCCAGATAAAGTCCCTGATGAAACATTTCATTTCCATCTCTTAAATATTCTTCATCACTCAATCTATCCTTAATTAAAAATTTTTTATCAATCAAATCATAACTTTCAATTTTTACTTTACACTGGGATTGATAAGGCGAAAGATTAATTACGACCAGGTCTTTATTGAATTTTTCATCTTCATAGAGATAAATAATGAAATTAAGGTAAGCTGGATTTCCTTCCCATGCCGGTATTGGTTTGAGTAATTTGAAGTAAGAACCAGCAATGGAAGATTTTTTAATTGCGTAGAAAAGTTTCTTGTAAAAATTTTTTATATGGGAGTTTACTTCTTCATTTTGAAGCCTTCTTAATTGAATAGCGTGATGAAATTCTCTTCCTTCTAATTGTCCATCATAAATTAATTTCATTGCTGGTAAAGTGTAAATCAAAGTTGCTGCGGACATTAGTTTATCGTCAGGGAAAATATGAGCTGACCGTTGTTCATCGTGATTTTCCAGAAAAACAAATCTGTTTCTCTGATAAGAAAAATTTTTCTTAATGTATTCATTAATCAAATCAACTCTATTATCAATTAAAAACTCATAAATGATTTTATCATAAACATAATCGAAACCTAAGGCAAGTAAGTCATCTTCACGATGCCAGTAGACCTCAGCAATGAAGACAAACTCTGGATTTTCTTTCTTCACTTTTGAGATTGCATCAAACCAGAATTCCTTTGCGGTGGGAACATAATCAGCTGGAATTTTAAAATCTTTCCAGTTTTCTAAGAACACATCGGACAATAACAGCATCGACATATCACATCGAAGTCCATCGCATTTTTTACTTAACTTCAGTAATTCTTTAATCATAAAATCTCGGACAGATTTTGAGCGGTAATCAACTTGAACTGTATCTTTCCAAACTGGTGAATATGGTTCACGGCCATGAGCAAAAATGTATTCTTTGTTCTTAACATTAAGCACTATAAAATCATCGGGCTTTTTATTCTTTTGTTCTTCGTTTGCTTGAATAAAAAATTCTGGATGTTTCTGAACGACAGGACTATCAATTGCAAAATGATTTGGAACAAAATCAAGAATAACTTTTAACTTGAAATCTTTTCTAATCTTATCTCTGAATTTTATATAGATTTCTTCTCCACCAAATTGCTTTGATATTTTGTAAGAAGTAATTGCATAAGGTGAGCCAATCACATCATCTTCTGTCCAATCAAGCAAAGACGATGAATACTTTTTATGCAATTCTTTCATTGAGATTGAAATTTCGCGACTGATTTGACTTGGCTCAAAAATTCCGAGTAGCCAGAGAAAATCGACACCAAGCGATTTTAATTCATCAAAAAATTCAGATGGAAGGTCAAGAAGATTTTTGATTGTTGGATTTTTTGATTGATGTCTGAAGAAAAATTCTCGAATGTCAATTTGATAGACTAAATTTTGGTTCATAGTTATATTGTAAAATATTTTGCCTGTGGATGATGAATTATTATTGCTGAAGTACTTTGCTCGGGCACCATTTGAAATCCTTCTGTTAAAGTTACACCAATTCTTTCTGGTCTTAAAAGAGTAAATAATTTAACCTGGTCTTCAAGATTTGGGCAAGCAGGATAACCAAATGAATATCTCGAACCACGATAACCTTGTTGAAAAAGTTTTTTAATGTCTTTTGCATCGGCATAATCAATTTTCAATTCTTCTCTAATCTTTTTATGCCAGTATTCAGCAAGTGCTTCGGCTGTCTCAACTGATAAACCATGAAAGAACAAATATTCTGAATAATTATCCGATGAATACAAAAACTTAGAATGTTCTGTAGCTTGCTCACCAACTGTCACAACATGAAAAGCTACAACATCGTATCTTCCACTTTCGATTGGTAATACAAAATCGGAAATGCAAAGGTTTCGTTTGTCTATTTGTCTAGGAAAAGTAAATCTTAAATATTCTTCGAATTCACAATTATTAATTTCAATATTCCAGACATCGTAAAGTTTTTCCTCAGAAAGATTTTTTGGTTTGTAAATAATTAAATCATTTCTTTCTGATTGTGCTGGGAAATAACCATAGACAACTTTGGGTATAAGCAAATTTTTTTCTTTGACTTTTGTTTTGAGTTCATTGTATATGGGCAATACTTTTTCTTCGACTAATTTATTGTATTCTTCATCTGAAAGTTTTCTTTTCCTGAATTGCCATTGGCCACGAAAGAGAGCTACTTCGTTCACATATTTGAAAACTTCATCAAGAGAAATGCCTTTGACAATTTTAACTCCCCAAAATGGTGGTTGTGGAATCTCATCAAGAACAGAAACATTTGATTTTTGAAATGCTTTTTCTTCATTGTAGAAAGCGAGTTTTGCATCGCTGCCGACTAATGTATCTAAAATTTCGTCATCATCAACTTTAACATTAGACTTTTTAGCTTCCTTTATTAAGTCATCAAGATTTTTTGATTTAATTTTTTCCATAAATCTTAATCCATCAAAAGCATCCTCAGCATATTCAACATATCCTTTATAAATTTTTTTCAAATCTTGTTCAACATATCTTCTTGTCAATGCTGCACCACCGAGTACAACTGGAATTTTTAAATTTCGTTCATTTAAAACTTCAAGATTTTCCTTCATTATTAAAGTTGATTTTACAAGGAGTCCACTCATTCCAATTGCATCGGCATTTTGTTTCTCAAATTCTTCAATCATTTTTTCGATTGGACATTTTATTCCAAGATTGTAAACTGTGTAACCATTATTTGTGAGAATTATATCCACAAGATTTTTTCCAATGTCGTGAACATCACCTTTGACTGTTGCAAGCACAATTTTGCCTTTTGATTCTCCAGATTTCTTTTCCATAAATTTTTCGAGATAAGCGACTGCGGATTTCATCACCTCAGCACTTTGAAGAACGAAAGGCAATTGCATCTGTCCACTGCCAAAGAGTTCACCGACTACTTTCATACCTTCAAGTAAAATGTTATTAATTATATCAAGTGGAGAATATTTTTGAAGAGCTTCGTCTAAATCTTCTTGCAATCCGACTTTTTCGCCGTCAATAATTCTGTTTTTTAATCTCTCTTCGATTGGTAGAGATTTACGGTCGATTTTTTCTTTCTCTTCTTCCTTTTTTGTTGAATAGTAAGCGATAAGTTCCTGTAAAGGGTCGTAGACTAATTTCTTTTCTTTTTCTGCCATATTTTCGCTTAATTTTTAGTTAATTTAAACAAGCTGAAGTTCAAAATAAATTCATTTTAGGTGAAAGTAGTGTGTAAAATATTGTTGAAATTCAAGCTGAGAAAATGAATACCTCCTTGTTAAGAACACAATAATAGATTGAATAGGATTTAATTACGAAGTTTCGTGATAAGCGATATACTTTTCGATTTACTGATATTGATATAAATGATAGAAAAAGAACAAATTACACCAATTAATAAAGTTGCGGTTTTGTTAATGGTGTAGGAAAAAGAAAAAACCTAAAAGGTAAATTCAGATGCAATGTTTGTATTTCTATAGTTTTTTGAAAAAGAATAGAAAAAGCGAGATTTATTGAATAGATGAGTAGAAAAACAAGTAAATGATTGGGTGAATTTTTCCATAAATTTGAAATGAAATAAGCAGCCGAAAATTTGAGAAATTCATTCTTTGCTAATTGAAATTATAAGAGTATATGGTTATAATTTTGAATTAAGGAAAAATTCATTAGTTAAACTAATTATAGGGGAATTCTTATGACAACAAATAAAAAGTTACAAAATTGGGTTAAAGAAATGGCCGAAATGTGTCAACCAGATTATATTTACTGGTGTGATGGTTCTGAAGAAGAATATAATCGGATGGCACAACTTTTAGTTGCAAACGGAACATTTCTGAAACTCAATGAAGCCAAAAGACCCAATTGCTACTATGCAAAATCCGACCCTTCGGATGTTGCAAGAGTTGAAGACAGAACTTTCATTTGCTCTGAAAACCAGATTGATGCGGGGCCAACAAACAATTGGATGGACCCAGAAGAGATGAAACGAATTCTAAAAGGACTGTTTACCGGTTGCATGCGAGGGAGAACAATGTATGTAATACCATTCAGTATGGGACCAATTGGTTCAAATATTTCTTATATCGGCGTTCAGTTGACTGATTCGCCCTATGTTGTTTGCAGTATGAAAATTATGACTCGAATGGGTAAACAGGTACTCGATGCGCTTGGCGATGGTGATTTTGTGCCTTGTTTACACTCAATTGGGGCACCGTTAGAAAAAGGACAGAAAGATGTAGCCTGGCCCTGCAATAAAACAAAATACATTGTTCATTTTCCAGAAGAACGCAGCATCTGGTCGTTTGGAAGCGGCTATGGCGGAAATGCTCTTCTTGGTAAAAAATGTTTTGCACTTCGAATCGCATCAGTAATGGCTCGCGATGAAGGCTGGCTTGCCGAACACATGCTTATTATAGGTATTACAAATCCCGAAGGTAGAAAGAAATATTTTGCGGCAGCTTTTCCGAGTGCTTGCGGAAAAACAAATCTTGCCATGCTAACATCAACAATACCAGGCTGGAAAGTTGAAACTGTTGGGGACGATATTGCCTGGATGAAGTTCGGACCTGACGGCAGGCTTTACGCTGTAAATCCCGAAGCTGGATTCTTTGGAGTTGCGCCCGGTACATCTATGGATACGAATCCAAACGCTTTATTATCACTAACTAAAAATGCTATTTTCACAAATGTGGCTCTTACGCAAGACGGCGATGTTTGGTGGGAAGGTTTAACAAAAGAAAAACCAGACCGCTTAATAGACTGGCAAGGTAATCCTTGGACACCTGAATCACCCACTCCCGCTGCACATCCAAATTCACGCTTTACAGTACCTGCAAAACAATGCCCTGTTATGGATCCTAACTGGGAAGACCCAAGAGGCGTACCAATCTCTGCAATAATAATTGGAGGGAGGCGTTCACATTTTATTCCATTGGTTTACGAAGCATTTAGTTGGCAACACGGCACATTTATTGGTTCGACTGCATCTTCGGAAACTACCGCTGCAGCTATACACCAAGTTGGGCAATTAAGAAGAGATCCTTTCGCAATGCTGCCTTTCTGCGGTTACAATATGGCTGATTATTTTAATCACTGGTTAAAGATTGGTAAAAAGACTACACCAGATAAGTTACCGAGAATTTATTATGCCAACTGGTTCCGTAAAGACGAAACTGGAAAATTTATTTGGCCTGGTTATGGCGATAACATCCGTGTACTTAAATGGATTTTTGAACGGCTTGATGAAAAAGATCATGCCGTTGATAGTCCATTCGGAAAAATTCCTGCTCCAGGTTCGCTGGATATTAGTGGGCTAAATATATCCTCCGAAAATTTGCAAGCTTTATTCAATGCAAATAAAGAAGAGGGATTGGCGGAAGTTGAAAGCATCAGAGAATACTACAAGCAATTCGGTGACCGCTTACCCACAGAATTAATTGATGAATTAAACGCTATGGAAGTCCGTTTTAAAAATCTGCCTTAAATCTTTTAACTCTCCACAGCTTTCAACGATTGACTGGTATTGTGAGGCTGTGGGGAGATTATTATGATTTCAAGGTTTTTCTAAAAGCAGTTATACATTCCTAGGACTGATTGATAGAAACCCAAATTATTCAATTAAAGAAAACGATTTTTTGTAAATTCAATAAAAATCATAGGTTATAGAAATGAATAAATTAACTAAAAAGGTTGATCAGTTGGAGTATTAATTTACAGAAAAATAAGTAATTCCGTGATCAGAGTTATTTGAGAAGCTAAATAGCTAGGTTCAGATTGATAGCCTTGAAAGATAATAGAGCAATACGAGCAATAACGATTTATTTTCTGTGCATTGCATTGGCCAATTGGTTAGTTAAAAAATTGGAAAAGTTATTTAAAAATTATCCGTTAAACCTGTAATTACTAAGTTTCTTGTTTATTTCATTACGAATCAAAAATCTTTATCTTAGTCATTATGAAAAGAATTTTAATTTTAATAAGTCTGCTCACATTAAATCTTTTAGCTCAAAGGAAAGATACATTAGTAATTTTTTCGGAAGTAATGTTTTATAATTCCACCTCGATTCCAAATGGAGAGTTCATCGAACTTTTTAATACAAGCTACACCGATACGATTGATTTGGCTGGATGGAAGATTAAATATTATACTTCAACGGCTGATTTAATCGTTGATGCTGGTTCAGGGACGAAAATTTTACCAAGACAATTTGCAGTGATCTTTGAAAATGATTACACTGGTGGTTATTCAGTCCCTTCTGGTGCATTAGTGCTGAAAATCAGTGATAACAATTTTGGAACATCCGGTATGGCTAATACAACTGACCGTGATGTTCACTTATTAAATACAAGAAATGATACGATTTGGTCTTACATTTACTCAGCAAACAATTCGGCAGGTATTTCTGATGAAAAAATTGTTTTGATTGGTGACAATTCTTCTTCAAACTGGGGAAATGCTATTGTATTAAATGGAACGCCTGGTTCGTTCAATTCAATTTCTCAAAGGGAGTATGATTTAAGTCTTGTCAGAATTTTTACAATTCCACTCTTTCCAGTTCTAAATGACAATGTTGAAGTAAAAGCTGTTGTTAGAAATCTTGGATTAAAAACAGCAAACAATTTCTTTGTTCAATTTAAATATGATTTGCAAAATGATGGAATTTATGATTTAACATTTAATTCAAGAACAATTGCTTCGCTCTCTTCTAAAGATTCGATTGTAATTAATGCTGATACTTTAATCAAGAATATAAGTCAGGAAGTAAGAATTTTTGCAGAAATAATTTTTTCTTCAGATGAAAATAAAGTAAATGATACTTTAACGACAATCATCAAGCCTGGACTTCCTTCTAAATCAGTCTTGATAAGTGAAGTAATGTTTGACCCAAGAAGTGGAGAGCCAGAGTGGATTGAATTATATAACAACACAAACACACGAATTAACCTAAAACTCTGGAAACTTTCAGATGTAATCACAACACCAACAATTATAACTATAACAAATACAGATTTCTTCTTTGAGCCTAATTCTCTGCTTGTCATTTCTTCAAGGGATACGATTCGACAATTTTATGATTCAATTCCTTCTCCAATTATTGTCACATCAATTCCAGCTTTGAATAACGACAGAGATGGTGTTGTAATTTATGATGATAGAGGAATGGTTATGGATTCTCTGTTTTATTTCTCAAGTTGGGGAGTAAGTAAAAAATCACTTGAAAGAATTAGTTATCAACAACCAACGAACCTGCAATCAAATTGGACTGCCTCAATTGCTGATAGTGGTGGGACGCCAGGTTTGCCTAATAGCGTGATGAATGTAAGGTCATATCCAGCTGGTTCAATTGTAATAAACGAAATAATGTATGAACCGTTAAAGGGATTTGCTGAATATGTTGAAATTTACAATTCATCAAACGATACAATTAATTTAGCTGGATGGAAAATTACAGAAGGTGGTGGAAAATCTTTCAGTCTTACATCAAGATCATTCTACTTAAAACCTGGTGAATTCTATTCACTTGCATCAGATTCATCGATATTTAATTTATTCCCATATTTAAGAGAAGGTGAATTTGTTAATAAGGTTAGAATTACGAATACATCAGATTTGTCTTTATCAAATTCTGGAGATGTTGTGATCCTCAAAGATTTATTTAGCAATACAATCGATAGTGTCGCATATTCGCCTAAATGGCATAATCCAGAAATTGAAGATAAAAAAGGTCGTTCTCTTGAAAGAATAAATCCATTACTAAACTCAAATGATGCGCGAAACTGGAGTACATCGGTAAATAAACTTGGAGGAACTCCTTTACTTTCAAATTCAATTTCGATTACTAAACTTCCCACTCAATCAAAAATAGATATTTCACCAAATCCATTTTCACCTGATAACGATGGCTTCGAAGATTTTACAATAATTTCTTATCAACTTCCAGTTGAAACTGCCAGCATTAGAATTAGAATTTTTGATAGCGTTGGAAGATTGGTGAGAACTTTAGCAGATAATGAACCGAGTGCATCTACAGGTTCGATAGTTTTTGATGGTTTAGATGACAATAAACAACCTCTCAGGATTGGAATTTATATTGTTTTGCTTGAGGCAATCAATCAACAGAATGGAGTTGTTGAAACAATTAAAAAACCAGTTGTTGTCGCTAAAAGATTGAAATAAAAGCAATTAAACATTTGAGATTTAAAATTAAAACTACGATTTTTGAGTAAAAATGAGGGGAAAATGAAATATGAAAACGATTGAGGGAAATCCTAAAAAGGAGGTTAAAGTTAAACAAACTCGTTACATAATTTTGACCATATTGTTTGTAATAGCCATAATTATTCTATTCCAGTTAATTTTTTCCAGAACGCTTTAGAAGTAATAATCTTTCAGCCATTTCAATAATCTTTCTTACCGAAATAGAATTTATATTATCATCCTTTGATTCAATAAAAAACTTGTTCCTTCCAAGAGGATTCCATTCATAAGCTTTATCTTTCTGGAATAAAGATATTTGATAAGTATCAGTCAATCCTGCAATGTGCATAACGCCAGTATCATTTGAGATAAATAAATCGCATAAATTGATTAAAGCAGCGAGTTTACGAATTGGAAGATTTTCAGTTAAGAGAAAAGGAATCCTTTGTGATGAAAATGCGCTCTTAATGTTTTCAATAATTTCCTTATCGATTAAGCCTGCAGTACACAAAAATTTGCATTTCCATTTATCATTAAAATACCTTGCAAGTTCAAAAAAATTTTCCCAGTTCCAGATGTTCGCAATTTTACCTCCACCGGGATGGAATCCAATTATCATTGATGCGTTTGGAAATTGAGACTTTAAAATTTCTTTTGCTTCAGTTAATTCTTCTTCTGTAATTTTTGTAAATGAATTCAAAGCTTCGCTCACACTAATTTTACAATTAATTTGCTCAATAACTTCAAGATTTCTGAAGACTTGATGAGTCCTTTTGCTTATCCAGTTGAACTCTTTTTTAATGTTTAATAGAAATGAAAATTTATTGACTTGTTCATCGACTCGAATCACGCCTATGCGATATTTAATTCCAGCCAAAAAACTAATAATGTTTGATGTTGATGATAATCGAATTGTTGATGGAACAATTGCTATGTCGAATTTTTGTTCTCTCAGAGATTTAATCATTTCAAATTGCAGTTTTATAGTCGATTTATCAAAGATTATCACTTCATCTATGTAAGGATTAATTTCCTGAAATGGAATAGGATAATTTGTCTTTGAAGCAAGTAAAGTGATTTTAGCCTGTGGAAAGTGTTTTTTTAATGAGTAGTACATAGGAACAGAAACAATGATGTCGCCGATTTGATTGTGCTTACGGATTATGAGTATTTTTTTTATTTCTTCTTTTTTGAGATTAATCATAAAGAATATTTTGTTATCAGAATTTACATTGAACCACTTTCTTAATTTAACTAATTTTGTAAAAGTAATCCTTCAAAATTATTAATTGATATAGTGCGAGTGAATTTTATTGATGACCAAACCTTATTATGTTTTGATTATTGTATTGGGATTTATTTTCAGTTCATGCTTGAAAGAAGTTTCTCAACCAATTGAACCTTCTGTACTTAAAAAACTTCGATTAATTCCAGCAGACCCAATCAATATTATTTATCTTAATCAAAAGAATTTGAAGAAGGCAAGATTCTGGAAAGATTTTCTGGTAAATGATTTAAAGATTCACGACAAAACCAGGCAAACCATTTTTGATTCTTTGGGAATTGATTTTGAAAAAGATGTCGATGAATTAATTATTGCAACTGAATGGAACGATTTCAAAACTTTTATAATTACTTTGAATAAACAAGGAAGTCAATTAGGAATAAAAGAGAAATTTAACGACTTTCAGATTCATTTAGATGATAAGGTTTTACTTATTTCGAACGACCTGCATCGAATGGAAATGATTAAAAACAATCAATTGGAAAGTAATTTTACAAACAATCCTTTCTTCCGAAGAATTATTAATTCAATTCAATACAAAGAATATTTCTGGTTTGTTACTAAAAATACTTCACTCTTTTTGAACTTGCTTAAAGATGGTTCTAAAAATGATGAAAAAATTGAGAACCTGTTTCGTTCAATTAATTTTATTAACTTTTCTTTGAGATTCGATAAGGATGTAGGTATAAATTCTCACTGGGAATGCGTGGATGAGTACAGGGCGAATTTACTTCGTGGTGTATTAAATGGAATCATTTCTGCACTTATTTTGACTGAACCGAATGACCCCTTTGTGAAAGAATTAGCTAAAGCTGATGTATATATTGAGAGCAAAGGTGTTGATATTCAACTTAAAATCTCAAAAGAAAGAATTAATGAGCTAAGACAATCAATAATTGCAAACAAACTAAAGAGAATGACAGAATATGAGCGGTGAAGAGAAAAAAATTAAACTTCAGGACTTAATTGATGAAATGCCGTTGCCTCAAATTGAAGCAGATAGAATTGAGTCAATTGGCATAATCGGTGGTGGAATAATGGGCACAGGGATAGCGCAAGCAGCTTCTCAGGCTGGTCTCGATGTAATTATTGTCGAAAAGGATGAAGATGGTGCCGAGAGAAGCAAAAAAAAATTAAATGAAAGTATGGATAGAGAAATTCAAAGATGGGGAATGACTATCAGCGAAAAGAAAGCCATCCTTCAGAGAATCAAATGGACAACTGATATTAATGAAGTCAAAGAATGCGATATAATTATTGAAGCAGTTGATGAAGATTTAAAACTTAAACAAGAAATTTTCCGAAAGCTCGATGCAATTTGTCCGCCTGAAACAATCTTCGTTTCCAATACTTCAACTTTAAGCCTTTCAAAAATAGCTGAAGGGACTTCTCGTGGTCATAAAACTATTGGTATGCATTTTTTGAATCCGGTTCCAAAAGTTCCTGTTGTCGAAATTGTTCGTGGAATTGAAACATCAGATGATACAACAAACATTGCAAAAACATTCGCAAAAAAATTAGGCAAAACAGCAGTTGAAGTGTTTGAGTATCCTGGTTTTATTACGACGCGAGTAATAGTTCCTTTTTTGAATGAAGCAATGCATATTTTAATGGAAGGACTCGCAACTGCTGAAGGTATAGACACAGCAACAAAACTCGGATACAATCTACCAATTGGTCCACTTGAACTTGCAGATACAATGGGACTAGACGAAATCTTAGCCTGGATGGAATCACTCTGGCACGAATTGGGCGAGCCGAGATATCGCCCTTGCCCTTTACTTAGAAAATATGTTCGAGAAGGAAAACTCGGCAAAAAAACTGGCGAAGGATTTTTCAAATACGATGAACATGGAAGAAAAATAACTGAAAAAATGAACAAGGATTAATTATGAAAGTTTTAGTTTTAAACTGTGGGAGTTCATCAGTTAAATATCAATTTATTTCCACTGATGATAAAAAAGTACTTGCGAAAGGTCTAATTGAAAGAATTGGTTCATCAAGTGCAATATTAACTCATCAAAGATATGATGGTGACTCAATAAAAATCACAGGTGAAATTTTAGACCACGATATTGCAATTGAATATGTTATTGCTGTTTTGTTAAGTAAAAATCACGGTGTGATAAAAGATAGAAGTGAGATTGAAGCGGTAGGGCATCGAGTTGTTCATGGTGGTGAAGATTTCTCTGGAAGTGTTTTAATTACCAATCCTGTAATTCAAACATTAAAAGAAAATTTTGAACTCGCACCACTTCACAATCCACCGAATTTGAAAGGCATTATTGCATGTCAAAAGCATTTGCCTGGAGTTCCACAGGTTGGAGTTTTCGATACAGCTTTTCATCAAAAGATGCCGCCCAAAGCATATCTTTATGGTATTCCTTATGTGCTTTATAAAAAGTATAAAATTAGACGATATGGATTTCATGGAACATCTCACCTTTATGTTTCAAAGCGTGCAGCGGAATTAATGGGAAGACAATACAATCAATTGAAAATTATTACTTGTCATCTAGGAAATGGTTGTAGTATTGCTGCAATTGATGGTGGAATTTCAATTGATACTTCAATGGGATTTACTCCACTTGAAGGTTTAATAATGGGGACAAGATGTGGTGATATGGACCCTTCAATTCCATTGCATGTGATGGGCAAAGAAGAATTAACACTTGCTGAAGTAAATACTATGTTGAATAAACATAGTGGTTTGATGGGAATCTCCGGCGTTTCAAATGATATGAGAGAAATAATTAAATCAATGAATGAAGGCAATGAAAGGTCACGATATGCTTTTGAAGTTTTCTGCTATAGAATTAAAAAGTACATTGGTGCTTATACTGCAGCTTTAGGTGGACTTGATGCTGTTGTCTTTACCGGCGGAATTGGTGAAAATAGTTTTGAAGTTAGAAAAGAAGTTTTATCTAATCTTGAATTTATTGGAATTGAACTAGATGATGAAAAAAATCTGAAGAAAGATGGTGAAAGAGTAATCACAAAAGAAAATTCGAAAGTGAAAGTCTTTGTAATTCCAACTAACGAAGAATTAGTAATTGCATTAGATACAGCTCAAATTGTTAATGAAGTAATGAATCAGGTAAGATAATTTTCTTTTTGAGTGGAAAGCTTATGAATTTTAATGATTTTCTACTAAGCTTTATTCCTTTGTTTGTTGCAATAGATATAGTTGGTACAGCTCCAATATATCTTGGATTGACTGAGCAATTTGAGAAAAAAGAGAAACGAAGATTAGTTGTTCAAGCGGTTATTACTGCTTTTGTTCTTGCTATGATTTTCATCGCAACAGGGAAAATAATTTTAGATTTTATGGGAATTACATTAAACGACTTCAGGATTGGCGGTGGATTAGTTTTGTTAATTCTCTCAATTAATGACCTTGTATTCGCTAGGGATGAGAGTCGTAAACCTCAAGGAACAATTGGAATAGTTCCACTTGGAATTCCTTTGATAATGGGACCTGCAGCTCTTACGACAATTCTAGTTCTTGTCAACAATAACGGCATTTTACCAACCGTGCTCTCAGTTTTTATCAATTTGATTATTGTATTTTTTACTCTCTACTATGCAGAGAAATTAGTTAATTTAATTGGGGAAGCAGGTGCCAAAGCATTTGCTAAAGTCGCATCTCTTTTCCTTGCCGCAATAGCTGTTATGATGATTCGTGTTGGAATTCTTGAAGTTATTAAAGAACTAAGATGACTATGGTCGTGTTGGAACATATCCTCGATAAGGTGTTGCCGATTGAATTGTGATAAATGCATTTTGGTCAATGCTTTCAACTAAGTCAAAAAGTTCTTTTTGTCGTTTTCTAGGAATGACAGTTACAATAATCGACTGACCACCACTTCCGCCTTCAGCTGGGAGAATAGTTACACCAAATCTATTTTTTCGAAGTTCATCGGCAATTTTATCTACATAAAACCTTGAGATTATATATGCTTGAATAAATCCCATACCAAATTTCTGTTCAAGAGTTATTCCAATTATGTTTCCTAATCCAAATCCAGTTGAGTAGCCTAAAATATTCCATAAATTATCTATGTGCATCATTATATGTCTAATCGCAAAGACCCAGATTGTTACTTCGATGAATCCCAAAAACCCAGCTACATATTTTCTTCCCTGAACTACCATTAAAGTTCGAATTGTGCTGATTGTTACATCAACAATCCTCATACACATTATTAAAAATGCACTAAAAAATATTTCCATTTTCAAAACCCATTTTTTCAAAAATAGAAAAGCTTTGATAATTCTTTTTGAATATTGTTAGTTTTTTGTTCTTTAACTTTAGGCGAGTTTTTTCTTTGAGATTGGTTCTCAAAACTCTTGGCAAATAGATTAGCTTTTGTAAGGAAAATACTACAAGAATTTTTAGTTTATTTAATTGATAAAATCATAAATCATAATTATGTTTCAGAGTAATTATCATTGAAATTAACGGCAAATAAAAATAGATAAGATTTAAATGAAGTTTTTCTTCAGAACCATGAATTTAATCTACTCGACCTTTGTTGTTAGCTCCCTTATAATTGTAGGGATTTCTATTTATTTATGGAATTTTGAATTGGAGATACAGAATAACTTATCACCAATTAAAACTTTAATTTTAATGTTCTTCGTCCTAATCTCCACGGTGTTTGCACAATACATTTATAATAAAAATCTTAGTCGAGTTGGTCAGAATGACCATGTGACTTTAAAACTCCAGACCTACCAAACAGCTTCAATTTATAGATTAAGCATTCTGGAATCAACACTAATCATTACAGTTTTATTTTTCATTTTTTCTAAGATGTGGATAATCTTAATACCAGTAATTATACTTCTGATTTTAATTATATTTAGTCGTCCTTCCAAAAAAGCTTTTCTTAATTTTTTCCGTCTTAGTGAACAAGAATTGAAGATATAGCCACTCAAAGAATTTTTATCAATGTTTTCTTAAATTCAAATTGTAGAAATTCATATAGCTATGAATCAAACAATTTATTTCATAAAAGATAAATTTGTAGAAAAAGAACGAGCTTTTATTTCTGTAAATGATATTGGACTTCTAAGAGCTTATGCAGTTTTTGATTATTTGAAAACTTATTTTGGTAAGCCCTTCCATTTGACTGACCATATTAATCGACTTTTCAACTCAGCGAATTTTATTGGATTAAAAATTCCGAATACTCAAGAAGAAATAAAATTTATAATTAAAGAGCTTTTGAAAATTAACAAGTTCAATGAGTCAAGTATTCGAATAGTTGTAACTGGTGGAATAAGCCCTGATGGAAAGAAGAAAGGTGAACCAAATCTTATAATTACTTGTGAACCAAGAAACGAGATTGATAAGGATTTTTATTTTCGTGGTGTAAAAATAAAATCAGTGTATGATTATCGTGAAACACCTCTAGCAAAAACCATTAACTACACAATGGCAATTAAATATCTTAATGAGTTTTATCCTCAAGGTTATTTTGAAGTATTATACATTCATAATTCAAAAATCACTGAATGCACTTCAAGTAATATATTCTTCATCAAGGATAAAAAAATTATTACACCAAAAGATGAGCTTCTGCCCGGAATTACTCGTCGAATAGTAATCCAACAAGCATCAAAAAAATTTGATATTGAAGAACGAGAAATTCATTACCACGAGATTTACGATTTTGATGAATGCTTTATTACTTCAACTGATAAAGAAGTCCTCCCAGTAATTTCAATTGATAAACACATTTTTAATAAAGGTAAAGTTGGAGATAAAACTAAATCAGTGATGAAATTATTTGAGGATTATGTTCAATCCGGTATTTGGATTGAAGAATAGTTAATTGATTTAGATTAAACTTCTATTCCAAGTCCTTCCCTGACCAGAATTCCAATTCCAAAAGTTATTGCTGTAACAATAAAGTTCAAAATTACCATTTCCATAAATCTATGTTTAAACGACAAATCTTTAGCAATTGAAATATAATAATTAAAGACAAATATTATTGAAATTGCTACGCCAATTGTTATCGGTAGAGCAATAAATGGATTGTTTAATAAAAGGTAAGGTAGGACTAATAAAATTACGGTGACGATGTAAGCCAGTCCTGTATAAATAGCTGATTTAATATAGTTTTTGTTCCCACCTTCAGCTTTTTCAGAAAGGTAATTTGATGCTGCCATAGAGAAAGAAGCAGCAATTCCTGTTATTAATCCTGCAAGTGCGATGATTGAAGTTTTTTGAATAGCAAAAGTCAATCCTGCAAGTGCGCCTGTTAATTCAATTAATGCATCGTTTAACCCGAGAACAATTGAACCGGCATATTTCAATTTTTCTTCATCTAACATATCAATCAAAAAATTTTCGTGGGAATTTTCTTCTGCAAGAATTTTTTCTGCCTCTGGTATCTGTTCAATGATTGATGAATAAAATTTCTCGGCCTTTTGTTCACCTTTTTCCATCAGTTTAATACTAAATGTAATTCCCAGAACACGAGCCATTAAATTGTAGAAGTAAACTTTAAATTTATTCGGCTTGACTTCTTTCTCAGTATATTTTTTCCAATAATTATAATGAGCAAGTTCATCGTTTGCAATTTTTTTTAAAATCTCTGAATTATTTTTTTCTTTAATTATACGGGCAAGGTAACTATAAACATAAAATTCTGTGATTTCATTTTTTTGAACGAATAAGAGTTTGTCTATTAAATCAGAATTATTTTTCATTTGAAACTCCTTTAGTTATTTATGATTTTGAAATTAATTCCTACACTCATTGAAGAAAATACTAAATACAAATTCCAATTGATTAATAAATTCCAATCACAAGAAATTATCAGTTGAATTCCCTAATGTCATTATTGTTTTTGAGAATTTTTATTTCCCTCAGTGATTTATTAAAGTTTATGCTTTGATTTTTGTTATTATATTTTTTAATAAAGCCTAATCGAATTAAGATGTTTGAAAACTCTTTTTAAGTTTTTCGCTTCGGTCAGCTAATTTCAATTTCTCAATTAATTCGTCTAAATTACCATCTAAAATGTCTTGAAGGTTATAAAGTGTTAAACCGATTCTGTGGTCAGTGACTCTGTTTTGAGGAAAGTTGTAGGTTCTAATTTTATCACTTCTATCACCTTTTTTGACCATAGTTCTTCTTTGCTCAACCATTTCTTTATTCTTTTTTTCCATTTGTAAATCGTAAAGCCTTGCTCGTAAGACTTTCATCGCCTTGATCCGATTTTGAATCTGTGAACGCTCATCCTGACATTGAACAACAATTCCCGTTGGAATATGAGTTATACGAACTGCTGTTTCGACTTTATTAACATTTTGCCCTCCTGCCCCACCACTTCTAAAAATATCAATCCTTAAATCGTTTGGATTAATATCAACCTCTACTTCTTCAGCTTCAGGAAGTACTACAACAGATGCTGCTGAAGTATGTATCCTGCCACTTGATTCAGTCTTAGGAACTCTCTGAACTCGATGAACACCACTTTCGTATTTCATATTTCCATAGGCTTCTTCACCTTGAAGCATAAAGATTACTTCTTTCATCCCTCCTATTCCAGTATCATTCACATCAATTAAATCAACTTTCCAGCCTTTGTTCTCGGCGTATCTAGTATACATTCTAAAAAGGTCGGCTGCAAAGAGAGCTGCTTCTTCGCCTCCTGTTCCAGCTCGAATTTCAACTATACAATTTTTTGAATCATCTGGGTCTTTTGGGAGAAGCAAAATTTTTAATTGTTCTTCAATTCTTTCTAATTCAGGTTCAAGTTCTTCCAGTTCATGTTTTGCAAGTTCAACAAGTTCGGTGTCAATTTTAGAATAAATTATTTCTTTATTTTCTTCAATATTATTCTTTATTTGCTTGTACTTTTTATAAGTCTTAACAATTTCCTCAAGTTCACTCCTCTCTTTCGTGAGTTTAATTAATTTCTCTTGATTAGAAACTACCTCAGGTTTTGTAAGTTCTTCATTTATCTCTTCGAATCGTTGTATAATTTTTTCTAAGTTTTCGAACATAAATTCCTCTTTTCTTATCCAAAAATAGAAAATCTGATTGGTTTATAGAATTACTGAACTGCTAAGCCCGTTAGAAATAATTTACTTATTAAATTTTTTGGTTATTTTAATACAGATTGGTTTCACCTCAACAAAAAACCTTTTTGAGATAAGTTTCCTTATAAACTTAAAAAACAAAAAATAGAATATTATAACGAGAATTATAACGGGAAATAAGAACAAAACGAAAAATACAATTGAATTTTGGATTTTAATACCTGTACCAAATACGGGGAATCTTTTTGATTGGAGAAGGTAAACTCTAAAATTTTTGTTAAACCATCTAAATGGTGGAATTTCACTGACTGTGAAATGTTGTATGTCTTTAACTAGATAGACATTATCAAACAAAGAAAAAATAGAGATGTTTGAATTATAAATTTTATACTCATATCTAGTTGGATTGCCGTTAATTATTTTGATTGCGTCGAAATGTCCTGAGTGAATTAAATCGTAAACCTCATCGGATGAGAGAAAGTCGGAGTGATTTTTGTAAGAAATATTAAATGTCGGGTCAGTTATTATCCATTTTTGTCTTTTATCATCCCATACTTCAATGAATGAATGGCGGTCAAATGCATCAAAGATTGAACGGCTTATTGTGATATAACGCACTGTAAATCCCGATAGATGCAAGATGTAACCATAAAGTCTTGCAAGTTCACCACATAATAATGATTTATTTGAAAGCATATGATGAAGAAGTTTATCAGGATAACGGGAAACTAAAATTGAAGTATCAGTTCTTTCAGCAAGATTTAAAAATTGTTCTCGTATTTTAATTGCTCTTTCTATCGTTTGTTCTGCGTCTGTATTCAAGTCAATTTTATCTTTAATTAAATCAATAAATTTTTTGTTATACTCTTCAGGAAAATTAAAGATTGTATTAGCTGATTTAGTTCTAAATTCATCCTGCTCAACTACACCATACCTGCTTAAAGTCATGATATTGTATTTTTTTACAACAAAGGGAAAAATTGCCTCAAATAATAAAAGCGTAAAAAGTATGTTTATTACAAAAATTTTTCGTCTCATTTTATTGTGTTATAGACTTATTCAGTAATGTTTTGGTTTAATGGACTGGTAAAATTTTCAATTTTCATTCCAATAATTTTTTTATTTTGATTGTTGAAATAATTTAAGAATTCTTTTTGCGGTTGAGAAATTCTTTCCTTACTAATGAAAAATTTTCGTATCGAATTTGATAGTGGTAAACAAAATATGATTTAATTTATTTCAGAATTATTTTTTAATTTGACTAATGAATGAAGTAAAAATTAATGTTGTCGTTGAAACAATTTATTCCACACCAGCGGAGAATAACTAAATGAAAAAATTTGTTGAATTACTAGAAGAAAGAGTTCTAATTTTTGATGGTGCGACTGGTACAAATCTACAAGCTCAAAATTTAACCGCCGACGACTTTGGAGGAAAAGAATTTGAAGGATGTAACGAATATTTAGTTATTACAAAACCAGACGCTGTCAAAAAAGTACATCTCGATTTTTTAGAAGCAGGTTCTGATATTATTGAGACTAATACATTTGGCTCCAATGAGGTCGTTTTAGCAGAATACAATTTACAACATCTTTCTTATGATATAAGTCGTAAAGCTGCACAGCTTGCAAAAGTGCTTGCATTGGAATTTTCAACGAACGAAAAACCAAGATTTGTAGCAGGTTCAATTGGACCAGGAACAAAACTTCCATCACTTGGGCATATTACATTTAAAGAATTGGAAAGAGCTTACTATCCACAAATTTCGGGATTAGTCGATGGAGGCGTTGATATTCTTTGTATAGAAACCTGTCAAGACATGCTACAAGTTAAAGCCGCGCTTTCATCTGCAATGAAAGTTTTTGAAGAGAAGAGAATAAAAATTCCTGTGATAGTTTCGATTACAATTGAAACAACAGGGACTATGTTAATGGGCACAGATATTTCAGCAGCTCTTACAACATTTGAACCTTATGATATAATCGATGTAATTGGAATGAATTGCGCAACTGGTCCTAAGGAAATGAGTGAGAATGTTCGTTATTTGTGTCAAAATTCGCCCAAGCCAGTTTTCGTAATGCCGAATGCAGGAATTCCTGAAAATGTTGGGGGCAAAGCTTGTTATCATTTAGGTCCAGATGAACTTGCTGAGTGGTTGTTACATTTTGTTAAAGACCTTGGAGTTAATATTGTTGGTGGATGCTGTGGAACTACAAAAGAACACATCAAAAAACTCGTAGATAATTTATCTGACTTGAAACCCGCGGAAAGAAACTGGAATTATCAAACATCAGTCTCTAGTACTTTTATAAGTCAGGCCTTGCATCTTGACCCAGGTCCAGTTTTAGTTGGCGAAAGATGCAACGCAAATGGTTCTAAACAATTTCGGGAATATTTGTTGAAGGATGATTATGAAGGAATGTTGCAGGTTGCAAAAGACCAAATCAAAGAAGGAGCTCACATGCTTGATATTTGTGTCGCTTATGTTGGTCGTGATGAAAAAAAAGATATGATTGAATTTGTTAAGCGACTTAATACACAGATTCAATTGCCATTAATGTTTGATTCGACTGAATATGATGTGATTGAATCTGCTCTTGAACATTATGCAGGCAGAGCTGTGATTAATTCCGTAAATCTTGAGGATGGTGAAGAGAGAATTTCTAAAATCTTACCGCTTGCAAAAAAATTTGGTTCAGCTGTTATTGCTTTAACAATTGATGAAGAAGGAATGGCTAAGACCGCCGAAAAAAAATTAGCGATTGCAAAAAGAATTAGAGATATAGCGGTTAACAAATATCATCTTCGTGAATGTGATTTAATTTTTGATCCGTTAACATTTACTTTGGGAAGTGGTGATGAAGATTTCAGAAAAAGTGCAATTGAAACTCTCAATGCAATTAAATATATAAAAAGGGAAATTCCAGAATCGAAAACAATTCTTGGAATTAGTAATGTTTCATTTGGATTGAATCCGAAAGCAAGGCACGCATTAAATTCTGTGTTTCTTTACTATGCAGTTCAGGCGGGACTTGACTTGGCAATAGTTCATGCAAGTAGAATTATGCCGTTAAATAAGATTGATGAACGCGGTAAACAACTCTGCGAAGAACTGATTTTTGATAAAAGAAAGTATGAATTTGTCTAAAAAAACTAAATCGTTTTAGGTATATTCCGAATATACGCTGGGAGAAGGGAGAGTATTTCAATGTAAAATGTTTAAAAATATATAATTTAGTTTGATGATTTTTAATTGGTATAAAATCATATTCAGTAATTCAAAAATTGTTAGGAGTTTAGTCTCTCTTATCGCCGTCTTTTTTTTCTCTTCTTTTCAAATTAATTCAGTAAAATTTTACACAACAGCTGATGGTCTTCCAGACAATCGCATAATTGATATTGAACAGGATAAATTTGGTCAGTTATGGGTTTTAACTAATAGTTCAGTCTCAATTTATAATGGAATCAGTTGGAAAAATTTCAGTACAAAATTTTGGCATCGAGACAATCCTTTTAATAACTATTTAATTGATTTTAAAAAAATTTTAATTAGTCAGGAAGACATAAAATATTTTTTGTCAAATGACGGAAGGATATTCAAACTAGATAATAATAATCTACAAGAAATAGCCTCACCATTAAACTACAAAGGAATTTCTTTTAATGATTTCGAATTAATTAATGAAATTGATAAACAAATTATCTGGGCATCGACCGAAAAAAATGGGCTTGCTTTTTATGATAATAACTGGTTCACTTTTACAAAACAAGAAGGATTGATTTCGAATGAAATTTTATTCATTAAGGGTGGTGGGGATTTTCTTCTTGTATTAACGGATAGGGGATTGCAATTTATTCACAATAAAAGGGTTATTTATACTTTCTCTGATTTTAATTTCAAAAAATATAAATTTATTTCTGTCGCTTTCGATTACAATTCAAAATTTAGAGAAAACATCCCAGCTTTCTGGCTACTTGCAGATAATCGGCTTTACAAATTTGAAAATGAAAATGTTAGTGATCAAACTTTCAAATACTTCAATCCTTATAGAGAGTTTTATTCTAAAATTTATGCAAATGGTGGGGCTAAACTTTATCTAACAAATAAAGAACTAATCAAAATAATAAATCTGATTTCAGGTGAAATGCAAGTTTTGAATAAAGAGACAGAAATTGTTGGAACTCCTCAGATAGTGTTTGTTGATCGAGAGAGAAATCTTTGGATTGGAACAGATAAGCGATTAACAAAAATTAGTTTTTCTAATACTATAAAATTTTCAAAAGAAGATGGACTAAACGACTCAGAAATACTCTCTTTATTCAAATTAGGAGATGATTTTTATTTTGGACACCCCGATGGAAAATTGACATTCTTTTCCAAGAATAGATTTTATCCCTTGGACTTTGAAAATCTAATTAAATCTTATTTAAAAAGTTTTTCAGCTGCTTCAATCGGAATTAGAAAAATTCATTCTCAAGGAAACAAAATATTATTCCTTGCTGGCAAATCGGGACTTTTTGAATTCACACCAAGAACAGTCGTAAAACCATTTTATCTAATAGGTAATTCCAAAGATTATATCAATGATTTTATTTTATTGCCAGATGGGGGATTATTACTCTGTGGAAAATTTACTGAAGGAAATTCAGTAAAGAATTTACTCATTATTAATTCAAAACAAAATTTACCTGAAGATGAATTATTAAAATCAATTCAGGCAGAGAAATTATTTATGTCGAGAGATGGTGCGATATGGATTTCTACTCAGAACTCAATTCTCATCAAAATTTTTAGAAACAGAATAGAGCAGTTTAATGTGAAACAAATTTTTAATTCTGATAAAATAAATGTGATAAGTGAGGATAAAGGAAGTAATATTTTTATCGGGACAAACAATGGATTTATCATTTTAATGAAGAATGGTGAAATCAAAACTTATAACTTAAAAGATTTCATTAATTCAAATGGAAATGTAGAAATTTATTCTTTTTATTTTGATGAGCTAAATAATGTTTGGTTAATTTCCAGTAAAGGTCTAAAATTTTGGAACTGGAAAGAATTCAAATCTTCTTACGAATGGAAAAACATAATTCCCGTTCGCGAAAATGTTCAGGCAATTGATGAATTGAATGGAAGAGTTTATGTCTCCAGCGAAAATGGTTTATTTGTTATTTCTTCAAGTGAAGAGGAGATAAAAGACATTCAACCGCAGGTCTATGTACAGGAAATCATTGCAAATGGTAACTCTTATAATGGATTGACAGATATAGTTTTAAAGGAAAAATCAAATCTATCAATTCGTTTTAATGCAGTTTTACTTTCAGCGGATAATATTGAGTTCTCTTTCAAACTTGAGGGTTATGATAAAGATTGGTCATCACCGAGTTATTCGAGAGAAGTACATTACTTCAATCTTCCGGAAGGTAATTATAGATTTTTGTTACGCGCTAAATCAAGTTTTAATGATTGGACCCAACCAATAGGCACTGCATATATTAGAGTTAAAATTCCAATTTATGAAAGATACGACATTATAATTCCAATTATTACGGTTTTATTAGTGATTTTAGTTCTAGTATATGTTTTTGTTGGCAGGAAAAAGTCAGTTAATCAGGATTTAATGACATTAAAAAGACAAATTGAAGGACTTGAAAAACAAAACAAGCAATTGCGTCAGGAGTTTAACAAAGCCCTTGAACTGTCAAAATCGCGGATGACATTTCTCGCGAGTTTATCTCACGAATTGAGAACACCGATAAACTCATTAATTGGATTTGTTGATGTCTTAATTGATGCAAAGTTTGAATTAAGTGAAGAAGAACGTAAAAAGTATTTGAATTACATTAGCGTCAATAGTAGAAGGCTTCTCATCTTAATTAATGACATTATTGATTTAGCTAAAATCGATTCAGGAACAATCACTTTAGATTATTCTGAAGTGAATTTTAATGCAGAAGTAAGAGAGACAATCAATATCTTCCGAGAGAAAATGAAATCAAAACATCTTGATCTAATACTTGAACTTGATTCGGAGCTTGAGACTCAATTTGTATACATTGATCGTAATCGTCTTCATCAAATAATTTCAAATTTGATTACTAACGCAATTAAATTTACAGAAGAGGGATACATTAAAATTTCGACTCGTAAGGATGGAGATAAATTTATTTTATCCGTTGAAGATACCGGAATAGGAATACCTGAAGGGGAAATTGATTTCATATTTGAAGAATTTAGAAGGTCATCCAATGCGATAAAGAAATCAATTGAAGGAACTGGACTTGGGCTTTCGATTACAAAGAGATTGGTTGAGCTAATGGGCGGTGAAATAAAAGTTGAAAGTCAGGAAGGTATCGGTTCAACTTTTACTGTGATTTTGCCCGCAAAGAAAGAGTCTTCAAAAAAATTAGGAAGCAATATTAATTCTGTTCGAAACTAGGGTCGTTAGATAATAATCCTCCTCATCGATTTACTTTTTTGAAAAATATCATTAACCAAGGTCAACTACATCTGCATCACATATAAAAATGAACATAGCGTAATGTTTAGCATATTTTGACTTGCAATGTTCGATAATTTTTGAAGCTATTTCTTCTTCACAAAGAATTTCGAGTTTAATATTTTGACTTAGAGTAAAATCACCTTCTCTTTTTCCTCTTTTTCCACTTCCACTTACTTCAAATAAAGTATAACCCGATGCACCTAACATAATAATTTCATCTGGCAAAACTGAACCTAAGGTTGACTCCGTAATTATGTTAACTAATTTCTTTCCTTTCATTTTTACCTCAAACTATTATTGAAGCCATCCAGTAATAAATTGGAATTCCTAAGATTAAATTAAATGGAAAGGTAATTCCAAGTGATGCGGTAAGATAAAAAGTTGGATTTGCTTCGGGCACAGCTATTCTCATCGCAGCTGGAGCAGCTATGTATGAAGCACTTGCAGACAGTGTTGCAAGAACAGTAGTTCCACCAACGGAAAGTCCTACTAACCAACCTACTAATGTTCCAATTACTCCACTTATTAATGGCATAATAACGCCAAAAGCTATTAAGAAAATTCCAACTCTTTTCAAATCTTTTAATCTGTAAGATGTCACAAGACCCATTTCAAGAAGGAAAAATGCAAGCATTCCTTTAAACAAGTCAGTGAATAAAATTTTTATACTGGATATTTTTTCTGGAGAAAGAACATAACCAATTAATAAACCCATCACAAGTAAGTAGATACTTCTTCCAAAAAGAACTTCTTTTATCAATTTAGACATTGAGAATGGTCCTTTACTTGCTTTAAATTTCGCTATCAATATTCCCACTGCAATAGCTGGGATTTCAAGCACGACAAGTAAAACGGTAGTATAACCTTCGTAACTAATTTTGAATTTGTCCAAGAATGCAATTACAACAGCATAAGTTACAGCACTAACCGATCCGTAATGTGCTGCGATTGCGGCTGAGTTTGCACGATCAAATCTTCCTACTCTTCTTAAAATTATGTAGGCAATAATTGGAGTTATAATTCCAATAAAAATTGTGCCTAAAGTAGGAAAAACAATTTTTTCGAAATTAACTTCACTTAACTGAATTCCACCTTTTAATCCAATTGCGATTAAAAGGTAAATGCTCAATACTTCATAAATTGGCTCGGGGAGTTTTAAATCTGTCTTCAATATTCCAGCAATCAAACCGACAACAAAAAATAAGATTACTGGATCGAGAAGATTTTCAATCATTGAATCCTCTAATTTGTTAGCGGTAACTATGACTCTATTAGATCAAATAGGTTATTAATCAAAGCAATTTATCTGTGTCAAAGAAAGAACCGTTTAATAAATCTTTTTTATTTATGTTCAAAACCTTTAAAGCGAGATCTGTAGTTTCACGCCCTCGTGGAGTTCTTTTCAAAAATCCCTGCTGAATTAAAAATGGCTCATAAACTTCTTCGATTGTTCCAGGGTCTTCATTGACTGAAACGGCAATAGTGTTTAATCCGACAGGACCGCCTTTGTATTTCAAAATAATTGTTTTCAAAATTTCCTTGTCCATTTCGTCTAAGCCATATTCATCAACATCAAGACTCTGTAAAGCTTTTTTAGCAATATCAAGATTGATTTTGTTTAATCGCTCGACATCGGCAAAGTCACGAGTTCTCTTTAAAAGACGATTAGCAATTCTTGGAGTTCCTCGGGCTCTTCTTGCAATCTCGAAAGCAGCATCTTCATCGATCTGAATATCTAAAATTTTTGAAGATCGTTTTACTATTTGCAACAAATCTTCAGCTGTATAATAATCCAATCTCGATTTTATACCAAAACGATCTCTTAGCGGAGAAGTTAGTAAGCCGGCTCGAGTTGTTGCTCCAATTAATGTATACTTTGGAAGTTTAATTTGTACTGTTCGAGCATTTGGACCAGAGTCAATCATTATATCAATTTTAAAATCTTCCATTGCCGAGTAAAGATATTCTTCTACTATTGGACTTAGACGATGAATTTCATCAATAAATAAGACGGAATTTTCTTCGAGATTTGTCAAAACGCCTGCAAGGTCACCTGGTTTTTCAAGAACTGGTCCTGAAGTGACTTTAATTTTTACTCCGAGTTCATTAGCAATAATATAAGCTAATGTTGTCTTACCAAGTCCAGGGGGTCCAGTTAATAAAACATGGTCGAGAGATTCTTTTCTAATTAGAGCAGCTTCGATAAAGACTTTTAAGTTATCTACAATTTTTTTTTGGCCAACAAATTCATCGAATGTGATTGGCCTTAAACTCTTCTCAAGTTCAATGTCTTCGTTAAATCTAACTGGTGTTGTATTTTTTGATTTTCTCATATCGAAATTTAGTTATAAATAAATCCTATTTCAAAAATTATATGTGAGTTTGAAGTTTGAAAACTTAAACCTCATCTGCAAGAGTAATTATTATTTATAAATTTAAAAGACAAGGTTTCGTTTTACAATAAAAATTAAAAGAACTTCCACAAGTCCAAGTTTCTAAAAAAAAATTAATTTTTTTTTGTTCCCATTTGCTGATTTTTAACTTTTAAAAAATGTGGACAAGAATGTTGTTAAGATTGAAGATACTATTGATAAAATTAAGCTTGTGTCTCTTAAATAACTAGTATGTATATAAAGTCTACTAGTCATTCGCGGCAATATCCAGCTTTCTTCTTATTTGTTTTATGTCAATTCATTTTAATTCAGGTTATTATTAGTATGAATAAATAAGCAAGACAAAAAACTGTAATTGGCGATTAATTATTGAAATGGTGTTCTCAATATGCATTGATAAAAATGACAATGCTAATCAAACAAAACATCATAAATGATGTTGTTTTTTCACATTTCGGTTTTCGAGTAAAACTTGTGCGAAGAGAAAGTTTGTATCGAGAAAACCAACATCGATGTTTTCGATACGCATTGCCATAAATGACAATGCTAATCAAACAAAACATCATAAATGATGTTGGTTTTTCTTATTTCGGTTTTCGAGTAAAACTTGTGCGAAGAGAAAGTTTGTATCGAGAAAACCAACATCGATGTTTTCGATACGCATTGCCATAAATGA
>Ga0209809_1000618_pt1 | contig 31998 bp, 28 predicted proteins | sample YNPMSTMetaG_FD_186172 | JGI IMG/M metagenome (GOLD analysis project Ga0209809, IMG submission 186172) | Anoxygenic and chlorotrophic microbial mat microbial communities from Yellowstone National Park, USA - YNP MS-T MetaG (SPAdes) (version 2) ...
AGGCCAACTGCCCCTCGAAAGAGCTTTGACAGACCGATCACCCGCGTCGCCAGACTGAAAGTTCATGCCCAATAGCCCACAGGAAAGGTTTCAGATTCAACGACCACGGATTCAGGTAATGGACAAAGCCAGTAGCAGCAAGAGGGAAAGATGAAACCGCGCATTACCCCAACCCAGACCGAGGTTACTTTCTCCCCTAGCGAGATCATTGTCAGCAAAACCGATCCCACCGGGCGGATCACCTATGCCAATCGCGTCTTCATGCGGGTGGCCAACTACCCCGAAGAAGCGCTCTTGGGCGTACAGCACAACATCGTTCGCCACCCCGACATGCCTCGCGGCGCCTTTAAACACCTCTGGGACACCCTCAAAAGCGGCAAAGAGTGGTTTGGCTTTGTCAAAAATATGACCTCCGAAGGCCACTACTACTGGGTCTTTGCCAACGTCACCCCAGATATCGAAGCGGGACGAACGGTCGGCTACTTCTCGGTGCGCCGCCAGGCGCCGCGCCAGGCAATCGAGACGATCGCCCCGCTCTATGCCGAGATGCTCAGAATCGAACGCGAAGCGGGGCCAGCCAGCGCCTGCGATGCTTCCCTTGCCTGGCTTACCCAGAAGCTTGCGGAAATGAAGACCGACTACGAAACGCTGGTCCTCTCGCTCTACCACTGGTAACTCGTTCTCCTAAATTCTCTCCCTCTATCACGATCGATGACCGGAGATTGCCATGAGCGAACTTGAACGGTTGGAACAACCGACCAGCCCGATCAGCCACTCCATCCCCTTTTTACTGACCCGTATCCGCTGGTCGCTGCTGGTTCTCGTGGTCATCATCTGGGCGATGGCTGCCCTCTCCCTATACCAGAACGGCCCGCAAATCCCCAATGTGGTTGCGCCGCTTGTCGCCGCCGCGCTGGCCTTTTGGGTCTATCGCTCGCTGCTCAAGCCCTTTGCCACGCTGGCCCAAATCGCCGAGGCGCTGCGGAAGGTCAAAGAGGGGAACCTCTACCACCGCATCACCCATACCAAAGGGTTGGGCGAGATCGGCAAGGTCGCCTGGGAATTCAACGAATTCCTCGACATCGTCGAAGCCTTTTTCAAGGAGGTCAACACCTGCTTCCTGCGCGCGCAACAGCGCGACTATCACCGCAAAGCCCTTGCCGACGGGATGCCGGGCGAATTTGCCCGGGCGATGGCCGAAATCAACGAAGCGCTCCGGGCGATGAAGGAGGCCGACGAATTTTCGCAGAAAAACCGCCTAATGAGCGAACTTCATCAGATCAACACCGGCAAACTGCTTGCTAATCTTGCCGGCAACCAGGCCGACTTGGTGCTGGTGGGCAACGAAATGGACGGCGTCCTTAAGATCGCCCAGGCCAACCAGGAGCATGCCGCCAATAGTCAGGGAACGGTTCAGACGATCACTGCTGCGCTAGCCGAAGTCACCGCTAAGATGAACGAGACGGCGGCCACTGCGCGAGCGCTTGAACACTCAAGCAGCCAGATCGACAAGGCGGTGCAGCTTATTGCCGACATCACCGAGCAGACCAATCTGCTGGCGTTGAACGCCGCGATCGAAGCGGCCCGCGCTGGGGAACTTGGCCGCGGTTTTGCCGTTGTTGCCGACGAGGTGCGCAAACTGGCCGAACGGACGCGTAAAGCCACTGAGGAGATCGGTCAGGTGATGCACAACCTGCGCCAGGAGGTCGACCAGATGGTTGGTCAGACCCTGGCCCTCTCCCAGATCACCGACCGGGTGGGCGCAACCGTTACCGGGTTTGAGGGCCAGTTTGCTGAAGTCGCCAAAAGCGCTGCCGCCACCATTGCTGCACTTAACCGGGCCAAAGACCTCGCCTTTGCCAGCCTGGTGAAGCTGGACCATGTGATCTACATGCAGCGTAGTTACGTTGCCGTCGAAAAAGGCGGCGAAGGGGAAGAGGCCAAAGCAGTAGCCGTTGACCACTTCAACTGCCGCTTAGGCAAATGGTACTACGAAGGGTACGGCAAGGCCGCTTTTAGCCACCTGAGCGCCTACCGCGCGCTGGAAGCGCCGCACCAACAGGTCCATCGTGGGGTTCATCGGGCGATTGCCCACGCCAAAGAGGATTGGCTGCACAACGACCAGGTCCTGGAAACCATCATCTCGGCAATGCGCGAAGCGGAGGCTGGAAGCAGCGACGTGATCCGACTCATTGGCGAGATGATGGAGCAGAAGTATCCAGTAAGGCCGTAAGGAGGCTTTTTCGCTCACAACCCACGGTGCAGATAGTTCCCGTCCCCTTTTAATTTTGCCGATGGTTGTGCTAAGGTTGACCCGTCCCAACCCACAAGGAGTGAACCATGAAACGCTTCCTGCTGATCTCATCTGCTGCCGCCCTTCTTGCTGGCGCCGCCAGCAGCCTGCAGGCCCAGGAGCTCAAGCCTGAAGAGAAGGTCAAATTCCGCCAGGCCGCCTACACCACCATGTCGTGGAACATGGGCAAGATCAAGGCGATGGTGGAGGGATCGGCCCCCTTTAGCCAACCGCAGGTTTCGGCAGCAGCCAACGTCATTGCCGCAATCGCCAACTCCGGGATGGGGGCGCTCTATTCGCCCGATACGGTTGGCGTGGTCGGATTCAAAAAGTCGCGCCTTAAGGAGGCCTTCTTCAAAGAACAGGAGGAAGTGCGCAAAATCGCAATCAATTTCACCGAACAGGCGAACAAACTTGCCGAAGTGGCCGCAATGGGCAACAAGGACGAGATCAAGGCCCAGTTTGGCGAAGTCGGCAAAGCCTGTAAAGCGTGCCACGACAAATACCGCGCCGACGAGTAATCCCCTAGGTCTTGAATCGTCTCACCACTGAGGCGCCACCGCTGCGGTCGGTGGTGGCGAGAGCCAGATTCCGCTAGCTGCCACCGCCACCGCCACCCCAACAGCCAGCGCGAATGCCCCTCGCACCCAGTAGTCGCGCCGCTCCCAGTTGGGGGCTTGCCCATCGGCAATCAGTCTATCCGCTGCTCCCTCTCGATAGCCGGTGATCATCGGCCAAACCAGGTCTTCCCCTTTGACCAGCCGGTAGAAGAGAATCGCCGCTACATGGATGAGCACCAAGGCCACCACAGCCCAGGCAAAGAGCCGGTGCCAGCTTGCTGCCCGCACCTGCCACACCTCAGGAAGTAGCCGAGCGAGCGGTCCGCGAAAAGCGATCTCGTCGTAAGAGACAAGCCCCAACCCTACCTGAAGGGTGAGGGCGGTAAGCATCGCGACCACCGAAAGGGCCCCGAGCGGGTTGTGGCCGATCCCGTGCCATGTCCCGCGCAGGTAAGCGGCAATGGCCTGTGGTCCGCGCACAAACGAAGCAAAACGGGCCGTAGATGGGCCGATCACCCCCCAGGTGAGACGAAAGGCCAGAAGTCCAGCGATGACCACCCCCAATCGGCCATGCCACTCGATACTCGTCCCGCCGATCTTGCCGGTGACCACCGCAGCGAACACAGCCGCTACAAGGAGCCAATGAAAGAGGCGCAGGAGCGGATCCCAAACTGGCTGCCGGGCAGTCGACGGCCCCTTACCCGCAGGCAAACGATCGCCGCGCTCCTTTGCAGTTTCGTTTGACAAGGAGTGAGCGGAGCGCTTCAGCCTCTCCTCTGCTTGCTCGATGCTCATGTGCTTTTCTCCAAATTGGTTCGCTCGCCAATGATATCCGATGGGGCAGCGCCCCCCTCTGCCCCCGTGCCGCTTGCTAAGCGCCAGGCGCGTAAAACCCGTCCGCTTGGGGTATCAGCAGCAGCCAACCCAGCTACTGGCCCAGCGTAGAGCAGCCGCCCGCCGTCGCTTCCACCGCCAGGGCCGAGTTCGATCAACCAGTCGGCCTCCTGCCACAAGTCCGGATCGTGTTCGATTACCACGACAGTATGGCCGGCATCGACCAAACGGTGGAGCACCGGCAACAGGAGCGCCACATCGGCTAGATGGAGCCCAACCGTTGGTTCGTCCAGGACGAAAAGGGTTGGCCGCGGCGCTGGCTGCGCCAGTTCGGCAACGAGCTTGAGCCGCTGCGCCTCCCCACCGGAGAGGGTAGCGCTTGTCTGGCCCAAGCGCAGGTAACCCAACCCGACATCGACCATCAGCTTGAGCGGCGCAGCAATCCGCGGATGGGCAGCAAAAAAGGTGCTTGCCTCCTCCGCAGTCATGGCCAACACCTCGGCAATCGTTCGGCCACGGTAGGTGACAGTCAGCGCCTCGCGGCGATAGCGGCTGCCGTTGCAGGCCTCGCACGGCTCGCGCACGGTGGGAAGAAAGGCCATTTCGGCAGCCACCCAGCCGTTACCGCCGCAAATAGGGCAGCGTCCGGCGCCGCTATTAAATGAAAAGAAGCTGGCCGAGTAGCCGCGCGCCCGCGCTTGCGGTGTAGCAGCAAAGAGGGTGCGGATCGCGTCAAAAAGAGCCAGGTAGGTTGCGGGGCAGGAGCGGCTTGTCTTGCCGATGGGGCTCTGGTCGACGACGACCACCCGGCCGATCTGATCGATCCCGCGCACCTCGCGGCACCCAACCGCCTGCTGGTGCATCGCCGAAGCAACCAGCACCTCATGAACCAGCGTCGACTTGCCCGAACCGGAGACCCCAGCCACTACCGTCAGCCGATTAACCGGCAGATCGACGGTCAATTCCCGCAGGTTGTGGCGGTTGGCCCCAACGATCGTCAGCCACTGGGTGGCAGCGGGACGCTCGGGGCCTAGGCGATGGGCAATACCGGTGCGCATCATCTGCGCCGTGCAAGAAGTGGGGTGGGCAAAGACCTCTGCCGGAGGACCAGCAGCAACCACTTCGCCGCCCGCTTCCCCCGAACCAGGGCCAAGATCGATCAGCCAGTCGGCTTCGCGAATCACCCGCGGGTCGTGTTCGACGACGATCACCGTCGCCCCCCGATCGCGCAACCGCTTAAGGATTGCCACCAGTCGGGCATCATCCTGGGGGTGTAGGCCGATTGTCGGTTCATCCAGCACATAGGCCACCCCAGTCAGATTGCTCCCCAGTTGCGCAGCCAGCCGGATCCGCTGCGCTTCGCCCCCGGAAAGGGTAGGCGCAGCGCGATCGAGCCTGAGATAGTCGATCCCCAGCTCGGCAAGAAGAGCTAGGCGCGCCTGCAACTCGGGCAACAGTTCGCCGGTCACGGCAGCAGCTTGGGGGTCGGTCGCCCAGATGCCAGCCTGCGTTTCAAACCAGCGCGCCACCTCAGCAATGGTCATTGCCTCAAGTGCCTCCCAGCGCAACCCTGCCACAGTTACCGCCAGCGCCTCTGGGCGCAACCGCTTGCCAGCACAGGTTGGACAGGGTTCGTCAGCAGCCACATGGCGCGCCTCCCACTCGGCTGCTTCGCCAAAGGAGCGAGGCATCTCGATCGTCTCGGCGTTCCCCCTTTGGCGCAACCGCCGCCCAGTCCCCAAGCAGTCGGGACACCAGCCAAGCGGCGAATGGGGGGAAAAGAGGCGCGGGTCGAGCGGCGGCAGTGCCATCCCACAGCTGGGGCAGACGGCGTGGCGGCTCACCGCCTGCCACCGGCCGCCCCAGCCGACCTTAGCCCAACCGTCGGCAAGACGCCAAGCTTGGGCAATCGCCTGGGCAAGCTCCCATTCACTCTGCGGCAGGCGCACTACCGGCAGGTCGATCTCATGCTCGCGAAAGCGGTCGGGGCGCGGCCACGGGTGGGTAGGCACCTCCACCCCGTCGACGAACAGGGTGGTATAACCGCGCGCCGCCGCCCAGTCGGCAAGCTCCTGATAGACCCCCTTGCGCCGGCGCACAAGCGCCGCGCAGACCACCTCGGGCGGCTGCCCCGTCTGCCAGAGCGCTGCCGCCCACGCTTCGGCGCTCCGTTGGGTCGCCGCCGTCCCGCAAGCCGGGCAGTGGGGCAAGCCAAGCTTGGTCCACAGAAGGCGCAGGTAGGGGGAGAGTTCAGCAAGGGTTGCCACCGTGCTCTTCCACCCGCCGCGGCTTGTGCGCTGTTCGATTGCCGCAGTCGGCGGCAACCCAGTAAGCCGCTCGACCTGAGGCGGCGGCGGGGGTTGGACAAACTGGCGGGCAAAGGCATCGAGGGCGAGGAGATACCGCCTCTGCCCCTCGGCAAAGAGGATGTCGAAGACAAGCGTCGACTTCCCTGACCCCGACCGCCCGGTGATCACCGAAAACCGCCCGTGCGGGATGGTCACGTCGATCCCTTTAAGGTTATGCTCGCGCGCGCCAACCACAGCAATCGCTCCTGGGGGAGCTAAGCGTACCGCACCCCTTTCCCCAACCATCTCGGAGAAGTTGGCGATTATCCCCCCATAGCGGACCACGGGTTCGGCGGCGCGGGGAAGCGGAGCAGGCGCTTCGGCCATGAGCCGGCCGGTGGCCGTCTGCGCCTGGGCCAATCCAGCGGCAGGACCAGCATAGACCACCTGCCCCCCCGCATCCCCCCCTTCAGGGCCGAGTTCGATCACCCAGTCGGCCGAAGCGATCACGTCGCGGTGGTGCTCAACCACTACGACCGCATCGCCTGCTGCCACCTGGGCACGCAGGAAGGCCATGAGCTGAACCACCTCGCTTTCATGTAACCCTGTGGTCGGTTCATCCAGGATGATCAACCGCCGTCCCTGCTCCTGCCGAGCCTCGGAAAGTGCCGCTGCCAACTTGAGTCGCTGCGCTTCACCACCGGAGAGGGTCGGTGTCGGCTGCCCCAACCGCAGGTAGCCCAGTCCGAGCGCTTCAAGAATCGCCAAACGCTCGGCAATCTTGCGCCCCAACGGGTCGCTTGCCAACCGGGCACAAGCAGCGCTCACCGTCATGGCGAGCCACTCTGCAACGCCAGCCCCTAGCCAGGTCACCTCGCGCACCTCACGGCGAAAACGGCTGCCACCGCAGACCGGGCAGCGCAGGTAGACGTCGGCCAGAAACTGCATTTCGATCCGGGTCAATCCTGCCCCCTGACAAGCAGGACAGCGGCCCGAGCCGCTATTGAATGAGAAGGCAGCAGCGTTAAGACCGCGCTTTTTGGCCTCCGGGGTGCGGGCAAAGGCGCGGCGGAACTGTTCCCATAGGCCGAGGACGGTCACCGGCACTGAGCGGGCGCTGCGGGCAAGCGGCGTCTGATCAACCCAGACCACCTGAGCCACCGGCGGATCCCCTTCGGGCAACCAGTCAAGGGCAATCCCCTCTGGCAAAGGGTCGCCAGTAAGCGCAGCAGTCGCCGCGGCAACAAGCACCTCGTCAACCAGCGTCGACTTCCCCGACCCCGAAACGCCAGCAATGACCGTCAACCCGGTAAGCGGCAGAGCAACCGAGAGATGGCGCAGGTTGTGCCGTTGGCTGACGGTCAGGCGCACAGCGGGAAGGGGCGGTAGAGCAGTAAAGAAGCGGGGGCTTGCCTCATGCGGCTTCTCTTTACCCCGGTGCGGTGACGCATCGGCAGGAGACCCCATCGGCGGCACCACTGCCGCTCTCTTGGGTCCTGATACCACTTTACCCCGCCACCGCTGCCACCAGGCAGCGAGCGCTTGCCCCGTCTTTGTCGCTGTGTTGGCAAGCGCCGCGGGCGGGCCAGCGAAAACCACCTCGCCGCCCGCTTCGCCTGAGCCGGGGCCTAGGTCGATGACCCAGTCGGAGGAGGCGATCACCTGCGGGTCATGCTCGATCACCACCACCGTGTTGCCCAGTGTGGTGAGCGCACGCATTGCGGCGATCACCCGATCGACGTCGCGGGCGTGCAATCCTGCCGTAGGCTCCTCGAGCACGAAAAGGGTTTGCGTCAGCTGAACCCCAAGCGCCGTGGTCAACCGGATCCGTTGTAGCTCGCCGCCCGAGAGGGTGCGCGCAGCGCGATCGAGCGTGAGGTAACCAAGTCCTACCTCCTCCAGGTAAGAGAGCCGCTGGGCCACCTCCTCCCAGGCCAGGCGTACCCCGCGCGGCCAACGGGCGCTGGGTAGCGCCATCCACAACTGGCGCGCGGCGGTAACGGGCAGCGCGCGAAACTGGGCAACGTCGTAGCCATCGATCCGCCAGGCAAGGGCCTCGGCCACCAGCCGCCTCCCGCGGCAGGTGGGGCAGCGTTCGGCGCGGCGGTAACGGGCAAGCAGCGCGCGCATCGCCATCTTGTAGCTGCGCGCCTCAACCCATTCGAAGTAGCGGCGCACGCCGTACCAGTGGGTTGGCCAACTCTTCTCCCAGCTCTCCCATTCGGGGTCGCCGTCGATCACCCAGCGCTGCACCGCTTCGGGCAGATCGCGCCAAGGCACATCCATCGGCACACCGCGCGCCCGGGCAAAGGCTTCAAGCTCAAGCTGGCACTGCGCCGACTCGCCGCGCTGCCAGGGGCGGATCGCCCCTTGAGCCAGCGAGCGGGTCGGGTCAGGGATCACCTTGCCCCAGTCAATCGTCAGCTGGTCGCCAAAGCCACGGCAGGTAGGACAAGCCCCAAGCGGGTGGTTGAACGAAAAGAGCGCTGGCGTCGGCGCCGGGGCGGGCGTGCCGCACTGCGGGCAGACCGGCTCGGCAAGCGACACCCACCTCAGGCCCGGGTGCGCGCCGTGCCATACCGGCGGGGAGCCGCCCTCGACGACCCAGGAATGGACCGCCGCCCAGTCGCCGACCAGTACTACCCCATCGCCGCGTGCGGCGGCACTGGTCAGCGCCTCAGCCAACCGTTCGCGACTTTTGCTCGCATCATCGACGCGCAGCCGGTCGCCTACCACCCACCAGGTCTGCCCTTTGCTGCTGGGCGAAGCACCGGCCACGCGGGTAAATCCCTGGGCCTGAAGCGCCTGCCATGCCGCTTCGCTTGGCCAGTCGTGTGGAACAAGAAGTGGCCAGGCCACCACCAGCCGCTCGGCCGTCATGCCCCCCTTCTCGATGAACCAGCAAGCGGCAGCCAACCCATCGGGAAAGGAGCGCGCCGCCACCCCACACGCCGGGCAGTGCCAGGTGGCGGCCTGCGCCCAGATCACTTTGACCAGATCGTCGATCTCGGTAAGTGTCCCAACGGTTGCCCGCGCCGTGCGCACCGTCCCGCCTGCCTCAAGCGCCACCGCAGGAAGCACCCCAGTCACTGCATCCACGGCTGGGGGATCGAGCCGCTCGAAAAATTGCCGCGCGTATGGGGAGAAGGTCTCGACGTAGCGGCGCTGCCCTTCGGCATAGAGAATCTCCAGTGCCAGCGACGACTTCCCTGCCCCGGAGGGACCGGTGATGGCTACCAGTCGCCCTTTAGGGACGGTGAGCGAAATCCCCTTGAGGTTGTTTTGCCGCGCGCCAAAAACAGCGATCGCATCAGCAACCATAGTAGTCCCGGAACCAGGCAACGAACCGAGCCACCCCTTCGCGCACCGGCGTCTGCGGTCGAAATCCGATCAACCGTTCTAAAAGTCCCGTATCGGCCCAGGTGGCCGGCACATCCCCCGGTTGCATCGGCAACAGGTCGAGTTTAGCCTTTTTGCCGGTAGCCGCTTCGATCGCTGCAACGAAGTCAAGGAGCCGCACAGGCGTATTGTTGCCAATATTGACTACCCGCCACGGGGCCACCGGGCTTAAGGTATCGCCGGGAATTGCTGCCGCTTGGTCGCGTTCAGCCACCGCTGGTGGAGCAAGCGGCAGTAGCCGTTCGATCGCCACCACCAGATCATCAACATAGGTAAAGTCGCGGGCCATCTCGCCGCGGTTAAAGAGCGGGACTGGCTCGTCGCTGAGGATCGCCTGGGTAAAACGAAAAAGGGCCATATCGGGCCGCCCCCACGGCCCATAGACGGTGAAGAAGCGAAAGGCGGTGGTCGGAATGGCAAAGAGGTGGGCGTAGGCATGGGCCATCACCTCGTTGCTCTTTTTGGTCGCAGCATAAAGGGTAAGCGGGGAGTCGGTTGGCTGCGTCTCAGTAAATGGCATCGTCGGGTTGGCTCCATAGACGCTGCTTGTGGAAGCAAGCAGCAGGTGGCGCGGCTGGATACGCCGCGCAGCCTCCAGAAGGTGGAAGGTGCCAACCAGGTTGGCCGAAACGTAGGTTTCGGGGTGGCTGATGCTGTAGCGTACCCCTGCCTGCGCGGCCAGATGAACGATCACCTCCGGTTCAGCCCGGTCGATCGCCGCATGGAGCGTTGCCGCCTCTTCCAAGAGCCCCTCTACGGCAGAAAAGCGAGCATAGTCGGCCAAAAGCGCATGGCGGCGGCGCTTTAACGCCACGTCATAGTAAGGGGTCAACCCATCAAAGCCGACCACCTCGTGGCCAGCCTCTAAGAGCCGCTTTGCCAGATGAAACCCAATGAATCCGGCCGTACCGGTGATAAAACAACGCACCATCTGCTCCTTGGTTACGGTCACCCCCGCGAGGAAGCGGGCGCAACGTGATCGGTGAAGTAGCGCACCTTGCAGCGCGGGTCGAGCACTTCGACCACCTCTGGGGGGAGCTGTTCCGGGGCAAGCACTGCGGCAATCGTCACTTCGGGCACTTCGCAGAGGTCGATCGCCACCAGCTCGCTGCGCGGCGTATTCGGCTCATAGACCAAAACCCACGGCAGGAGCGGTGCTCTGGCATTGGTGCGCACCACCATCCCGACCATGTCGTTGGAAAGGCACACGAAGGTCCCTGGCGGATAGACGCCGATCATCTTGACGAAGGTGGTAAAGAGCCGCTCATCCCAAGCCCCCTGCTCATGGCGGTAGAGCCAGGCCACCGCTTTAGCTGGCGGCAGCGCCGGAACTCCGGGCAGGGGGTTACAGAGGTTGTCGAAGCGGTTGGCCAAACCGATAATCTGAGCCGGCAGCGGCACCGCCTCACCCCGCAGCCGGTCGGGAAACCCCTTGCCATCGACCCGCTCATGGTGCCCGCGCACCCACTGCCGCACCGCTTCGCTCATCCCCGGGACCTGGGCCAGCAGCTCATCACCATAGACGGGGTGTAACCGGTAGAGCTCCTCCTCGCTACGGGTGCGCTTTGGGTTATAGAGGACACTTGTGGGGATACGGATTTTGCCGATGTCGTGGAGCAGCGCAGCGCTTCCTACCGCTTCGATCATCTCGATCGGCAACCCCATCCGGTGGGCCAGCATCTGCGCCACCACCATCACGTTGAGCGCGTGACCAGTTGCCCCCTCATCCTGGGCATGTTCGGCAATGAGCTGCAGCACTACCTCCGCCTGCGGGGTGAACCGTTCGGCCGCCTCAGCAGCCACCCGCTGGGCCAACGCCACCCCTTCGGGATGACCGCGGCCGATTGCCGTCAGCGCCGCTTTGGTCTGCCGGGCGCTCTCTTGGTAAGCCTCTTGACAGCGGACCAGTATGCGGCGCATCGCCACCACCTGCTCGTGGCGCCGCCGCTTCTCGGCACGAATTGCCTCCCGCTCTTCTGCGGCCAAGCGGTTCCTGGTCTCTGGGTTTTTAGCCTCGTTTGCCTGAGCTGTGCCGGGGGGCGCCTTGGGTAGCGGTTTCACCCGGCTCTTTTTTGGATCCCAGCGCACCTGGGAAATCCCTAAGGCCTTGAGCTCGTTGAGCTGCGCCTCATCGCGGATGGTGAAGGAGTTGAACCAGAAGGGGTGATCCAGCCACGGCAGATCGATCCGGATATGGACCCCCGGGCGGAGCTGTTCGATGGCCACCTGTGGCAGTCCTTCTTCTGGTTTTCCCACGTAATCCCTGCTCCTCTGTTATACTTACTGCTCAAACCCTCAGCGGGAAATTCCCCGATGAAACGCGATAAGCATACCACTTCCCAGCAACTACGCCCAGTCATCCAACAACTCATCGAACGTTTTGGCTCGGCGCTCACCGGCGATCTGCTGCGTGAAACTTGGTATGAGGTGCGCGGTTTGCCCCTACCGCCCGCGCCTGCTCCAGCGCCGCTCCTGCACGCGCTTCTTCGGCTGCTCCCCGATACACCGGAGATCGCTCGCCACGCCAAAACGGCTCAGGAGGCGCTCGAGCGGCACAACCTCACCGCCGCCCAGGCCGCGCTGGAACGGGCTGCTCTATGGGTCGTCAAAAATTCCCCTCCTGCCTCCTCGGCCCCTAATGGCAGCACTGTTAGCTTGGACGCCTCTTCCATCGATTCTTCCTACAACGCCCTTTTTGCCACGCTCATCCGCGAGCTCTTCCTGCCCTTTCTCAACCCTGGCGCCGATCTCCATGAGATTGGCGAAAACCTATTGCACCAGCTCGAGCGTGAACCGCTCGCCGCCCTGGCTGGAGAGCTGCTCCTTTTCATCGAAGCGGCAGCGCCGATTGCCATTGCGGTAAGCGACCATGCATCCGCGATGCCCTGACCCGGATGAGCAAGGCAGGCATGCCACGTCATCACCTTTAGCGCCGGGGTCGCCCAATGGCGGCTGGGTGATACGCTGGAAGAGGTCTTCTCCCGGGCCGACGAAGCGCTTTATGAAGCGAAACGAACCGGAAAGAACCGGGTCGTCGTCGCCCAGAGCTGAGAGAGGCGGGCCGATGCGCATCGGCCCGTGCAGCAAATCACCTCCCTAACCGAAGCGGCCGGTGATATAGTCTTCAGTCTGTTTCTCTTTGGGACGTACGAAGAGCTCGTCGGTAGGCCCGAATTCGATCAGTTCGCCCAAAAACATAAACGCGGTATAGTCGGAGATCCGCGCAGCCTGCTGCATGTTGTGGGTCACCACCAAGATTGTCACCCGGTCGCTCAGCTCGCTTACCAGATCCTCTATGCTCGCTGTGGCGATCGGGTCGAGCGCCGAGGTGGGTTCATCCAGAAGAAGGATCTCTGGCTCGGTGGCCAGCGCCCGGGCGATGCACAGCCGCTGCTGCTGACCGCCAGAGAGCGAGGTGCCCAGCGCATCCAGCCGATCCTTTACCTCGTCCCAGAGCGCTGCCCCTTTAAGCGCCATCTCCACCCGGTCGGCCAGCTCGCTCCTGTTGGTGATCCCGCGGATCACCAACCCATAGGCGACATTATCGAAGATCGACTTCGGGAAAGGGTTCGGTTTTTGAAACACCATCGCCACCCGCATCCGGATCTCGATCGGATCGACATCGGGCGCCACCAGGTTGATGTTTTCCGGGTAGAGGCGAATCTCGCCTTCGTAGCGGTTGTTGGGGTAGAGGTCGTGCATGCGGTTAAAGGAGCGCAGAAAAGTTGACTTCCCGCACCCAGATGGTCCAATCAGCGCCGTCACCCGCTTGTCATAGACCGGCATGGTTACCTCTTTGAGCGCCTGCGTGTTGCCGTAGTAAAAGGAGAAGCGACGGGCTTCAGCCTTTACGGTTTCAGAAGGAGGCATATTACCCTCAGTGTCGTTCATGGTTTCTTACCAGGTCAGGTTGCGACGAATCCGATAGCGCAGCCAGATCGCGATGCCGTTCATCAGCAGCGTTGCCACGATAATCACAATTCCCACCCCAGCGGCCAGCTCATGGAAGGCTGGTTGCGGGCGCGACAGCCAGTTGAACATCTGGATTGGCAGTACCGTAAAAGGGGAAAAGAGCCAGTCGAAGGGGCCGGCGGGGGGCTCACCCGTAAAGGGTATCGGAGGCAGAAAGGCGATGAAAGTGAGCGCCCCGATGGTAATAAGCGGTGCCGTCTCTCCGATCGCCCGCGCCATGCCGATGATCACGCCGGTAAGAATCCCGCCCGAGGCGTAAGGAACAAGGTGGTCGGAAACCACCTGCCAGCGCGTTGCCCCCAGTGCATAAGCTGCCTCTCTGATATCCAGCGGAATGGCGCGCAACGCCTCACGGGTAGCAACGATGATCACTGGCAAGATCATCAGCGCAAGCGTCAGCCCTGCGGTAAGGATGCTATGACCAAAACCAAGGATATAGACAAAAAGACCGAGCGCCAACAGCCCATAGACGATCGACGGCACTGCGGCAAGATTGGTGACGTTGACCTCGATGAGCTCAGTAAGCCAGTTTTTTGGCGCATACTCCTCCAGGTAGATCGCCGCTGCTACCCCAAGCGGCGCAGCAGCAAGAAACGTCACAACCATCACCAGCGCCGTTCCGACCCACGCCGAAAGGATCCCCGCCTCTGCAGGCCGGCGCGACGGGAAGTTCAAAAAGAACGCTTTATTGGTCACATGTTGCCAGCCGTCGATGATCAGGTCGATAAAAAGGGTAAGCAGCACCACCACCCCAACCATCGTCGCCACCAACCCGACCAGACCGAAGATCACGTCCCAGCGGCGGCGCTTAGCGATGTTGGTCCGCAGCTCAGCAACGTCAAAGGGTTGGGTTGCCATCAATAGACCTCCCGCCAATGGTTACGGATATACTGGCCGATGATGTTAAAAAGGAGTGTGATCGCCATCAGCACAAGCCCCACAGCAAAGATGCTTTGGTAGCCGATCGATCCGTGGGGGAGGTCACCCATCGCCACCTGAACAATATAAGCAGTGATCGTTGCTGCTGGTTCGCGCGGGTCGAAGGTGAAGTTAGGCTGCTGACCAGCGGCGATCGCCACCACCATCGTCTCGCCCACCGCGCGCGAAATCCCTAAGATGAATGACGCGACTACCCCGGAGGTCGCTGCCGGCAGCACCACCTTAGTTGCCGTCTGCCAGCGGGTAGCCCCCATCGCGTAGGAGGCTTCACGAAGGGCCATCGGCACTGCCCGCATCGCATCTTCCGATACCGAGGCGACATAGGGGGTGATCATGATACCAATCACGATCCCTGGGCTGAGCATATTAAAACCGGAGAGGCCGGGAATCAGTTTTTGGAGTAGCGGTGTCACGAAAAGGAGGGCGAAGTAGCCGTAGACGATGGTCGGCACCCCCTCAAGAAGCTCAAGAAACGGTTTGACCGTTTCGCGGACGCGGTACGGTGCAAACTCCGACAGATAGATCGCCACCAGCAGACCCAATGGCACCGCGACCAAGATGGCAATGAAGGCAATGACAAAGGTTCCAGTCAATAGAGGCAAGACGCCAAACTCTGGTTTGGCAAAGAGCGGTGTCCACTGAGTATGGGTAAAAAACTCCTTGAGCGAGACGTGGGCAAAGAAAGACCACCCCTCATAGAGGAGAATCACCACGATCGCCACGGTGGTGGCCACCGCCGAAAAGGCTGCCAGAAAAAGAAGCCATTCGATTACCCGCTCTTTGCCTTCGCGCGTCTTCTTGCTTGAACGGCTGCGCTGCTCGGCAAAGGAGGTTGGTGTTGCCACCAGGCTTGATGTTTCGGTCATTGCCATAACGCCTTTGAATCAGGAGCAATGCGCGCTGGAGCTCAGGCCCCAGCGCATAAGCAAAGCGTTGTTACTCCTTGGTTTCGCGTTCAATAAGCTCTTCAACCTTGACGCCTACTTCAGCTTCGCCGCCAAAGGCAGTGCCAGTCTTCATCGCCTGAAACTTTTTGAGCGCCAACTCGTAGGCCCGAGCTGGCAGATCGACGTAACCTACCTCTTTCGATAGCTTCGCACCGTTTTTGAGATAAAACTCGACGAACTCGCGCACCTCTGGCTTATTCTTGGCAGCGTCGGCATTGACGTAGATGAAGATCGGACGCGACAGCGGCTGATAGGTGCCATTGTTGACTGTCTCGACGCTTGGGGTAACAGCTGGCGACTTCTCATCCAACTTGATCTTGACAGCCTTCATCTTGTCCTTGTTTTCGAGGTAGTAAGCTAGGCCGAAGTAGCCAAGCGCATTCTCATCGCTGATGATGAACTGTACCACGACGTTGTCGTCTTCCGAAGCAAGGTAGTCGCCTCGGCTTGCCTTGGCCTTACCGACGATCGCTTCGGTGAAATAGTCGAAAGTACCCGAATCGGATCCGGCGCCTGCAAGCTTCAGCGGCCGGTCGGGAAAGCGGGGGCTTACCTGCTTCCAGTTGGTGATCTTGCCCTGAGCGTCTGGCTCCCACATCTTTTTGAGCTCGGCCACGGTCATCTCTTCGGCCCAGTTGTTCTTCTTGTTGACCACCACCGTCAAAGCGTCAAAAGCTACTGGCAGCTCGATGTATTTGATCCCCTTCTCGGCGCAGGCCTGCATCTCTTGCTTCAGGATCGGGCGCGAGGCGTTGGAGATGTCTGTCTCGCCACGGCAGAATTTTTTGAAACCGCCGCCAGTCCCTGAGATCCCAACGGTGACCTTAACTTCCCCTTTTTTGGCTTTTTGGAACTCTTCAGCCACCGCTTCGGTAACTGGGAAGACGGTGCTTGAGCCATCGATCGTGATGATCTTGTTGGCTGCAAAGGCCGGAACGGCGGGCAGCGTTACGGCGCCAGCAACGGTGGCAACGGCAAGGGTAAGAGACAAGGGTTTCATGATGGTGCTCCTTTGTGCGTGAGAGTGAACACGCGTGGAGTCTACCGAATCAATGTGACAATTTGATGACATGGATTCTACCGCAAAGCCGGTATCTGGAGCGAGACGTTCAGATGTTCGGCTGATCGCCGTTCACCTTTTTCTTTTGTTTACATAAGGAGGTAAACATAATGAGAAGCCGTTTTCTGTGGATAACTTTGTGAACGCCTTTTCTTTGTCGCCCTAACGGTTGGGGATACTTCTGGGGAGGAGCGCGGGATGGCGTCGACAACAGATGGGGATCGTTTGCCGTTTTGGCTAAAATCATTCTTAATGCACAAAGGGTTATCGATGTTGTCCAGGGGTTATCCGCATGAAGGGAGGTCAGCGAAAGGGCAGCGGTTCTCCCCTTTACCATCGGGCGCAAGGCATGGGAGACCTGTGGATAATTTTGTGGGTGAGTGGGAATTTAACCGACTATTGAGCGCTTACTTAAAGGGTGTGAAGTGCTCGGTTAAAAGCGATAAGCTCTTTGACGAAACGCTGCCAGCTTTGGTCGATGGTCTCCCAGGAGATCGCCTCTGTGCCCCTGACCCAACGTTGGACGAACGTCTGCCACTCAAGGTGGGCTTGGGCCATCTGTTGCCAATCGAAGCGGTTGGCAAAAGGGGCGCCGTAAGTGGCGCTTATCTCATCAAAAGGAGATGGGTGGTTGGCAAGGGCCACCGCACGATCGGGGTCGCTGGTGCGCAGTTGCGGCAGCAGCGTCATCAATACTTGGCCATGGATTTCGCTCTTAGCCAAGAGGCGGGTCAGCTGCAGCGCACGCAGGGGTTGCCACGCTTGCCACGCCGCAGGGAAACGCCAGCCACGCTGCCAGGACAAGAGCTCGTTGGCCGCCATCGGTTGGGCAATGGCGTATCCTTGGGCGATATCGACCCCCATTCGCACCATGTAGCTGCCAATTGCTTCGTTTTCAACCCCTTCGGCAACGATCTGACGGTGAAACGCGTGGCCAAGTCCGACCACAGCATCGACGATCAATGGGTTTTCTTCGCATGTTGTGAGAAAGCGAACGTAGGCCTGGTCAATTTTGAGCACGTCGGATGGAATATCGCGCAGATAGGAGAGTGAGGCGAAGCCACTGCCAAAGTCGTCGATGGCTACTCGGATCCCCAGCTCGCGTAGAGCGCGGATTAGGTGGTCGATTCTCTTTTTCTCTTCTACCTTGGTTGTTTCCACCACTTCGATCTCTAGGCATCCCGGGTCAAACTGCGGGTAGCGCTGGAGCACGGTGCGGATGTCTTCGAAACAGGTAGGGGATTGCAGATGGTATGGGGCCAGATTGACAGCAACCGTCGGCCGCCACCCCGGTTCGGCTTCGCGCCAGGCGAACCACTGGGTGACAGCTTGTTCCAGCATCAATCGTCCGATGGCCTCGATTACCGGGTGTTGTTCAATGATGGGCAGAAAACGGGCAGGGGGAAGGAGGCCGAGATCGGGGTGGCGCCAGCGCACCAGCGCTTCTGCTCCAACCACCGACCCATTTTCCAGAGACACTTGCGGCTGCCAGAAGGGTTCAAGTTGGCGATGGGTGATTGCTGCAGCAACTGCGCTGGCTGTCTGCGCGATCTCAAGCTGGCGTTGGCGGCGCACGGTGTTGTAGCGGGCGCTCGCCCCTTTGCCGTTGGCTTTGGCTTCAGCCACTGCTTCGTAGGCGTGGCGCAGCAACCCTTCGGCGTTACTGCGGTCTTCGGGATAGACGGTGTAGCCAATACTTGTGTGCAGCGTGAGCGGTTCGCCTTCGACCGAGAATGGATGACCCACTAGGCGCGCAATTTCGCTCAGTAATGTGAGCACATCATTTTCGTCGTGCACCACCTGGGCAAAGGCAAACTCGTCGCCTCCCAGCCGGGCCCAATAGCAGTTGGCCACCTTATGGTTATTTTGGTGCAGTCGCTCAGCAAGCTGCTGCAGGACGGTGTCTCCGATGCTACTTCCCCAGCGCAAGTTGACGGCATCAAAGTCATCAAGGTCGAGAACTCCGACTACCACCTCTCCACCCATTCGACGTTCGGTGAATTGGCTAAGCCTTTCGGTTAGATAGCGGCTAAGCGCGTTGCGATTGGGTAGGTGGGTAAGGGGGTCTTCGTAGGCGATCGCTTTCAGTTGCTGGTTTTTGCGCCACAGGGTGACGAGAAAAAGGAGTAAGCCGACAGCGATGAGAGCGGTAAGCGCTTGACCAAGCTGGTACCACTGTTCCGTCTCCTGTTGGCTTTTTAACAGTTGTGATGTGCGGATTGCTACCGCCTCTTCAAGGCGGGTCTGGTAGCGGTTGAGCTCGTCGCGCAGTTGAATATTGCGACTTTCCGGGAGGATAAACGAGAGGAGATAGGTCCGGCCACCGATAACGGTTGGGCTGGAGTAGACCTCGACGGCAACCACCTCGCCGTTGGCTAGGCGGTGGGGAAAGACGAAGAAGTTGCGCTTCTCGGCTTTGGCCGCAGCCATTTCGGCGCGAACTTCATCGGCAGAGAACTGGTTGATTTCGGTTATTCGCTTTTGGCGAACGAATTGCTCCGCCGAATAGCCGTAAAAAGCAAGCGCTGAACGGTTGGCGTCGACGATTAAACCCGTTTCGGCGTCGATCAGCAGCGCGGGTAAGGTATGGTCATGTAGCCCAGCCGGGAGCTTTTGAGCGAAGGACGGCGCTACACTGACCCACGACCACGTGGCGATCAATACCATCACTACCCAGGACCACCGGCGGTTTTTGGCCAATGGGAGAGTTGTTCTGCTGCACCCTATGGGTAAGATCACGGTGATCTCCTTCGATTCGCTCCTATTCTAGGGGTAGGGGGCGGCTTCGTCAATGGCGGATTGTGCGCTCCCCTTTTTTGCTACCGTTGCGGTTGGTACCTGGATAGAAGGCGGTTCCCATGCAGTTTTCTTATAGCCTACTTCTTGAATCCCCTAGGAAGCGGTCGCGCGCAGAGTGCTGGCAGCTCCTTTGGCAGCTGGTGGTTGCCCCAGAGCGGTGGCGCGAAGGGGTCACTGCTTGTCAGATTCTCAATTGTGATGAGGGGTCGTGCCGGCTCACCCGCCGCGTCTGGTTTGCCCAGCAAGCGTTTGTCGAAACGGTGACTTGGGTGCCGCACGTGCAGTTTCGGGTGGATACCCACCCGGTGGCCGATTTTCCTGGTGGGTCGCTCACTGTAGCCCTCGATGAGGGGCCAGAGTGGCTGGTGACCTTTACCTATGAGCGGGCGGGCCCCGATTTGCAGCTGCCCGATGGCAGCCGCTTGCGCGACTGGTTGGCCGCTGCCTACCGCCAGGCCGACGAGGCGCTTATTGAACGTCTGCGTGCCGCTGCGCTTGGGGACGGGGGATAACGGCCGCACCATGCGGCCAAGCGGAACGCGTCAAGGCGCTTTCTTAGACGTCGAGGTTGCGGACAAAGAGCGCATTGCTTTCGATAAAGGCGCGGCGTGGCTCGACCATATCGCCCATGAGTGTGGTGAAGATCTCATCAGCGGCGATCGCATCTTCGATCTGCACTTTAAGGAGCCGCCGGGTGGCCGGATCCATCGTTGTTTCCCAAAGCTGGTCGGGGTTCATCTCGCCCAACCCTTTGTAGCGCTGTTTAACGATCTGCCGCTCCACTTCCCCCATCAGCCACTGAACCGCTTGGGCAAAGTGGCTGACGCTCTGGCGTTTGTCGCCGCGGCGCACTTCGCCGTTTGCGCCGACCAGATGGGCGGTGGCATTGGCTACGCTTTTGAGCATTTGCCAATCGCTCGAGGTGAGGAGCTCTGTGCCCAGCCGGCTCTTTTTCACGCGCCCATGTTCGCTGCGCTCTACCTGCAAAAGCCATACTTCACCCGCCTCATCGTAGATGGTGACAACCCGATGCGTTTGACCAAGCGCTTGTTGTAGCTGCTCAGCGCTGATCGTGGCCGCCTCCTTGCTGTCGAGGGCAATGTCGAGGTTACGAAGCAGAATCGTCTGCAAAATCGTTGGGTCGATTATTGTGCTTTGCCGGGCAATCACTGCCTGCGCCTGCTGCCACTGGCGCAGCAGGCCAAGAAGGGCCGAATCGGCGATCGGCGCGGCATCCGGTTCGGGAAAAAGCACCGCCTCTTCGGCAGCAAGTTCGACAAGAAACTGGTTAAGCTCGGCATCGTCCTTAAGGTAGCGTTCGGTTTTACCGAGTTTGACCTTGTAGAGTGGGGGTTGGGCGATGTAGATGTGGCCCCGTTCGATCAGTTCGGGCATCTGCCGGTAAAAAAAGGTTAAAAGCAGGGTACGGATGTGGGCGCCATCGACGTCGGCGTCCGACATCAGGATGATGCGGTGATAGCGTAGCTTCTCGGGTTTGTACTCCTCTTTACCGATACCAGTACCCAGCGCCGCAATCAGCGTGGCGATCTCCTGGCTTTGCAAGAGCTTGTCAAAGCGGGCCTTTTCGACGTTGAGAATCTTCCCTTTAAGGGGTAGGATCGCCTGGAACCGCCGGTCGCGCCCCTGTTTGGCCGAACCGCCAGCCGAATCCCCCTCGACGATAAAGAGTTCAGAAAGCGCCGGGTCTTTCTCTTGGCAGTCGGCGAGTTTCCCGGGTAGCCCAACCCCATCGAGTACCCCTTTGCGTCGGGTAATCTCGCGCGCTTTGCGCGCCGCTTCCCGGGCGCGAGCGGCGTCAATGATTTTACCGACGATCGCCTTGGCTTCGTTGGGGTGCTCCAAAAGGAACGTCTCTAGGTGCTTGCCCACCACTTCTTCCACTGCTGGACGCGCTTCGGAGCTGACCAGCTTCATCTTGGTCTGGCTGGCAAACTTCGGGTCAGGCATCTTTACCGAAAGCACCGCGGTAAGCCCTTCGCGCATGTCATCGCCGGTGATCTCGACCTTGGCCTTTTTGGCGATCTCGTTGGTTTCAAGGTATTTGTTGATCACCCGGGTCATCGCGCTTCTAAGCCCAGTAAGGTGGGTTCCGCCGTCGGGCTGCGGGATGTTGTTGGTGTAGCAAAGAACCTGTTCGGCGTAGCTGTCGTTCCACTGCATTGCCACTTCAATGGCGATCTCGACCTCGTGGCCGACATCTTGCGCAACCTTGACGGTTCCAGTGGCAGTGAAAATTGTCGGATGCAGCGGCTGTTTGGTGCGGTTAAGGTATTGGACGAACCCTTTGACTCCGCCAGCAAAGGCAAAATCCTCCTCTTTCCCAATCCGCTGGTCGATGAGTCGGATGCTCACGCCGTTGTTTAGGAAGGAGAGTTCGCGCAGCCGCTTGGCGATCAGGTCGTGGTGGTATTCAATCGTGCCAAAGATCTCGTCATCGGCCAACCAGCGGACTTCGGTTCCGCGTTTCTGGGTTGAACCCAGAAGGCGCATTTTGCGTACCCGGACCGGTTCGACTCCGCCAGGGGGGATTTCCCAGGCTTCGTCGTAAAGGGTAGGCTGACCGCGCGAAAATTCGATCGTCTGCTTCTGGCCATCGCGCCAGACGGTCAGTTTCAGCCAGCGGGAGAGGGCATTGACGCACGATACACCTACCCCGTGGAGTCCGCCCGAGACTTTGTAGCTATTTTGGTTGAATTTGCCCCCGGCGTGCAGCACGCACATGACGATCTCGGCAGCGCTGCGCTTGGGGTCGTTCTTGTCGTCCCATTTGATGCCGGTGGGAATGCCACGGCCATTGTCGAGCACCGAGACGGAGTTATCGGGATAGAGCGTCACGGTGATTTCGGTGCAGTAGCCAGCTAAGGCCTCATCGATGGCGTTGTCGACCACTTCAAAGATCATGTGGTGCAGCCCCGTTCCGTCCGAGGTGTCACCGATGTACATGCCAGGGCGTTTGCGGACCGCCTCAAGCCCTTCTAGTTGCTGAATCGCGCTTTCGTCGTAGGTTTGGGTCATCTTCCGGTGAGCCTAGTAGGTAAGCAGATTGGTTGGCAGGGGTTTGGCCAGCGGATCAGAGCCGCATGGGCATAACCACGTAGTGGAAGTGGGGGTCATCTGGGGTGGTAATGAGTGCAGCAGCCATGCTGTCTTTGAGCTGGAGGTGGATGACGTCGTTCGCTAGCGCGGTAAGAACATCGATCAAGTAGGTGACGTTGAACCCGACCTCGAACGAAGCCCCTTCGTAGTGGATTTCGATCTCCTCCACTGCCTCCTCTTTTTCGGTGTTGTGGCCAGAGATGCGCACCAGCCCCGGTTCGAACTGGCAGCGGATAGGGCGCAGTTTGTCTTCGGCAAGTACCGCCACCCGCTGCAACGCCCGCAGCAGTTCCAGCCGGTCAAAGACGATGCGTACCGGGTGCGCTGAAGGGATGACGCGGGTATAGTCGGGGAATTTTCCTTCGATAATCTTGCTGGTTAATTCTAGCGCACCGCTTTGGATCACTACCTGGCGATCGGCAATGGTGAGGATCACCGGTTGGTCGCTGTCGGTGAGGAGTCGCTCCAGTTCAAGCACGGTTTTACGCGGCAGGATCGCTTCGCGGGCTTGTCCCTGCTCTTGCATTGCTGTCTGCACGTGCGCCAGGCGGTGGCCATCGGTGGCCACTACGTGGAGCTTTTCGGCTACTTGATGAAAGAGTAGGCCGTTGAGGTAGTACCGGACATCCTGCTGAGCCATAGCAAAAGCGGTAAGGGCAATCACGCGGCGCAGGACCCGTTGCGGCAACGTCAGCTGCTGCCCGGTGGTGGGTGGTTGAAGGGTTGGGAAGTCGCTTGCTGGGAGCGTGTGCAGCGTAAAGCGTGAGCGGCCGCTGGTTACCCGGAGCTGATCTCCTTCGTGACGCAGCTCGACCGTACTGCCGTCGGGCAGGCTTTTTAAGATGTCTAGGAGTTTCTTAGCCGGGACGGCCAGTGCTCCATCCCCATTGTCGGTGGGGAGTTCTCCCAGGGGTTGGGTGACGCGGATCTGGGCTTCTAGGTCGGTGGCGGTAATGGTGAGCGTCGGTCCGCTCTTTTCAATGAGAAAGCAGCCAAGGATCGGTTTGGTCTGCCGTTTTTCAACCATTCCAGCAGCAGCGCTCAACGGTTGCAGCAACGTGTCACGGGGGGTACGAAGCAACATGGCCACTCCTTCTCGGGTTAGCCGCGCAGCACTTGCAAAAGTACATGCACGTCGTGGTTGAGTTGTTGGTCTTGGGTGCGCAGTTCGGTAATGGTGCGGTAGGCATGGATCACCGTGGTATGGTCTCGTCCGCCAAAGGCTTCGCCGATAGCAGGCAGCGACATCGGGGTGAGCTCCTTGGCCAGAAACATCGCCACTTGCCGGGGACGGGCCACTGCCCGGGTTCGCTTCTTTGAGTGCATGTCGGCCATCTTGATCTTGTAGTAGTCGGCAACGGTCTTTTGGATCTGCTCGATGGTCAGTTGGCGGTTAAAGGCGTTGAGGAGGTCTTTGAGCGCCTCTTTGGCCAGTTCGAGGTCGATCGCTTGCCCTTGAAAGTTGGCGTAGGCAACCACTTTGTTGAGCGCTCCCTCCAGTTCGCGCACATTTGATTTGAGGTGCTTGGCAATTAAAAAAGCGACATCATCGGGCAACCCAACCGCCATCAGCTCCGCCTTTTTTTTGAGAATTGCCACGCGCATCTCTAACTCTGGCGGTTCGATCTGCACCGTTAGCCCCCAGTCAAAGCGCGAGATCAGCCGATCTTCCAGCCCTTGGATGTCTTTGGGGTAGGTGTCGCAGGTAATCACGATCTGTTTGTGCGCCTCAGTCAGGGCATTGAAGGCGTGGAAGAACTCCTCCTGGGTGCGGGTTTTGTTTTGGAAGAACTGGATGTCGTCGATCAAGAGAACGTCTAGGGAGCGGTAGAAGCGCTTGAAGGCATCAAAACTCTTTTGTTGGTAGGCGCGGACCACGTCGGCGTAATAGTCTTCGGCATGGACATAGCGGATCACCGCCCGCGGGTTCTTTTCAAAGATGGCGTTGCCAATGGCTTGGATCAAGTGGGTTTTGCCAAGCCCTACGCCGCCGTAGATAAAGAGCGGGTTGTAGGAGTTGCCCGGATGGTGGGCTACCTGCAGCGCTGCGGCGCGGGCGAGGTCGTTGGCGCGCCCGGTAACGAGTGTTGCGAAGGTGGCGTTGGGATTGAGCCGCGTTCGTTCATAGAGCGCTTCAAGCGTCGGAACCACCGTGGGGTCACTTTCGGTTAGGGGCGGTTTGCGCCGCGCGCGCAACCGCGCCGTTGCCGGTACTGGTGGCGGTTCTTCGATCCCTTCGCGATGTTTTGCCACCCCATTTGCGGCGCTCATCTGCGCCTTTGCCAAAACTTCGTCTTCGAGGAGGTTGCCATCGCTGGGAGGTTCGGTGGCGGCGATTGCCTCTGGTTTGGCGGTTTTGCCTGCGCTCTCTTCGGCGCGCTCGTCACGTTCCCATTGCGGTGCCGAGGCGGGAGTAGGGGAGAAGGTGGTTGAAGTGGCCGTGGCAGTGGGAGAGGCTGCAGCAGATCCTGGTGGGGCACCCAACACCAGTTCCGCGCGGTCTACCCCCAGATTGGCCAGCTCTTCGGCAATGATCCCCCAGTAGCGTTCGCGCACCCACTGCAAGATGAAGCGGTTTGGCGCAAAGATAAGCACTCCCTCCCCCTCGCTGCTTGCTTGACCAGCTAGGGGACGGATCCACGTCTTATACTGTTGTGCCGGAATCTTCTCTTGTAGTCGGGCACAACACGCTTGCCAAAGGGCGTCGGGCGGAAGAGCGCTCTGCTTCATTGTCGCAAATTGTAGCGCGAAATGGGGGGACGTTGGCCAAACCATCAGGATAACCTCACCAATCGGTCGTGCCTTCCCTTAACGTGCCTTTCTGCTACAATTCGCCATTTGCCATTGGTTTTGGGGAATGCAATGAAACGTACCTACCAACCCTCCAAAGTTCGCCGCAAGCGTACCCACGGCTTTCTGGTGCGGATGCGCACCCGTGGTGGGCGTGCCGTGATCCGTGCCCGGCGCGCCAAAGGGCGTAAGCGTCTGGCGGTATGAATGGGCCAGGTGCGCGTTTTCCGCGCGCCGCCCGCTTGACAAAACCGTCCCACTATGCTGCGGTCTTTGCTGGCCGAAATAAGCTGTGTGGACGGTTTTTTTGTCTGCATTGGCTGGTCAATGAGCTTGGCCAGGCGCGGCTCGGGCTGGTGGTAGCCAAGCGGGTAGCGCGCCGCGCTGTGGCCCGTAACCGCTTCAAGCGCTTGATACGCGAGACTTTCCGCTGCTGGGCAGGGCGGCGTTTCCCGATCGATCTGGTGGTTCGCGTTGCACCTGAGGCACCGAATGCACCGTGGCAGGAGCTTCGTCGCGACCTGGACGAGCTGATGCTGCGGTTGGAGGCGCGGCTTAGCCGCCATTTTGTCCAACCAGAGGGGGCAGCGGGTTCGAACATTTTGATGAACAGTTAAACTTTTTTGCGCAAATGTTATAATATTCATATGTCTCGAAAGATGGTCAGCATTCAAGAGGCCGCCAAGTTCTTGGGGGTGTGTCCGCAGACGTTGCGGCGCTGGGAGCGCGAAGGGCGCCTTTTGCCCGATGAGCGTACCCCCGGCGGTCGGCGTCGCTACGACCTTGCGCGGCTTCGGCCAGAGCTCTTTCATGCGCCAGAGCCTCAAAGGCGCACCATCGCCTACGCCCGGGTCTCCAGCCCCGACCAGAAAGAGGCGCTAGAGCGGCAAAAGCAGATGCTTGAGCTCTACTGCGCCCGCCAGGGCTGGACGTTTGAGGTGATCGCCGACGTGGGTTCGGGCATCCATTATCACAAGAATGGCCTGAGACGTCTGCTTGAGGCCATTATCGGCGGTAACGTCGGGCGCTTGGTCATCACGCACAAGGACCGGTTGCTCCGCTTTGGCGCGGAACTGGTGTTTGCCATCTGCGAAGCGAAGAACGTCGAAGTGGTGATCCTCAACCAAGGCGAGGAGACAACCTTCGAGGAAGATTTGGCAAAAGACGTGCTGGAGATCATCACGGTCTTCAGCGCCCGGCTCTATGGCAGCCGCTCCCGCAAGACCCAGAAGCTCATCGAAGGGATGAAGGTTGCTCTTGAGGAATCGCAATGCTGATTGCTCACTGCGTCGCGCTCGACATCCAGTTAGCATGGGTTTCTTTGCGTTCCGGCGGATGCCAAGCCTGTGAAGAGGCGGACTCTGGCTCTGGTCGCAAGACCCGAGCGAACCCGGTCTCGGTGAAGCAGGAAGTCAGCTTTGTTCCTCTATGAGCGGGAATGAGTAAGTCTGATGGAACAGTGACCGTGGTGCGTCAGACGGTCGTAGTGCTGATTCGCGGCTACCAGTATCTCATTAGCCCTTTGTTGGGGCAAAATTGCCGCTTTACCCCTACCTGCTCGCACTATATGGCAGAGGCAGTGGTTCGATACGGTGTGGTCAAGGGGCTGTGGCTGGGGGTGCGCCGCCTACTGCGTTGCCACCCTTGGCATCCCGGTGGCCATGACCCGGTCCCCTAAGAAACGGTTGGAAGACGATGGAACAAAGACGTTTTATCCTGTTGCTCATTTTTCTCTTCTCCCTCTTCATGCTGTGGGAGGGCTGGGTTCGCCAGCAGCAGCCTGTTGCCTCTTCTGGTGCTCCTACTGGGGAGTCGACCCAGAAGGCATCGGCCGGTGAGGTGCCGACGGTCTCGTCGCGCCCTGCCGCCCCTGAGGCGAGTGCAGCAGCACCGCTGCCGGCCGCTGCCGTGATGCGGGTGGAGAGTGACCGCTTTGTGGTCGAGATCGCCGAACAAGGGGGTGATCTCATCTTTTTGGCCCTCAAAGACCACAAGGTGGCGCGCGACCGCGATGAACCCTTCGTTCTCTTCGACGATGGGCGGGTCAAGCACCACTACCGCGTTCAGTCCGGGTTGGTGGGTGACGGGATGCCCAACCACCGCACCCGTTGGCAGCTCCCCAGTAAGCAGGCGACCCTTGCTCCGGGAGACGACCACCTTGACGTGGTGCTGACCGCAACGGCTGCCGATGGTCGTCAGGTGCGCAAAATTTACCGCTTTACCCGCGGTTCGTACCTGGTGGATGTGCGTCATGAGATCGACGGAGGGGGGGCGCTTACCGCCTACCACCATTTCCTGCGCGACGATAAGCCGGCAGAAGAGGAGTCGATGTTTGGTGTCTATACCTACACCGGTCCGGCCATCTACACTGAAGCAACCAAGTACCGCAAAATTGACTTTTCGGCGATCGCTTCGGGCAAGGCCGAATATCCCCGTGAAGCCAACGACGGGTGGCTGGCAATGATTCAGCACTACTTCGTTGCGGCTTGGCTGCCGCCGCAGGGGGTTACGCGTGAGTTCTATCTGCGTTCGGTCAGCGGCGGCCTCTATCAAGCCGGCGTTCTTCTCTCTGGTTCTGGTATGGTTGCTACATCGCTTTATGCCGGGCCTCAGGATCAGAAGCTTCTTGGTACGCTTGCCCCAGGGTTTGACCTCGTTGTCGATTATGGCTGGCTTACCTTCCTGGCGGCGCCGCTTTTTTGGGTTCTTTCGTGGTTGCATCGGCTCACCGGCAACTGGGGGTGGGCGATCGTGCTGGTGACGGTGCTTCTTAAAGCGCTCTTTTACCCCCTTTCCGCAGCAAGCTATCGGTCGATGGCGCGGATGCGGCTCATCATGCCGCGTCTGCAGAAGATTAAGGAGGCTTACGGTAACGACCAGGCGCGCCTGCAGCAGGAGATGATGCGTCTTTATCAGGAGGAGAAGATCAATCCGCTGGGTGGGTGTCTCCCCATTCTGGTGCAGATCCCTGTTTTTATCGCTCTCTATTGGGTGCTGCTGGCCAGCGTCGAGATGCGCCATGCTCCGTGGATTGGGTGGATTACCGATCTCTCCAGCCGTGACCCCTACTTCATCTTGCCTATTTTGATGGGGTTGACGATGATTGTTCAGATGCGTCTCAACCCGCAACCGGCAGACCCTTTGCAGGCTAAGCTCATGATGGGGATGCCGATCGTGTTTACGGTGATGTTTTTGTGGTTTCCCGCTGGGCTGGTGCTCTACTGGCTGACCAACAACCTTTTGTCGATCGCCCAGCAGTGGTGGATCAACCGCCAGTTGGAGCAGCTCGGTTTGGGGCACAAGGCAGTCAAGGCAGCCAACGATCCCTCATAGGGAAAGATTGAAGTAGGTTTCACGTGAAACCAGACGGCGATACGATCGCAGCTGTGGCTACCCCCCCTGGTCGGGGGGCAGTGGCGATTGTGCGCCTCTCTGGTCCGCAGGCATACGCAATTGCCTGCAAGTTGAGCAACCGGTCGTCGTTGCCGGCGCGGACCCCGGTGCGATCCTGGCTTACCGCAGAGGATGGTTCGGTGATCGATGATGGGTTGCTCTTCTATTTTCCGGCCCCAAGGTCGTTTACTGGCGAAGAAGTGGTCGAGATCCACGGCCACGGCGGACCGGTGGTAGTCGAGATGCTCCTTGAGCGGGTGCTCGAGCTTGGGGCACGTCTGGCCCGTCCTGGCGAGTTTAGCGAGCGGGCCTTTCTCAACGGCAAGATCGACCTGACCCAGGCCGAAGCGATTGCCGATCTGATCGATGCCAGCAGCCGCAGCGCGGCGCGCGCCGCCGTGCAGGGGTTGTCCGGGCGGTTTGCCCGCGTGGTCGATGAGCTTGATCGGCAGCTTACCCGGTTGCGTGTCTATGTCGAGGCGGCGATCGATTTCGTCGATGAGCCGATCGATTTTCTTGCCGAAGGGGAAGTGGCCGCCGGGATTAACCAACTGCGCGAAACGATCGCCCACTGGTTGGCGGTGGGCGAGCAGGGTCTACTGCTGCGCCACGGGGTAAGGGTGGCAATCGTTGGAGCCCCTAATGTTGGCAAGTCATCGCTTCTGAACGCGCTCCTTGGCGAAGAGCGGGCGATCGTGACCGATCTGCCGGGAACAACCCGCGATATTGTTCGCGAATCGATCGTTGTCGATGGCCTGACGCTCCACCTGCTGGATACCGCCGGGATCCGTCTGGCCAATGACCCGGTCGAGCAGATCGGGGTGGCCCGCACCCACCAGGCAATCGAACAGGCTGACCTCATCCTCTGGTTGCGTGCCCCCGACGTTGAAGATGATCGGGTTGCGGCCGTGATCGATGGGGCAAAGGAGGCCGGTAAGTGGGTGGTTGAAGTGTGGAACAAGGCCGACCGCTTCCCCCCGCCAGCAGGGGATGAACGGTTCTGGATTGCTGCGCAGACCAACCAGGGCGTTCCCGAGCTGCTTTCTCGATTGCGGCAGGTGGTTGGCTTTCGCGGCGTCGATGACGAGGTGTGGCTCGCCCGCCAGCGCCACCTTGACGCACTGCGGCGCGCCGATCAGCTCCTGATGGAGGCGAACGAGCAGCTCGGTCAATGGGAGCTCCTGGCCGAGGCGCTGCGATTGGCCCACGATGCACTGGGGGAAATCACCGGTAAGGTAGACGCCGATCGTCTGCTTGGGGTGATCTTCAGCCAGTTTTGTATCGGCAAGTGATCTTGGCCGAAATCGATTTGCTCCCGGTCATCTTTTTGGGACTCGCTGCTTTTGGCGCAGGTGCGATTGATGCCGCAGTCGGTGGGGGTGGGTTGATCCAGGTTCCGGCCCTGCTGCTGACCTTTCCCAACGAACCCGTGGCTAACCTCTTCGGGACCAACAAGGTGGCCTCAGTTTTTGGTACCGCGGCTACGGGCGGACGCTATCTGCGACAGGTCGCACTGCCTCTTTCGTTGATCCTTGCGGTTGTTGGTGCAGCAGCGATCGGGTCGATGGTCGGCGCAAGTGCTGTGACCCATCTGCCCCAGTCGGCAATCCGCCCTCACACCTTTTTTTGCCTTTGTGCGCGGCCTCCATTTCGATTTTCTTCAAGCGTCGGCTCTGGCCAAAGTGGGGAATGTGGCGACTAACCTTGCAGCGATTGGTTACTTCTCATGGCAGGCTTCCCCATTATGGGGTATAGCGCTGGTGATGGCAGCGGCCAATCTTTTTGGTTCGTTTGCGGGCACGAGGTTTGCTTTACGATTTGGCGCCATTTGGCTTCGCCGCCTCTTTCTGGTAATTGTGGTCATTACCCTCTTGCGGTTAGGGGGGCAATGGCTGCTATAATGGCGAGTTTCATTTTATCCGGATGGGGGAGTTGCGATGAACGGACTTCATCTGATCGCCGATCTCTACGGTTGCCGCTGCGAGTTGGCACTCCTTAAGGAACAGCAGCTACTACAATCGCTCTGCGTGGAAGCGTGTCGCGAGGCCGGTCTAACGGTTCTTGGTGACTATTTCTTTCAGTTTCGCTACGACAATGGCGAAGCTGCTGGCGTAACGGGGACGGTGGTTTTGGCGGAGTCCCACCTGGCGATCCATACCTGGCCAGAAGATCGCAACATCACCCTGGATGTTTATGTGTGCAACTATTCTCGCGATAACTCTGCCCTAGCCAAAGCAGTCTTTGATCGGTTGATCGATCGATTTGCCCCAGTCGAGGCAGTCAGCCATCGCGTGGTGCGCGGTCATATCGAGCTGCCCAAAGGGGGAGAACAACAGTGACAACGACGCGGTTCTGGGAGAAACTCTCTGAGGCAACCGGCTATACCTACGACCTTGAGGTGATCGAAACGGGCCAAAGTGCTTACCAACGCTACGAGGTTGGGGTTTCACCGCTCTTTGGCCGGATGTTTCGGTTGGATGGCTGCGCAATGACCAGCGAAGCCGACGAGTTCATCTACCACGAGAACTTGATCCATGTCCCAGCGCTTGCGCACCCCGCCCCGCGGCGGGCGCTCATCATCGGCGGAGGCGACGGGGGCTCGGCTGATGAGCTCCTTAAGTACCCGACGATGGAGGCGATCGACCTGGTCGAGCTCGATGAAGCGGTGATCACGTTGGCCCGAAAATATTTCGATAAGGTCCATCATGGCGCGCTTGATCACCCGAAGGTCCATCTACGGATCGAGGATGGTCTGCGCTTTGTTGCCGACCGCGTTCAGCAGGGCGACCCAGGGTATGATTTGATCATTCTCGATTTGACCGACCCGGTAGGGCCGGCGGCTGCGCTTTATGAAGAGTCATTCCTCAGTCAGTGCGCGGCATTGTTGGGGGAAAGGGGTCTGATTTCGCTTCATATCGGCCCACCCGATCATCAACCGGAGCGGGTACGCCGTCTGGTGGCTAGGTTGCAGAAGATCTTTCGCTTTGTCTATCCCCATTTCCACTATATCCCGATCTATGGGGCTCTGTGGGGGTTGGCTGCCGCTTCGCAAGGGACCGATTGCCGTGCGCTCTCGGAAGCAGATGTCGATCAGCGGATCGCCGAGCGGGGGATTGGCGCACTCAACTATCTGGATGGCGAGACCTACCGAGCCCGAGCGATCCTTCCCCGCTATCTGAAAAGGCTTCTTGCTTGTTAGGTTTCACGTGAAACATCAACTTCCCCGCTCCTGGCCACAGACGCCAACAATGCTGGCCGGGGCGCTGGCGTGTGCGGCGCTGATCGTCGGTCGGGTGATCGCTGGGGCAAATGTCCGTGAGGCGTGGAGGGAGGTCAGGGGCGCCGACAACGACCCTGGATGGACGCGCGTCCAGGACTTTGCCTGGAGTACGCTGCGCGATTACGGCTGGGGGGATGCCGTTTTGTCTGGTCTCAGCCAGTGCGGGGTCCCGCGGCAGTTGCGCCCGCTCCTTCTGGTGGCAGTGACCGAATGGCGCAAAGGGCGGGTGGCGCAGCACGCATTGGTTCACGAGACGGTGGCGCTGGCTAAGGCACTCAACCCCCGCTGGGGGGGGTTCGCCAATGCCCTGCTGCGCCGGCTCGATCG
>Ga0209809_1000622_pt1 | contig 31817 bp, 24 predicted proteins | sample YNPMSTMetaG_FD_186172 | JGI IMG/M metagenome (GOLD analysis project Ga0209809, IMG submission 186172) | Anoxygenic and chlorotrophic microbial mat microbial communities from Yellowstone National Park, USA - YNP MS-T MetaG (SPAdes) (version 2) ...
ACTCTAGTGATTGAAATAAATTAATTCTTAGTCTAAAACAACAAAGTTCCTGTAATTGTGTAAAATCTAAAATATTATAGAGTCAGGCATTACCTAATAATTCATTAATAAAGTCAAAGAAAAAGAGTAAGATGTTGTTGAGATTTTTTCTGTTTTCAAAACAACTATTAACATTAGTCTTTCTTCTAAATTCTCTAAACATTCTATCAATACAGGTTGTGATATAACCCTGCGATAGAGATGTGCATCTATTAAAAAATCTAAAATCATAGATAAGTAAAGAATTTTTCATTTTACATTTCGAATATTTAGTCATCCGTTTCTTTTATGGTTATTACACCATCATTTTATCTTTCACAACTCAATAAATTTTTAATAAAATACTAATTAAAGTTTCCGGTTTAATTTCCTCTCATAATTTATACAGAATAAATTAAATCACTATAAATTTTTCTCTATTCGAAGAAGTTGAAAGTGATTATTAATACCATTCTCAACTTTTCATCTCAATTTTTTATATTAAAATGTTAAACAAAAAAAAAGAGAGAGCATAAAAAATGAAAATAAATTTTTTGAAACTCGTGGTTTTAATAATCATAATTTCATTTACTAATGTATTTTCCCAAACACTTGACATTAATAAACTTCATGGACTTAAAGCACGGTCCATTGGTCCGGCAGGAATGAGCGGGAGAATTACAGCAATCGATGTTGTGCAAAAAAATCCAGCTATAATTTATGTCGGAACTGCTTCAGGTGGATTGTGGAAAACTACAAGCGGTGGTATTAGCTGGACACCAATATTCGATACTATGAAAGCGGCTTCCATCGGTGCAGTCGCAATTGATCAAAACATTCCTGATATCATCTGGGTAGGCACTGGTGAAGGTAATCCAAGAAACAGTCAAAATAGCGGAAATGGAGTTTATAAATCTTTAGACGGCGGAAAAAACTGGATTCATCTCGGTTTAGAAAATTCCAGAAACATTCACAGAATAATTATTGATCCGAGAAATTCAGATGTAGTTTATGTTGGAGTTCAAGGCGCTGCGTTTGGAGATTCAGAAGAACGGGGGCTTTTCAAAACAACAGATGGTGGAAAAACCTGGCAGAAAATTTTGTATGTAAATGAAAGAACTGGAATCGCCGACCTTGTAATGGACCCATCAAATCCTAATAAACTTTTTGCTGCAATGTGGGAGTTCAGAAGAGAACCATGGTTTTTCACATCTGGTGGAAAAGGAAGTGGTCTTTATGTAACATTTGACGGTGGCAAAACTTGGACTAAAAGAACTGACAAAGATGGTTTGCCTTCTGGTGAACTTGGAAGAATCGGAATTGCAATTGCTCGAAGTAATCCTGAAATTGTTTATGCACTAATTGAAGCCAAGGTGAATGCTCTTTTTAAATCAACCGATGGTGGTTTCAAATGGTTTAAAGTTAGTGATAAAAATATTGGTGATCGCCCTTTTTACTATGCCGAAATTTATGTTGACCCCAAAAATGAAAATCGTGTTTATAACATTTATACTCAAGTCTCGGTAAGTGAAGATGGCGGTAAGACTTTTAATATTTTAATTTCAAAAATTCATCCCGATCATCATGCATTTTATATACATCCAGAAAATCCAAATTTCATAATTGATGGAAATGATGGTGGACTCGCAATTTCTTACGATCGTGGAAAGACATGGCGATTTGTTGAAAATCTTCCTGTCGCTCAATTTTATCACATTAATGTTGATAATGATTTCCCATACAATGTTTATGGTGGACTTCAAGATAATGGTTCGTGGAAAGGTCCAAGTAAAGTTTTCAACTATATGGGTATTTCTAACTTTGATTGGCAAGAAGTTGGCTTTGGTGATGGGTTTGATGTCTTACCTGATCCAGATGATAGCAGATATGGTTATGCTATGTCACAAGGTGGAAATCTTTTTAGATATGATTCAAAAACAGGAACTCAAAAATCAATTAGACCAGTTCACCCTGATGGAATTGAATTAAGATTTAATTGGAACTCTGCTCTTGCTCAAGATCCATTTGATAATTCAACTATTTATTATGGTAGTCAATTCCTTCATAAAAGTACAAATAAAGGTAATTCGTGGGAAATTATTTCACCCGATCTAACAACTAACGATACATCAAAGCAAAAACAGAGACAAAGTGGTGGATTAACTCCTGATGTAACTTCTGCTGAAAATTTTTGCACAATCGTTGCAATTGCACCAAGTCCAATTAAAAAAGGCGTGATCTGGGTGGGAACAGATGATGGAAATCTCCAACTGACAACAGATGGCGGTAAAACTTGGAAAAATGTTGTTGAAAACATAAAGGGTGTACCTAAGGGAACTTGGATACCACAAATTCATGCATCAAGATTTAATGAAGCAGAAGTTTTTGTAGTCTTTGATAATCACAGAAAAAATGATTGGACACCTTATCTTTATTACACATCAAACTTTGGAAAAAGCTGGATAAGACTTGCCGATGAAAAGAAAGTTTATGGATATTGTCTTTCCGTTGTGCAAGATTTCAAAGAGCCTAATTTAATTTTCTTAGGTACCGAATTTGGACTTTATGTTAGTACTGATTTTGGCAAAAACTGGTCGAAGTGGAAGAGTGATTTTCCAACTGTCTCAACTACTGATCTAATTATCCATCCAAGAGAAAATGATCTTGTTATTGGAACATTTGGAAGATCAATTTACATCATCGATAATATTTCCCCGCTTAGAGAAATAGCAAGAGAAGGAAATAAATTTTTTGAACGAAATTTAAAACTCTTTAGTATTCCTGATGCATATTTAATGGATTATTCACCGCCAAAAGGAATGCGTTTCCCTGGTCACGCAGAATTTTACGGTGAAAATTTGCCTGCTGGTGCAATGATTACTTTTCTTGTAAAAATCGATACAATTGCTAACTTAACTTCTGAGGGTTCGGAAAAATTAGAGACTGAAACACAACAACAAAAATCGGCAAGAGTAAAGATTGAAATTTTTGATGAGAAAGGAAATTTAATTCGAACATTAAATATTAATGCAAAAGATGGTTTGAATAGAATCTATTGGAATTTAGATAGAAAGGGAATAAGAATTCCAAGATGGGAAGAAACTCAAACATCAGAAGATCAAGAACCATCAGGAGCTAGAATTTTGCCTGGAAAATACTTAGTGAAAATTTCTCACAATAATTTTTCTGATTCAACTTATGTAAATGTATTACCTGATCCACGAACAAAAATTTCACTTGAAGATCTAAAACTCAGAGAAGAAGCATTACAAAAACTTTATGTTAAAATGGAAGTAATGAGTAAATCGATTTCAACTCTTAAAAATGCTGAACGAAACATTAACTTAATTTACCAAAAAATTTCTGAAAAGAAGTCTGAAAAGATTGATGAATTGAAGAAAAAACTTAAAACGCAAAAAGATTCAATTAGAACTCTTGCAGAAAAATTTTATTTTATTGAGCCAAAAGGGATTCAATCTGATCCAGCTAAATTAGTTTCAAAACTTTTCAGAACTCAAAATTATCTATTATCAAGTTACGACAAACCATCTCAAATGTTCGAATTATCTTTCAAAGATTTCACAGGGTCGCTTGATAAAGTTGTAGATGAAATCAATCAATATTTTCAGACTAGCTGGATCGAATTAATGAAAAGTGTTGATGAGGCAAAATTGAATTTGATTGATAAAATTGAATTGATCGAAAAGAAACAGTGAAATACTCTGCCCCATCAGAGGTTGATGAAATGTAACAAAAACATTTTCAAATTTTTGAACAATTCATTTTCAGAATTAAATTTTTAGATGAAATTAGAATACAACTAATTAGACTTTTACTAATTTTTTAATTCTCAATCATCTTAATCATAGGAAATTGATCTAATTCAAAAAAAGTTAATTACAAAAGCTTAGATTCTTTTTTTTAACATTATTAAGCCAAAAAATTTCTCAATGTCTAAGAGATAAATTTACAGTGAGTTCAAAAAAAATTACGACAAAACCTCTTAATTCCAACTTGACATTATTTTTTCTTTCTGTTACCGATTTGTTTAATGTGGAGCACAAAACATTTCGAAACAAAAATCTTCTTCTTTTAATATTGCAAAGAAATAGTACAATCAATTCTTTTAAGAGCTTGAGTAAAGTTTTATAATTTATTTGCGATCAAGATAATTGGGATATTCTCTTAGTACTTTTAATACTTTTTTAAATTTGTAATTAGAATAATGGAAGCACATGTAAAAAAGCTCAATTCAAAAGCATTGAATCCGTCTGGCAAATTTGTCGCTTATGTAATGGAGGCAAGTCAGAGAGCTTTTTATAATCACGCTCTTGAATTTGCCATAAGCATCGCCAATAATTACAAAAAGCCTCTGATTGTAATTTTTAATCTTACCGATAAATTCAAATTTAGCAATCTCCGTTATTACACTTTTATGATTGAAGGTTTAATAAAGCTTAAAAAAGATTTTGATGAAAGAGGAATTAAATTTTTTATAAAAAAATCTGATTATGTTTCTGGTTCAATTGAAATTTCGAAAGAAGCAGTTGCACTTGTAACCGATAGGAATTATTTAAAACTTCAACGAAACTGGCGACATAGAGTAGCTCAATCAATTGATATTCCTTTATTCGAGATTGAAACAGATGTAATCATTCCAATTGAATTAGTATCAAACAAAAAAGAACCTTATGCTGCAACCATAAGACCAAAAATTTTGAAATTGCTTGAACAATTTCTTGAACCAGTTACACATCAAGAATTAAAAGTAAAAAGTAATTTTTTTGAATTTGCTCATCTCAACTACACAAAAGTCGATGAATTTATCTCTAATCTTCAAATTGATAAATCTGTTAAACCTGTTTCGGAATTCTATGAAGGTGGATATGATAATGCAATCAAATTTTTGAAAATCTTCATCGAACAAAAATTAATCCATTACAAAGAATTCAGGTCAGACCCAACAAAAGATTTTCAATCTGAATTAAGTCCATACATTCATTTTGGACAAATTTCAACTCTTCAAATACTTCTCGAAATTTTAAAGCATTTTAACATAAGGGATGAAAATGTTCAATCGTTCATTAATGAAATTGTTATTTGGCGAGAACTGGCAAGAAATTTTTGCTTTTATAATCCTTTGTATAATGAGTATGAAGGTATTCCTGATTGGGCAAAACAAACTCTTGAAGCACATTTAAAAGATAAAAGAGAATTTATCTATTCACTCGAAGAGCTTGAATTTGCAAAAACTCACGACCCATATTGGAATTCAGCTCAAATACAATTATTGAAAACCGGAAAAATGCACAATTATATGAGAATGTATTGGGCGAAGAGATTAATTGAATGGACAGAACATCCAAAAATTGCTTTCGATTATGCTTGTTATCTGAATGATAAGTATGAATTAGATGGTCGTGACCCAAATGGTTACGCTGGAATTTCCTGGTGTTTTGGAACTCACGACCGACCCTGGTTTGAAAGACCCATATTTGGTAAAATTCGATATATGAATGATAAAGGTCTTGAAAGAAAATTTGATATAAAAAAGTATGTAGAGAAGTTTTCAAGTATATGAAAAGTGAACTTTGTCAATTCATCGAAGTAAAAGTCTCAGAAATTAAATGTGAATTAGTTCTTTATTAATCTTGAAGAATCTTTAACTCAATTTCAAAAATTTATTCAAGGTCATTAAATTAAAACAAAAAATGAGGTTGGATATGAAAAAGATTTTACTTCTTGCATCGTTTATTTTGATTTCCTTAATGTTAAACAACTCAATCGCTCAATCACTTTTTTTCTGTGAAGGAGTTGACAAAGAAGGAAACGCAATAACTCCAACAAATTCATTCACCATATCAGCAAAAGGTGGATATCTCTATTTTCTTGTTGACTTAGGTTATGAAATAGGAACGGACGAAGTGTATTACGAAATTTATCGAGTTGATTCTAAAGGCAAAGAAATCTACGACAAGACTATTTATAAAGAAGTCGATTCGAAATCAAAAAGATTTGCTCATCAAATAATGTTCACAACTCCAGGAAAATACAACATCTATGTTTACAAGGGAGATGGAATCTATCTCACCTCCAATTCACTTCGAATTAACTTGAAATAAAATCCGGCAAAAAAATGAAAAAGATTATACTGATTTTATTCTCACTATTCATTGGAGCTTGTTTAAAGCCAATCAAAAAAGAAATTGAAAGTAAAGAAGAAGTTAACTTAGAAGAAATTGAACTTGAAGAAATAACTGAGGCAGAAGAATTACTTGAAGTTGATAAAGTAAAAGAACTTTTAGTAAAAACTAAAATTGACTCTAAAGAAATTGAAAATCTAATTGACAAGCCAATGTATAAATTCACCCCAGAAGAAATTGATGAATACTTAAAATTTATTCAAGAACTTGAACCGGATTTAAGAAAAAGAGTAAACCACATTGCTAAGAAATTTATTGGTCAGAGATATGAAATTTATCTTTTAGGCGAGTTCCCTTTTGAAATTTATGACCCACAACCACTTTATTCGATTGATAAAAGTGATTGCGTAGTTTTTAGCGAGCATGTCTATGCAATGGCTCTTTCTAACAACTGGAAAAAATTTTTCGCAATGCTTCAACGAATCAGATATAAAGACGGCGTGATTGGATTATTGACAAGAAATCATTTCACTGAAGCAGATTGGACAGTTAACAACTCCTGGCTAATCAAAAATATTACTGATAGCCTACCCAATGTAAAATCAAAGCAAGTCACAACCAAAATTGACCGGGCAAAATTTTTTAGTAAGTGGGGAATGGGAGATACTATTTCAATTCAAGAATTAAGTTGGTCATATATTCCCGCATCTGAAGTTCAAAAAGCGTTGAAGTATTTGAAGACTGGTGACTTTGTCAATGTAGTTCGTGGATATACACCAGATGATGTTTATGTCGGGCATGTCGGAATTATTTCTGTTGGTGCAAATGGCGTTGTCTACTTAATTCACTCAGCTGAACCAGAAGTAAAGATGGAGCCCTTACTTGATTATATGAAACGTTCACTTGAATTAAATAAATCAAGGGAAAAAGAAAATACCCGAATTGCAAGGAGAAATAATCAAATAATGAGATACAATCAGAAGTTGAGGGCAAAAAACAACGGCAATCCACATCCGAATGAAAAGAGTTTGTTAAATATGAGACCTTTATTCTATGGCTTCAGCTTTTTTGAATTACAAGAAAATGCTTTAGAAAATCTTAAGAAAATTGATGGACCAAACGCACCAAAAGTTACAATTTATGGTGCCGAATAAACTTAAAACTTTTATTCACTTTAATAATTCTGAGCAACTAATTGAATTAACAAGTCACATTGAAAAATTTTCAGAAAAATTATAATAAAGAAAACCATTATAATTGAAATAAAAAAGTGAGTCATATCTAACTGATTTTTCAGATTGGAATTTGTGCATTATTTGTGATTTGAAATTTGTTAGTTGGATTTTATTTGTCTTTTGGAATTTGGAATCTGGAATTTTACTCAAGGATGTTCACTAATATCATTAAGTTGTTAATAATCTCTTACACAATTCAACAGCTTCGATTGCATTTTTAGCGTAACCATCTGCTCCAATTTCATCTGCAAAATTTTGTGAAACAGGTGCACCACCAACGATGATTATTTTATTTTGATATTTTTCTCTCAATACTTGAACAGTTTTTTGCATTGACTGCATTGTTGTGGTGAGCATTGCTGAAAGTCCTACAATGTCAGGATTTTCTCTTTCGATTCCATCAACAAACTTTTCAGTTGAAGCATCAACACCAATATCAACAACCGAAAAACCATTTCCCTTTAACATCACACCAACTAAATTTTTACCAATATCGTGAATATCTCCCTTAACTGTCCCTAATAAAATTTTTCCTTGAGATTGATTAAAAGAAAAATCCTGCATCAATAAAGGCTCGATAATACTCATTGCGGTTTTAAAAGTTTTTGCAGACATCAAAACTTCTGGTAAAAAGATTATTCCATCTCTGAATTTTGTACCGACAACTTCCATTCCTTTCAATAATCCAGAATCAAGAATTTCTCTGGATGAAATTTTTGAATTTAATGCATCTTTTATTACATCAGTCATTAATTTGTAATTGCCTTGAATAACAAGTTCGGAAATTTTTTTAAGTAGTTGTGATTTTAATTCATCCATCGTAATTAATTTTGTTTGCAATTTTTTTAATCGTTCTGATATGTTCGGGGGTTGTTCCGCAGCAACCACCTAAAATTTTCACACAGTTATTAAAAAATTTTTCTATAAGTGGTTTAATGAATTCAGGAGTTTCAGTATAAATTGTTTTACCATCTTTGAATTGTGGCAGTCCTGCATTTGGTTTTGCAACTAAAGGTAAGTTTGTAAGATTTTTAATCTCACAGATAATTTCAAGAGATTGATTAAAACCCTCTCCACAATTGGTACCTATCATCTGCACATCCCACTCAGAAACACGATTAACAAAATCTTCGATGCTCTCGCCCATCATTGTGAAATACCCTCGGGGAGTTTTCTGAAAAGTAACAGTAACTGAAATTGGCAAACTTAATCTTGAACGAAGTGCTTTTATTATAATTTCTGCTTCATCCAGAGATTGAATAGTTTCAACATTTAAAAAATCAACTTCGCTCAAACCTTTTGCCTGTTCATAAAACGAATTAAAAGCTTCATCCTTCGAAACCTCACCATAAGGTTCAATCAATTCACCGAGAGGTCCGATTGATGCAGCGACAATTTTTCCTTCAGACACTTTGCGTGCAATTTCTACTGCTTTTGAATTTATCTCATAAGTTTTTTCTTGTAAACCAAATCTTTTCAATCTAAGATAATTCGCACCAAAAGTATTTGTTTGAATAATATCTGAACCAGCTTTGATATATTCTTGATGAATTTTCAAAATTATTTCCGGATGAGTGAGATTTAATTCTTCGGGACAAATGTATTCTTGTTTAACTAAATTTTGAATCATTGTCCCCATTGCCCCATCAAAAACTAAGACTTTCTGTTTTGAAAGAAAATGCATAAGATTTAATTAATAATTCTATAATAAAACAAATGGAGAGTCGCCACTTAATTTAATCAAGAGATTAAGAGCTGTCTAAAAAGTAATTTTTAATTTAAAACTTAGACGCACAATATTTGTTTTTCGATAAAATATCTGGCTTCAACAGACTCAGCCTATCAATTTGTAACTTTTTAGACAACATCAACTCCCCTTATCATTCAAAATTTTAATCTGCCATCAAACAAGCGATTGCTGTTGTGTTAACAATATCATCGACACTACAGCCACGACTCAAATCGAATACTGGTTTTCGTAATCCTTGCACAATTGGTCCAATAGCTTCAGCACCGCCAAGTCTTTGAGCAATTTTATATCCAATATTACCAGCATTTAAATCTGGAAAAATCAGAACATTTGCATGGCCGGCAATTTCACTTCCGGGTGCTTTCGATTTTCCAACTTTCTCAACCACCGCAGAATCGAATTGCAGTTCTCCATCGACTTTCAAATCGGGGCGTTTCTTTTTCACAATTTGAGTTGCATTTCTGACTTTATCAACCATTTCATGTTCAGCACTACCTTTGGTTGAAAAAGAAAGCATCGCAATTAAAGGTTCTTCTCCGACAAGTTTACTGAAATTATCAGCAGTTGAGATTGCGATATCAGCAAGTTGTTCTTCATCTGGATTTGGAACAACTGCACAATCAGCAAATGCATAAACTTTCTCTGGTAGAACCATTAAAAAGAAGGATGATACGATTGAAATTCCCTCAGGCATTCCAACGCAATGAATTCCCGCTCTTAATACATCTGCTGTTGGTGACGCAGAACCACCAACAAATCCATCTGCCATTCCTTCACGAACCATCATTGCACCGAAAAAGAGATTATTTTTCATTGTCTCTTTTGCTTTTTCAAAATCAACTCCTTTGTTTTTTCTGAGATTGAAATAAATGTTCGTGAAGTCAGTAAGTTTATCAGATTTAAGTGGATTGATAATTCTGATACCTGTTAAATCCACATTTAAGTTTTTTGCATCTTCCCTTATTTTATTTTCATCGCCTAGAAGAATCACAGAGCAGATATTTTCTTTCTGTAATTTTTCCGCTGCTTTTATTACTCTTTCATCTTGTGCTTCTGGAAGAACAATTGTTTTTCTTCGTTGTTTTGCTCTTTCTTTGATTTGTTCAATTAAGCCAATCATCATTAAACCTTAGAATTTATTTTTACAAAATTAAAAAGAATTTGAGTTTTTATTCTGAACAATTTTTATGAAAATTTGAAGTAGTATTTGAATGTTTAATGTTGATTGTATTATTAATTGAAAATTAAGATATGAAAGTTGAACATTAAGCACTAAAAAAGTCATCTCTATAATTTTCTAAACTAATATAGATTACAATTTCGGCTTTAAATTAAATCTCGAAGTAAGAGAATATGTATGGAAAAAATCTTTGTCTTTTGTATCTGTACATTCCGTTACTCGAACATCAATATCATTCTGGTTTTCAAGTAATTCCAAAGCGAAGCAAGGAGCGTATCGAGAAAACCATCAGCATCGTTCTCAATTCGCATCGCCGTAAACGACAATGCTAGACGAAAAAAACATCATAAATGATTTTGGTGTATTTTATTCCGGTTCTCGAGTAACTCCGAAGCGAAGTAAGTAGCTTATTGATAAAATAATTGGCTGTCGGTCTTCTCGATACGCAAGCTACTCGAAGACCGATACAAATCCGGTTTTCGAGTAGTCCTGAGCGAAGCGAAGGAAGTATCAAGAAAACCATAGCATAAATCTTTTATAAACTAAAAAGCGTTTTGGACTAAAGTCTAGGAATTTATGGGAGTGATTTTTTCTATTTGCCTCGACTTAAAAGTCGGCTCAATTAAAACGCTTTAACCTAAATAGCTCTTCAAAATAAAATTGTATTTCTGGAAAATATTTTTTAGCTCTGAATTGAAGTAGGTGCAATTTTTTAGATTAGATTTATTAAACTGAAATCTATGAGATTGATTTTATTTTTATCATTTCATCATCATTTATGATTCTTTGTTTGGTTAGCGTTTCATTTATGGTAACTTGCATAAAAAGGATTGCGTCACTTTTTTCGCAATGACAATGTGACTGTGTCAGTCATTGCGAACGACGAAGTCGGAAGCAATCTCTGACATAGGAGAGGTTGTGTTGAATAAGTGACGGATTGCTTCGCTGGCGCTCGCAATGACATTTAAGTGTGACAGTCATTGCGAACGACGAAGTCGTGAAGCAATCCACAACAGAGCTTGTGAGTTTTGAGTGTTGAGGTGTGAATGTTGAAATAAATATAAGCGAAGGATTGCATCACTGCGTTCGCAATGACAATATGGTGATTTTATATAATTTTAAGATTCAATTCAAGTTTTTTAACTCAATCCCCAGTGACTTCTGTCAAGTGATCGATACTGAATTGCCTCACTCAAATGATGTGGTTGAATCTTATCACTTACCTCAAGGTCTGCAATGGTTCGTGAAACTTTCAAAATTCTATCATAAGCTCTTGCAGAAAGTCCTAGCTTAGTAATTGCGTTTTTCAACAATTCTTCTCCCACTGCATCAATCACACAGAATTTTTTTACAAGTTTATTATTCATACTCGCATTCGAATAAATTCCAGGATAATCTTTAAATCTTTTAAGTTGAATTTCACGAGCACGAGTTACTCTTTCACGAATATCTTTAGAACTTTCTCCCTGTTGAGAAGAAAGCAATTCCTTAAATTTAACTGCAGGAACTTCAATGTGGATATCAATTCTATCCAATAGTGGTCCGGAAATTTTTGCAAGATATTTCTGAATTTGCTGAAGTGTACAGGTACATTCCTTCGTTGGATCTGTATAATAACCACATGGACAAGGATTCATTGCAGCAACTAACATAAAGTTAGATGGGAATTCAAGTGTTAATTTCGAGCGGCTTATTGTGACTTTCCTATCTTCAAGTGGTTGACGCAAAACCTCTAAAACATTTTTCTTAAACTCAGGTAATTCATCAAGGAATAAAACTCCATTATGAGCAAAAGATACTTCACCTGGTTTAGGATAACTTCCACCTCCTATCAACGCAACATCTGAGGTTGTATGATGAGGATTTCGAAATGGACGATTTGTAATGATTGGGCTATCGTGATTTAGAAGTCCAGCAACAGAATGAATTCTTGTTGTCTCAAGTGCTTCTTCAAATGTCAATACTGGTAAAATTGTTGGGATACGTCTGGCTAACATTGTCTTTCCTGATCCTGGAGGTCCAATCATCAAGATATTGTGAGCACCAGCTGCCGCAACCTCAAGTGCTCGTTTTACATTCTCTTGCCCTTTAACCTCAGAAAAATCAATCGGATACTCTGTAGCTCTTTCAAAGATTGAGCGAACATCAGTCTTGATAGGAATTCTGGAATCAATATCGTTTAAAGTCTCAATGCATTCATTCAAAGTATTTGCTGAATAAATACTCAAACCATCAACTATGCTTGCTTCAAGAGCATTTTTTTCTGGAAGAATTACTCCTTTAAATCCACCTTGTTTTGCTCGAATACAAATTGGAAGAATTCCATGGACTGGTCTGAGATATCCATCAAGTGAAAGTTCACCAAGAATTAAATAATCCTGAAAATTATCTATTTCAATTGATTCATTTGCCTGAAGAATACTCAAAGCAATAGGTAAATCGTAAAGACTCCCTTCTTTTTTGATGTCAGCTGGAGCAAGATTGATTGTTATTTTTTTATTTGGAAATTGATATCCAGAATTTTTAATTGCAGCAATTACCCTTTCACGGCTTTCTTTAACCGCATTATCAGGCAAACCAACTATTGTAAAACCTGGAACCTGACTTTCAATGTGCGTTTCAACTTCGACAATTATTGCATCAATTCCGTAAGTTGCTGCTGAAAAAACTTTTGCAAACATAGGTTTATTCCAATTTTTCGAAAATTAAAAAATGATATTTGTAGATACAATATTTTTATCATCGAAAACTAATATTGAAACGATTTGATTTTTCATAAACGGTTGAATCATTAAGGATTGATTTTGAAAGATTACCTTTCAATTAATCACTCTTAAATATTTTATTTTTCTTTTATTAACTTTGACAAAAATTTTTAAAACTTATGAGCGAAATTATATGATACCAATCAAAGACGATATTCCTTCTCGAAGTTATCCAATTGTTAATGTAACTTTGATTGTTATTAATGTTATTATCTTCTTTTTCGAATTATCGCTTGGCGATAACCTTGAACCTTTCATCAGGAAATTTGCTGTTATACCAATTAAATATTTTTATTCAGGAATTCGACTGGATGATGGAAGTGTGATTTTATTTTCACTTGAAGAAAGAATCATTCCTCTTTTCACTTCAATGTTTTTACATGGTGGATGGCTTCACCTGATTGGAAATATGCTTTATCTGTGGATTTTTGGAGACAATGTAGAAGATCGAATGGGACATTTTAGATACATTTTGTTTTATCTTTTGTGTGGACTTGCAGCAGCTGGAGCTCACATTATCACAAATCCTGAATCAGATATTCCAACAGTCGGTGCAAGTGGTGCAATCTCTGGTGTGCTTGGTGCTTATATGATGTTGTATCCTTTTGCAAGAGTTATCGTAGTTATTCCAATTTTATTTTTCTGGGATGTTGTAAAGTTACCAGCTTTGATTGTTCTCGGCTTCTGGTTTGTAACGCAAATATTTCAAGGAACTCTTGCACTTGCAATTGAAACAACAGCAAAAGGTGGTGTTGCCTGGTGGGCTCATATTGGTGGATTCGTATTTGGAATGCTTTTGGTACACATTTTTAAGAAAAGTAGTCGAAGGCCAACTTATCGAGATTTATGGTGGGAAAGATATGGTTGAATTTGGAAAAATTAAATTAAAATTGGCTAAGTCCATCGAGTGCTTCGATCTTTCATAGAAATTAAAAAATATTTAATGCAAATTAGAGGATGTTAATTTCTTTTGAGATGAATTAAATTATTTCTGAATTTGAAAATTAATTCAGATACTGGTTTAGATAATATTCTGTTTTTAGTTCCTCGCCAGTTGAAATTTTAATAACTTCTTTCCAGTGCAACGATGAACCAAATTTGAAAAGATTATCAATTAAATATTCACCAATTTCTTTTCTGTTAATCAAAACATTATTCCACAAGTCATTAGATTTTAAAACCCTCTTATGTAGATAGTGATTTAGTTGTGATGATAATACCTCGCCAAGAAGATAATTGTGGTAATAAACAGGTGAAGTTGCAATGTGGATTTTTGTTGTCCAATCCGGTTTATTCCTTCCTTCGGGTTTATTGATTAAGAGATATTTTTTATGCAAATCCCACCAGAATGAATTTAAATCTTGATCAGGATTTTCATATAAAGATTTTTCGAATCTGTACATTACAAAAACCCATCGGGCAAAAATGATTTGATTCATTTTTGTGTATTCGATTGCTGAATCTTTTATATCCTCAATCTCATGATCATTTAGCTTGAAAACTTCTTTAATCCAAATTGAATGAACGGCCAATTTTCCGAAAAGCTGAGCAATTGCCTCCGTGACAAAAATGTGAGTCGCGTCTCTTAAAACAAATGGAAGGTTGTAATCAATATTTTTATCATACACAGCATGACCATACTCATGAAGAAGCGTGCCCATCCAATCAACATTCGATTTTACATTGCATAATACTCTCACATCTTCAGCACGATTAATACTTATGCAGAAAGCATGTTGATTTTTATTGGGCTTCTCAAACAAGTCACTTTTTTCAATTAAGTCATCAATATTAAGTCCGATGCCGCTAAAATAGTTTCTTGTTATTTCTACAAGATTTCTACCCTCATAATATTTATCAAAATTCAATAGATAAATAGGGGGAGCTTCCTGAAAAAATCTCTGCTGATAGTGCCAAATCATTAATTCATCTTCTTTGATATTAAATCTTTTAGCCAGTTCACTATCTATTTTTTTCTTTAGTTCGAAAAACCGTCCATCGGTTTTCGATTCAAGTTCTGTAAAAATTTTATCGAGTTCCTCTTCATCGAGTTCAGAAAGATTTAAACTCATTTCATGATAGTTTTTATAACCAAGATCTTTTGCCTGATCATTTCGAAGTTTAACTAGATTTTTCAAGTCATCGACAATTAAATCACCTATTTCTTTACTAGCTTCCCAGGTTTTTTGAAGAATTTTTGAATCGAGTTCATTCTTCAGAATTTCGTTAACATCGTTGTCAGTTAAAGTTTTACCATTAATTTTTGCCCGGAAGGTTGCAAAGACATTTTCGATTTTATTTTGAAGATTTGTTATCTCTTCAAGCTTTTTCAAATCATATTGGTTTGGGAGAAATTCGTTGTATAGAATTTTTATCTGTCTTTTTGTAATTGGATCAAAATCATCAATTTTTGAGTGAAGTTTTTTTATTTCATCAAAATATTTTTTATCACGAAAGAGTTTAACTAATTCGAGTTGATACTTCGTAACTTCGTTCCAGTTTTCTTTATTTCCTTCGATTGAAGCTTTCCAGTAAGCTGATGAACTTTTAATGTATAAAGTTTTGAATTTTTCTTCAAATTCTTTCAGAAATTTAATCTGATTGTGAGTCATTCAAAATTTGATCCTAATTAACAGAGCAAAATAAAAGAGAACTGAATTTTATACAAATTGAATCGTTATGATTAGTCGAAGTGCAACTAAAACCTCCTAGAACAAAGAGATTGTCGAAAGTTCGAAGGATGACGAAAAAGAAAACTAAAAATTTTGAAATGCAAATCGTTAGTCTTCGAATTACGAGGCTGTGTCGTAATATTATTATTGAACTCTCCCTAAATCCCTCTCTTGAAAAGAGAGGTACTTTTACCCCCTTCTCTTCGATAAGAGAAGGGGGTAAGGGGGTTGAGTTATTGAACTTTACTAATTGCGACACAGTCTCTGACGCTCAGCCTAACATTGAATTCAAGACCTATTGTCACACTAAGACTGTAGAAGTGTGACGAAAGTACAAACAAAATTATGAAATGTTAATTGTCAGGCTTCAACTGGCGCTCAGACTGACATTAAATTTAAAACCAATTATTACACCATCATCACCAGGAACGAAAATATTTTTGAGTACTTTATCAGATATTTCACTAGGTTTTCTAGTTTCATCAATTTTTTTAAATCACTTTACAAAGCATAATTAATTCCATTTTATGTTTTATTTAATTTTGAAAAAACTTTTTAAACGAAAGAGATAATCAATGAGAATATTCTTCATAATTTTTGTTTTTCTTTCAGTAGGTTACTGCTCCGCACAGGATACATCGAAAGTAATCATTACAACTAAAGCAAACACAGGAATAAACATAAGTCAAATCTCCTTCACAAACTGGGCACAAGGTGGAGAAAATTCATTCACTTGGACCTTTCTTGGTAACTTCAGCTTAACAACTAAATCAGAGAAATGGACAACAAAAAGTACTTTTAATTTTGCATTTGGGAGAACAAAACTAGGCACACAGGATTTCAGAACAAACGATAATGAATTCTTCATCGAAAATATAATCTCAAAAAATGTAGGATGGGCAGTTGACCCGTTTTTTAGTAATTCTATCAGAAGTCCTATTACAACAGGTTATTCATATAAAACAAATGTTCCAGAGCGAATTGCTGATTTGTTTGACCCTGGTTATGTGACGCAAGCATTAGGTTTTACTTATGATAGAGTTAAAGGAATCAAATCACGATTCGGCATTGCACTTCAAGAAATATTTACAAATCGTCAAAGGAAATTCACTGATAATCCAGCTACTAAAGATAGAGTAGAAGCTTTCAAACTCGAAACAGGAATTGAAAGTGTAACATCAAGTGAATTCAAGTTAATGGAAAATATAAATTACAAAGGCTCGCTAAGGCTTTTCTCGAAATTTGAAAATATGAAATACTGGGACATTCGCTGGGATAACCTAATAACTGCAAAAGTCAATAACTATGTTAATGTCAATTTCAATGTACTTGTCGTTTATGAAAGGAAACAAACACTGAGAACACAGGTCAAAGAAGCACTTCAACTCGGATTAATTTATAATTTGTTTTGAGATTAAAAATGGAAAAATCAAAAGTTTATAATCGAAAAAAAATTTCTGTCCAAATCATAAGCTTAATTTTGAACTTTGGATTAATTCTAATTTTAATTCTCACACCCCTTTCTAAATTACTTGAACTAAAAATTTATGAATTCACAACCAACGATTACATTTCATTTCTTCTGTTCATCCTGACAATTGGAATTATAAGCTCGATTTATGGTTTCCCATTAAGCCTTTATTCTGAATATATCGTTGAACATAAATTCAAATTATCAAATCAAAAATTTTCTGACTGGATAATTGAAAAAATAAAATCTACAGTTATCTCGGCAATCATTACACTTCCAATTTTTTTAATCTTTTACTATCTACTAAAAAATTATGAACTATGGTGGTTATTCATTGCTCTCACTGTATTTTTATTTTCAATTCTACTTGCTCGTATTGCACCAACTTTGATTTTCCCGATTTTTTACAAATTCACTCCAATTGATAATGAAACATTGAAAACAAAATTGACCGACCTATGCAAAAAATTTGGTCTTAACTTCGAGGGCATTTATACTTTTAATCTCAGCAAAACAACTAAAAAAGCAAATGCGGGATTTACAGGTATCTTAAAATCAAAAAGAATTATTTTGAGCGACACATTAGTAGAAAACTTCACTGACGATGAAATTGTCACTGTCTTTGCTCACGAACTTGGACATTACACGAAAAAACACATCGTAAAAAATATTTTAATTGGTTTTGTTGTAACAATCATTACTTTTTTTCTTGCCAATCAATTATATCTTTATTTAATTTTCTTACTGAAGTTTGATTTCATCTATCAATTATCAGCTTTACCTCTGCTATTTTTAATAATCAGTATCTTTTCTCTAATCTTGATGCCGATTACAAATTCAGTTTCAAGAAAATTTGAGTATGAAGCTGATGAGTTCGCAGTCAAATCAACTGGTGATAAAAATTCTTTTATCTCATCACTTCAAAAACTTTCCAGAATAAACCTGGCAGATGAAAATCCAAATCCAATCATTGAATTCATTTTTTACAGCCATCCTTCCATTAAGAAAAGAATTGATAGAATCAACAGGGTTAACCTCTGAAAATAATTTCAAAATAAAACCCTAGATAAAATTTTTCGTCTAAAAGTCAGTATTTGTTAAATTGCAATAAACAAAAACATAAGTGGAGTCATTCAGATGAGGAGTATTTTAACTTTAATCACTTTAATATTAGTTATGTTTTCAAATTCTTATTCACAACAGCCACCGATTATAGATCGAGAACTTTTCTTTGGTGATCCAGAAATTTCTGGTGCCCAATTATCTCCTGATGGAAAATATTTAACCTTTTTAAAACAATACAATAAGATTCGCAACATTTGGATTAAAAAAGTAGATGAACCATTTGAAAAAGCAAGACCAATTACTGCTGATACAAAAAGAGCAGTTACAAGTTACTTCTGGTCTGAAGATTCAAAATTTATCTTATATGCTCAGGATAAAGATGGAGATGAAAATTTTCGAATTTATTCAGTAAATCCTTTTGAAACGGAAGATGCAATCCCTTCAGCAAAAAATTTAACTCCCTTCGAAAATGTTCGTGCAATAATAATTGATATCCCTAAGAAAACTCCAAATGAAATTATTGTTGCATTAAACGATAGAGACCCTTCTCTTCACGATGTTTATAGATTAAATATTCTAACTGGTGAAAGAAAGCTACTTTATGAGAATAAGGAAAACATTGCCAGTTGGGCTACTGACCTTGATGGAAATTTAAGATTAGCAATCAGACAGACCGAAGACGGAGGAACAGAAATTCTAAAGCTTGAAAAAGGAAAACTCATCAAAATCTATGAAGTTAACTTCGAAGAAACTGCGTATCCAGTTCGTTTTTCAAAAGACGGAAAATCATTCTATCTGGCTACAAACAAAGGGCAAACTCGTGATAAAATTCAATTCGAACTTTTTGATTTAAAGACAGGCAAAACAAAATTAATTGATAAAGACCCACTCGATGAAGTTGATTTTGCTGGCGCATTATTCTCTGATATCACTAATGAATTGTTGATGACTTTTTATGTGGGGGAAAAAGTTCGTTATTATCCTAAAGAGAAAAGGTTCAAAAAAGATTTCGAGACGCTTTTAACTCAAGTTCCATCCAGTAATATTGGTTTTTTGTCAATTACAAATGATGAAAATTTATGGCTCGTTTCTGTTTCAAGCGATGTTGATCCTGGCTCAGTTTATCTTTTTGATAGAAGAACTGGCACAGCTCAATTTGTTTATAAATCACGACCAAAACTACCCAGCGAATGGCTTTCCGAAATGAAGCCAGTTAAATACACCGCAAGAGATGGAATGACAATTTATGGTTATCTAACCATTCCTAAAGGCCTCGAACCAAAGAATTTACCTTTGGTAATGTTAATTCATGGTGGACCGTGGACAAGAGATATTTGGGGTTATAATTCTGTTACACAATTTCTGGCAAATAGAGGATATGCTGTTTTTCAGCCAAACTTTAGAGGTTCAACAGGTTATGGAAAAAAATATTTGAACTCTGGAAATAAACAATGGGGCCGTGGCTCGATGCAACACGATATTACTGATGCGGTTCAGTTCCTAATTAAAGAAGGAATTGCTGACCCCAAACGAGTTGCAATTACAGGTGGCTCTTACGGTGGTTATGCAACATTAGCTGGACTTGCTTTCACTCCAGATTTATATGCTTGTGGATTTGATATCGTTGGACCATCAAACATTATTACTCTTTTAAATTCTATTCCACCTTACTGGAAACCAGTTCAGAAAACCTTTGCAATTAGAGTTGGCGATAAAGATAATCCAGAAGAAAGAAAGATATTAGAGTATCAGTCACCATTAAATTATGCAACGGAAATCAATGCTCCACTTTATGTCGTTCAAGGTGCAAACGACCCAAGAGTTAAAAAAGCCGAATCTGATCAAATTGTTGTAGCATTAAGAGATTTAGGAAGAGAAGTTGAATATATGTTAGCTCCCGATGAAGGACACGGCTTCCTAAATGAGATGAATCGACTTGCAATGTATACTGCAATGGAAACATTTTTCGCTAAACATTTGAAAGGAAGATTACAGGAAGATGTTAGAGAAGAAATTCAGCAAAAATTAAATGAACTCACAGTTGATATTTCAAAAGTTGAAATACCTAAGAAAGTTGAAGTTGATAAATCACAAATTCAAGAACTTAAGTTTAATCCAGATAAAATGTTCTTCGGTGAATTGAATTATCAATCTGATTTTGAGTTAATGGGGCAAAAATATCATTTAGAAATTAACAGAAAAGTTGAAAAAGGAAAATTCGAAGGCAAAGATGTAATCAGAATAGTTGAACAAACCGAAGGAATTATGAGTGCATTCGATACACTTGATTTAGACGCAAAAACTTTATTCCCGATAAAAAGATATCTTGTTCAAGGTCAGGGTTCAATCTCACTGAAATTTGAAAAAGATAAAGTTACTGGAATAATCAAATTTGGTCCTCAAGAAATTCCTATCAATGCAAATGTTTCCGAACCTGTTCTTTCGGGTGGTGCTGGGACTGAACTTGCAATTTCAACTTTACCTTTAAATGTAGGTTATAGAACTGAATTAAGTGAATTTGATTTTATGTCAGGACAGGCTAAAAAATATTTACTGGAAGTTAAAGAAAAAGAAAAAATTAATCTTGGTGCGAAAGAATTTGAAACATACAAAGTCACTCTAACTACTCAGGATGACAACGAAGTAAAACAAACACTATGGTATGATGTGAATAATCAAACACTTCTCAGAGTCAAAACTAAGTTACCACCTCAAGCTGGCGGTGGATATTTGATTTATGAATTGATGGATTAGAAACTTATTTCATTAATGCATTAAAACGGTGACAGAATTTAAGTCACCGTTTTTTATTTTAAATTAAACCTAACAATTAATTCAAAAGCGTTGAAGAACAAAAAATGAGCAAAGTATTTAATCCTGAAAATCAAAACAAAACAATAGATGGAAAAATTATCGCTGCACTTGAGAGAATTGCAGAAGCCTTCCGAGTTCTTTTATGGGAGAAAGCAAAAGTTATAAAATTAAGTCCAATCCAGATTCAAATTTTAATTTTTATCAAATATCATAGTCCAGAATTTTGTACTGTAAATTACTTAGCTGAAGAATTTAATATGTCAGCCCCGACAATCAGCGATGCAGTGCGAGTTTTAATTCAAAAAAAGTTGTTAAAGAAAATCCCAAGTACAAAAGATAAAAGGAAGGTTCATCTGCATTTAACTCATAAAGGAGAAAAAGTAATTTTAGAAACAGCTTCATTCATTGAGCCATTAATTAATTCAATTTCGATATTGAACCGATTCGAAAAAGAAACACTTTTATCTTCGCTTCTTCAAATAATTAAAGACCTAAATTCAAAAGAAATAGTAATCACACAAAGGATGTGTTTTACCTGTGTTCATTTGCAAAAAGAAAATGGAAAATTTTATTGCAATCTTCTTGAGATGAATTTGAAGTTGAAGGATTTACGAATCGACTGCCCTGAACACCAGCCTTTTAAATAAGTTACCGATCTAATTCGTTTTCCAACTAATTATTTAAATCAAATAGTTGAAACTGGGTCAATATCCACAATTATTCGAACACCTGAAATTTTCTTTACTCTCGAATGAAATTCATTTAATGCTTGTTTAAGAACATTGTGCAAATAATTTCCATTTGGGTCATAAGCACGATTGCTTTTAATGATTATATGCCAGCGATATCTTCCAGAAATTTTTGCTATATAAGCTGGAGATGGCCCAAGCACTTCTAAAATTTTTCTATCGTATTTCAAAAACTTATGAAATTCTGTTGCAGCACGCTTTACCTGATTGATGTTCGGACTTTTGAATTCAATTAATGCGAGTTTATAAAATGGTGGATACTTTGCCTGCTCTCTTTCAAAAATTTCTCTTTGATAAAATCCGTAATAATCATTCTGCTGAACAAATTGAAGCGTGTAACTTTCTGGTCTGTAAGTTTGAATTGCAACTTCTCCCTGTAATTTACTTCTTCCTGACCGTCCTGCAACCTGCGATAAAAGTTGAAAAGTTTTTTCCGATGAACGAAAATCTGGAATTAACATCGTTGATTCTGCCGATACAACGCCAACAAAAGTTACATCGGGAAAGTCGAGTCCTTTTGCAACCATTTGTGTTCCGAGCAGAACATTATATTTTCCTTCACCAAAATCATTTAGAATTTTACTGAAAGAATATTTTTTCTGTGTTGTATCCAAATCCATTCGGGCGATTCTTGAGCCGGGAATGATTTGTTCAAGTTCATCTTCTACTCTTTGAGTTCCAATTCCTTTGTATCTAATTTCTAAACTTCCACAAACCGGGCAGACAGATAATTCTTTTTTCGAATAACTACAGTAATGACAAATATATTCTTTTTTGATTAAGTGATAAGTCAATGTCACAGCACAATTTTTACAAAGTTCAGTATAACCGCAATCAGGACAAATCACATAAGTTGCAAAGCCTCGTCTGTTTTGGAGAATTATAACCTTTTCATTTTTCGAAAGTGTAAATTTTATTTTGTCAACCAATGTTTGAGAGAAAGAACCAATCATTCGATTATCTTCTTTTTCTTTTCTTAAGTCGATTAGATTAATTAAAGGCATCACAGCATCATCAATTCTTTTCTTAAGTTCAATCAACTTGTATCTTCCGCTCATAGCATTGAAGTAACTTTCAAGTGAAGGTGTTGCAGAACCTAAAACGACCACTGCATTTTCAACTTTACTGCGCATTATTGCTGTGTCTCTTCCATGGTAGTATGGTGCATTCTCTGATTGTTTATAAGACGCATCGTGTTCTTCATCAACTACTATCAAACCGATATTTTTAAGTGGCGCAAAAACTGCTGAACGGGGACCAATGACAATTTTATATTCCTGTTTAATAACCGAACGCCATTCATCGAATCTTTCGCCTGGTGAAAGTCTGCTGTGAAGAACGCCAACTAAATCACCGAAACGATTTTTTATTCTTCGAATGATTTGTGGTGTTAATGCAATTTCTGGAACCAAATAAAGAGCCGTCTTCCCTTGCTGAATTATTTTATCAATTAATTCGAGATAAATTTGTGTCTTTCCACTTGCGGTTACTCCGTGAATAAGGAAAATATCAAATTTATTTTCATCAATTGATTTTGAGATTATTTCAATTGCTTTGACCTGTTCATCAGTTAACTTGAAATCTTTTTTCTCTTCCTGATATAACTCAACATATTCTCGTTTAACTTCAACTTCTGTAATCTTGACGAATTTCTTTTTTGCCAGAGCTTTGATTACCTGAGAACTTGCCTTTGTCTTCTCAATTAATTCCGATTGACGCATCTTTTTATCTTTCGCCACGAAAAGAGTAACAAGTACATTAACCTGTTTAATCGAACGCTTTTCAAGTTTGCTAACAAGTTCAGAAAATTCTTCAAAGCTCAAATCTCCAAGCTCAACAACTTTTTCTTTTTTTACTTTAACAATTGGTTTTCTCTTTTCGAGAAAAATTGATGCAAGTCCTTTCCTTTCAAGTTTACTCAAGTAATAATTTATGTTTGATTGAATTCCCACCTTTTTAAGTTTCTTCTTTAATTCTGAAAATGTATGCTCTTCTTTCTCGGAAAGAATTCTGAGTAATTTCAAATAATTAGTTCGTTTAGCATCTGTGATTTTAATCTCTTCAAAAATGTAATTCGGGTCGACAACTATTATCTTTTTTGATTCTACATCAGTTCCGGCTGGTACTGCTGCTTCGAGAACCTCGCCAAGTGAGGAGAAATAATAATCAGCAATCCATCTTGCGAAATTCAGAAATTTATCATCAAAGAATGGAATGGTATCTAAAATGTCTTCAATTTCTTTCAGTTCTTGCAAAGAAATTTTTTCAAGTTCTTTTGCAATTTCATTTTCATCAATCACATTAATAATGAAACCTGTTAAGACTCTCTTACCAATTGGTGCAACTGCCCTCACTCCAACTTGAGCTAAATCAAGTAAATCATCAGGCACTGAGTAATAAAATGACCTTTCCGTTGGAATTGCAAATACAAGTTCGACTAATTTTTTTGGTGATTGATTTTCATTAATCATTTCAAATAGAAATATTCATTTAACAATTGCTTTATATACTGATGAGTAATCCTCATCTGCGTAACCAGAATTGACAACCTCTTCGATAACAGAATTTAAAGCATTAATTACTTTAGTATTAAGATTAAGTTGAGAAGCAAACTTTTCAATTAACTTTCCATCTTTGAGCATAAGTTTAGCAGGAAAATTTGCTCGAGAAAAATCTTCACTTAAAATCATTGGAAGTTTACTGTCGAATGTCGGCGCATAAAATGCACTTTTTCTGAGTATCTCCATAAATACTTCCGGATTGATGTTCGATTTTTTAACAATACCAAAACTCAAAGAGAATGCTGGGATTAGTGATGCAATCAAATTATTAAAGGCTAATTTAATTGCTGAAGCTTTACCAATTTCACCAATGTGATATATATCTTTACTGAATGCTGAAAAAATATGTTTGTGTTTTTCGAATTGTTCTTTAGTCGCACCAACCAATACGATTAAAGTCTCATTCAAAATTTGTGGAACGCTTCCTAAAACTGGCGCTTCAAAATACTCAGCCAATCTCTCGGAGAAGATTATTTCAAAAGATTTGCTCTCATCCGGCAAAATTGTTCCCATTTGAATTACAAGTTTACCTTTAACTTTTTCAAGAAGTTCGTCATTTATCATAACTGATTTGATTGCGTTTGAATCTGCAAGCATTAAAATTATTACTTCAGAATTTTCAACGGCTTCAATTGGTGTTTCTGCTATTTTAATTCCAACTGATTTTAGTCTTTCAACTTTTTGTTTTGTTCTGTTATAAACAATCACATCGTTTTTATGTTCAAAAAGTTTTTGAGCAATTGCACCGCCCATTAATCCTGCACCGATGACTGAAATTTTCATTTCTAATCTCCTTTCTTTCTGATAAACTTATCATGAACAAGTTTATAATAGATGAAAAGTTCTTCTTCAGCTTCGGGAGTATTTAGTTGAAATTCATTAATGACTGTATCTCTTCTTGTTCGAGCAAAGTTTTTTGATTTATCAATGAAGATTTCAAATTGTGGATGGGTGATGTGTAATACATCAATGAAAAGTGTGTCTTTAACAATGTGACAGATAAAATTTGTTGTTGCATAACTTCCAAGAATTATTGAATTCGCAAGTAGATTCAACTTGCCATTTTCATTTGTAAAATTTCCCTTTAGTGGATTTTGGTCACCAGGAACACCTAGTTCGAAAAATTTTTCTTTGATAAACTTAAAATAAGGTCCTTCTTTGCTTGCGTAAATTCCATCAACTTTTTTGCTTTCACAACTTGTGAATAAAAAAATTAAACTCATATATATGATTGATTTGATTTTCATAAAATTTCCTGTGTTTTTAACGGTGATTGATAATACAAATTTACGAATATGGAATTTAGATGAATTGTGGAATTTTTTTGATTGAATAAAGAAGAATTTTAATTTAAGCTAATACCAGATTGAGAGATTTCTTTGATGATATACAAGAAGATCAAATAAGAGAAGTCTTTCAAATCAAATCTCCGTCCTCAATAACTTCAAACTATTAAAAATCACAATTAATGATGAGCCCATATCTGCAAATATTGCCCCCCACATCGATGCAAGTCCTAGAAAAGCCAAAATAACAAAGATAACTTTAATTGAAATTGAAAGAGCTATATTTTCCTTTATTGTATTTACAGTCTTTCTGCTTAATCTAAATAACTTAGGAAGCTTTGCGATATCGTCACCGATCAATGTAATATCAGAATTTTCAATTGTTGCATCTACACCAATTTTTCCCATGGCAATTCCAATTGATGCATTTTTCAAAGCTGGTGCATCATTCAGTCCATCACCTACCATTGCAATCATTGGATAATCTCTTTTTAAATTTTGAATTAGTTCGACTTTATCAGAAGGTTTTAGCTCTGAATAAAATTTTTCAATCCCCACTTCTTTAGCGATTTTTTCGACAATGCTTTTATTATCACCACTCAATATGAAAAATTCTTTTACACCTTCTTTACGCAAATCCTGAACTGTTTTTTTAATACTTTCTCTTAATGAATCAACAAGACAAATTATCCCAATTGGTGAATTCTCTTCAAGAATTACAATTACAGTACAGCCACTTTCTTCAAGTTTATTTATAATTTCTTTTTGCTCGTTTGTTAAAAGATTAAGGAAAAGTCTTGGCTGACCAATTTTATACCTTTTGCCTTGATAAATTCCAGAGATTGAACCTTCCTCTACTTTAAATTCATAAACTTCCTCAAGTTCAAAATTCTTTTCTTTGGCATAATTGACAATGGCATCTGCAATTGAGTGCTCTGACCTTATTTCAAGATTATAGGCAATCTGTACTAATTCATCTTCGCTAATTTCTTTTAATGAAATAATTTTTTCAACTTTCAAATTTCCTTCTGTCAAAGTTCCTGTTTTATCAAAAGCAACAGCATCAACACGATGGAGATTTTCGACAAAGATTCCACCTTTGAATAATGCTCCATATTTTGAACCTCGTGCAAGTGTAGAGAGTATAGCAACTGGTGTGGAAATCACAAGAGCACAGGGGCAAGATATAACCAGCAAAATCAATCCCTTATAAATCGCAGAATATAAATCTTGCTGGCTTGCAAAGTATGAGTAAAACGAAATCACAAATGCGAGAAATACAACAATTGGTGTGTAATATTTAGCAAATACATCAACAACTCTTTGAAGATTTGATTTTGCATTTGAAGTGGCTTCTTCAAGCAATGATAAGATTTTTGAAAAATGAGAATTCTTATAAGTTGAAGTTGCTTCAATCATCAGAATGCCTTTTTGATTAATTGTTCCAGCATAACAATGGTCGCCTTTTACCTTTACGATTAATTTTGATTCACCAGTAATTGGGGATTGATTTACTACAGATGAACCATCTATTACAATCCCATCGACAGAAATTTTTTCGCCTGGTTTTATTAATACTATATCTCCTATTCTAACTTCAGTTGTGGGAATTTCAACAAAATCATTTCCCCTTTTTACTGAAGTAAATTCAGGGATTAGAGTAACTAATTTGTTGATTGAACTTTTTGCCTTATCAATTGAAAAAATTTCCAGTTTAAGAGAAATTGCAAAAAGCAACATAACAACCGCAGCTTCAGCATACTTCCCAATTATCATTGCACCAATCACTGCAATTGTCATCAAAACATTTATATCTATTATAAATTTTCTGACTGATAAAATAGCCTTTTGAATAATTTTGTATCCGCCACTAAGAATCGAAAAAATAAACAAAGCTATGATAACGCTTATGGGGAATTCCAGATATTCTGCAATCATTCCAGTAATCACAAAAAAACTTGATACTATGAGAAAGAATATCTGGTAAGTTTTTCTTTTTGTTTGTTTGGATTTAAGGTGAAGCTTATTGTGATAAATTTCTGCATTAAATCCAATTGACCTCAAAGCCTGAATGATTTTTCCTTCCGCTGTTCTATGAATTACAATCAATCTTTGATTCATCAAATCGAATTTGAGTTGTTCAATTCCATCTATATTTTTCAGTGCATCTCGAATCACTTTTTCTTCATTAGCACAGTCCATCCCTTCAACATAAAGAATAGAAGTCTGAGTACTTCCTTCTTTTTGAATTTGCAAGCCAAGTTGAGAGAGTGTCTTTTCAACATCTTTGATTGATGTCTGGTAGGATTTAATCTTAACAGAAATTTTTGAGTTTTCCACATCAACATTTGTGGAGATAATTCCATCGAGTTTGGAAAGCTCTTTCTTTACCTCAATTGCACAAATGGAACAATCAACTCCACCAACCTGAAATGATTTTTCTGTTTCTTGCTTATCAATTCTCATTGTTGATTTTCATTTTCATCTTTCTTCTTGAAAAGATGCTCAAAGTCGCTTTTGCTTTTTTTCTTCACATACTTAGAATAAATCTCTTTCAATTTCTGAAATGAAAGTCGGTCTAAATCTTCATCATCTTTTGTTCTCTTGTCATACATTTCAAAGTTATAAAGGTCTTCACGAGACATTTTGTTTTTGTAATATCTCAATTCTTCAATCATTCTTTTTTGTTCTGTAATTTGCATAACAATACTTCCTTTTTGTTGATTAAAATTAAGAAAGTTTTTGGAAAAAAATTATGGACAAAAGTGACCAATCAAAAGAGAAGAAAGCTGTCAAAATATTTTCAGTTGCTTCTTTTCTAAATGACCTTGGTTCTGATATTATTTATCCAATTTGGCCCGCATTTCTCACCGAATACTTAAAAGCAAATATGACAATAGTTGGATTAATTGATGGATTGGGAGATGCGATTGTTTCAATTTCTCAAGCAATCTCTGGATATCTTTCTGATAAACTAAGAAAAAGAAAAATTTTCATTTGGATTGGTTATTTAATGGGTTCGATTTCAAGAATTGGTTACGCTTTATCGCAGACTTATCATCCAGTTTTGTTTTTCAGAATTTTAGACCGAGCTGGAAAGATTCGAAGTGCACCTAGAGATGCCGTTATCGCAGATGTATCGAGTGATAGTACTCGTGGAAAAAACTTTGGAATTCTTCGAAGTATGGATAATCTTGGTGCGGTTGTCGGAATTCTTCTTTGCATAATCTTATTTCCATTCCTGGGTTATAAAAATCTTTTTCTTTTAGCTTCAGTTCCATCTTTGATTGGAGTAATTTTAATTATATCATTTCTTAAAGAAGAGAAAATTCAAACAAAAGTTTTCAAAGGTTATTCAATTAAACTTCTGAACAAAAATTTAAAAACATTATTCTGGGTTAGTGCAATTTTTTCGCTTGGAAATTTTAGTTATTCGTTTTTACTCGTATTTGCACACAAAAATGGTTTCCCTATTTACTCACTCCCAGTGTTGTATTTGATTTTCACATTTTTTGCTTCAATGTTTTCATTTTACTTTGGAAGACTTTCAGATATAGTTGGCAGAAAGAAAGTCTTAATATTCGCATTCCTATTGTGGATAATTTCTATCAGCATTTTAGTATCGATACCGTTCATCACTGGATTCATTTTGAGCTTTGTTTTTTATGGATTACACAAAGCAGCATTCGAACCTGTTCACAAGACATTTATTTCAGAGCTTTCTCCTGTTGAATATCGAGCTAGTATTCTTGGTGGATTTCAGATGGTCATTGGACTTTTTGCATTTCCAGCATCATTCTTAGCGGGTATTCTATGGGATAAAATAAATATTTATGCACCATTTTATTTTTCTATTATATTAACTTTGCTTTCGATACTTATGCTTTTAAGAATAAAGGAAACAAAATAGGAGTCTTATGAGAAATCTAACTTCACTCGACCAAAAAATTTTTTCACACAAAGTTGAACTTGTTTTTAGAGTCATTTCGAATTTTGAAACTTACAAAGATTGGTTTCCAGAAGAAGCAAAAGTCAAATTAATTGAGACTAATTCTAAAGGAATTGGTTCTGTTATGCAAGTGGAAATTGGAATTATCAAATTCAAAATTGAGCTGACAAGAATTAATCCTAACAAAGAAATAATTATCCGTTATTCTGGTGCTTTTGAAGGCGAAGGTATCTGGTATGTTTTTGAAACTACAAATGGAACGAAATTGATGTATGAGATTGAATTGAAGATTAAAAATCCGCTGGTTGTTTTCTTAAACTTCTTTGTTAACATCTCAACTCTTCATTCAAAGATGATGACAAAAATGTTCAATCGACTTGAAGAATATTTAAATAAGATATACAATGTTAACTCCAATAGTCTCAATAATAATTCGAACACACAACCAAAAATCTTTACTATCTCGGGCAATTGATTCTATTCTTAATCAGTCATCAATGCGTTGGGAACTTCTGATTATAGACGATGGAAGTGATGACGGGACTGAATCATTCATCAAAAAATATTTCTTAATAAATAAAAGAATTAGATATTTCAAGCGTGCTTACAACGGTGAAGTACCTTCCATTAACTTTGGAATAAAGAATGCTGTCGGAACTTACATTACTTTTCTAAAACCGCAGGATGAATTCTTAGCAAATCACATTGATTTGAGATTAAATTTTCTTGAACTGAATCCAGAAGTTGACTTAATCACTGGTGGAATAAATATTGAAAAATTAAAATCGGAGCAACCAGATTACTTTCAAAAAATTCAGTCAAGTGAAGACAAAGAATCTATTATTGGAAATTTAGTTCTTTTTGGTAGAAGAAAAGTATTTGAACTCCTGAGTGGTTTCAATGATGTTGAGTTTTATGAAACTGATTTTGTAGTTCGAGCTCTTGACCACTTCAATATCAAAAAAGTCGATTTCCCGACTTATATAATTCATCTGGACTAAAAATGGACAAGTTACCGCCATCACAAAAATTTTTTGACTTATCAGATTATAGCAGGCCATTTTCAAAATTACTTGTTAAAGCTATAATTAATACCAGACTTACTTCAATTTTTTTCACTACAATTTTTTTATTGTGCGGAATTTTTTCAGCGATTTTAATTTATCTTGATAAGTTGAATTTATTGACATCAGTTTTAATCTTACTTAAAAGTTTCTTTGATGCTGTAGATGGTGAACTTGCACGAGCTCGTTATCGACCATCTTATGTTGGAAGATTTTACGATTCGGTTGCAGATTTTTTTGTGAATGTTTTAATCTTTTTCAGTTTGACCTTGCGATTTGATGAGCCATTGATAAAGTTTTTTGTAGTGATAATTCTTTTTCATCTTCAAGGAAGTGTTTATAATTATTATTATGTCTTGAAACGACACAAAGTAGGTGGTGACAGAACAAGCAAAATTGATGAAAGAAAAATTGAGCGAATTTATCCTTATGATAATCCATTCTGGTTCAAAGTCTTTCACACACTTTACATCTGGATTTACAGCTGGCAGGATTTGATTATTTATAAGATTGATTCATCAGCGGAAAAATTATCAAACATTCCAAATTCATTTATGACAATTGTCTCAATTCTGGGACTTGGAACACAATTATTGTTGATTGCAATTTTTGTTTTGTTAGGCTTGGAAAAATTTATAATTAATTTTTTTGTTTACATTTATTCCCTTATTGCAATTGCCGTGATTTTGATTAGAAAAATTTTTTATCGTGGGAGATAGATTTTACAATAATTAATCGCCTACGACGATTTGCTGTTAATGGTGTTTTTTTACTTTCCACAGGACTACGAAAAAAACAGAATTACACTCGGTGTTAGATTAGTGAAGCGTATCGAGAATACCGATGTTGGTTTTCTCGATACAAACTTTCTCTTCGCACAAGTTTTACTCGAAAACCGAAATGTGAAAAAAACAACATCATTTATGATGTTTTGTTTGATTAGCATTGTCATTTTTATCAATGCATATTGAGAACACCATTTCAATAATTAATCGCCAATTATAGTTTTTTGTCTTGCTTATTTATTCATACTAATAATAACCTGAATTAAAATGAATTGACATAAAACAAATAAGAAGAAAGCTGGATATTGCC
>Ga0209809_1000624_pt1 | contig 31764 bp, 25 predicted proteins | sample YNPMSTMetaG_FD_186172 | JGI IMG/M metagenome (GOLD analysis project Ga0209809, IMG submission 186172) | Anoxygenic and chlorotrophic microbial mat microbial communities from Yellowstone National Park, USA - YNP MS-T MetaG (SPAdes) (version 2) ...
GGTCTTTCACCTCTATGCGGTGCTGCTGGGCTATGGTCTCTTCAAGCTGATGGAGCACAACCCCGCTTGGCGTCTCCTGTTGGCGCAGCTTGGGGGAATGTGGCTGGTGGCTTTTCCGAATTGGGGTTTAGAGTGTTTTCTCAGCTTCCCCCTCTCCCCAGCGCATCCGCTCGCCATAGGTTCGTTTCAGGTTCTCCGGTGTGAAGGTCTCGTCCATGGGCCCGCTGGCGATCACCTGCACGTTAAGCAGGGTCAGGTGGTCGAAGTAGTCGCGCACGGTTTGAAGGTCGTGGTGGACTATCACCACGGTTTTGCCGTGCTTTTTAAGCTCGTGCAGCACGCGCAGGATGGCCTCTTCGGTAACGGCGTCTACGCCTGCAAAGGGCTCATCCATAAAGTAGAGGTCAGCGTCTTGGGCCAAAGCCCGGGCCAGGAATACCCGTTGCTGCTGGCCGCCGGATAGCTGTGAGATTTGCCGGTGGGCGTACTCGAGCAGCGAGACCTGCTCCAACGAGCGCAGGGCTACTTCACGCTCGCGCGGGCCGGGCCGCCTGAACCACCCCAGCTTGCCATAAAGCCCCATCATCACCACGTCCAGCACGCTGGTGGGGAAGTCCCAGTCTACCGACCCCCGCTGGGGCACATAGCCAATGCGTTTGCGGGCCTGGGCCAGGCTTTGACCAAAGAAGCGAACCTGTCCTGAGGCTGTGGGTACCAGCCCCAGCACGGCCTTAATCAGGGTGGACTTGCCTGCCCCATTGGGGCCCACAATGGCGCATAGCTGCCCTGCCGGGATTTCCAGATCCACATCCCACAGAGCGGGTTTCTCGCGGTAGACCACGGTAAGGTCGCGCACGCCAAGGGGACTGGGGGTTTCAAGCCCCTGAGCGGCTTGACTGGGATAGGTGATCACATCTGCCTCCCCAAAAGCCCGTTCACAATGGCACGGATGTTGTGCTCCATCATGCCCACATAGGTTCCCTCAGGGGTGCCAGGGTTTCCAGCGCTGTCGGAAAACAACTGGCCCCCGATAACCACGTTCCAGCCTCTGGCCCGCGCTGCCGCCACTACCGCCTGGATGGGCCGCTGAGGGACGCTGGACTCCACAAAGATGGCGCGAATCCTGCGCTGAACAATAAACTCCGCCAACTCCTGTATGTCGCGGGTACCGGCCTCGCTAACGGTAGAGATCCCTTGCAGGCCGCGCACCTCGAGGCCATAGCGCCGCCCCAGGTAGGCAAAAGCGTCGTGGGCAGTGATCAGTACCCTTTGCTGGGGTGGCACTAGGGCAACTTGTTGGCGTATAAAGGCCTCGAGTTGGGTGAGGCGCCGGTTGTAGGCGGTAGCCCTGGCCCGGTAGTAGGTACTGCCTGCCGGGTCAACACGGCTGAGGGCCTCGCGCACCCGATCTATCGTGAGCTGCCAGAGGCTCACATCGAACCAGACGTGGGGATCGTAGCTGTTAAAGCCACCGGGCAGGCGGATCAGACGCTCGCGGGGGATGGCGTCGGTTACGGCAATGGCCTTGGGCAGGCCCTCCAGTAGCTCCACCATCTTGCCTTCCAGCCCCAAGCCCACGTAAAAGACCAGGTGGGCCTGCTGCAACTGACGCACGTCTCCAGCTGAAGCCTTGTACAGATGGGGGTCTACCCCAGCCCCCATCAAGCCCGTTACCCGCACGCGCTCACCGCCAATCTGTTGTACCAGATCGGTGACGAAGTTGACTGTGGTTACCACCCGCACAGGGCTCTGCTGGATGGGCTTGAGCTGGAAAAGCTTGTCCTGTTGAGCATGAGCCGGTGCAGCAGCCAGCGTTAGCAGGGCCAGTAGTGTGTAGGTCTGGCGGTGGTTAGGAATTCTCAGCATGAGATTCTCCTTCAAGTTGTATCCACAGCACCTGGGCCAGGCTGGTGGGCAGCAGGTAGCGCTGGCCTCCCACCTGGATGCGGCTGCCCTCGGCTGCTTGCTCGAGCAGCACAAGCGAGGCGCCGGGTTTGAGTCCCAGGTGGGCCAGGAGGTTGAGCATGTCCTGGTCCTGGGTAGCAACCCGGGCCACCAGGCCGCGGCTGCCTTCTTCCAGGGCGGCCAGGCAGCGGTTGGGGGCGGCGGGGGGAAGCTCGAGGGCTGCGCTGGGGATTAGGTCGCCGTGGGGGTCGTAGGCGGGGTGGCCCAGCCACTCGGCGATGCGGGCCTCAAAGGCTTCGGAGATGTGGTGCTCGAGCTTCTCCGCTTCGACATGAACCTCTTCCCAGCCATAGCCTAGGGCCTGGTGTAAATAGGTCTCGAGCAACCGGTGGTGGCGCAGCACCTCGAGGGCCACCTTATAGCCGGCCCGGGTGAGCCGAACCCCCCGGTAGGCTTCGTATTCCACCAGCCCCAGCCCGGCCAGCTTTTTTAGCATTCCGGTTACCGAAGCAGGTTTGACCTGCATCTGGTTGGCCAGCGACTGGGTAGAGACTGGGCGGGTGTCCTCCAACCTGTCGGTACCTTTGCTGTCGCTTCCCAGCAGCAAAACCTGCTTCAGGTAGTCTTCCTGGGCTTCGGTGAGGGGAGTTCGACCGGTGTTTTTGCTCATGGTGTGGTTTAGTTAAGCCTTACCAGGCTAAACCTTATTTTTAGGTAAAGCTAAAAATCCGTCAAGAAGTGTTAGGCTTATTGTTCTCATGCCTGCTTTCATCTGTTTGTGCCACACTGGCCGCGATGACCTACGAGGCTTTTGTGCAAACAGCAGAGCGCCTGTGGGATGAAATCCCGCCCGAGTACAAGCGTGGGCTGCAAGGCTTTCACGTGCTGGAGCAGCTAAAGACCGATCCCGATGAGCCCCATCTGCTCCGCCTGGGCGAGTACTGCGACCCCGGCTATCCCTCGGTGCTGGGAGGCTTTGCGGGCATTGGGCGGCATATCGCCTTGTTCTACGGCTCTTTTGCGGCCTTGGCGGCTGAAGATCCCGGATTTGACTGGGAGGGTGAGATATGGGAGACCTTTTTGCACGAGCTGCGCCACCACCTCGAGTCGCTGGCCGGGCGGGACGACCTGGTGCAAGAAGACATGGAAAACCTGCGGCGCTACCGGGAGGGCCGGTAGTTCCCCCTGGACTAGGCACTTTCAACCTGTAAGGCTGCGGCCTGGCTGTGCGCTTCTAGCAAAAAGCGAAATTCGCCACGAGAAACCCTGGTGGGGCCCATGCTCGAGCGCTCCGGCAAGGCGCTCTCAGTCCAAAGGCATCAGGCCAGCTCGAGGCTGCTCAAATCGCCCAACACCAGCTTGTGGGCTTTGGGCAGGCCATGGCAGCGCGTGACCCTGGCCCCTACGCCCAGGATGCACTCGTGCAGCCGTAGCGGTACATCCTCCACCACTGCGCCGTCTTCCAGAATGGAGTACTCCACCTCGGCCTGTCGGACGATGGCGTTGGGGCCCACGGAGGTGAAAGGCCCAATGTAAGCCCCCTCGACAATGGCGTTTGGGGCTATGTGAACCGGGCCCAGGATGGTGCTATTTTTGACCACCGCGCCCTTGGCGATAACCACCCTGCCGGTAACCTGGCTCTCGTACACCTGTCCTTCGATAACCGGGGTAGGACTTTTTTGTTCTACCAGCAAGAGCCGATTGGCATCCAGCAGGTCGGCGGGGCGTCCGGTGTCCTTCCACCAGCCGCTAATTTCCTGCCCCAGCACAGTGTGACCCTGATCCACTAGGGCCTGGATGGCATCGGTGATCTCGTACTCGCCCCGGGCGCTGGGCTCGAGGTTGGCAATTATCTCCATAATGACGGGGCCAAAGACATAAACCCCGGCCACCGCCAGGTCGGAGGGGGGTTCTTTGGGCTTTTCGAGCAGTTGCTTGATGCGCCCTTCCTCCAGCACAGCTACCCCAAACTGCCTGGGGTCAGGCACCCGCACCAGGGCGATAACGGCGCCCAGCCCAGGCCTATACGCATCCACAAAGGGTTTGATGCCCTTTTGGAAGAGGTTATCACCTAGATACAGCACAAAGGGGCTCTGCCCCAGCCACTCCCTGGCGGTACCGACCGCATGGGCTATACCCAGGGCCTCTTCTTGTACAATGTAGACGATCTGTATATCCAGACAATCTTTGAGGGCCAGTTTAATGGCCTCCACAGTGTCGGGGGAGACCACCACCCCCACCTCGGTAATACCAGCCTCGAGCAGATTGTCTACCGCATACCGAATGATGGGTTTGCCCGCCAGCCGAATAACCGGCTTAGGGCGTGTATGGGTTAGGGGGCGAAGCCGGGTGCCTCGTCCAGCAGCAAGGATAAGTCCTTTCATGTTGGCGCTATCTTATCGCACTCTTTACAGAGGTTGCTTCCCATTCAGGAGGCAAATATGCTGTGCAGGACGAAATAATCGAGTTGTAATCGCGTTTCTCAACAATTGCTCCGTACGCGGTGTGGAGCAATCCACCACAGCAAAAAGTATTCGTGGGAACCGCCCTGAGCGGTCTAATACTTGCGAAGAAGGCAAGGCAGCCCCCGGCGTCGTGGAAAAGCTGCAGGCAGGGTGGATAACGGTAGAAGGTAGGTATTTTGTAAGCGATTACAGAATCTTTCCGGTAGCTCTTGTCATACCAAAATTTTGTTGTGTTATTGACAGTCTTACTAGGTTGTTTTTATTATGAACAAAAATCTGTAAACGATTACAAAACTAGATTCATGGAGAACCAACAAACCCCCACCATTCAAGACGTGGCCCGCCTGGCCGGGGTATCTACCGGCACGGTCAGCCGGGTGTTGAACCAGCGGCCGGGGGTGCACCCCGAGACCCGGGCGCGGGTGCTCGAGGTGGTGGCACGTCTGGGCTACGTGCCCATGCAGGCTGCCCGGGAGCTTACTGGCAAAGGCGACACGGTGGGTATTTTGCTGGCCCCTGGGGTGCGGCGCTACATCCCTTACTTCGTGCTGTTGTTTGAGCACCTCTCCGAAGCGCTCTGGCAGGCGGGGCTGCGCCTGGAGGAGACCCCCACCGATCCCGCGGGGTTGCCTTTGCGGCCAGCAAAAGGCTACATCCTGCTGGGCGCCCACGACCACGACCCCCGCCTGGAGACCCTGGCCCAGGCCGGCACGCCCCACGTGTTGGTTGGGGTATACCCAGGGGCTTTCTGGGTGGCGCCGGACGACGAAGGGGGGGCTTATGCAGCCACCCGCCACCTGCTCGAGCTAGGCCACCGTGAGGTTGCCCACCTCACCGGCCAGCCCCAGCACCAGGCCGGACGGGAACGGCTGCGCGGTTACCGACAGGCCCTCGAGGCCTACCAGGTGCCTTACCGTCCCGAGCTGGTCCTAGACGGCGACTTCTCTACCCTTACCGCTTACCGGGTGGTTCGCAAGGCCTGGGAGGGGGGCCTGCGCTTCAGCGCCCTTTTTGCTGCCTCCGACGAGATGGCGGTGGGTGCGCTGGCTGCACTGGAAGATCTGGGCCAGCGGGTGCCGCAGGACGTCTCGCTGGTGGGCTACGACGACCTGCCCGAGGTGGGCGAACAACTCACCACCGTGCGGCAGGACATCGCAGAAATTGCCCGTACCGCCGCACGCCTGCTCAAGGAAGCCCTGACGGGGGTTCGCCCCTATGGGGTGCGGGTGCCGGTGCGCCTGGTGGTGCGGGGCACAACCTGCTTGAAGGAGGTGGGAGGCTAGGCGACACATTACTGGTTGAATCGGCAAATGGCGAGATGTTTTTAGGAGGAACCCATGAAGAAGACACTGGCAATTCTGGCCCTGGCTTGGCTGAGCCTGGCCTCAGCGCAAACGGTAGTAAAGCTACAGGGCTTCGGCGGCAACGATACCGCAATCCTCAGCAGCCTGGTTCGGGAGATTGTGAACCCGGCGCTGGAAAAAGAAGGCATTCGGGCCGAGTATCAGGGCATCGAGGGTGATTACCGGGCCGCCCTGCTCAACGCACTTTCGGCCGGTACGGCTGCCGACCTCTTTTATGTGGACATCTTCTGGTCGGAGCCGCTGTTTGCTTCGGGTCGGGTCGAGCCTTTGAACAAGTACTTCACCCCGCAAGAACTGGCCGCTTTCAATCGTAACCTGCTTAACGCCTTTACCCTGCGCGGCAACGTCTACGGTCTGCCCAAAGACTTCAACACCCTGGCTGTGCAATTCAACAAAGACCTCTTCGACGAGGCCAAGGTGCCCTACCCCAACCAGACCGACACCTGGGACACCTTCAAAGATAAGCTCAAGCGCGTACAGACTGCGCTCAAGGACGTGGCCGGGCTTTGCGTAGTGGCCGATTATGCCCGCTTTGGGGCCTTCGCCCATGCCACGGGCTGGCGTCCCTTCAATGCCCAGGGTCGCACCGTGCTGGACGCCAACTTCCGCCGGGCCTTCGAGTGGTACACCAGCCTGGTCAAGGACGGGGCCGGCAGATACGCCCAGGATCTGGGTGAGGGCTGGACGGGTGGCTGCTTTGGGGCCGAAAAGGCGGCAGTAGCCATCGAGGGGGCCTGGATTGGAGGCTTCTTGCGTGACAAAGCCCCCAACATGCGCTACGGCACCACCTTTATCCCCCTCGACCCGGTAACCAAGCAGCGGGGCAACTTCATCTTTACTGTCTCGTGGAGCATGAACGCAGCCTCCAGAAACAAGGAAGCCGCAGCCAAAGTGTTGCGCCAGCTGACTAGCCCAGAAGCCCAGAACTGGATTCTCTCCCGCGGCCTGGCCCTTCCCAGCCGCAGTGCCCTAGCCAACAGCCCCATCTTCCAGCGCCCGGGCAAGGAGAATGAGCTCAACCGGGTGGTCTTCCTGGGTTCGACCAGCGTGGGCGGGGTAGTGCTGCCCTTCAAGTTTGGCGCGCTGGATGGGGGTGACTGGATGCGCCCCATCAACGAGGCCTTGCAGGCGGTAATAAGTGGTAGAAAGTTGATTGATCGAGCCATCGCCGACGCCCAGGCTGAGCTAAACCGCATCGTGCGCTAGGCGGTTTGACGGAATGGAGCAGGGGCTGCCCTGCTCCATTCCCCTAGGGGGAATGTATGCGTCGCGCCCAACGAACCGAAGCGCTGTATGCGCTTTTGTTTCTGGCTCCGTTTCTTATTCACCTGGGCATTTTCTTTGTGTTTGCCTTTGTGCGTACGGTGGGCTTTAGCTTTACCGACGCCACCTTGATTGGGCAGTCCAGTCGTTTTGTGGGGTTGGCCAACTTTGTTGAGCTGTTCCGTGATCCTCGCTTTATGGCGGCTCTCACCCACTCCATCAGCTTTATGCTGGTGGTCACGACCATTCAGACCTTTTTGGCCCTGGCTCTGGCTGCGGTGCTCAACCAGCGGCTCTGGGGCATCACCTTCTTTCGCACGATCTACTACATCCCCAGCGTGCTCTCTTCGGCAGCCGTTACGGTAATCGCCATTTGGTTTTTCCAGAAAACCGGCTTCCTGAACACCTTTCTGGGCTACCTGGGTTCGGTAGGCCCGGTGCTTTTTACCTTTTTGGGCATATTCATACTGGCCCAGGTGGTGCAGGTGGGCTGGGAGCGGTGGCGGGGGGTGCCCTTAGCCTGGCTCGACCCGGCCCTGGCCACCATCTCGCTGTTGGTGGCACTGGCCCTAACCTGGGGGCTGGTAGGACTGGGGCTGGTACGGCCGCTCGAGGCTCGTCCGCCCGAGTTTACCTGGCTCACCAACCCCGACCGCTTTCTGGGTATTCCCATCCCGCTTTGGAGCATCATCATCCTGAACACCTTCACCACCATTCCCACCCTGATGCTCATCTTTTTGGCAGGCCTGCAGAGCATTCCAAAAAGCCTCTACGAGGCCGCCGCCATTGACGGCGCAACCCCCTTGCAGCAGTTTTTTAACGTGACGGTGCCCATGCTGCGCCCGGTCACATTTCTGGTGATTACCCTTTCGCTGATCGGCACCCTGCAGATGTTTGACCAGGTGGCCCTAATGGGCGACGCAGCTCCGCTGGACTCCATCATCGTGCTGGCTTACTACGTCTACAACAACGTTTTTAGTGGGGAAGGCAAGGTGGGTCTGGCCTCGGCAGCGGCCTTGCTTCTGGCCGGTCTGACCTTTGCCATTGTGTTCTTGCAGCGGGCCCTGGGCATCTCGGAGAAGGCCCACTAGGGGGTGCTGGATGGCAACGCGACCTTTGAACGTTCACAAGATAAGCGAGCACCACCAGGCCCGCCAGCGTTGGGCCCGGGTGGGCTGGGTGTACGGCACCATGCTGGCTTTGGGGGTCTTCTTCATTGGGCCTTTTTATGTGGCCTTTCTGGGCAGCCTGAAGGATAACCCGCTGGAGTGGCCCTTCCGCTACAGTTTCGCCCAGACCCAGCCCAAAAACTGGGTGGCCGCCTGGCGACTGGGGCAGTTGGGTGCGGGTAATCCATGGATGGGTGGGTTTGCTCCGGGGGCCCGTATTCCTTTTGAGGTGAGCTACTTTGTGCCCGAAGGTCAAGAGCCCGAAAAACCCACTGTTGTGGTGCCTGTTCGAAGGGCCGGAGCCGGCCTGGGGGCCATTTTCGATGAGGTGCAGGCCGCGCAGTTTGCCCAGGTTTCGGCGGTAGAGGAGCTGCGACGGCAGCCGGTGGTGCTGGAGGGCCAACCAGGGCAGGTTGTGACCTATGGCTTTAGCATCACCTATCCCAAACCCGAAGGGGCTGCCAACCTGCCAGTAGTCCCCCGGCTACCCCTGGATATCGAGGCCCCGGGGGGCCAGCAGTACTATGCGGCTACCCTCGAGCCCAACCGCCTCGAGCGCCGGGGACGGGTGGCCAGCTGGGACAGTGTTACCCCGGGCCTTATTGGCTACGTGTTCCGCAACTATGTGCGGGTCTTCAACGAGGCCCGCGATCCCAACACTGGGGCCAGCTTCTTTCTGCGTTGGACGGCCAACACCTTTTTTGTTTGCGTCATGGTAGTACTTACCACCTTACTTTTTGCTTCACTGGGGGGCTATGCCCTGGCCCGGATGTACCTACCGGGTAAGAATTACCTGTTTGCTTTTATCGTCTTTACCATGACTGTGCCCAGTCAGGTTACTTTCATCTCCAACTACTTGGTGCTGCGCGACCTGGGTTTGCTGGGGAACCTGTGGGGCATGATTGTGTGGGGCGCAGTAGGGGCAGGGGCGGTGTTTATCATGAAGCAGTTTTTTGAGTCTATCCCCCGTGAGATCGAGGAGGCCGCCCTTATTGACGGTGCGACCCCCATCACCACCTTATTTCGCATTATCCTGCCCATGGCCACGCCGGCCTTAGGAGCCCTGACCATCCTGACCTTTCAGGGCATGTGGAACGAGTTCTTTAAGGCGGCGGTGGTGCTCTCGGGCCAGCAGGCCAGCTACACCCTGCCGTTGGGCCTTTCTTTCTTTCGCAGCGCCTATGGGGTAACGGGTGATTGGGGTTTGATGCTGGCCAGCGCCTTTCTGACCATGATCCCCATTATCATCTTGTTCGTGGTGTTCCAGCGCTACTTTGTGGAGGGTGTGTCCACCAGTGCGCTCAAGGGATGAGGCCAATCCCGCAGATAAACATATGAAGAAGGGTTTTTTGTGTTGCGCTTGGGTGTGCTGCTCGATGGGGGTAAGCCTACGCCATGGAGTTGCCGAGCTGAAGACACCTGGCCCCCTGTAGACGAGGTTTTCGATGCTTCCGCTCAAAGAAGACGATACTTACGCGGTTTTGTCCGACCTAGGCCTGGTAGAAGGAGGAGAGCAGGGTTTCTACCGACACGATACCCGTTACCTCTCGAGCTACACTTGGAAGCTGCCGGGTTTTAGCTTGCTGCTCTCGCAAAGCCCACGCCCCGACCGGCTGGTGCAGCACTGGAGCCGGATTAAGGGCCCCGACCAGGTGGTGGGGTTGCGGCGGGAGTTGCAGATGGAAAGGGGCGGGTTTCAGGAGCGGCTGGAGTTCGAGAACACCTCCCTGGAAACCCAGATTCTGGAGATTGCGCTCAGCCTCGAGGCTGACTTTGCCGACCTCTTCGAGGCCAAGGGCTGGCACAAGGTGGAGCGGCGGGTGGAGGGCCTCTCGTACACCGCCGAGGACGGCCTGAAGCTGGCGACCCACCTACACTTCGAGCCCCCGCCCAGCGAGGCCTATCGCTGGTGCTTGACCTTGGCCCCTAAAGAGAAGGCCAGCCTGCGCCTGCAAGTCCGTTTCGAGAGCCCCTTCGAGCCCCATACCCCGCCCTTGCCCAGCTACCAAGAATGGCGGCAGCGCTTCCCCTTGCGGATGGAGTGCGAGGGTAGTCAGCAGGTTCTGGAACAGGCCATTGCTGACCTGCGGGCCCTGCTGTTTTCGCTGCCTGAAGGGCTTTTTCCCGCAGCGGGGATTCCCTGGTATGTATGCCCTTTTGGTCGCGACTCGCTGCTGACGGCCTATATGATGCAGCCCTGGGCCAACGATGTGACCCGAGGGGTGCTCTCCTACCTCGCCAAATACCAGGGCCGCGAGGTGAACCCCTTTCTGGACGAGACCCCCGGCAAAATCCTCCACGAGATGCGCCAGGGAGAGCTTTCGCGCACCGGCAAGGTGCCTTTTGCCCGCTACTATGGCACCGTAGATGCTACCCCACTGTTTGTAATTTTGCTGCATCGCTACTGGAAAGACTTGGGCGACCTGGAGCTGGTGCAGACCCTCAAACCCCACTGGGAGGCTGCCCTGGTCTGGATGACCGACTACGCGGATCCCGACCAGGACGGCTTTCTGGAGTATGTCCCCAACACCCAGAAGGGCCACCTGGTGCAGTCCTGGAAAGACTCCTTCGACTCCCAAAGCCACCGCGATGGCTCGCTGGCCCAGGGGGCCATTGCGGTGTGCGAGGTGCAGGGCTACGCCTATATGGCGTACAGGGCAGCAGCGGAGTTTTACCGGGCGCTGGGCCAGACGGGTCAAGCCGAAGCCTGGGAAGCCAGGGCCCAGGCCCTCAAGACCCGCTTCCACCAGGCCTTCTGGCTGCCCGCGCTTCAGACCTATGCGGCGGGCCTGGATGGAGAAAAGCGCCCTATGGCCGTCCTCACCTCCAATCCCGGCCATCTGTTGTGGAGCGGCATCGTACCGGCGGAGGTGGCGCCCCAACTGGTCAGGACCCTGTTTTCCGAGACGCTTTATAGCGGCTGGGGGGTGCGTACCCTGGGCGCGGGCGAGGTGCGCTACAACCCGCTCTCGTACCACAACGGCTCGGTCTGGCCGCATGACAACGCCTTGTTTATCGGGGGGCTGGTGCGCTATGGCTTTTATGAAGAAGCCTTGCAGGCCATGGAGGGCCTCTTCCACCTGGCCATGACCCAGCCCGACCGGCGCCTGCCGGAGCTGGTGGGGGGCTACCCCAAGCACGAAGGGGAGCCGCCGGTGCCGTATCCGGCCTCCTGTAGGCCCCAGGCCTGGGACGCAGCAGCGGTGGTGTATATGCTGCGCCTGATTCAGGAAATAGACCGCAAACACCCGGTGAAGGGGCATTTGGAACTGCGTAAGGTGAAGGTGTAGTTACAAAAGCCGCGCGCTGCTGGGCTTGGGCAAGCCCTGGCGCACCGCGAGCAGCTCCTGGAGGCTTCGGCCTTCCTCGCTGCTTTGCCCTACCTCGACCAGGGCCTGTGCCGCCTGCCAGAAAGCTTCGTTTTCCAGAGTAGCCCACCTCCCCCAGGTAGTCGGTAATAGCTTGCTTGCCCGCGCGTAGGAGGAGCAGGGTATGGCACAGAGCATCACTAGGTTTTTTGGCGGGGGCCCCCGCCTGAAGCACTGAGACTGGTAACCCGCGAACTCGGCAGACGTTGACCTATGGTGCGGGTAAAATTACGACAGACCTTTTCTCCGGGGGGCTGGTTGGTCGTTGCCTGAGTACAGCAGGTAAGACTGGGAGGTGCAGGCCTCCAGGGAAGGGAATCGGGGGTTTTTATGGGGGTTGAACCTACTCACTACCAGCTCGAGCCTCTCCCACGGGAAGAGCTAGCCCGGAAATTTTGCTGGACCATCTGGCCGCGCTTCAACCTGGCGACCGATACGGTAGACCGGGTCGCGATAGCCCACCAAAGCCGCATTGCCCTGATCGAAGCCGGTGGGCGGCGGGTTCGTTACGGTGAGCTGCGGGAGTGGTCGAACCGGCTGGCAAACGCGCTAAGGGGGTTGGGGGTGAAGGACGGTGAGCGGGTGGGGCTTCTGATGCGCCAGTCCCTCGAGTGCGCCCTGGCGCACCTGGCGGTGTACAAGCTGGGGGCCATCGCCTTGCCGCTCTCCACCCTGTTTGGGCAGGATGCCCTGCAGTACCGCCTCGAGCATTCCGGTGCACGCTTTCTGATAGCCGAGCGGGCGGTGCTCGAGGCCCTCCAGGCTGCCGTAACAGAGGAGGTGAGGGTGATTTATGCCGACGAGCTGCTGGCCCTGGCCCAGGCGGCCTCGGCCCACTTCCTTCCCACCCCCACACCATCCGAGGCCCCGGCCATCTTGATCTACACCTCCGGCACCACCGGCAAACCCAAAGGCGCCTTGCTGGCCCAGCGGGTGCTTCTGGGGCACCTGCCAGGCTTTTACCTCTACTCAAACTTCCCCGAAGGTGAGGCGATCTACTGGTCCCCTGCCGACTGGGCCTGGATCGGTGGTCTCCTGGACGTGCTGTTTCCGGCCTGGTTTTACGGCTACACCGTGGTAGCCTACCGGGCCAGCCGCTTCGACCCGGAGGAGGCCCTCGCGCTGATGCGCCAGCAAGGGGTGACCCACACCTTTCTCTTCCCTACGGCGCTCAAGCTGTTGCGTGGGCTGGGGCGGATTACCAAGCCGCCCCAGCTAAAAAGCATCCACGCCGGCGGGGAGCCCTTGGGTGAGGAGCTGCAGGCGTGGTCGCGGGAGAACTTTGGCCTTCTGGTGAACGAATTCTACGGCCAGACCGAGGCCAACCTGCTGATCGGGAATAGCTATAGGGTGGACCCCATCCGCCCTGGCTCGATGGGGAAGCCCTATCCGGGGCATCAGGTGGTGGTAATTGACGAGGAAGGCAACCCGCTACCCCCCGGCGAGGTCGGGGAGGTGGCCCTGAAGACCCCCGACCCGGTGGCCTTTTTGCAATACTGGAACAACCCAGCGGCTACGCGCGAGAAGTTCATCGGGCCTTATCTTCGCACCGGCGACCTAGCGGTGCGGGACGAAGAGGGCTACTTCTGGTTCAAAGCCCGCAAGGACGACCTCATCAAGGCTGCCGCTTATCGCATCAGCCCCTTCGAGGTAGAGGAGGCCCTGCTCCGGCACCCCGCGGTGGCGATGGCGGCGGTGGTGGGCCAGCCCGACCCCGAACGGGGGCAACGGGTGGTGGCTTATGTCAAGCTGCACCCAGGGCAAAATGCGGACGAGCGGCTGGTGCAGGCCCTGCAGCAGGAGGTGTGTAACCGGGTCGGGCAGTATGCCTGCCCTCGAGCCATCCACTTTGTAGAAGAGCTTCCCATGACCACCACCGGGAAGATCCAGCGCTTCAAGCTGCGCGCCCAGGGGTCATAGGCGGGTCAAAGACCCGCAACGTTTTGGTTTTGGCCGAAGGCTGTGTGCAAAAAGCCTGGGTGTGGAAGCAGATAAACCCGACCGCAGGGAAGGCGCCTGGCCCAGGCGCGGTGGATAGGCATCTTTTTGAAGCCGGTATTTTAGACTGGGGCCTGTATGCGTCTACTCGCCATCTTTGCCCACCCCGACGACGAGTCGCTTTTCTGTGCGGGAACCCTGGCCAAGTACGCTGCTTTGGGGCACGAAGTTTACCTGATCTGCGCTACGCGGGGCGAGCAGGGCCGGATTCGGCATCCGGCCATTGACGCTGCGCTATACCCTAAAGGCGAGGCCCTGGGTAAGTTGCGCCAGAAGGAGCTCGAGGCCGCCTGTGCCATCCTGGGGATACGTCCACCCATCTTTCTGAACTACCAGGACTCAGGCTATCCGCTCGAGGTGGCCCTGGCCAACCCTGCGGGCTTTATCCACCAGGACTTACAGCAGATCGAAGATACCCTTCTGAACCACCTGATCCGGATAGAACCGCAGGTGGTCATTGGGTTCGACCCGCATGGTTATTACGGCCATGCCGACCACATCCATCTTTACCGCGCCACCCTGGGCGCTTTCTGGCGGGCGGGCAACCGCATGGCGGCACCACCTTTGCGCCTGTTCTTCCCGGTGCGTTCAAAAGAGCGGCTGGCCCAGACCCGCTTCGACCCCGACCGCTATGGGGTTTCGGCCAGCTCGGTGGCGGTAAGGATAGACGTCCGCCCCTATGCCGAGACCATCCGGGCGGCAGTTCTAGCCCATGCTTCGCAGGCTGGGCCGGAGGAAAACTTTGCCCAGCTGCTCTTGGAATGGCCGGGAATGCTGGAGGAAGAGGAGTTTGTGCTGGGCGGGCTGCGGGGGGCTTTTCCAGCCATGCCAGCCGATGACCTGCTGGCAGGATGGTAAGCCCGCCAACGGCGGATTCTGCCGAACACGCTGAGGCTCCAGGCCTGCTGGCTCACTTAGCAGGCCGGTCTTTTGAAGGTATGCTCTAAACCTGGCTTATGGAATATCGCCCCATACTGCAAAAGCTTTCTTTTTTGCCCGACCTCTACTTGGTGGGGGGTGCGGTGCGCGATATTTTGATGGGCCAGAAGCCCGAAGACCTGGATTTTGCCACTTCAGCGCCCCCGGAGGAGGTGATGCGCCTGGCCAAAGCCCATGGCCTCGAGGCCATTCCCACCGGAATCGAACATGGTACCGTAACAATCCTGATCGACCACCACCCCTACGAGGTCACCACCTTTCGCCGCGACGTGGAAACCTTTGGTCGCAAGGCCCGGGTGGCCTGGGGCAAAAGCATCGAGGAAGACCTGTCCCGGCGCGATTTCACCATCGGGGCTATCGCTATGGACGCTTCAGGTCGGGTGATTGACCCCTATGGTGGACAGCAGGACCTCGAGGCCGGCCTGATCAGGGCCGTGGGCGAACCTCGCCGGCGCTTTCGTGAGGACTACCTACGGGTTATCCGGGCCGGTCGCTTTGCTGCCCGCTATGGCTTTAAGATAGAACCGGCCACCCTACAGGCCGCCCGTGAAGCTGCGCCAGAGGTGCTTTCCCACGTAGCCATCGAGCGGGTTACGGCGGAGTTCAACAAGGCTTTTGAGAACGGTGTTCCTAGCCGGTTCCTGCGCTACTTATACGATCTTGGTATTCTTCAGCGGCTTATCCCCGAATTCGAAGATACCCACCTGCTCTTGCAAAACCCCCGCTGGCACCCCGAAGGGGACGTGCTGACCCATGTGTTGCAGGTGGTGGATCGGGCCGCGCCCCCCTACCGCTGGCACGCCCTGCTGCACGATATCGGCAAAAAAGATACCGCCCAATGGAGGCCCGAGGGCTGGTACAGCTTTCACGGCCACGAGCGGGTGGGTGCAGCCCTGATCTCCCGCATTGCCCGCGACCTGCGCCTGCCCAACCACCTGCGGGACGAGCTGGTGGTTACCACCGCTTTGCACATGGTGCCGGTCTTTACCAGGCCCACCCCTCAGGCCATCCGCAAGTTTCAGGCCCAGGCCGGGCCGCATTTGCCTGCCCTGAAGGCCCTTTATGAAGCGGACGGAGCCGAGCGTCGGCCCAAAGAGTCCTGGAAGTTTTTTGAACCCCAGCCCATACCGGTAAAGCCCATTTTGCTAGGTCGCCACCTAATTGAGCGGGGACACCAGCCTGGCAAGATCTTCAGCCGGATGCTTCAGGCCGCCTACGACCACCAGCTCGAAACAGGGGAGACCGACATCGATAAACTGTACCAGGCCTCCCTGAAGGCTTTAGAGAAAAGAGGGGGTGTGGGGGAGCTATAATCCCCCGGTTCTTGCCTCGCCACGGCGAGGCGACGGGGATACATGGACTCCCCCACGTGTTTCCTTCGGAGCACACAGAATAGTGAGCGGCGGATGTGTGCTAAAATATTTTTGGGGACAACGTTCCCCGTGCACCTTGAAACTTGGAGTAGGGGGTTCTATCTGGTAGTCAGATAGGTAAAACTCCAAACGAAAGCCCGTGGTAGAGCCAGAAGCGTAATGCTCGCCTACCAATACGGAGTCAAGGTTGTTCCTGGGCTCGGACGGAGCCTTCGGGGATGGGCGCTGTGCAAACAGTCTCATAATGCCCGAGAAGCCTCGTTCTTCAGAACGGGGAGTCGTCACGTATGTCCGTTCCGGTAGTCTTACTCCATGCTTTTCCCTATAGCCCGGCCATGTGGGAGGCGCAGCTAAAACTCCTCGAGGGCCACCCCGTTTTACTGCCCGATATCCTGGGTTTTGAGAGCCTGGAAAAAGCAGCCGCGCACGTGCTGGTCGAGATGGATGCGCGTGGCTGGCAGAAGGCAGTGTTTGTGGGGCTTTCCATGGGGGGATACCTCATTTTTAGGCTCTGGAACCTCGAGCCTGAGCGTTTTGCGGGGATGGTGCTGGCCGACACCCGGGCCACCCCCGACACCCCCGAGGGCGTCCGCATGCGCTTGGAGCAGGCCGAGCGTGTGCGCAAGGAGGGTATGCCTTTCTTCCCCCAGGCCACCCTGGGGGGGCACCTGGGGGCCACCACCCATGCCCGCCGCCCCGAGCTGGTGGCCTGGGTACGGCAGGCCCAGCTCGAGGCCGACCCCAGCCGTGTGGCCAGGAGCCTCGAGGCCCTGGCCTACCGGCCCGATTCAGTACCATTGCTCTCCAGTATCTCGGTTCCGGCCCTGGTGCTGGTGGGCGAAGAGGACACCCTGACCCCACCTGCCGAGGCCCGGCTGATGGCCGCCCATATCCCCGACAGCCGCATGCTCATCATCCCCGAGGCCGGCCATCTGGCCAACCTGGAGAACCCCAGGGCGTTCAACACGGCCCTGCGGGGCTTTCTATGCGAACTTGCTCAAATGCAAGGCCAGGCAGTCGTCCAGGGCCAGCGGTGACTGGGTATTTAGCCGCTGACGCAACGCCTCGGGCGGCCAGATTTTCCCCAGCACCCGGCCTAGCTGGGCACGGTAGGGGACAGGTAGCCCTGCGCAGGACTGGAGCTTTTTCCAGGCGGCTTCCTCCTGCCCCAGGCCCAACAGGGCCTGGGTTTCCAGGCCCAGCTTCCAGCCCTGTACACCGGGGTCTGGCAAGTCCCCAATCTGCACCACCTGGGCCAGGGCCTCGGCCCACTTCTCCTGCCGGGCCAGCGTTTCGGCGTAGCCCAGGCGGGCCTGGGCCTGGAAGTAGGGGTCGCTCTGCTCTAAGCAGCCTTGCATCATGGCCTCGGCCTGGTCGGCAGGCATCAGCAAGGAGAGCTTGAGGGCGATGTCTATGCCTAAGGCGATGTATCGGTCGCCGGGAAGCTTCTTGGTGAGCAGCTCCTGACGCAGTTCACGCAGAATTTTTTCGCTCTGGGGGGCTTTTTGTCCCCCCATATAAGGGGGTAGATACGGCAGCCCGCTGGCCCGCACCCAGTAGGCCACGGCAATGCGGTAGAGGGTGCGGCGGTGGCGGTAGTGGGCTTCCTCGGGGCGTTCGCGCACCTCGCGCAGATAAGCCTCGGCCTCGGCCAGCAGGTTCAGGGCCTCCAGCGGGCGGCCCCGGGCCAGCTCGAGCACACTGGCTTCGCTCATGGCGCGGGCCCGGATAAACTCGTCGGTGGCATCGTGGATGGACTGATACAGGTACTTTTCTGCTTCTGCAAAATTGCCTATGCGCCGCAGGGCAGTACCGAAGCGGGCCCGAACCCGGGCTACCTCTTCTGGCGGCGCTCCTGAAGCCTCCAGGGCTTCCAGGCCCTTCCGCATCTGGGCCTCGGCCTCGTAGACCCGCCCTGTGCGTAGCAGCAGGTCGCCCGACTGATAGAGGGCCCGCCCCACCAGCAAAGGGTCGTGCGAGACCTGACGCAGGGCTTCCAGGGCCTCGTCGAAGCGGCCGGCATCCTTGGCGACCAGGCCCTGCCACAGCCTTACCCGGTCGGCCAGAAAGGGCGGGATGGGCAGCGAAAGGGCCTGCTGGACGTAGGCTTCGGCCTGGGCGTAATCGCCCTGCCAGCGCTCGACCGCGGCCCAGACCAAAAGCCCCTCGGCTGCAATTTCGCCCGAAAGTGTCTCGGGAGGGGGCAGAAGGGTCAGGGCGGCATGAAAGTCCCCAGCGTCTACTCGTGCTTCGGCGGCTTTGACCCTGGCCCAGGACTGGGTGGCGAGGTCGCTGGAGGCAAAGAGCAGCTCGAGGGCCTCCAGGGCCTCGGGGTGGGCATACTGGCCCAGCACGGCACGGTAGCGCACCACTGTCATGGCTAGTTTCTCGCGCTCTGGCAGGGGCCAGTGCCGCGACTCGGCCCACAGGGTGGGCAAGAGCGACAGCCGGCTGGGGTCTTGCGAGAGCAGCTCGAGCAGCTTATCCAGCCGATGTGCACCACGGGCATGATGCAACATGCGAAACAAGTCGCCCTTGAAAAAATCCAAGGCCAGTGCGTGCAGCTTGCGGGCCTCTTTTTCGGGCACCTCGGGCAGCAGGCTGCGCAAAGCCGGGCGTACCCGGCCCTCGCCCATAGGGGTCAGGAGGGCGCGCTCGGCCTGGGAGAGGCGCTCGAGGCTTTTGTTAATGGCCTTTTCCAGCAGGGCTACCGGTACACCGGGGTCGGCTTCGGGCGAGAGAACGGCCAGTGCGTACAGAATGGGGCGCAGGGTGGTGTCCTGGGCCAGGTTGTAGCCGGCCGAGGCCGCGGGGGTGCTGCCCTGGGTCTGGGCGGCTTCCAACAAGACCAGCCGCGAAAGTTCGGCAAAGTTGCGCCCGGCCTGGTTGACTAGGGCTTCCACCCGCTCGGGAGGCAGGTCGGGCAGGCGGTCTTTCACGTAGCGGCGGGCCTCGGCCCGGCTGGGGGCCGACAGCGGGTGCCAGGCCAGGTTGGGCGGAGGTTCGGAAAGCCCGGCCAGGAAAGGAATGGTCAGACGGCGTAGCAGGGGTTCGACCCAGGCCGCTAGACCTACCGGGTTGCCCTGGGCATCGCGCAGGCTCAGGCCGCCAATCTGCCCTTCTTTTTCGGCCCGCAGCAGCAGGGGTTTGCCGCTGGCATTAAGGGCTTTGGCCAGCTCGTTGCGCAGCTCGTCTTGCAGGGCGGCCTGCAGGGCATAGGGCTGGGTAGGGGAGAGCTGGGAGAGGATGCCCTCGAGCTCCAGCCCCAGTTTTTCGGCCAGGGGGTGCAGGTGCTGGGCCAGCTCGCCCCCCAGGTTCACCATCAGACAGCCCGGTACAGCCCGCTCCACCGCAGCCAGCAGCACGCCTTTGCCGGTGGCTGCCCCCCCCACCACCACCATCTGGGGTTTGTCGCCCTGTTCCAGCGCCCGCACAAAACGGCGGAACAACCTGCGTTTGTCGCGCCCCAAAGCCCGCCGGGCCGACTCGAGGGCCAGCTCCGAGGGCAGGCTGGGGGCCTCCAGGCCCGACTCGGTGTACAGGTCGCAAATAACTTCAAACAATCGCAGCTTCTCTTCGGGGCTGCCCAGGTCTTTGTACAGAATATTGCGAACGGTGCCCGCCCGCCCGCCCCGCTCGGCCACCGCGGCTTCCAGCCAGCGCAGGCTGCCTTTTTTGCCCCGATGGTCGCGCCCGCTCAGGTGGGGGCGCAGGGCCTCGAGGTAGGTTTGCCAGAGTGTACTTACTTCACCCACAATATATACACCATACTGAGGTGTAGTGTAATGTGCAAGCGTTGCGTGAAAGGCCCGTTTTGGCAACCCACCCGGTCGGCTTCACGCCATACCTGCCCTGCCGGGGCGGCGGCTTTTTGGCAGCTTCCACAAGCCGGAGGCTGGTTGGGGGGCTTATTGTGCGAGCTCTACTTCCAGGTTTTGGTTGCGGGGTACATTAATCAGCACACTAAAGGTGCGGTAGCCGGGGGCCTCGACCTGGAGGGTGTAGTCGCCGGCCTCGAGCAAGAAGCTCGAGCGCTCGAGCCTGCTGCTGGCAATCTCGGTAGTGCCTTGTAGGATGCGTACCGTTGGGTTGGGGGCCTTCACCTATACGTTCAGGAGGCAAGGGCAGACGGGCTCGAGCTCACGTATGTTTCCAGTCCCAGCCGTTGGTGAGTGTGGGGTAGGGGCAGGCAGGGCAGGGCTGGGTTCGGAGGGTGGTGGCGAGGATTCAGGCGTGGGTTGAGGGATATCAGACCCAGGAGCGGGGGAGGTGGTTTCGGGGATGCCAGGGACTGGACTGGGCTCCGACGGCTGAACGGGCGCAGCCCCAGGGGTGTCGGACGAGGTAGGGGCAGTGGGGTTGGTGCGGAAGCCACTTAGTGGGTCAGAGATGGCGCCCGAGGTGAGCAGGTTGGGGCTGCTGCTGTTTAGGAGTACGATGCTGCCAAAGCCAGTTAGCGCCAACAGCACGGCCAGAGTGGCTGCCCAGCCAGCCAGGCGGCTCCTGAGGTTGAGCAGGGCCCAGACCAGCAAAAGAACACCCAGCATGCCCAGCCCCCAGAAGACCGAGGTGCCATACTGCTGGTGCAGCCAGGCCCCACCCAGCCCGGCCAGGCCCAGCAGCAAACCAAGGCCCATCCAGGCCAGCCCGCCCTTTTGCAGGCGGGTCAGGCCCCAGAGCAAAATAAGTAGGCCCAGAATGCCCAGAATCCAGAGTAAAAGTGCGCTCATATCTGCTCCTCTCGTACTTTCCTCGAGGCAAACCTCGGGGTTGCTTATTTAGACTCTAACACTTCACCTACGAGGCGTTTTGTGAACTCGAGGGTAGAAGCCGCCGACCGGATGGGACTTTCCCCTGGATGGGTGGGGCCAATGGGGTATGAGCCTGAGCCAAACGTCCTAAGGCAGGAATTGCGATCAGCGGTATACTTGAGCCACTATGAAGCTTGTACGGTTTGACGCAGGTCAGTGGGGCATACTGGAAGGCGAGTTGATTCACGAAACCGACGGCCCGGCGGGCAACCCCACGGGCCGTCATTTTGATCTGGGGGGTGTGACCCTGCTGGCCCCGGCCACACCCAACAAGATTGTGTGTGTTGGCCGCAATTACCTCGATCACATCCGTGAAATGGGCCACGATTTTGGCGGCGACCTTCCCAAAGAGCCGGGGCTCTTCTTGAAAGCCCCCAATGCCCTGGCCCACCCCGCCAACCCGGCCCGCCCCGAGCAGTCCGGCGATGCGGTGCCTTACCCCAGCTTCACCAACCTGCTGCACTACGAAGGGGAGCTGGCGGTGGTGATTGGGCGCCGCATGAAGAACGTGCCCGAAAGTGAGGCCCTCGAGCACGTGCTGGGCTACACCTGCGCCCTGGACGTTACCGCCCGCGACAAGCAAAAAACCGACCTGCAATGGGTGCGGGCCAAGTCGGCCGACAAGTTCTGCCCCCTGGGGCCCTGGCTGGTAACCTCGCTCGATCCGCAAAACACCACCCTGCGCACCTATATAAACGGCGAGCTGCGCCAGGAGGCCCACACCAGCCTGATGATCTTCTCGGTAGCCAAAATTCTCTCCTACATCAGCAGCTTCATGACCCTGGAACCCGGCGACGTGGTGCTCACCGGCACCCCCGAGGGGGTGGGCGAGCTGAAGCCCGGCGACCTCGTGGAAGTGGCCATCGAGGGCATCGGCGACCTGCACACCCGAATTGGGCACTGAGGCCCTGCTTTGAGGCTGGCTTAACTGCATACTGAAGCCGGGGTGCTTCACGCACCGAAGTACCAGCGTTCCCCGCGGTTTTGCCGGGGTATGTGGAGGTGTATTTGCCGAGACCAGAGACCCTTCTGCTAGTTGCCGCCACTCTGCTGCTCCTCAGCGTGCTGGCCACCAAGCTCGGGGGGCGGCTGGGGGTGCCGGGGCTGCTGTTGTTTCTGGTCATCGGGATGCTGGCCGGGAGCGATGGGCCAGGGGGGATCTGGTTTGACAACTACTACGCTGCCCAGCTCATAGGCACGGTTGCGCTCATTTTCATCCTTTATTCAGGCGGACTCTTCACCCGCTGGAATGCCGTACGTCCAGTGCTGGGTGCGGGCTTGTCCCTGGCTACCGTAGGGGTAGTGCTAACCACCCTGCTGACGGGTGTGTTTGCGCACTGGCTGCTCAATTTGAGCTGGCTCGAGGCCCTTCTACTGGGGGCCATTGTTTCCAGTACCGATGCCAGCGCGGTATTTGGTGTATTGCGCGAGCGGGCCGTGCGCCTGCGCAAGCACCTGCGGCCTTTGCTCGAGTTTGAGTCGGGCACCAACGACCCCATGGCGGTGTTTCTTACCATCGGCCTGACCGCCCTCCTGACCCGCCCCGAGATGAACGCCTGGCAGATTCTGCCCATGTTCGTCCAGCAGATGCTGTTGGGCTTGTTACTGGGGTATGGCCTGGGGCGAGCGGCGGCTTGGGCCTTGAAAAACATCCGGCTTAGCTTCGATGGGCTCTATGCGGTTTTGTCGGTTGCGCTGATGCTCCTGGTGTTTTCGCTCACGGCGGTGCTGGGTGGCAGCGGCTTTTTGGCGGCTTATGTGGCGGGGGTGGTGGTGGGCAACAGCGACTTTCCCCGCAAGACGGCGCTATTGGCCTTTCACGAAGGCAACACCTGGCTGATGGAGATTGGGATGTTCCTCACCCTGGGTCTGCTGGTTTTTCCCTCCCAGCTCCCCTCGGTGGCGGTAGGAGCCATTTTGCTGTCGCTATTTTTGATGTTGGCGGCCCGGCCTGTGGCGGTTTTCCTCAGCCTACCCAGCCGGCGCTTCGCCTTCAACGAGAAAGCTTTTGTTTCCTGGGTGGGCTTGCGTGGGGCCATTCCCATCGTTTTGGCTACCTTTCCCCTGTTGGCTGGGGTTGAATCGGCACAAAAGATTTTCAACGTGACCTTCTTTGTGGTGTTGTTCTCGGTGCTGGTTCAGGGAACCACCCTGCCCTTGGTGGCGCGTTGGTTGCGGGTTCGTGCTGAGGACGAAGCTGGGGCCTCCCCCGAAGCAGTTTAGTTAGCCGCTGCACTCAACTGTCCGGAAGCTCTGCATCCACAAAAAGCGTCTTGCCGTGGGTGTAGAGCACCTGGCCGGGGGCTGCTTTGCGGGGCCGCCAGACGTGCTTTTTGCTGGTATAGTCCACTGGCACGTTTTTTTCACCCCTGGCTTTGGAGTAATAAGCAGCTAGCTGGGCGGCAAAGAGAAGGTCGGATAAGCTCGTAGCCTGGCCCTGGGTGCGCAGGATGACGTGCGAACCGGGGAGGCCCTGGGCGTGGAACCACAGGTCTTCGGAGTGGGCCATGCGGGTCAGGAGGTCGTTTTCCTTGGCGTTGCGGCCCACCCAGACCTCAAAGCCACCGGGGCTTTTGTAGCGAAGTCCCACCTGGGGGCCTTTGGCCTTCATTTTGCGGTTTTGCTCCAGCAAGGCTTGGCGGGGGAGCTGCTCGAGGCGCTCCAGGCTGGCCTCGAGCTCGGCTATCTGGGCCTCGGTGGCCGGAATCAGCTCCAGGGCCTTTTCGGCGTTGGCCTCTAGCCGCTTGGCCCGTGCGTAGAAGTTGCTGGCGTTCTGGATGGGCGAAAGGCCTGCTTCCAGGGGGATTTCTACCGGCTGGCCGGAAAAGTCCTCGAGCCGAGCCACCGGCCCTGGCGGCAGGCTGTGCCCGTAGGCCATCAGCAGGTCGGCCCAATGGCGCAGCCGCTGGGCTTCCTCTAGCCGCTCCCAGGCCCGGGTGTAGTCCTGCAGGCGGGCCTTTAAGGTTTTGAGCTGGCGGCGCAGGGCCTCGCGCAGGGGCTTGCGCAGGGCCTCGGTCTCTTCCTGCTCCCAGGCTTGCCGCAGCTCTTCGGTGAGCTGGGTTTGCAGGCCGGGCTGCTCCACCAGGCTGTGGATAACCCTGTGGATAAGCGGCAGATGTTCGGGGCCGAGCGGGGTTTGGGGGCTGAGCTGGGCCCGGCGGGCCAGTTCGGCCCCCAGCTCCTTGCCCACCCCGTCCAGGTTTTTGATGAGCTGCGAGAGGGTTTGACCCACAAAGGACTCGAGTTCCTCTGCCGACAGGGTGCGGGGGTCCAGCTTCTGGTAGGGGGGAGGTGGGGTGTAGGGTAGGCCAGGCCTGAGCTCCCGGAAGCGATTGACCGCCGAGGTAACGGGCCGGTCGAGGCCCACAATCTCCCCCTCCAGGTCGCAAAGGATCAGGTTGGCGTTGCGACCGGTCAGCTCGAATACCAGCCGGGTAGGGGCGGTGTCCACAAAACCCTTTTCCCCCTCAAACTCCAGCATGACCACCCGGTCGAGTTTGAGCTGCTCCATTTTGAGCAAGCGCCCCTTGCAACGGGCCTCCAGGAGGCGCTGGAAGGGGGTTTTGGCTTGGCCCTCGAGGCGGCCCGGCTCCAGCGTCAGCAAGGGATGGGGCGGGCGATAGCGCAGCACCAGGTTGCCCAGGCCCTCCAGCAGCAGGGCCGCCGTACCCTCGTCGGGAAAAGCCCAGCCCAGGCTGCGCAAGGGCAGGTGCCCGGCTATTTCGCGCACCACCGCATGGATCAGTAAACCTTCCATTCAAGCCTCCCCACCACGGCCAAGTATAGGTGGTGAAGACACTTGGGGGCTCGAGACTTACGCTTGCAGCCCGCCGCGGAACCCAACTGATATGCGCTAAGATGAATGTGTGCCTACGGTCTTGCGACTCGGCCCTTATCGGTTTTTCTTCTACGCCAACGAGAATGACGAGCCCGCCCATATCCATGTTCAGCGAGACCGCGCATTGGCAAAGTTCTGGCTTAAACCTGTGGCCTATGCCAGCAGCAGTGGCTTTCGGCGCAGGAGCTTTTGAAGTTGCTTAGGCTTGTAGAGGAAAACAGGGTTGCGATTGAGGAAGCGTGGAATGAGTGCTTTGGCCGCTAAACCTATTCTTGCCAGCGCTGTCGAGTGTACCGAGGACGAACTGATCGTCACACTGTCTGACGGCCGCCGCTTGGCTGTACCTATCGTTTGGTTTCCTCGGCTAGCAAAAGCCAGCCTGCAAGAGCGCGCCGAGTATGAGTTACTAGGTAATGGGTAAGGCATTCACTGGCCCAAAATCGACGAAGACATCTCTGTTGCGGGTCTTCTTGAAGGCCGGCCTTCGGTCGAGTTTCAGCGTAAGGCATGACATGTGCTACCAGGGCCAGAGCCAAGCTATGGCCGAAAGCCTAAACCAAACCTTGAACAAACTTGCACGGATCGTGTCCGGGTTGCGCCTCCGAGCTTTGCCGTTAGCTCTCCCCAATCCGCCTAAGCTGCACCAGAAAGGCCGTATGCCCCACCTGCTGAAACTTGGGGTGGGCGATGGGGGGGCGCAGATCCCACTCGCGGTGCTGTACCTCCAGGGTGCGCTCGAGCAGATAGGGCAGGTTCTGGGCTTTGAGGTGCTCCAAGAGCGCAATGACCTGGGTCAGGTTGGGCAGGTAACAGGCCAGAAAGCGATCCATCTTGAGTGCCGGGGTAATGGAATGGAGTACCTTCCAGGGTTCCATCAGGTCCAGCGCGACGCCGTCAAAGGTGTTGGGGGGCAGCTCGGCCTGGGCCAGGTCAGCTTCGAACCAGGTGACGTTGCCCCAGTCTTCAAACCCGCTCAGGTTGCGTTTGGCCCGCTCGAGGTGCCGCGGGCGAGCTTCATAGCTCCAGACCTGGCCGGTAGGTCCCACGGCCCGCGCTAGGTACAGGGTCAGGCCACCCGAACCCGAGCCTGCTTCCAGCACCCGCATGCCTGGGGCTAGGTCGAGCAGAAAGCAGATGGTGGCGGCATCCTTAGGGTAGGTAGGGGTGGCCTCGCGGGGCATGTGGAGCACGTAGTCTTCCAGGGAGGGGCGGTGGATGGTAAACAGCTCCCCCTGAGGGGTGGCAATTTTCCCACCAGCCCCGGCTTGTACGATGGCCTCATGGCGAATAGAGCCCCGATGATAGTTGAACGTGGCGCCCTCCTGTAAACGGAACAAATAGGTGCGACCTCTCCGGTCTTGCAGCAATGCCCAGTCACCGTAGGTCATGGGGCTTAGGGTAGCGGACATGGGGGTGTGTTTGTCAAACCCCGTTGGGGGCTGCTTTTCTCTTGGTTGTACTATCTACCGCACAAGCAGGTGCCTAGACCTCATACCCCCTGTGCGTGGTAACATCAAGGGATGTTGTTTCAAGGCCTGCACAGCGCGGGCCTTCCGGGAACTGAGGCGGGTTATGTATAGGGTGGTCATTGTGGGTCGCCCCAATGTGGGCAAGTCAAGCCTCTTTAACAGGCTGCTGGGGCTGCGTGCTGCCCCCGAAAAAGCCGTCAAGGCCGGGAGCCAGTTTGCGGTGGTGGCCGATGTGCCAGGGGTTACCCGCGACCTCAAAGAAGGTGTGGTAGAAAGTGAGCGGGGCCGTTTCAGGCTAGTAGACACGGGCGGCTTGTGGTCGGGGGATGTGTGGGAGGGGAAAATCAAGCAAAAAGTTGAGCGCGCGATTCAAGATGCCGACCTGGTGCTCTTTGCGGTGGATGGGAGGAGCGATATCGTCACGGCTGACCTCGAGGTCGCCGACTTTCTGCGCCGCCAGGGCAAGCCGGTGCTGCTGGTGGCCACCAAAATAGACGACCCCAAGCACGAGGCCTACCTGGGCAATTTGTATGCCCTGGGCTTTGGTGAACCCGTACCCACCAGCGCAGCCCACGGCCGGGGCTTTGACGATTTGCTAGAACGTATCTGGGCCATGCTGCCGGTGCGCCAGAGTGAGAGCGAGCCTGAAGTGGTGCCCGTCCGCCTGGCTATTGTGGGCCGCCCCAACGCGGGCAAGTCTAGCCTGCTCAACGCTATCCTGGGCGAGGAGCGGGTGATTGTTTCGGATACCCCCGGTACGACCCGTGACTCCATTGATGTGGAGTTCAACTACGGGGGCAGCCGGTTCTTGCTGGTAGACACCGCGGGCATTCGCAAGCGGCCTGAGAGTGGTGTGGAGGAACAAGCCATCAGGCGTGCCCACCAGGCCATTCTGGATGCCGATGTGGTCTTGTTGGTGGTGGATCCCAGGGAGGTGGGTGATCGCGAGCTCAAGCTGGCCAACGAGGCCCTCGAGGCTGGTAAGCCGGTGATCGTGACCGTTACCAAGTGGGATTTGATCGGCAGCAAAGAGGAAGCCAAGCGGGTGCGGGCCGACCTGGCGCTCAAACTGGCCCATATCCAGCACCTGCCCGTCCTCTATGTTTCGTCGCTTACCAAGCAGAACCTGCACAAGCTGCTTTCCGAGGCTGCGCGGCTGTATGAGTTGGCTCGGGTGCGTTTCGAGACAGCCGAGCTTAACCGCTGGCTTTCGGTCTGGAGTACAAAGACCTTGCTGCCCAACTTCAAGGGCAAACCCCTCAAGCTTTTTTTTCTTACCCAGCCCGAGGTAGCCCCCCCCACCTTTGTCTTCTTTTGCAACCATCCCGAGTTCGTAACGCGGGCCTTTGAGGGCTTTTTACGCAACCGCATCGGCGAAGACTTGGGTTTGCGCGAGATTCCCTTCCGCATGGTGTTCCGTGGGCGCAGGGAACCGAAGGGCGAGGTAAAAGCCCCGAAGCGTTGATAAAAACAGCTTTCAGCCCGCTTATGTGCCTTTCATACGGGCTGAGGGCTGCGCGAGGAAGCTCTCGCTAATCGCCGGTGCTCGCCAGCAGCTGGCCGTTGGCCTCTACGAACTCCACCCGCGTGAAGCGGCCCGGTGCCTCCAGCATCACAAAGGGGCTGGTGAGGGCCTGGGTCACTATGGCGCCGGGTGCTGGGCTTACCAGGCGCAGGGTGATCCGTAGGGTGCTGCCCAAAAGTTGGCTACGCACATACTCCACGCTGTAGCCACCGGTCGGCTTTTGTCCCCAGAAGAAGGCCACCACCCGGCTGCGCTTGAAATCCACCGCTGGGCTAGGCGGTGGGGGCACCTGGTTGCCAGTGGCTAGGCCCCAGAGGGTAAGGAGCTGGCTCTGGTTGCTGGCCAGATAGGCCGCCGGGGTTGGCGTGGTGTAGGCAGCCTGGCTGCCCTGGAGTAAAACGCGGAGGGTGGGATTTGGATTGGGGTTCACAAAGATCAGCTCCGTCTCGAGGCCGTACTGTACGGCCAGAGCGGCCAAGCGGCGCAAGCGGGGGGCCGGCTCGTAGCGGTTGGGTTCCAGGGTTGGCTGAAACTCATAGACCACCACGGGGCGCCCTTGGCGGCGGGCCAGGATTTCTCCTAGCACCGCCGCATTTTCGGCCTGTGAAAGTCCTTCTAGCCGAGGGATGCCGGGACGCTCCTCAACGACCTGAGTGGTGTTCTCTGAGAAAGTGCTCCCAAGTCGAGACCAGCCCCCGTTGTAGAGCCAGGCGCTTTTTACCTCGCGGCTGGCACGCACCACATATTGCAAACCAAAGAAGGAACGGCTGGTCTGGGCTGCGCGGAGCTGTGCGGGCCCAATCTCGCGGTAGATGGCCTCTCCATTGACCAGCAAGGTTCCAGGTACGGCCAGCAGGCTAGCGCTGCTGCCCTGGGTGAGTGAGAGGCGCTGCGCTCCTAACTGAACTACCTGGGGTTCGCCATAAAAATACGTCCAGCGCTCGGTGTTTTCGGGAAATAGCACCTGTATCTCACTGACCTCGTAGGCTCGTTGTTCTGGCAAGGGTACGCAACCTGCCAGCGCCACCATCAAAAGACCCAACCACACCTTCATACCTCCCATCTTAGGGCTTTTTCAAAGCAGCCACCGGTTTGCTAAAACTTTGCTCAATGCAGAGTAAGACGGCTAGATGGGCTGTGAAAGGCGGATAAAAAACATGAAGAAATGAAGTTGTGGTGCAGTAGACGAGGTTTGTGCTGCAGGGTTTCTCACTGCGCGGTTCTGGGATCTAGCGCGTCGCGCAGGGCATCGCCCAGCAGGTTGAAGCCTAAGGTCACAAACATGATGGCCAGCCCTGGAAAGGTGGCTACGTGTGGAGCTGTAGCCAGGTATTCGCGTCCCCGCGCCAGCATCAGCCCCCACTCTGGTTCGGGGGGCCTGGCGCCCAGACCCAGGAAGCCTAGCCCGGCGGCAAACAAAATGGCTACTGCCATCTGCAAGCTGGATTGCACGATGATTGGAGAGAGTGAGTTGGGCAGGATGTGCCACAGCAGGATGCGCCGGTTGCGGTTGCCTAGGGCCCGGCTGGCCTCTACAAACTCGCGCTCCCGCAGGGCGAGCACTGAACCCCGCACCAAGCGGGCGTAGACTGGGATGGCTGCGATACCTACCGCAATCATTACGTTGGTCAGGCCGGTGCCTAGGGTAGCAACCAGCACAATGGCCAGCAGGATGCCGGGAAAAGAAAGCATCACCTCTACAATGCGCTGGGTGACCAGGTCCAGCGTGCCACCGAAGTATCCTGAGAGCAGCCCCAGCGGTACGCCGATGAAAAGGCCTATGGATACAGCAATCAGGCCTATGGAAAGCGAAATCCAGGCACCGTGGGCCAGACGGCTTAGGATGTCGCGCCCTTGCTCGTCGGAGCCCAGCAGGTAAAACTTGATGGGCCCATCCACGCCAAAGAGGTGCAGGTCGCTGCGCAAAAGACCGCCCCACCACACCCAGGGCTCGCCCCGCACGAAGAAGCGGATAGGGTAGAGTTCCTGACCCACCTCGAGCGCCCCCAGTGGTGTGCGGCTCACCTCGCGCACCCAGAGGCCCGGCTGCCCTTCTGGGCCGCGCAGCTCAATGCGCATAGGGGGTACATAGGTGCCGCGCAGGTTCTGTTCAACCGGACTGTAGGGTGAGATAAAGGGAGCAAAAGCTGCTACCAAGACAAAAATTCCAACCAAGGTGAAACCTGCTATCGCCAGGGGGCTGCGGAACAAGCGCCGCCGCCAGCGGGGCGTCTCACGCTTACCAGCGGCATTTGCTACCGATCTAGTCATAGCGGATCCTCGGGTCAATGGCGCCGTACAGCAGATCTACAATTAGGTTAATCAGGATAAAGGCTACCGCTATCAGGAGCACCGCACCCTGTACCACCGGGTAGTCTCGAGCCAGAATCGAACCCACCAGCAGCTGCCCGATGCCGGGCCAGGCAAACACCGTCTCGGTGATAACCGCTCCTTCCAGCAGCCCGCCAAACTGTAGGCCGGTGATGGTTACAACAGGAATTAGGGCGTTTCGCAGGGCGTGCTTGAAGATCACAACTCTTCCGGCCAGCCCTTTGGCCCGGGCGGTGCGGATATAGTCTTGCGAGAGCACTTCCAGCATAGCGCTGCGGGTCATGCGGGCCAGGATGGCGGCGGTGCTGGTGCCTAGGGTGATGGCCGGCAAGACCAGATGCCAGAGCGTGCCCGTACCGGCTACCGGAAACCACCCAAGCTGTACCGAGAAAATCAGAATGGCCATCAGGCCAAACCAGAAGACCGGCATCGAGACCCCAATCAAAGCCCCCAGCATGGCCAGCAAATCGAAGATGGTACCGGGCCGGGTGGCGGCGATAATGCCCGCTGGAATTCCGATCAAAAGCGCGACCAGCATGGCGCCCAGGGTAAGCCGCAGGGTGTTAGGGAAGTACTGGCGCAGCTCGTAGGCGACGGGCTTACGGGTGCGTACCGACTGCCCCAGGTCGCCCCGCACCACGTTGGCCGCGTAGAGGCCCAGCTGCACATGCCAGGGCTGATCCAGGCCAAAGCGCTGGCGGATATCGGCCAGGGTTTCGGGGGTGGCGAACTCCCCGGCCAGTAGCTGTGCAGGGTCGCCAGGTGCTAGCCGAACCATCAGGAATACCGTCAGCAAGACCCCCAGCAAGGTGGGGATGACCGCAAGCAGGCGACGGGCGATGTAGGTGGTCATGGGTCGGTTCTGTCCAGTTTTTTGGCGAGGGTCACCAAGCTTTGCAGCACATCCTACCCAAGTCCCGTTGTCCTGGCAAGAAAAACCCCGCCACACAGGTGGCAGGGTGGGGAGTGGTTTCTTAGCGCTCGGCTGAGCTGCGGAAGCTGGCCTCGCTGGCAATCAAGCGCTCGGTGGGGTGCACCACAAAGCCCTGAACCTCGCGACGGATGGCTGTCACCTGCTGCTCGGAGTGCAGGAAGACCCAGGGTACGTCGTTGTAGATGATTTGCATGGCGGTAGCGTAAAGCTGCTGGCGGGCTTGGGGGTTGGTGGCGATGCGGGCCTGCTCGAGGATACGGTCTAGGCGGGGGTTGGTGTAGAAGCCGCGGTTGAAGCCGTTAGGAGCATGCTGCGAGCTGTGGAACAGCCCGAACAGACCATAGTCGGCATCGCCGGTGACGGTGCCCCAGCCCAGCATGGCTACCTGGATCTCGTTGCGCTCACGCGGCTGGTTGGTGGCTGCCAGGTAAGCGCCCCACTCGAGGGTCTGGATCTGGGCCTGCACGCCCACCGCCCGCAGCTGGCTTTGCACTGCCTCGGCTACCCGGATGTCCTGCAGGTAGCGCCCGTTGGGGCTATGCAGGGTGAAGCGCAACGGGTTCTGGGCGTTGAAGCCAGCCTGGGCCAGGAGCTGGCGGGCCAGGTTGGGGTTGTACTCGTAGCTGCCCACCTTGGTGTAGCCAAAAATCCCGGGGCTGATGGGGGCATCGGAAGCCCGGCCAAAGCCGCCCAGCACAAACTTCACGATCTCTTCCTTGTTGATGGCGTGGTTGATGGCTTTGCGCACCCGCACATCGTCAAAGGGCTTTTTGGTGTGGTTGAAGTAGAGGAAGATGGTGCGCACGCTGGGGGTGGTTACCACATCGACATCAGGGCGGGCACTCAAGCGCTGTACATCCTGGGGCGGAACCCGCACGGCCACATGAGCCTGCCCAGTCTCGACCAGGGCCATCCGGGTGGTGGCCTCCGGTACGGCCAGGAAGCGCAGGCGTTCGATGGCGGGCTTCTTACCCCAGTACTCGTCGTTACGCACCAGCTCTACAAACTGGCC
>Ga0209809_1000625_pt1 | contig 31734 bp, 25 predicted proteins | sample YNPMSTMetaG_FD_186172 | JGI IMG/M metagenome (GOLD analysis project Ga0209809, IMG submission 186172) | Anoxygenic and chlorotrophic microbial mat microbial communities from Yellowstone National Park, USA - YNP MS-T MetaG (SPAdes) (version 2) ...
TTTTGTTTTGAACTTTTTAGAATGCTTGTCTGACAAAAGCTACAAGCTGTCCAAAAACCGGACACGGATTAAAAAATTTTTCTTTAAATTTGTGAACATTTGATTTCATAGTTATCCTTTTTAGTAAGCAAAAACGCAAAAGGCAGGAAATTTTTTTGCCTTTTTTATAAAAAAATTTGCTTACTTTTGAAAATATTTTGGACAATAGTGAATTATTATCTAAACTGCAATAGTTTTTTTTACAAAAAATAAATCGTATGAAGACTATTATTAAACTTCTATTACTAGCTTGTATTTGTTCGAATGTGTTTTCGCAAAATAAAGATAGCGTTAATGTTAATGTGTATATAAAATGTAGTTTTTGCGACGAGTCTTATATTAGAAACGAAATAAAGATGATAAATTACGTAAGAGACTTTTCAGAAGCTAATGTTATAGTTTTAGGAATGAGTGAGGAAACTGGCTCTGGTGGCGAAAAATATCGTTTAATTTTTGAAGGGAAAAAACAATTTGAAGGCATAAATGATACATTAATTTTTGAATCTCAAAAGGATGCAACAGCAGAAGAAATAAGGGATTTATACATTAAGTATTTTAAAATTGGAATTTTGTCGTATATTTTAAAAACGCCTTTAAGAAAAAGTATAACTTATTCAATAACAGAACAAAATTTGAATCAACTAAAAAATATGAATACTGATAAGTGGAAAAACTGGGTATTTTCTATAAGCTCAAGTGGGTGGTTTAATGGTGAACAAAGCAATCAAAGTTATAATGTAAATTCTAATTTTCAAATAAGTAAAGTTCTCGAACACTGGAAGTTTAATTTTTCATATAATCAAAGCTATTCAAAAAGTAAATTTTCTTACGATGAATATAAATACGAATATATTAACCGTTCAAATAATGCATCTTTATACAATGTTTGGTCTTTATCTTCTCATTGGTCGGCAGGTATTTTCAGTTCAGCAGGTTCTTCTACTTATGGTAATTATAAATTGTACTGGAACCTTTTACCAGCTCTTGAATATAACGTATTTCCTTATGAGCAGTCGTTTCAAAAGCAGTTTCGTTTTGATTATCGTATAGGATTAAAATTAAATAATTATAACGATACTACTATTTTTAATAAGATAGAAGAGTTTAATGGTTTTCATCAACTAAATATTTCTTTTTCATTATTTAAGAAATGGGGTAACATAGACATTAGTATGAATGGTAATCAGTATTTTCACGATTTAAGTTTTTTTTCATTAGGTATGTATAGTGGATTTAATATTAGAATAGCTAAAGGTTTTTCTGTTTATTTTTACGGGGGATATTCTATGATTAGAAATCAGATTAACCTTGCCAAACAAGACGTTTCTCAAGAAGAATTATTACTACGTCAACGACAAATGAAAACAAATTATTCTTTTTGGGGTAACATAGGGCTTAGTTATACGTTTGGGTCTAAATATAACAATATTGTTAATCCACGTTTTGATTAACCATTTGAAGTAAATATTTATTGTATGTTTTAGCAATATTTTGCCAAGAGAATATTTGGTAAAACTTATTTAAATTTTTTTCGGCAATAAATTCCTTTTTAGATAAGTATTGTTCAAAATAAAAACGTTGGATAGCATTGGCTATTTCTTTATCATTGTTTATTGGGACAAGTTCGCCATTTGCACAACATTCGAACATTTCTATATTACCGCTTACAGGAGTTGCAATTAAATACAATCCAGCCGATAAAGCTTCGAGATTGCTAATAGACATGCCTTCTATTTCTGATGGCATAACCATAATATGAGATTTTTCGTAATATTTCCATACTTCTTTATTATCTAACCAACCAGTTATTAATACATGATTTAATTTAAGCTTACGAATTAATTTTTCTAACATGTTTCTTAATTTGCCGTCGCCAATAATATAAGCATGATATGGAATTTGCATTTTAGAAAGTCGTTTCATTGCTTTAATAAATACAACAGGATTTTTTTGTTTTACAAGTCTTCCTACAAATAAAATTGTTAATGGTTCGTTTTTTCTTTTGTTATAATCAATAAGTGGAGCATCAACTCCGTTAGGTATTTGAATAATTTTTTTTAAATAGTTTTTTCCAACAAATTTTTCTGCGTTTTTTTTCATAAATTTACTTTGAACAAAGAGGTAATGAGCTTTGTTTACAATCTTTTTTATAAGAAAATAAGTTACCAGATGATAAAAAAACATTTGTTTTTTGTAAAACCAAGGTATATCGTGCCCATGAGAAATTATGCAATACGGAATTTGAAATTTTTTCTTAATTTTATATGCGAGCCAACCGCCAGGTATAGTAAAATTTGCAAAACAGATATCGTATTTGTTTTCTATTAAGTGTTTTTGTAAAAATTTCCACGATTTTTGTATCCAGTCGTACATTTCTAATGGATTAGATTCAAATTGTTTTTTTCTTTTTGACTTTATACGAATGATTGTTGGTTTTTGTGGGGCAATTTCTTTTTTTTCGGTACTTTTGTACCATGTGGTTATAACTGTAACGTTATGTCCGAGTATAACAAGTTGATTGGCAATGTTTTTAGAAATACGTCCTGCGCCGCCACCAATGGGTGGGTATTCGTAATTAAGCATCAATATGTTCATGAGTTGTGAGATTTTTTGTTTTATGAATGATATAAATAGGTCTGCCTTTTACTTCGTCGTATATTTTTCCGATATACTCGGCAATAAACCATAAAAAAATGAATAAAGTACCAATTAATATGTAATTTATAGCAGCAAGCCATTCGAGTAATTTGTAAAATTGTTGGTCAAAGAAATATCTATATGCAAGGTAAAACAAAAAAATAACGCCGGTGAATATTATTAAAATTCCTGCAAGAAGTCCTATTCTTAGGGGTAGAAGCGAGAAGTTGAGAAGTCCATTCATAGCAAATCGTATCATTTTTAGCCAGTTAAATTTTGTTTTTCCTTTTAATCGTTTTGGTCTATTGTAGTCAACTATTGCATAAGAATAGCCCATCCAAGGTATTAAACCACGCAAATAACGACTTTTTTCGCGTAATTGGCGTAATTTAACAGCAACACATTTGTCTATTAAACGAAAATCGCCAATATTGCCTTTAATTTTAATTTCGCTGGCTTTATACAACAAATAATAATACCATTTGGCTGTTATTCTTTTTAAAAAGGGATCGTTACGAAATAATCGGCGTGCATATACTATTTTAACTCCGTTTTCCCATTTACTTATCATTTCTGTTATTAGTTCTGGTGGATCTTGAAAGTCGCAATCAATTGTAATTAGTGCATCGCCACTTGCATAGTCAATACCAGCTGTAATTGCTGCTTGATGACCAAAATTTCTTGTAAAACTTATAATTTTAACATTTGTATCTGATTCGGCTAATTCGTTTAATATATTTTCGGAGTTGTCGGTGCTACCATCGTTTACAAATATAAATTCGTAAGAATATTGATTAAGTAAATGTTTTATAGTTTTGTAAATGGGGACAATATTGTTTTCTTCGTTATATACTGGAATGATAATAGATATTTTTTTCATTTTGTGAATATTATAAAAATGATGGTAAAAATAACTAAATTTTTAATAATTCGTTTTGAATATTATTGTCTTGTGGAATGAAATACACATCATTTTTATATTTTAAAATAAAGTCGTCGGCTTGTTTTTGTAGTTTATTATTATTAAGTATATAAATATCGTAATTAAGGTTTTTAAGTAATTGTATAGTTTCTTTTTTATTTTGCTCGCTTAATTCACATTGAATTATAGGTTTGTGTTGGTATAGAATATTTTTCATATTTGAAAACACAAAGTATTCGTATCCTTCAACATCGCATTTAATGAAATGTAACCTTTCAATATTGGCAAAAAGTTCGTCGGGTATTTTCATTTCTACCTCAAATGTTTTTTCAATATTTTGCTTTTGCGAATTATCAGTAATTACGTGAGTCATACCGTGATGAATAATACCGTTTAAAACAGGCATTCCCATTGTAATTGTTTTATTTTCTGAACCTAAGGCATAAGGAAGAAGTGTAAAGTTTTTTTTACACAATTTTTTTATATTCGATTTCAAGATTTTACGAAAAATTTCAACAGGTTCAACGGCTGTAATTTTTCCAGTTTCTCTTGTAGCTTTACAAAGAAAATACGAATAATATCCTAAATTTGCACCTATATCTATGCAATGATAGCCTGGTTTTACAAGTTTTTTTATAAAATGAAGTTCAGCATAACGCTTTTTAAAAAAGCCTAATTTAATTAAAGAAATGTACAACTTGCTTATAAATAACAAATAAAGCTCAAAACCAAGTATTTCATAAAGCAATTTGCGAATTATTTTCATGGTTTTATTTCTTCAAATTCAACGTATTCGCCTTCGTTGTTTTTTATTTTTTTGTTTTTGTATAAATTGTTTATAGTGTTGATGGTATCGTAATAGTTTTTTCTTTCGTCGCCAAAAGTTTTTCTAACAGTACGTTTCAATTTCCATGTAATTCTGCGGACAATAATAAGAGCAATAATCAATATGGTTATAACTATTAAGAATAAAATTAAAATTAGTTGAAGAATAATCATATACAAATATATTTAAAATTCAAAGGTAGCTAATTTTGTTGTTTAATTAAATTCCGATGTAAAATAAAATTCTATGTCGGGAAAGTTTTCCTTAGCCATTTGTAACGAAAAAGCCGATTCTGCAAGATAAACATCACGTCCATGTTTGTCTTCTGCAAGAAAATTAATTTTTCGTTTTTTAAATTCTTCTAGCTGTTTAATATTTGAACTTTTAAACCAGCATGCTTTATACAAAGGTAAATGTTCGTATTTGCATCGAGCAGAATATTCGTGTTCTAACCTGAATTGAATTACATCGAATTGCAATGCTCCTACTGTTCCTATAATTTTTCTGCCATTTAACTTATGTGTAAATAATTGTGCAACTCCTTCATCTGTTAAATGTTCCAAGCCTTTAGCAAGTTGCTTATATTTAAGTGGATCGGTATTTTCGACATAACGAAATAATTCGGGCGAAAAACTAGGAATACCTTTAAATTTTAGATGCTCTCCTTCGGTAAAAGAATCGCCTATTTTAAAATTTCCTGTATCGTGAATTCCTACAATATCGCCTGGATATGCTTGGTCTATTACGCTTTGTTTCGAAGCCATAAAAGAAGTAGGATTACTAAATTTAAAAAACTTTCCACTTTGAACATGTAAGTATGGTGTATTTTTTCTGAAAACACCACTACAAACTTTAACAAAAGCTATTCTTGCTCTGAACTGAGGATGTAAATTGGCATGAATTTTAAATACAAATCCTGTAAATTTTTCTTCTTCGGGGAAAATAATTCGTTCTTGTGTATAGCTTTCGCGAGGTGATGGAGCTATTTTTAAAAAAGTTTCTAGCAATTCTTTTACTCCAAAATTGTTCAAAGCACTTCCGAAAAAAACAGGTGCAATGTTGCCTTTTAAATATTCGTCGTGAGAAAACTGTGGAAAAACGTTTCTAATTAATTCAACCTCTTCGCACAGTTTTTGAGATAATTCAATGCCTAAATATTTATCAAGTAAAGGACGATTTAAATTTTCTATTATAATTGGTTCTTGAGCAATTTGTTTCTCTAGTTCATTAAACAAATATAATTTGTTTGTTAGCAATTGATATACTCCCTTAAAATTTTTTCCCATACCTATTGGCCAGGTTATAGGGATACAAATAATGTTGAGTTTTTTTTCAATCTCGTCAATTAAAACAAATGGATCTATGCCTTCTCTGTCGAGTTTATTTATAAAAAAAATAGTAGGTGTTTTTCGCATGCGGCAAACATTACTCAATTTTTCTGTTTGAGTTTCAACTCCTTTGGCTACATCTATAACGATAATAACACTGTCAACAGCCGATAATGTTCTATAAGTATCTTCTGCAAAATCTTGATGTCCGGGAGTATCAAGAATGTTAACTTTAAATCCATTGTATTCAAAGCCCATAACAGATGTAGAAACCGAAATGCCTCTTTGTTTTTCGATCTCCATAAAATCGGAAACAGTTGTTTGTTTTATTTTATTGGATTTTACAGCACCGGCTATATGAATGGCTCCTCCAAATAACAACAATTTTTCGGTTAATGTTGTTTTGCCAGCATCAGGATGGCTTACAATAGCAAAAGTTTTTCTGCGTTTTATTTCTTTAATAAAGCTCATACTTTTTCCTTTAACGAACTTTCATTTTATTATTTATCAAAGCGTAATCGTATTGTTGAATAATAGATTTAACAAGTTTTGTCATTTTTTCTTTAACAGCAATATTTTCGTTAATAAGGTTATTTTGTAACAAAGAATCGTTCTTAAAATTAAAGATAGCGTTTACTTTTTCTCCGTCGAATCGTAAAAAATATTCATCGTACAACAATTTATACGTACCATTTATGTAATTAATTGCAAATCTTTCCGATAGAGTATCCCATATGCTGCTTCCAAATGCAAACATAGAGGTTTTAATGCCTAAGTAATCGAGTATTGAAGGCGCAATATCGCAATGTTGGGCAATAATATTTGCTATGCCCTTTAGCGAATTGTCTGTTTCGCAATAAAATGCTATTGGAACAGAATAACTACCAATTTCGTTATAATAAAAATCGCTATGAGAACCAAATACATGATCGGCAGTTATAACAAATAATGTGTTTTTAAACCATTCGCTTTTTTTTGCATTTTCGAAGAATAGTTTTAATGAATAGTCAGTATAAGCAATACTTTTAAGAATTTTGTGTTCACCTTCTTGAAAAACATTTTTATATTTATCAGGAATATTATAGGGATGATGAGACGATAAAGTATAAATTAGAGTAAAAAATGGGTTTTTAGTTTTATCTAACTGATTTTTAACATATTGTAAATATGGTTCGTCCCATATTCCCCAGTTTCCGTCGTAATCATCAGCATTAGGATATTCCCACCTACCGTAGTAATTTTCTATTCCTGCCATTCGCGAGAAAACATCAAATCTCATAGTTCCGTTTGTGCCTCCATGATAAAATGAAGTTTGATAACCATGCTTTTTTAATATTGCAGGTAAACCTTCTATCTGATTTGAAGAGAATGTACTTAGTATGTATGGCGTTTCCATTAAAGAAGGAATACTTGCCAAAATTGACGGTAACGACTCGATGCTTTTTCGCCCATTTGAATAAGAGTATTTAATTACAAAACTATTTGATAATAAACTGTCTAAAAACGGAGTAAAAGATTTTTTCTTATTATTATTGAAAAAACCGATATGTTCTTTTGAAAAGCTTTCTAATATAAGGATTACAACATTTTTTTTATCATTTACTGAAAAATTTGGCTTAACATTATAAATAGGTTTGAATATTAAATCTGATTCATTTTCGAAATAGAAATGCTTTTTATGTATTGGTTTACCAATTGTTTTTACAATTGAAAAAGGTGTATTTAACACAAGAGGAGTAAGCGTTGGATTAGCATGTAACGAAGCACTTAATAAATTTACAGGTCTAAGACGAGTTCCTCTTATAACACCGAACATTATTCCAATGGTAAATATATATATAAAAAAGTACAAAGTAATGTTCCTAAAATTATAATGTATTGGAATGTAAGTCTGTTTCCAAAATTTTTTGGTTAATAATAATAGCCATAAAAATGTAAACCACAAAAATATGATGTACCAATAATCAATAATAAATTGTGGTAAAAGTATCCATACATCTTTACCTGTAGTAATCAAATTAAATAAATCGCTTGTAGAACGTTTTAATGTAAATGGGTAATAGGCAATATCAATTAAGTTGATAAATGTTAATAAACCATTTACAGTTAAAATGTAATAAAGCGAAAAATTTTTGAAAGAACTCTTTAAAGGTAAAAAAATGAGTAAAAAGATTATACTATTGAATGCTAAAATAATCCATAAATCGAAACGTATTCCCCACAAAAAGGCAGTAAATAATTCTATAAAGGTGTTGTTTTTAAAAAAAGAAAAGTTAAACAAAAGAAAAAATAAACGTTGTAAAGAATAAAATGTTGTTAAAAATAATAATAATCGCACTGCTAATTTAAACTTAATTAAAATACTTTGCATAAACAAAAATAGCTAACGCAAAGTTAGCTATTTTTGTATTATAGAACGAAAGTAATTAAAAGCGATCGTATTTATCAATAACCACGTCATTTTTAAGAACTTCCCACAATGAATCGGGATATTGAGGAGGCCAAATTACAGTTCCTTGCGGACTTTTACGATATTTTGTTAGATGGTATTTAACTTCTATTTTTGGATCTATGCTATCTAAAATTTTTGAATCATTTAATATTCCCATTACACCGTATAAATAACGAGTATTGTTTTCCCACATAGGTATTTTTTGATCGGGGATATTTACATGATAATAATTTGTGTTATTATTCCATTGAATTTGTCCGTATATACGCAAACCTGTTTTACCACCTAATTTTGGGAACCAAATTTTCATGTTTGTAGTAGCATCAACAGTTAAATCTATAGAGGCGATAACTGTGTCTCTTACAATATTTTGAGCTTGTGCATCAACTATACATTCATAACGTGTTGCATAATGTGCAGCATCGTTTTTAACTATGACAGTACGAGTTTTTGTTGCAACATTTCCTGCATTGTCTTTACAAGTATATGTAACAGTATATGTTCCAGCCTTTTTTGTAGTTCCTTCGCCATTTGTTGGTCCATTTATATCAACGTTGTGGGTCATAACAATTTTGGAAGTTATGTCCTTATCTTTATTATCTTCGGCATTTGCCCCTGGATCTTTAAACCAAGAATTCAAACTAACAATATAAGGATTATTCCCTTTTAAAAAAATTAAAGGTGGTTGTTTATCTTTTGGTTGGCAAGCAAAAAGTAAAACACTTGATAACGATATTAAAGCAATTTTTTTCATAATAATTATAATTTTGCTAAACATAGCAAAGATAATGAAAATATTTATTCAAAATGATTGCTTAAAAACATTTTTTTTTGTGTAAAAAATCATATATAATATAAAGGTCGTAAATGTATATTTGATTCAAAATTATATCTTATGAATATAAGTCATATTGAACACATTGGAATAGCTGTTCAAAACATGGAAGAGGCTATAAAATTTTACGAAAATGTATTAGGCTTAAAATGTTATGCTATAGAAGAAGTAAAAGATCAAAAAGTAAGAACAGCTTTTTTTATGGTAGGTCAAACAAAAATAGAGTTATTAGAAAGTACAGATCCTGAGGGCCCAGTTGCAAAATTTATAGAAAAGAAAGGTGAAGGAATTCATCACATTGCTTTTGCTGTTAATAATATTGAAGAACAGCTCGAAAATGTAGCAAAAAAAGACATAAAACTAATAGATAACAAACCTCGTAAAGGAGCCGAAGGACTCGATATTGCTTTTTTACATCCTAAATCAACTTATGGTGTATTGATTGAATTTTGTGAAAATAAACAAAAATAAGAAAACATGACAAGTATTCAGGAAAAAATAAAAGAATTACTCGAACTTCGCGATAAAGCAAGAAAAGGAGGCGGTGAAGATAGAATAGAGGCACAACATAAAAAAGGGAAGCTTACAGCAAGAGAACGTCTTGAAATTTTACTTGACGAAGGTAGCTTCGAAGAGTTTGATATGTTTGTATCGCATAGGTGTATAGATTTTGGCTTAGATAAAGAACAATATTTATCTGATGGTGTTGTAACAGGTTATGGAACAATAGATGGCAGATTGGTTTATGTGTTTTCGCAAGATTTTACGGTTTTTGGTGGTTCGCTTTCAGAAATGTATGCCGCCAAAATATGCAAAATTATGGATCATGCTATGAAGGTTGGTGCTCCTATAATAGGTATTAATGATAGTGGCGGTGCTCGTATTCAGGAAGGAGTAAAAAGTTTAGGCGGATATGCCGAAATATTTCAAAGAAATATATTAGCATCAGGTCTTGTGCCTCAAATATCTGCTGTATTTGGACCATGTGCAGGAGGAGCTGTTTATTCGCCTTCGCTTACCGATTTTATTATAATGTCGAAAAACACAAGTTATATGTTTGTTACAGGACCAAAAGTTGTTAAAGCTGTAACTGGCGAAGATGTTACAACAGAACAACTTGGTGGTTCAAAGGTACACGCTACTAAATCAGGAGTTGCTCATTTTGTAACAGATACAGAACAAGAAGGTTTATTACTTATTAGAAAACTTATAAGTTATTTGCCACAAAATAACCTCGAAGACCCACCTATTGCTTATTGCGACGATCCTATTGACCGTGTTGACGATAAATTAAACGAAATAATTCCAGACAATCCTAATAAACCTTATGATGTTAAAGAAGTATTGTATAGTGTTGTAGATTACAACGAAATATTAGAAGTTCAGCGAGAGTATGCCCCAAACATTGTAACAGCTTTTGCTCGTTTTAATGGTATGCCAGTTGGTATAGTAGCCAATCAACCGAATTACTTAGCAGGTGTTTTAGATATTTCTGCGTCTAGAAAAGCTGCTCGTTTTGTTCGTTTTTGCGATGCATTTAATATTCCAATAGTAACTTTTGTTGATGTACCGGGATTTTTACCAGGAACAGCACAAGAATACGGTGGTATTATAATACATGGTGCAAAGCTTTTGTATGCTTACGGAGAGGCAACAGTACCTAAGGTTACCATAATTCTTAGAAAAGCATATGGCGGAGCTTACGATGTTATGTCGTCTAAACATCTTCGTGGCGATTTTAATTATGCTTGGCCTACTGCTGAAATAGCTGTTATGGGACCAAAAGGAGCTATTGAAATATTATACAGCAAAGAAATAGAAGAAATAAAAGACGAACATGCAAAAGCTGTTTTTATTGCTGAAAAAGAAAAAGAATATAGACATAAATTTGCAAATCCGTACAATGCAGCAAAATTTGGTTATATAGACGATGTTATAGAACCTCGAAATACACGATTTAGAATAATTAGAGCTCTTCAGTCGCTTCAAACTAAAAAAGTTGTTAATCCACCTAAAAAACACTCTAATTTACCTTTATAAAAAACTATTTTATGAAAATATTTTTATTACAAAATCAGATAGCAGAAAAAAGTAGGTTTTTTATTGAAAATGATCCGGAAGGAATTATATTAACATTTATAGCAATGTCGGTTGTTTTTATTTCTCTTATACTCATATATATATTCTTTCACAATTTTAGTAAGCAATATAATCGTTTTTACGAAAGAAAAAAATTAATAAAAGAAGGTAAGCACGAAGAAGCCTTACAAATAGAAATAAGTCATTCTGGCGAATTAAATGCAGCTATAGCTTTAGCATTATATTTGTACCATTCTCAAATACACGATATGGAGAGTTTTAAACTTACTATAAATAAAGTTTCGAGAAATTATACTCCTTGGAGTTCTAAAATTTATGGATTAAGGCAATATTCTAAAGAAAACTGGAAAAAATAGAAATTATGAAAAGGTTTAAATTTAATATAAACGGAAACTTATACGAAGTTGAAATATTAAATTTGGAAGGAACAAGTGCCGAAGTAGAAGTTAATGGAAGCATATATAAAGTAGAAATTGATAGAGAATTTCAATTTTCAAAAACACCAAAATTAGTTCGTCCTACAAGTATTCCATCAACAGATACACCAAAACAACAAGAGCATAATGTAATTCCCAAACCAAGTGAATTAAAAAATATTCTTTCGCCATTACCAGGTATTATTATAGATATTTTTGTAAAAAAAGGCGATTCAATAAAAATAGGTCAAAAACTAGCAATAATAGAGGCTATGAAGATGGAAAATAATATTGAAAGTGATGTAGAAGGTGTTGTTTTAGAAGTAAAAGTAACAAAGGGCGATAGTGTTATGCAAGGCGATGTTTTATTTGTTGTAGGATAAAATAAAGAACTATGGAAAACACAATAAATTTTTTATTAGAACAATTGACTACTTTTTATAAATATACCTCTTTTTACAATTTTACTATCGGACATTTTATAATGATAGTAATAGGTTTAATTTTTATATACCTTGCTATTACTAAAGAATACGAACCTCTTTTACTTATACCTATTGGATTTGGTATTATTTTAGGTAATATACCATACAATCCTTCGCTACAAATTGGTGTTTACGATCATTGTCAGGGCGATATATATAGTAGCGGTGCTTGTGGAAGTGTATTAAGTTATTTGTACATTGGAGTGCAACAGGGAATATATCCACCTCTTATTTTTTTAGGCATAGGTGCAATGACCGATTTTTCTACTTTATTAAGCAATCCACGTTTAATATTGATAGGAGCTGCGGCTCAGTTTGGTATTTTTGGCGCTTTTACTTTAGCTTTATTGTTAGGTTTTGCTCCTAATGAAGCTGGTGCAATTGGAATTATTGGTGGTGCCGACGGACCTACTGCAATATTTTTATCGTCAAAACTTGCGCCACAGTTCATGGGAGCTATTGCCATTTCGGCATATTCGTATATGGCATTAGTTCCTGTAATACAACCACCGATAATGAAATTGCTTACAAACAAAAAAGAAAGATTAATAAAAATGAAGCCTCCAAGAGCTGTAAGTAAAACAGAAAAAATTTTATTTCCTATTATAGGATTGTTGTTTACATGTTTCATTGTTCCAAGTGGTTTACCTTTATTAGGTATGTTGTTTTTTGGTAATTTATTAAAAGAAAGCGGTGTTACACGTCGTTTAGCAAATACTGCTAGCGGTCCTTTGGTTGATATTGTTACTATACTTATAGGGCTTACTGTTGGTGCATCAACGCAAGCTGACGTATTTTTACGAAAAGAGTCTGTTTTAATATTTATGTTAGGTGCAGGTTCTTTTATAATAGCAACGGCATTTGGGATTCTATTTGTTAAATTTTTTAATATATTTTTAAAAGAAGGGAATAAAATGAATCCTCTAATAGGTAATGCAGGTGTTTCAGCTGTTCCAGATAGTGCACGGGTATCGGAAATGATAGGATTACATTACGATAAAACAAATCATCTGTTAATGCATGCAATGGCTCCAAATGTTGCCGGTGTTATTGGAAGTGCTGTAGCAGCAGGAGTTCTTTTAAGTTTTTTGTATTAAAAAAAATTAGTATATTTGTATCGCTTTTGGTTCCGTAGCTCAGCTGGATAGAGCAACAGCCTTCTAAGCTGTGGGTCGTGGGTTCGAATCCCGCCGGAATCGCTAGTTTTAAGTCTAAACATAAATAGTTGACCCTTATTAACATAAAAAGCGATTGATTGTTAATAAATTAATATTATTTTTTTTAGTAAAAATTATGCAAGATTTAGTAATTTAGAGCAATAAACATTACAATTTTTTAAAGAATTCAAAATTTTTTCTGCGAGACACTTTTTGTAACCTTCGTTGTTTTAATTTTTCTTCACCACAGAGGACACAGAGATGCACAAAGGGGTATTTCTCTGTGAAACTCTGTGTTACTCCGTTAACTCTGTGGTTAATTTAAAAAATAACTTTTTAAGGGACAACTATTTAGAAATATACATTAGATAATTATAAATTTTAAAAAAAATAATTATAACCGTTATCAAATTCAACATACAAATGTGTCTTAAAAATCTTTAATTTAGTTAATTAAGCAAAAGTTATTTATTTTAGCTTTTTTAAGAATCAAAAAAAAATATTTAACATTTTATTTTAATGTATTTAATTGAAAGCAAAGTATATATACTTAATTTATTTAACATTTTTTTAATTTATTTATTTTTTCATTTTTTCATTTTTTTGTAACTTTGAAAAAAATAAAAATTTTATGCTATGAAAAATCCGGAAATAAAGTTAGAGTTAACAACAGAAGAACTCGAAGAAATGAAACGTTATTATTATGACGAATTACGTTCGTTAATTAAAAGAATAGAAAAAGTAAGCGCAATGTTAGAAAAGTTAGGTGTTCCATCAAATGTTGATGTAAATACATATAAAAAATTATTAGTTCCCGATGAAATTTATGCAAAACAGGTAATTATAAAAGATGATGAAAAAATAGAGAAAAAAGAAAATCAAAAAAGAGAAAAAAAATCTGTTCAAAAAATGCTCATAAAATGGCAAGAAATAGTAGAAAGGGCAAAACACGATCCTGCCGTTAAAGAGTTTTTAGATATAATGAATGATGAGAACATACCTGTTATTGATTTTGGTCATGAAAAGAAACAAAAAAAAGAAAAAGAAGTAAAAAAAGAAGTAACAGAAATAATTGCTTCTAATTATAAAAGAAATAAAAATATTTTATGGAGTGATTATGTTTACGATAAACTTCGCTTAACAGGTTATCCGTTAACTGTTGAAGAATTAAAGCAATATGCTATAGTTGAATTAGAATTAGATGAATCGGATAAAGAATCAGCTTTTTCTGCGATACATTCTGCATTATTCCGCTTAAAAAGAAATCAAAAAACTATTAATAATTATGCACTAAAAGGTAGTAGAACAAGCTATTACGGATTATCCGAATGGTTTACAAAAGAAGGTAAACTTTTGAAAAAATATTCGCGTCCATAACAATAGTAAAATGCAATATTTATCCTAAATTATTCTTTAGCAGTATTGTTGTTAAATGTAACAAGACGAAAAGTGCGATATAATTTGGCTCTTGTTTAAGGCAATTTTAAGTAAGAGCCTTTTTATATCTTGTTGATAAATTAAAATAAAATTTATTCTTTAAAAAAACAATTTAGAATATCTTTGTAACAAATGGACTCTATTGGTATCATAGGAGAAGGAAGCTGGGGAACAGCTTTGTTGAAAATTTTACAACAAAATAATAATCAAGTTCATTGGCTTGTCCGCTTTAACGACATGCGGGAAAGTATTCTTCAGACAAAACATAATCCAACGTATTTAAGCGATGTTGAAATAGATTTAAGCAAAGTTACTATTTATTCAGAAATATGCAATTTATTAAAGAACACAGATATAATATTTTTAGTTTTACCAGCTGCATTCATAGAATACACATTTTTTGAAATAAATTCAGATTTGCTTAAAAATAAATATTTTATTTCAGCTACTAAAGGAATTTTACCTACAAATAATTTAACAGTATCGCAATACTTGCACCAGAAATTTAATGTACCAACACAAAATATTGGTTTTTTAAGCGGACCTTCGCATGCAGAAGAAGTTGCTTTAGAAAGATTGACCTTTTTAACTGTGATGTCTGAAAATCCTCTTTTAAGAGAAAAGGTAAGGTCTATTTTAACAAATCGTTATATTAAAATAACAACTAATTCAGATGTTCAGGGTGCAGAATATGCTACTGCAATTAAAAATATTATGGCTATTGCTGCCGGTATTATTCATTCATTAGGTTATGGTGATAATTTTTTGGCAGTATTTGTTACCTATGCTTTAAAAGAAATTGAATTGTTCATCAATACAGTTGTGCCTTATAAAAGAGATGTAAAAGATTATGTATATTTGGGTGATGTTTTAGTTACATGTTACTCACAGTTTAGCAGAAACAGAACATTTGGTATTATGATAGGAAAAGGTTATTCTGTTAATGCGGCACAACTTGAAATGAATATGATTGCCGAAGGGTATTTTGCTGTTAAAAGTATTATTAATATTGCACAAAAACACAATATTCAATTACCAATATGCCAAGCTGTATATAATATTCTTTATTTAAGACATGTTCCTGCAACTGAAATAAAGATGTTAATAGATAAATTAAAATAAAACTATGGAAACTATTCTTGTTAATACAGATTTTGTAAAGCCTTTTATAAACGAAGATTATGTTATAAAACGTTTAGATGAAGCAAATAGGCATTTGTTAGCATTAAAACATAAAACAGGAAAAGGAAGTGACTTTTTAGGATGGGTAGAACTTCCAGATACTATTACGCATAGCGAACTTAAAAGAATAGAACACGTTGCAAGCGATTTGAGAAAAAAAATTGATGTATTGGTAATTGTTGGAATAGGTGGTTCTTATTTAGGAGCACGTGCTGTAATTGATATGCTTTACCATAATTTTAATTCAATATTGCCTCAGCGTAACAGTCCTATTATTTTGTATGCAGGACAAAATATTGGCGAAGATTATTTGTTTCAACTATTAGAAGTGTTGAATGAATATGATTATGCAATAGCTGTTATTTCTAAATCGGGAACAACTACTGAGCCAGCAATAGCATTTCGTTTGTTAAAACATCACATAGAAAACAAATATGGAAAAGAAGAAGCAAGAAAACGTATAGTTGCTATAACCGACAAAGAAAAAGGTATCCTTTTAGATTTAGCTAAAAGCGAAGGATATGAAAGATTTGTAATTCCAGATGATGTTGGGGGAAGGTATTCTGTACTGACTGCTGTTGGTTTGTTTCCTATTGCAGTAGCAGGTGGAAATATTTTTGAGTTAATTAAAGGAGCACAACACATTAAGCATTTGCTGTTTAAACAAAATCCTGAAGAGAATATTGCGATTCAGTACGCTTTAGCAAGGAATGCTTTATATAACGAAGGGAAAAAAATAGAAATAATGGCAAGCTATACTCCTCGTATGCACTATTTTATGGAATGGTGGAAGCAATTATTCGGCGAAAGTGAGGGTAAAAATGGTAAAGGAATATTCCCTGCATCGGTAGATTTCACAACAGATTTACATTCACTTGGCCAATACATTCAGGAAGGGGAAAGAATATTATTCGAAACAGTTTTAAGTGTTACACATCCATTAAATCATTTAGCTATACCATACGATCCGTCTAACAAAGATCATCTTAATTTTGTAAGTTATAAAAGAATAAGTTATGTAAATGATATGGCTCGACTTGGAACTTTACTAGCACATATAGATGGAGGTGTACCAAATATTTTAATTGAGATACCTACATTGAACGAAAACTACATAGGTCAATTAATATACTTTTTTGAAATAGCTTGTGGTATAAGTGGTTATTTACTCGACGTTAATCCATTCGATCAGCCTGGTGTTGAAGCGTATAAGAAAAATATGTTTGCATTAATGGGTAAACCTGGTATGGAAGAAGATTCACAAAAAATTAAAGAAAGAATAGAACAATTATTTAAAGATTAACCGATTATATATTTTTCAAAAATTTCGGATGACAAAATTTTCTTCAATATTACCAATAACCAAATGGTTTGACGAACAAGTTTATTTTCCTTTAATAATTGCTGGACCTTGTAGTGTAGAATCTTACGAACAAATAATTAAAACAGCTGAAGCAATTTCAGAAATTCCACAAGTATCAATTTTTCGTGCTGGAGTTTGGAAACCGCGAACAAGTCCGAATGATTTTTCTGGCAAGGGAGAAGAAGCATTAGACTGGCTAAAAGAAATACAAAGCCGTTATAAATTAAATGTTGCGGTTGAAGTATTAAGTGCTAAGCATGTAGAATTATGTTTAAATAAAAAAATCAACATAATATGGTTAGGTACAAGAACTGTTTCAAATCCATATTCTGTTCAAGAAATAGCAGATGCACTTAAAGGCACAGAAACAATCGTTCTGATAAAAAACCCTATAAATCCTGACATTAGATTATGGTTAGGAGCTATTGAAAGAATATATAAAAGTGGTATTAGAAAAATAGCAGCAGTTCATAGAGGTTTTTATCCGTTTGAGCCAACACAATTTCGAAATATTCCTAAATGGGAGTTGATTATTGAACTTAAAACACGTTTTCCGAAACTTCCTATATTTTGCGATCCAAGCCATATTGCAGGTGATGCAAAATTTATTTTTGAAATATCGCAAAAAGCTTTAGATTTATGTTATGATGGTTTAATGATAGAAACTCACATAAATCCTAAAGAAGCATTAAGTGATAAACAACAACAAATTACACCAAATAATTTAAAAAAAATTCTATTAAACCTAACAATATGCAGTAATAAAGATAATAAAGAACATTTAGAACTGATAAAATTAAGAGAACAAGTAGATTCCATTGATATGCAATTGTTAGAATTGCTATCGTATAGAATGAAAATTATAAAACAAATGGCAAAATACAAAAAACATAATAATTTATCAGTATTACAGTTGAAAAGATGGAAAGAAATTTTAGAAAGTAGGCTTAATAAAGCCAAACAATTGGGCATGAATCAGCAATTTATAAAATCGCTTCTCGATGTTATTCATATAGAAGCAATAAGAATACAATCTGAACGTTTAAATAAAAAAAAATAATGAAAAAAATATAACAAAAGAGAATATAATTTAAGAACAATATGCGTAATATAGTTGAAATATCTGTAATTGTTTTTATTGTATTCGTAATTATTTTTTGGGCGTATTCTAGTTCTATATCAAGTAAAAATGCAAAACTTGCTTTAAATAAAATTCAATCAAATCAAGTAAGTTATTTCTTTATTAAATCGAACATAGAAAAGATAAATAAAATAGATAATTTTTTTCAGCAGGAATACAAAAGAGGGCAGTTTGCTGGAACTATTTTATTAAGTATAAAGGGACAAGTTGTTTATAAAAATTCATACGGGTATGCAAATAGGAAAAATAAAATACCAATTACAACAAATACTTTTTTTCAAATTGGTTCAATGTCGAAACAATTTACTGCTGTAGCTATTTTACAGTTAGTTTCAAAAGGAATTATAAATTTGAATGATGAAGTAACAAAGTTTTACCCCAATTTTCCTTATAAAGGAATAACTATAAGAATGTTACTAACACATAAAAGTGGATTGCCAAATTATATATATCAATTTGAAGAATCAAAAGAAATTGATAAAACAAAATTGATATCGAATCAGGAAATGGTTAAATATTTTATTAAAAATAATGAAAAAGAATATGCTAAGCCTGGTAAGTGTTATCAATATAGTAATACAGGTTATGCATTACTTGCAGCCATAATTGAAAAGGTAACTAATATGAGTTTTGAAGAATATGTGAAAAAAAATATTTTTGAACCTATTGGTATGAAAAATTCTTTCTTTTATACAGATTTATATAAAGGGAAAGTAGATTCAATATTACATATAGCAACAGGTTATATTTCTCCTTCTGATGAAGCAGGTTTTTTCTACTTAAATGGTATTTTAGGCGACAAAGGAATGTTCTCTTCTCTTGATGAGCTTTATAAATGGGATATTTCGTTGTACAAAGCAACTTTGTTACCTAAAAATTGGATAGATTCGGCTTTAACAATACAAACAAAAACTAATAAGAAAAACATTTATTATGGTTATGGTTGGAAATTGTATTATCTAAATGATACTTTTCCCATTCAATTTCATTCTGGTTGGTGGCAAGGATATCAGTCAATAATAATGAGAATACCAAGCGATACTATAACTTTAATTGTATTGAAAAATAAAAAAACTCAACATCCTGTTAACCAAAAAGCAATAATAGATTTTTTATATCCTAACAATAATTTTTGGAATAAAGACAAAAAAGTAAATAATGAAGTGCAAAATTCTTTCCAATTAGAATAATTAACAATAAATTAACATTGATTTAATATAGACTTATCATTAAAATTTTTCATTTGCTACAAGAAAATGTAAGCTTATGAAATTTTTACAAGTTGTTTTTTTAGTTTCGTATTTTACTATTAATTTGTTTTCACAAAGTATTACTTTAACTGGTAAAATTTTTGATAAAAAAACAAAAGAACCATTACCTGGAGCATCAGTATTTATAATAGGTACGTCGTGGGGGACAAGTACAGATATGGATGGTAATTTTAAGTTAACTAATGTAAAAAAAGGTGTATATGATATAGTTATAAGCTATGTAGGATATGTTTCAGATACGCTAAAAAAACAAAATTTAAGTTCTAGTAATAATTCATTTGAAGTTTATTTGAACGAAGATGCTTTTAATTTAAGCGAAGTAAGCGTTGTTGCTCAACGTATTGCTCATACAGAAGTATCAGTTATTCAAGACATAAAAAAAAGTGAACAAGTTGTTAATGGAATTTCAAGCGAGCAAATAACAAAAAATCAAGATAGAAATACAGCAGATGTTATTAAAAGAATCCCAGGCATTACAATTTCTGAGAATCGTTTTGTGATTGTAAGAGGGCTTTCTGATAGATATAATACAACTTTGCTAAATGAATCTAAAGCGCCAAGCTTCGAGAACGATAAAAGATCTTTTGCTTTTGATATGTTACCATCTGGAATTGTTGAACGTGTTATGGTGTATAAAACAGGTGCAGCCGAACTACCAGGCGATTTTAGTGGTGGTTTAATAAAAGTTGATACAAAAAAACATGTTGATACTAATTTTACCAGCATTTCATACACAACAAGATATCAATCTAATACTACATTTAAACCATTTTTATCTGATAAAAAAAATACTACAGAATTTATCGGATTTAGTGGATCGAAAAGAGATTTGCCAGATAATTTCCCCGCAAATTTAACAGCTTTAGATAATAATCAAGCAGCACAATATGCTAAACAACTGAAAAATAATTGGTCAATAGAAAAAAGTTTTGCTTTACCCGATCAAAGTATGAATATTACTCTGGGGAGAAAATTTTACGAAAAAATGGTATCATTGACTTTGCTTGGTTATTCTGCAAGCAAACAATATTATATGTCCGATATGTTGAATTATAATTCTTTCGACAAACAAACAATGCAAAGTGATACTATATATAAATATAACGATAATACATACCAACAAAAAATTAATTTAATAGCAATGCAAAATTTTGTTTATACAATTAACCCGAAAAATATAATTGAATTCAAAAACCTATTAAGTCAAAGCAATAGCAATCAAATAGTTGAAAGATATGGTCGTAATTTTGAAGAAGGGTTTTTAGTAAAAAATTACGCAATGAATTATCAAGAAAGAACACTTATAAACTCTCAAATTAGTGGTGAACATAATTTTAATAATGAAGGTCAAACAATATACTGGAATGCTTTTTACGCAATAACTTTAAATAATCAGCCCGATTACAAAAGAATACGTACAGTTAAAAACATAGACGACTATGAAAGTTCAACGCAATATCAGGTAATAATTGCACCTTCAGCATCAACATTAGATGCGGGACGCTTTTTTGCTAAACTTAGTGAACACAACCATGGTAGCAATATAGATTATAAACATATTATAAGAAAAGATGATAAAGAGATATTGACTATTAAAACAGGATTAGGTTTTGAATTTAAAAATAGAGAATTTAATGCCCGCTGGATATCTTATAAAAAAGCTAATTCTTCTACTTTTGACAATAATTTACTTTTTCTGCCAATTTCTGAAATTTTTTCAGAACAAAACCTTAATGGAACAAATGGTTTTACTATTACAGAAGGCACAAATCCTAGCGACCGTTATTTAGCCGAAAATAAATTGTTTTGGTACTATATTTCGGGGTCAGTAAAACCAAATAAAAACATTCAAATTGTTACCGGAGTAAGAACAGAATATAATGTTCAATCGTTATACAGCAGAAATTATAGCAATAAGCCTGTAATTATTGAAAATCCTGTTTTGTCTTTGTTACCATCTGTAAATTCAACTTACAACTTTAATGAAAAAAGTCTTATTCGTTTAGCATATTTTAGCTCTGTTAATCGCCCAGAATTTAGAGAATTAGCACCTTTTTCTTATTACGATTTTCAGATGAACAATGTTTTAATAGGAAATGAAAACTTAAAAGATGCAAAGATTCATAATATTGATTTGAGATATGAATTTTATCCCGAAGCAGCAGAAATGATAAACTTTGGTATTTTTTACAAGAAATTTATAAATCCTATTGAAATGTATTACGTTCCAGGTTCAGGTAGTGGAGGAACAAGAAATTTTACATATCGCAATGCACCATCGGCGTATAATGTTGGTATTGAAACTGAAATTAGAAAATCTTTTGCTAATGTTATTAAAGATAATAAGTTTTTTGAATATACCGGGATATTATTTAATGCTGCATATATCAAAAGCAATGTACAATTAGGTAATGAAGCAAAAGGTCAAACATCCACACGTCCTTTAATGGGACAATCTCCTTATGTTATAAATGCTGGATTTTATTATCAACATCCATATACTGGCACACAAGTAAATATAGTGTATAATGTAATTGGTAAAAGAATATTTGTTGTAGGAACTTATGGTACGCCAAATGTGTATGAAATGCCAAAAAATAACTTAGATTTAACAATTTCTACAAAAGTAAATAATAACTTAAAGCTTACTTTAAATATTAACAATTTACTTAATGCTAAAACTTTATTTATGCAAGACTCTAACGAAGATGGTAAGATAAATATTTCAGACGAAATGATTTCTCAATATAATTTAGGTAGAAATATTAATTTAGGACTATCGTACAAATTTTAATTACTTTTTATTACTTTTAGATATTAACCCAAAATTAACAATTAGTTTAAGAATTAGTAACGTTCTTCAAGTTTATTTGTGTTAGCAAACAAAAATTTAAAGTTTATGAAAAAATTATCAGTTATTTTAATTGCAACAAGTTTAGTTGCATTTTCAACAATGTTTATTTCTTGTAAAAAGAAAGAAGGTTGTACAGACAAAACAGCCTTAAATTACGATCCTGATGCAAAAAAAGATGATGGTTCTTGCAAATATGCAGAAGATACTGCAACAATTATTTTGCAAGGATCAATTACAAACGATATGACACTTAAATCGAATAGAAAATACTTATTAAAAGGTTTTGTTTACGTTGAAAATGGCGCAACGTTAACAATAGAACCAGGAACAGTTATTAAAGGCGATAAAGACACAAAAGGCTCTTTAATTATTAAGCGTGGAGGAAAAATTATGGCAGTTGGGACACCACAAAAACCAATTGTTTTCACATCTAATAAACCTGCTGGTCAACGTGATTATGGCGACTGGGGAGGCATTATTATATGTGGTAAAGCACCTGTAAATTTACCTGGTGGAGAAGGTTTAATTGAAGGAGGTCCAGATGCTCTATACGGTGGAAACGATCCTAATGATAATTCTGGTAAGTTAAAATATGTACGTATTGAATTTGCAGGTATTGCTTTTCAGCCAAATCAAGAAATAAATGGCTTAACTTTAGGAGGTGTTGGTGCTGGTACTGAAATTGCTTATGTACAAGTTTCTTATAATGGAGACGATGCTTTTGAATTTTTTGGTGGTACTGTAAATGTAAAATATTTAGTTTCGTTCAGGACTTGGGATGATGATTTCGACACTGATAACGGCTGGAGTGGTAAAGCTCAATTTTGTTTTGCATTACGCGATCCAAATATTGCCGATCAATCTGGTTCTAATGGATTCGAAAGCGATAACGACGCACAAGGAACACAAGCACAGCCATACACCAGTGGTGTGTTTTCAAATGTAACTATATTAGGTCCTATAACACCAACTAATACTCAATTTAATCAGCAATATAAACGCGCAGCTCATTTACGTAGAAATACTAAATTAAAAATATTTAACTCTGTATTTTGTGGTTATCCTGTTGGATTGTTAATAGATGGTTCTGCTGCTGAAGCTAATGCACAAAATGGCGATTTGATGTTTAAAAATAACTTTATAGCTGGTTGTACAAATCCATTAGCAGTTGCAAGTGGAAGCAGTTTCGATATTCAAACTTGGTTTAATGCACAAGGACAAAATAATCAAATAACTAATATAAATGATCTTCAATTGAATTCAAATGCTTGGAATTTAACTAATCCTAATTTTATTCCACAATCTGGTTCTCCTTTGTTAAGTGGAGCTAGTTTTAGTTATGCACCATTGCAAAATTCATTTTTTGAACAGGTAAATTTTATAGGTGCTTTTGGTAATACAAATTGGGCAGCTGGATGGACTAATTTTGATCCACAAAATACTACATACTAAATATAAGCTTTACATTTTCTTTCTAAAAGGGCTGTCAGAAAAAGACAGCCTTTTTTTTTATGTATGTAAGTTTATCGTAATTAGTTGCTCATCAAATATTTTAAATTAACCACAGAGTTCAAGGAGTAATATAGAGAAAAAACTTTGTGTTTTTCTGTGGCGAAAAAATAAAAAACAAAAGAAGTACAGAGAAAAAATATAAACTTATGTTATTCTTGTATAATAAAAAAAGGCTGTTGTGTGTTAACAGCCTCTTTATAATTTTTGTAGCGGGGGTAGGGATCGAACCTACGACCTTCGGGTTATGAGCCCGACGAGCTACCACTGCTCCACCCCGCAATCTAAATGCAAAGGTAATAAAAATAATTATTATAAACAACATTATTTTAACAAAATTTAAAATTATAGTTTAAATAGTTGACTTTTAAAAAAATAATCGTATAAAACAATTGCCGTTGTAATAGAAACATTGAAAGAATGTTTTGTCCCAAATTGAGGTATTTCTATTGCATAGTTGCAATGTTGCAATATTTCGTCTGATATCCCATTAATTTCGTTGCCAAAAACAAAAGCATATTTATTATCTTGTATAAAATTAAATAATCGTATGTCGTTGCTTTCGGTTGTTTGTTCAATTGCAATAATAGCGTAATTTAGACTTTTACAATAATAAATAGCATCAATTGTTTGCTTAAAATATTTCCAATTGACAGATTTTGTAGCACCTAAAGCCGATTTTTCAATTTCTCTGCTCGGTGGTGTTGCTGTAATTCCGCAAAGTAGCAATTCTGAAATTCTAAAGGCATCGCTTGTTCGAAAAATAGAACCTATATTATGCTGGCTTCTTATGTTGTCTAATATAATTATAATAGGTAATTTTTCGATATTTTTAAACTCTTCGACTTTAATTCTGTTCAATTCTTCGACAGATAGTTTTCTCATTCTTTTGCTTTTATGTTTAAAATAGGCTTAATATGTTCTATTATAGTTGCAGTTGGTTCAATAGATTGGATAATATATTCAGAATCTTTATATGCAAATGGAGATTCGTCAATAGTATCTTTATTAATTGATGATGATACAATTCCTTTCATACTTTCTCTAAAAGTTTCTAATGTTATTAAAGATTTTGCTTTTGTACGAGAATATTTTCTTCCGGCGCCGTGTGGGGCAGAATTGTTCCATTGTTTTTCTGATTTACCTTCGCATAATAATATTCCGTCTCTCATATTAAGTGGAATAATAATTTTTTCGCCCTTGTAAGAACGTATAGCTCCTTTTCTTATAATAAAATCGTTAAAATCTATGTAATTATGAACAGTTTCTATTTGCAGAAACTCTTGAATGTCGTTTTGTATATTAATAATTTTAAGTATAGTTTTTCTGTTAATTGAAGCATAATATTGAGATATAACCATATCTGCTAAATAATTAACAGCATCTTCGTTTTCTAAATACGATAGTTGTTTTGGAATGTTTTTATGCTTATTTTGTGATAGAAACTTTTTGTTTGCTACATCTTGCCAGTAATTTGCAATTTTATTTCCAAAATGCCGTGAACCTGAATGTATGGTAATATAAGTTTTACCTTTTTCGGTTTTACCGATTTCGATAAAATGATTACCACCGCCGAGAGTTCCTAACGAGTTATAAAATTTTTCTTCTGGGAAATTAATTTGTTTAAATTTTTCTTGCAACCACTTTTCGGTAATAATTGGTGCTTTGTATTTTTTTCCAAATTTTTTGTTATAACTTTTAAAGAATTGTTGTAGTTTAAAATTAAGTTCTTGGAAGGAAAAATCGGTTGCAGGTGCTTTTTTGTGTGTCTCGGTACTCATAGGTATGAGTTTCTTAATATTTTTATCGAGTTTTTCGAGTGAAATTTTGTTGTTTAGCTCTATATGTGCTGTAAGCATACCACAGCCTATATCAACTCCAATAACATTTGGAATAACTTTATCGGTCAATGGTGTTGTAAAACCTATTACAGCACCTTTTCCCGCGTGTGCATCTGGCATAATAGCAATGTGTTCAGTAAAGGCAGGATGGTTTACAATTTGTTTTATTTGTTGTATGCATTCTTCTTCTATGTCGGAGGCATAAATTATGGCTGTTGTATATGTTCCTTTTATTTTCATATTTATTGAAATTCAAATGCCCCTAAATCAGGTTTTAAATCTAATATTCTGCTATTTCCTTTGTAATCTATGGGGAAGAATGAGCCAACATTAAAACTGCCTTTATCAATGCAAAAGGAGAGAGAATCTAATTCGAAGTTTTCGTTATTAGGGTCTTTAAGTTTTGGGTGTTCGTTTTTATAAATATTATTCCAATTCGATTGATTTTGCGTATTTGTATTATTACTGATTTTAATTAAGCAGTTTTCAAATTGAAAATTAAAAATAGGAGAGTTAGGAAAATTATCTATGATTACTTCTGTTTCTTTATTACCATATATAATACAGTTTCCGAAATAAGCTTTTTCTAATGGGCGTACCTGTATGTTGCCGTAAATATCTTGATAATAGTTATTTATTAAAACTGATGGTGTTTGACGGTTTGTGTAGTACCACGTGTTGTAAATAGTACAATGATAAAATTCGTAATTACCACCAATAGTTAGGGCAATTGCAAATCTTCCGCAGTTAGCTATTATGCAATTCCACGCTTTGATGGTACTTCCTTGTGCAAATATTCCAGCCACGTTCATATTTAATATTTTAGAGTTCGATATTGTTAAAGTGGGTTGTGATAGTGAGGCTAATGTGTCAACTTGTATTCCGATAATTGCGTTTTTGATTTCGCAATAATTCATAATGTTGTCTTTACTTCCCATAACAAAATAAATACCGTCCCATTGTCCGGGGAGTTTGTTGTACCAGGGTTCGAGTCTGTCGCCTCTAAATATTATTGGTTCTTGTAAAGTGCCGTTTGCTACAAGTGTTCCTTTAATGTACATACGCGATTTGTGGTGAAAATAAAGTTTAGCACCTGGTTCTATTGTTAACGTTACATTACTATCTACAAGCATTGAATTGTAAATTAGGTATGGTTTATCGGCTATCCAAGTTGTGTTTTCTTCTATAATTTTTGCATTAATGAGATGAACATCCTGTCCGTATGCAATTAAATCGACATCTTGAAGATTACCGTTAACACGAAATTCTATTGAATCTTTTACTACTATAGGATTGTTTTGATTGTTAGGATTTATTTTAACTTCTACAAAAATAAATATACTGTCTTTAGGTTCAAGTTCTATGTTTTTTATTTCGTTGGTACTTATTCCGTTAATATTTATTCTAAAAAACGACTGGCTTCCACTTGCTAATCGTATTGATGAGATACGCAAAGATTTATTTAAAGGATTATAAACAATAAAGTATTTTGTTGCACTTCCTATAGTTGTAAAAACAGTATCGAAATGAACAGTATCTGTTGAAAATTTTAGTTTAGCATCACTTCCTGTGTATATGTTTTCTTTTTTACAAGAAAAAAAAATTGATAAAATAAGGATAATAGATAATTTAACTAATTTTAATAAATATATTTTTTGTTTAAAGCAACGTTGGTTCATTTTTTGTCGTCTTAATGTTAGCTTGTTCTTCCATATATAGTTTGTTTTAGGGTTTACCGGAGGTTAATTAAATGGCCTCCGGTTTTTTGTTGTTACATAAAGTCTAGGTCAAATTCTTCTCTAATTTTATTGAGCAAAGGAAATTTTTGTTCAAAATATTGATATTTTTCTTTATCTGTGTAGGGATTAGTTGTTTTAATTTCTTCTTCAACTCGAATTATTTCTATTTTAATATTATTATTCTGAAGATTTTTTTTGAGGTGAGCAAGTAGTTCATCGTGAATTTTTCTGATTTCTTGTTCTTGAGACTTGTTTAATATTTTTAATTTAAGTGTTTGTTCTTCCCAGTATGCAAAATCGGGGTATTGAGAATATAATGTTTTAATTCTTGTATTTATTTTTGGTTGTTGTAGAAAAATTTTCCAAGCTTCTTTAGCTTTTTCTTCGCTAAAAAATTCTTGTTTTATGGTAATATCTTCTTCTTTTTGTTTTTCTGAAGTTTCTGATATATTATCTTCAATTTTTATAGAAATTCCTGAAGGTAAATTTTTTTTATCAGCTTGTTTTAAAACATTATCGGGTTCTTTGACTGTCGAGATTTCTGTATTGGTTTTTGTTTGATAGTTTGTGGTTGTTTCTTTTATAGATGATGAATTTTCATTTATGGGTTTATTAGAATTGTTTTGCAATATGTTTTGATTGGAATTGTTTGATGTGGTTTTGGTATTTGATTGGTTGTGAGCATTTTGAATGTAACAAAGTTTGTATAACATAAGCTCAACTAAAAAACGCTTATTGTAGCTGGTTTTGTATTGAATATCTGCTTCGTTGATTATATTAATTGCTTCGAATAAAAAGGGAATGTTACAAGCATTGGCTTGTTCGGCATATTGTTTTTTTATGTTTTCGCTAACTTCTAATAGTGAAATTGTTTTAGGATCTTTACATAACATTAAATTTCTAAAGTGTTCTGCTAAACCAGAGATGAAGTATTGTGGATCGAAGCCATTATAAAGAATTTCGTTGAAAATAATTAATACTTCGCTGGTATTGCCTTTTAGAAATAAGTTTGTAAGTTTGAAATAATAATCGTAGTCTAAAACATTTAGGTTTTTAATAACTTTTTCGTATGTGATATTATTTTCGCAAAAACTAACCATTTGGTCGAAAATAGAAAGAGCATCGCGCATGCTTCCATCTGCTTTTTGAGCAATTATAAGAAGTGCTTCTTTTTCGTAACTTATATTTTCTTGTTGTGCCACGTATTCAAGATGTGATAAAATATCTGTAAGTTGAATTCTTTTAAAGTCGAAAACTTGGCAACGCGAAAGTATGGTAGGGATAATTTTATGTTTTTCTGTAGTTGCCATTATAAAGATGGCATGACTTGGTGGTTCTTCTAATGTTTTTAAAAAAGCGTTGAAAGCATCTTTTGTTAGCATGTGCACCTCGTCTATTATAAATACGCTGTATTTGCCTAATTGAGGAGGGATACGAACTTGATTGATAAGTTCGCGAATAGAATCAACGCTATTGTTAGATGCAGCATCTAACTCGTGGATGTTGAATAAAGCATTTTTATTGAAGTTTATACATGATTCGCATTTATTACAAGGTTCGTATTCTGAAGTTGGATTAAAACAATTGATAGTTTTAGCAAAAATACGTGCACAAGTTGTTTTGCCAACACCTCGTGGTCCGCAGAATAAATAAGCATGGGCTAATTGTTTGTTTTTTATAGAGTTTTTTAATGTGGTTGTAATTATTTCTTGTCCCACAACAGTTTTAAATGTTGATGGGCGATATTTTCTAGCAGAAACTACGTATTCGCTCATATTTTATTAGTTTAGAACTTTAATTTTAAATTCATCTACTTTCCATACTGTTGTAGAATTACTTCCTGTACCAGAACTAACATATTTAAAACCTATTCTAATTGTTTTTCCTATGTACGAAGAAAGGTCAATATCTCCACTATTTGTCCAAGTTTGACTGTTAGCAGGCGATAAAGTTATGTTGTTGATTTTAATCCAGTTTGCTTGAGTTGGGTCTCCCGAAGTATAATTTTCGGAAATCCAAACAGTAAGAGGTTCTGTTGTTCCATTATCGTTATATCTTGTCCAAGTTCTGAATGTTAATATTGGTGCCGATACATTATTTAAGTTTATAGGGGGGCTAATAAGCCAGTCGTGGCTTGGGACATCACCACCGTAGCCGTTTATATACATACATTTGTATGTTGCGTCGTGTGTCCAATTTTTATTACTCGATATGCTGTAAGTTATCCAATTTGCTGGTGGATTATCGAAAGTTTCGTATATTAAATTGTTTAAAATTTGTGCAGTAGTGTCCCAGTTAATCAAATCGTTAATACTATTTATATATAATTGATAAGTTCCATTGTAACTACTTAAAATAGCTCTTATAGAACCTTTACCTTTTGGAGTTTTGTTCGAAGCAAAGCTTGCATATTTGCTGGTTCTTAAAATAATAGAGTTACCGTTTAAGTCTAACAATTTTCTGTCTGTTGCAGATGCCGATTGTGGCGCAAACTCAACTCCTATTTCTTCAAAATATAAATTATCAATTTTTACAAGCATACATAAATCGTTACCTGTTATTGTTGTAATTTCTCTGCTTAATGGAGATGGAATTGTGCCAGGCAAACTATCTCTAAAAATATGATTATCAATTATAGCATTAGGAATTCTTCCTATAGTGTTGTTGTACTTATAACCTAACTGTATAATACCGCCATAATTTCCTAAGAACAGTCCTTTGCATTTTACATAAATTCTTTGACCAGGTCTGAAAGTTGTATAAAGGTTTGTTCGGTCTAAAGCAATCATAATGCCTCCTGTATGGTCTTGAATATAAAGTGTTTTGTATATGTTGCCTTCTTCATCGCTTGAAATAACTTTACCTTTAATAATTATTGTATCTTGAATAGAATCTAAACCGCCACTATACATAGCTTTTAACTCGGCTATAGTTTTATTTGCTTCAAAATTTACGTGTGGAATGTTTACAGGCGGTTCGTCGAATTTGTCTTTAATACACGAAGTAATTATTGTTGTTGATAATGTTATTGTTACTAAGAAAAAAACTGGTTTCATAATATCTAATTTTATATATTTCATAATTCAAAGTTTAAAAACGGAAACTAACCATAAAAAAGTATGTTCTTCCATAAGCATAAAAGTACTTTGGTGGAAATTTATTGATGTTTTTATTAACAAAATCGAATCGCATTTGTTCGTATCCACCTGTTATTAGCTTTTGGTTATTTAGTAAATTGTTAATATTAAAGGTTAATGCAACATAATGGTTTCCTACTTTCCAAGATTTTCCTAAAGAAAGGTCGAGCGTATAGCCTCCTTCGAGTTTTTGTTGTTTTGTAATTTGTTGAATTAAAGGATCGTTTGGTCCTAAGTTGCTTATTGCCAGCTCTGTTCGGCGTTCTGGGTTAAAATCGAGATAATTTTTATCGAATTGATTAAAATGAATGCTTGCAAACCAGAATTTTGGATGACGGTATTTAAGCCCTACACTTCCTGCTTGTTGTGGTCCTGGAACAAAAAAGTATTTCATATAAATTGTTTCTGTTGTGTCGGGCTTAGAGCCATTATCGTAAGTAATAGTAGCAGTAGGCCTTGATACATACAGATAATTTCCAAAATTGTAACCACCCACTATTGATAACGATGAATGAAGTTTAATTTCCGTACCAATTTCAATTCCTTGATGCACCTTATCAATATCTTGAAGTACAATGTTTACAAAAGTTCTATATTGGTCGTGGTAAAAGCTTCTGATATCGGTTTGATTATTAAAATAGGTTTGGTAAGCAGTTATTTTTAAAAGTGAGTTAACTCCTCTAAATATGTAAGAAGCTTCTGCTGTTAAAATATTTTCTGAAGTGAGATTTTGTACAAAACGATGCGATGTTCTTGCATTGATGAATGAATTTTCTGGTAACGGTGGTTGAACAATATAAGCTGCATTTGTATTTAAAATATGACGACCAGTTATTTTGTATGTAATACCGGCTTTAGTTGCGTAATGAAAAAAGTTTTGAACACTGCTTTTTCCTTCGGAATTTTCGGGGAAACGTCCATTTTTCATATAGCCATAACGGTAAAATGACGAAAAAGATGCTTGAGCTTGTATAAAATAATCTAATTTATATTTGTTTTGGTGAAAGAGTCCCCAAACATTATGATTTGAATAGGAAATATCGTAGTTATATCCAAAAATATC
>Ga0209809_1000628_pt1 | contig 31616 bp, 22 predicted proteins | sample YNPMSTMetaG_FD_186172 | JGI IMG/M metagenome (GOLD analysis project Ga0209809, IMG submission 186172) | Anoxygenic and chlorotrophic microbial mat microbial communities from Yellowstone National Park, USA - YNP MS-T MetaG (SPAdes) (version 2) ...
GCCGGGAGCCTTTCCCTGGATGGTGGCCTTGCTAGACGCGACTGAACCGGATCCTTTTCAGGCGCTGTTTTGCGGGGGATCCCTGATTGCCCCGGAGTGGGTGCTTACCGCCGCCCATTGTTTTTTCGACTTGGAGCAAGGCCAGCAGGATGTGAATGCACGCAACCTGGATCTGTTGTTGGGAACCACCCGTCTGCAATTGGGCGCTGGCCAGCGCATTCGCGCCGCGCAAATTGTTATCCACCCCAACTTCGACCCCCGACGATGGCCAGAGGGGGGGAATGACATTGCCCTGGTGCGCCTCTCTCGGCCAGTGGACCTGCCTACCCTGCCGCTGGTGCAGCCCAACCAAACCAATCTGACTGCCCCTGGTACTCTCGCCACCATCCTCGGCTGGGGAGCCACCTTCCCCCTCGTCCCTGGCCAAAGGCCCAGTGGCTTTCCTCTGGATCTGCAGCAGGCTGAAGTTCCCATTGTCGCCAACGAGGTGTGCAACGCGCCCCAGTCTTACGACGGCATCATTCTAGACACCATGCTCTGCGCCGGTTTTCCTCAGGGGGGTGTGGATACCTGTAAGGCCGATAGCGGCGGCCCTTTGCTGGTGCCCAGCGGCGCTGGCTTTGCCCTAGCCGGGATCACCAGTTTTGGCAGAGGCTGCGCCCAGCCCAATTTCTACGGGGTGTACACGCGAGTGTCCAGCTTTGTGGGTTTTGTACAATCCGTAATCGGCAGCGCCCCCAGCCCAGCGCCAACGCCTTCTCCGCCGCCTTCCACCGGAACAACGGCCTCGTTTGTCGTGAATTTGAGAGAGGGTGAGGCGGTTTCGGGCCTCAACTTTGGCAGCCGCGCCCTGTAACCGTCAGCAGCAGGGCGGAGATGGTTTAGGATAGGGATCCCGATTGTGCTTTCGTTCTACTCATCGACGGAGGAGATAGCTTCTTTATGACTCAAGTGACGATTGGCGAAAACGAAGGGATCGAATCGGCGCTGCGCCGCTTCAAGCGCCAGGTCTCCAAGGCGGGCATTCTGCGGGATCTGCGCAACCATCGCCACTTTGAAACCAACCTGGAAAAGCGCAAGCGCAAAGCGGTAGCCATGCGGCGCAACCGCCGTAAGTCCATGGCCTAGGCAATTCTCAGTAGTCTGAACTTGGCTTGTGGCTATACAAGGTAGCCAAACCAGGGTTCGGCTTAGTTTTTCGGATCCCCAACGAGGCTAGCCTTCAGGGATCCGCTCAACACCTTAACTTCCAGCACCAGTTTCTCGCCGGCAAACCTCTTCGGCAAGGGAGGAAAGGGGGCGGAGCGCCGAATAGCGCTGAGCACGCCTGCATCCAGAAGGGAATCCGCCGAGGGGGTTTGCAGGTGCAACTTCCCCTAGGGTTCTTTTGAGCCAGGTGCCCTCTTGCCTGGCTGGCTCCTTCTCAGCAGGGAAAGCAGGAGAGTTTAGGTTCTTTGACACTCCCACCCAGGGGATTCTTACGCAGCTCAAAATGGACTCGCGAAGGCGCTTTCAACACGCCCCTAGACAGTTCTTTGAGGCATAACCTCAAAGTTCTGCTTACTTCGGACTTAAGTTCCTCCAGGTTAGTTATTGCCGCGCGGGTTTTGCACCGCAGTAGGTCGTTTTCCTGGAGAAGCTCTGTACTAGCTAAAAGAAGCAACTAAAGTTGCTCAAGGGCTTTTCCGCCCCGTACTAAAGTACGGGGCTACCAAGCTATCCTTTTGTGTAGGGGAGCAAGGCGCTATAGTAGAAGCCAAGTTGTGCAGACAGGTTTCGTGCTTCAGACTTCTCCTCCGCTCGGACGGATGGGCGCCTATCCCTTGGGGCAGGGCCGCTATCGCTTCTCGGTATGGGCGCCCTTAGTCGAACAAGTGGAGCTGAAGATAATCAGCCCTGTCCAACAGGTTATCCCTCTCAAGCAGGAGGAGCAGGGCTATTGGCAGGCGGAGGTGGAGGGGATCCCGCCGGGGCCGGTGGACTACCTCTACCGTCTGCACACCGCAGCGGGGGTGGTGGAGCGGCCAGATCCCGCTTCCCGCTGCCAGCCCTACGGCGTCCACGGCCCATCGCGGGTGGTGGATCCCCACTTCGACTGGCAGGATCAGGGCTGGCGGGGGATCCCGCTCTCCCAGTGGATCCTCTACGAGCTCCATGTAGGCACCTTTACCCCAGAGGGCACCTTTGCCGCCCTGATCCCTCGCCTGCCGCACCTGGTGGAGCTGGGGGTCAACGTGCTGGAGCTGATGCCGGTGGCCCAGTTTCCGGGGGAGCGCAACTGGGGCTATGACGGCGTCTATCCCTATGCCGTGCAGGCCAGCTATGGGGGAGCAGCGGGCCTGAAAGCACTGGTCAACGCCTGCCATCAGCAGGGCCTGGCGGTTGTTTTGGATGTGGTCTACAACCACCTGGGGCCGGAGGGGAACTACCTGCGGGACTTTGGCCCCTACTTCACCGACAAGTACCGCACTCCTTGGGGAGAGGCCCTCAACTTCGACGACCGCTCCTCCGACGGCGTGCGGGAGTTTTTCCTGCAAAATGCCGAGTACTGGCTAGAGGAGTTTCACCTGGACGGCCTGCGGCTGGACGCGGTGCACGCCATCTACGACTTCAGCGCCCACCCTTTTTTGCAAGAATTGGCGGAGCGGGTAGATGCCCTAGAAGCGCGCAGCGGCTGGCCTAGGGTTCTGGTAGCGGAAAGCGACCTCAACGATGTCCGCCTCATCACCCCCCGCGAGCAGGGGGGCTACGGGCTAGATGCCCAGTGGTGCGACGACTTCCATCACTCCGTTCACACCCTGCTGACCGGGGAAAAGACAGGCTACTACCAAGACTTTGGCCAATTGGAGCACCTAGCCAAGGCCTACCGCGAAAGCTACGTCTATTCCGGCCAGTACTCCCCCTACCGCGGCAGGCGCCACGGCAATTCCGCCGTCAGCAGGCCGGGATCCCAGTTTGTAATCTGCATCCAAAACCACGACCACGTGGGCAACCGCAGGCTGGGAGAGCGCCTCAGCCAGCTCACTTCTTTTGAAGGTCTCAAGTTGGCTGCCGCTGCTTTGCTGCTGGCCCCCATGCTGCCGCTGCTGTTTATGGGGGAAGAATACGGGGAGGTGGCGCCGTTTCTGTATTTTGTCAGCCACGGGGATCCCGACCTGGTGGAAGCGGTGCGGCAGGGACGGCGCCGCGAGTTCAGCGCCTTTGCCTGGCAAGGGGAGGTGCCGGATCCCCAAGCGGAAGAGACTTTCTTGCGCTCGAAGCTCAACTGGGAACTGGGCCACGCCGGCCATCACCAGGTCTTGCGGCGGTGGTACCAAACCCTCATTCACTTGCGCAAGACCCTGGCGCCGCTGCAAAACCTGGAGCGGAACTCGGTGGAGGTGGAGCTGTTTGCCCAAACTGGCCTGGCCCTGCACCGCCACCAGGGATCCCAAGCTGTCCTGGCCCTGTTGAACTTCAGCCCCGACCAGGTGGTCACCTACGCCCAATGGCCCGGCGGCAGTTGGCAGAAGCTTCTAGATAGCGGCGACCAGGGATCCTCCCTGCCGGCAAAAAACCAAGGGGAGCCCGTTGAGATACCGCCCTATGGGGTGGTGGTGTACGGCCAGAACACCTAGGAGAGGTGATCCCGGCCGCAGCCGTAGCGCCAGGCCTCGCGCCGCCGCTTCCAAAAGTAGTCTTGCGGGGTTGCTTCTGGGCGGTCAGCTAGCCTTTGCAAAAGCTCGTAGAGGCCGAGGGCGCCGAAGTGGCCCGCCCATTCCACCAGCTCCGGCAAGCCCAGCCGGGGCAAAAGCTCGACTACCAGCCAGGGATCCCGCCTCATCACGCCCCACAGCGCTTGGGCCAAGCCGCCCAACTGCACCACATCCTGCAAAAAGGGCTGCACCACCTGGGGGCCGGCGGCCATCATGGCCTCAAACACTCTGCTCAACAAGCGGTTAATGCTGTTGGGATCCCAGTTTTTCTCCGCCAAAGGGGGGATCATCGCCTTCTGAAACAGCCAGGTCACCGCCAAATTGGGCTGGTAGGGCTGCAGCAGGGCCAGGGCCGCCCGGTCGAGCTGCCGCTGCGCCAGGGCCTCGTGGATCCCCTGTTGCAGGCGATCCAGGTGGCGCAACATCGCCCCAAAGCCGCCAAAGCTCAAGGGCGACTGGCTGCCGCTGCTGTCTCCCACTGCCAAGAGGCGATCCCAGGGCAGTTGCAGCGGGCTGCGGCGGTAGGCGGGGAAAACGCCACCCAGCTTGCGCACCCAGCGGATCTGCGCCAGCTCGGCCCCCTGGTAGGCAGGGAGCAGCCGGCAGTAGTCCTGCCACAGCCTCTCCAGACTGGGTCGGCGGGGATCCCGGTCGCAGTAGGTAAACAAGTAGGTGGTGCGCCCATCGCGGGCGGGGAAAGCTTCCCAAAAGGGCTGGTAGCCGTTCTGGGCGGGGGTAAAGCTGTAGAACAGATCCCCAGTGGGTTGGTCGGGCAGCCCCTGGGCACAGGATCCCACCACCAGACAGACGCTGTCCGGCGGCTGCCCTTGGCGGGCCTGGGCCACGATGGGGGAGCGGTGCCCCATGGCATCCACCAGGAGTTGGGCGCTGAGCTGGCCGGCGGTGGTCTGGATGCGGATCCCATCGGGGTGGACCGTGGCGCTGAGAAACCCGGTCTGCTCCCGCACCTGGCCCCCCCAGTCTAGGAAATGCTGCTTGAGGAACTCCAGCAAGCCGACCGGATCCACGCCCACATTCAGCACCCCTTCCACCCACCAGGTGGGACCCTCCCCAAAGCCAATGCGCCCACTGGGGTAGTGGGTCACCTGGATTGCCTCCCACTCTGTCGGGGTGAGCAGCTCCAGTTCTAACAACACCTGCAGCTCCTGCCGCGAGGTGTTCCACTCCTGCTCCCGCCCCCGCAAGATGCCGCGCTCGATCAGGATCACCCGCCAGCCTCGCCGGGCCAAAGCCGCCCCCAAGAGAATCCCCAGGGTGCCGCCGGCAATCACCACATCGGCATCCCGGCTGCCCAGGCGCTCAGAACAGCGGTGCACCACCGCCGGAGGCAACACCGTTGGCCCCTGCCGCAGGGATCCCCACCAGGCCTCCAAGGCAGGCAGAGCTTCAGGGGGGGAGATGAGTTCAGCCATGGTGATTTCCTCCAGGCTAGACTAGCCCGCGGCTGTGGAGGCGACGGTGGATTAAAACCAACGTATCCGCCTCGCCCACGTTGCCCGGAAACAGCACTACCGGCAAGTTGGGAAAGCGGGGATGGTCTGCTGGCGTGAGCACCATGGAGATCCCTGGGTAGATCTGCCCCAGCAGCCGCACCGCTGGCAGGTTGAGGCCAACGCTGAGGATGTTGTTGGAGGTAATGCCGCCCTTGCTGATGAGATAGCCGATCCCTTCCGGCAGCCCCTGCACAATGGCCATCAACAGGCGGGAAACTCTCTGCCCAAAGGCCAGGCGTGCCTCCGGGTTGGCGCCGTCAAACCCCACTTCTTCCCGGCTGGTGTAGACCACCGGCGTCAGGCCCTGCCCGTAGGCGCGGTGGACTTGCTCCAAGATTGCCGGCAGCAGCTCGGCTTCCTTCCCCGCCTCCAAGAGCCGCCTTACCTCCACCTCGATGCCCTGGATCCCTGGCTCCTGCAACAGCCGAGCCAACTGCTGGCTGGACTTTTGCACATGGGATCCCACGATCACCACCCCTGGCCGGTCGGAGCGGACAAACTGCCCCATCTCCTCTGGCGGAACCGGCTGCGGCGGCAACTGGGCCAGGGCTGTCAAGAGGCTGGCGGCGCTGCGAAACAAAAAGCGCTTCCCCTGCTCCAGAGCCGCCCAGACATCCTGGGCAAAACGATCCAGATCCGCCTGGGTTTCTCCATCCACCACACAGCAGACATTCCCCTCCAGCCTCAAAAGCCGCTCCAGACAGCCGGCGCGGATCTGCTCCAGGGTCAGTCGCACCACCTGCTCGGCCCGGATCCGCCCTTGGGTTTTCTCCTGCACATACTCAGGCAAATAGCTGTGGTGGTAGCCAAACACCGCATCGCGGGCAAACTCCGTCTCATGCACCGGGATCCAGCGCTCCCCCACCCGTAGGTAGTGGACACTGTTGCGGGTGATGCGCCCTCCCTCAAAAAAGGCCGGCACCAGAAAATGAGCATCGAAGGGCCCCAGCTCCGCTGCCATCACATCGGTTTCCAAGGGGTAGTGCCCCCGCAAAGTCGAGTCGGAGCGGCTGACGAAAAGGGCCCGCTCCCACCCCAGCTCCCCCATCACCTCCTTCAACGCCCCACATACCGACCGCGTCACCTCCGCTGCCTTCGCCGGGGGCAAAGCCCGAGTATTGGTGAGGATGAAGCGAATCGGCGAACGATCCTGCAACCCCAGCTTCAAGGTCTCCGGATCCCAGCGGGTGAGGAGCAGGCAACTGTGAACGGTTTGGGATCCGGTGGGATCATCGTCCAACACAACGATAGGGGGGAGAGCCATGAGACCGTCTCAATGACAAAGCAACCCGAGAACTCCAGACAGACGAATCCCCCTCAAAGGGCAACCGCTATTTTCATCTTCCCCCAAGTTGGCCATCTTCCCTGCCCCTATTCCAGGCGAAGTTTGCCATGATTGAGATCAACTGGCTCTGGTGATCCAAAACGACTGCAGACATTTCCCCCCTGCCCACATTCATGGGAGAAAGCCATGGGGCAAGCCGAGCTACAACTTCACATCAAACGGGTACAGCAGGATGTGCTGCGCATGGGGGCGCTGGTGGAAAAGTCGGTGGTCTTGGCCCAGCAGGCCCTGTTTGAACAGAACTTGGCCGCCGCCGAACAGGTGATCGCCCAAGACAAGCAAATTGACCGTTTTTATCGTCAAATCGAGAAAGACTGTATTAATTTGATTGCCTTGCGCTCCCCGGTGGCGCGGGATCTGCGCTGGATCAGTACCCTGATGCAACTGGTACGCGATTTGGAGCGGATTGGCGACTACGCCAAAGATTTGGCCGAAGTGGCCCTGCGCTTGGTCATGTACCCGCCGCCCCCGGAGCTGAGCTGCATTCGCCTGATGATGCAGCGCTGCCAGAAAATGCTCAGCCACAGCCTGGCCGCCCTGACGGAGTTGGATGCCGAGCTGGGCCGACAACTGAAGCGGGAAGACGACGCCGTTGATGAAGACTACACCAACCTTTACAATACGTTGGCGCAGCAGTCTGACATCAAGGGATCGATCGAGCCTATCCTGTTGATGTTGCTGGCGATCCGCTACCTAGAGCGTCTGGCCGACCACTGCACCAACATCGGTCAGCGAGTAGCCTTTATCGTCACCGGCCACCGCGACTAATCCAAGTGGCTGCGCCTGTCCCTTAATCGCGGCTCTCATTCCCTCTGGATACCCGCAATGGATTTCTCTCGGATTTTTCATCACTTTTTCTCTCAACCTGCCGAGCAATGGACCGATAAAGACGCGCTGCTTGCCCTCCTGCCAGCCTCAGACCCAGAAGCGCCGGAAATGCTCGAGATTGCCCTCGATGGTCTGGTACGGGCGGGGTTTCTCGAACGGACAGGGGATCCGCCCCGCTATCGGCGTAAGCCGGATGAATCCTTGGTGGTGGGGCGTTTGCGCTGTTCCAGCAAGGGCTTTTGCTTTGCCGTGCGGGATGAACCGGGGGCAGAGGATGTGTATATCCACGGCAGCAACCTTAGCGGCGCTTGGAACGGCGACCAAGTGATAGCCCGGATTACCAAAGAAGGCAATCGCCGCCGCAGCCCAGAGGGAGAGGTGGTAGCTGTTGTGGAACGGGCCAATCCCACTCTCGTGGGCCGCCTCAAACAGACGGAAGAGGGTTTCCGGGTGGTGCCTCTGGATGACCGGCTGCTGTTCGAGCTGGCCTTGACCGAGGGATCCCCTGCCGAGCTGGCGGAAGGTCGGGTGGCCTATGTGGAAGTGGAGCGCTACCCGCTGGGCAACTTGCCCCCCGTGGGCACGATTCGCAAGATCTTGGGCAATGGCCCGGAGGCGTCCATCGATGCGGATCTGGTCTGCTGCAAGTACGACCTGCCCCAGGAGTTTCCCCCGGCGGTGCTGGAGGCTGCGGCAACTCTGCCCAAAAAGCTGAGCCGCTCCGACCAAAAGAACCGTCGCGATCTGCGGGACTGGTTTTGCGTCACGCTGGAGCCGCTGGACTTGCAGCACCCCCACGGCCTCGAGCCCAACGTGGCCGTCTCCCTGCAGCGGCAAGAAGAGGGCCACTGGCTGCTGGGGGTGCACATTGCCGATGTAGCCCACTGGCTGGATCCGGATCACCCCCTGGAGCGGGAGGCGCAGCGGCGCACCGCCACGGTTTACCTGGATAGCGTGGTGCTGCCCCTTTTCCCGCCGGAAGTGCACAGCCGCCTGGCTCTGTTGCCGCAGCAGGAGCGTCTGGCCTACTCGCTGCTGCTGACCATTGACCCCGAAGGGGTGGTGCGCAACTTCGAGATCCACCCCAGCCTGGTGCAGTCGCGGGCTCACCTCTCCTACGGCCAGGTGCAGGCTCTCTTGGCCACCGCCGCGGATCTGGGCCCCGATGAGGAGGTGCCGGAGTTGATGGCCCTGCTGCAAAACCTGCTCCGTCTCAGCCAAGTCCTGCGAGTCAAGCGCCACCAGGCAGGCGGGTTCGATCTGCCCCTGTTGGATTTGCTCACCCCCTACTCTGCCGATGAAAGCGGCTATGGGCCCCTGCTGGTCAGCGATCGCCTCGGCGCCCACGCCCTGATGACCGAAATTCTGCTGCTGGCCAACCAAACCTTGGGCCACCATTTGCGCCAATTGGGGATCCCTTCTTTAGCCCGCGTGCAGCCTGCCCCTGCCGCCGAGGCCCTGCAGAACTTTTTGCGTCTGGCCAACGCCATGAAGCTGGATCTGAACTTGCAGGATCCAGAAGCTGTGACGTTAGCCGATTGGCAGCGGATCTGTGCCCGCATCACCGCCCCCGATGTCTTGGCCGCAGGGACTAGCCCAGCCTTGGTGGCCCAGTTGTTGGCTACTCTGCCCCCCGTCGAGTATTGCCTGCAGCCGCTGCAGGAGCCGCTCGGCCATTTTGGCCTTGGCCTCAAAGAGCCCTACGCCTCTTTTACTGCCCCTTTGCGCCGCTATGCCGATTTGCTGAATTTGCGGGCTCTGCACCTAGCCTTGAGCAAAGGACGGGATCGCCGCAGCCCGCGCTCCAAAACCGTGGTGGATCTGCATGGCCCCGGCAGCTACGACCAAATTGATTGGCAGGTGCTGCCGCCAAAAGTGCATGAGGAGTGGCAGGCCTTTCTCCAAGCGCAACTGCCCAAAATCCAGGCGGGATATCAGCTCCATCAACAGGCAGAGCGGGAGCTGATGGGCTTGAAGCGGTGCGAGTTCATGCAAAAACACCTGGGGGAGACGTTCCCCGGCCTGATCGTCAGCGTCCAGAACTACGGCTTTTTTGTGCAGGTGGATCCCATCTTGGCGGAAGGCTTGGTGCGGGTCAGCACCCTGAAAAACGACTGGTACGAATACCGCAGCCGCCAGCAGGCCCTGGTAGGGCGCAAAAGCCGGCGCCAGTTCCGCCTGGGGGATCGGGTGGAGGTGCAGATTAAAAACGTAGACTACTACCGCCAACAAATTGACCTGGCGGTGATCGGCGAGGGACGGCCCTACGAAGAAGAGGAATAAGGCGGGGATCCGTCCATCAATCGCGGTAGGAGGGGACGGTTGTTGCGAACTCCGGCTTTGGCAAAATAGGCGATACCTGGATCGTAGGATGCCAGCAGCGCTTCCCCAAGTCGGCAGCAAGGGCTGAGAGCCCCTTGGCTGCCCCCTGCATTGTCTTCCTATACACTGTAAAAAAACTCCTGCCAAACCCCTATGCAGCCCACCAATCCCAACCAATTTACCGAGAAAGCCTGGAGCGCCATTGTCCAATCCCAAGATGTAGCCCGGCGGCACCAGCAGCAACAGTTGGAAACCGAGCATTTGCTGATCTCCCTTCTGGATCAAGAGGGGGGTCTCACCCAGACCATTTTGCAGCGGGCCGGCCTCGATCCGAGGCTGGTGCGGGATAGAGTGGAAAGCTTTATCAACCAGCAGCCCAAGCTGGCGCGGGTGGATCAGCTCTACCTAGGCCGCGGCCTGGAGACCACGCTGGATCGAGCCGAGGAGTTTCGCAAAGAGTATGGCGATGATTTTATCTCGGTAGAGCACTTGCTTTTGGGATCCCTGGACGACGAGCGGGTGGGCAAGCGCGTTCTAGCACCCCTGGGCTTGACGGTCGAGCGCCTCAAGCCCGTTATCCAACAGGTGCGAGGCAAACAGCGGGTTACCGACAAAAATCCCGAGTCCCGCTACGAGGCCCTGGAGCGCTATGGCCGCGACTTGACCAAGGCCGCCCGCGAAGGGAAGCTGGATCCGGTGATTGGGCGGGACGACGAGATCCGCCGCGTCATTCAGGTGCTCTCCCGCCGCACCAAAAACAACCCCGTCCTCATCGGCGAGCCGGGTGTGGGGAAAACCGCCATCGTCGAGGGCCTGGCCCAGCGCATCAACCGGGGAGACGTGCCGGAGTCGCTGAAAAACCGGCGGGTGATCGCCCTGGATATGGGATCCCTGATTGCCGGCGCCAAGTACCGCGGCGAGTTTGAAGACCGCCTCAAAGCCGTGCTCAAGGAGGTCACCGAATCGGAAGGGCAGATCATCCTCTTCATCGACGAGCTGCACACCGTGGTGGGGGCAGGGGCGGCCGAAGGGGCGATGGATGCCGGCAACCTGCTCAAGCCCATGCTGGCCCGCGGCGAATTGCGCTGCATTGGCGCCACCACCCTGGATGAATACCGCAAGCACATCGAAAAAGACGCCGCCCTGGAGCGCCGCTTCCAGCCGGTGTATGTGGATCAGCCCTCCGTGGAAGACACCATCTCCATCCTGCGCGGCCTCAAAGAGCGCTACGAGCTGCACCACGGGGTCAAAATCAGCGACTCGGCCCTGGTGGCAGCGGCAGTCCTCTCCAACCGCTACATCTCCGAGCGCTTCCTGCCCGACAAGGCCATCGACCTGGTGGACGAAGCGGCGGCCAAGCTGAAGATGGAGATTACCTCCAAGCCCGTCGAATTGGATGAAATCGACCGGCGCATCATGCAACTGCAGATGGAGGAGCTCTCCCTCAAGAAAGAAGACGACCCCGCCTCCAAAGAGCGCCTGGGCAAAATTGAGCAGGAGCTGGCCAACTTGATGGAGCGGCAGCGGGAGCTGAGCGCCCGTTGGCAGATGGAAAAAGAGGCCATCGAGCGGCTGCAAAACCTCAAGGCCGAGCGGGATGCCGTCAAGCTGCAGATTGAACAGGCAGAACAAAAATATGACCTCAACCGCGCTGCCGAGCTCAAATACGGCAAGCTCATGGAGCTGGAGCGCCAGATCCAAGAGCAGGAGGCCCACCTGGCCAAGCTGCAGGCCAACGGCGAGCCCTTGTTGCGGGAGCAGGTGACGCCCGAAGACATTGCCGAGATCGTCTCCCGCTGGACCGGGATCCCGGTCACCAGCCTGATGGAGTCGGAAAAGCAGAAGCTGCTGCGCCTGGAAGCCCACTTGCACCAGCGGGTGGTGGGCCAGGACGAGGCGGTAGCGGCGGTGGCAGCCGCCATCCGGCGGGCCCGGGCCGGCCTCAAGGATCCCAATCGGCCCATCGGCTCGTTCCTGTTCATGGGGCCCACCGGCGTCGGGAAGACCGAGCTGGCCCGCGCCCTGGCGGAGTTCCTCTTCGACACCTCCGAGGCCATGGTGCGCATCGACATGTCGGAGTACATGGAGAAGCACTCCGTCTCCCGCTTGATTGGGGCTCCGCCGGGCTATGTGGGCTACGAAGAAGGCGGGCAGCTCTCGGAAGCGGTGCGGCGGCGCCCCTACTCGGTGGTGCTCTTTGACGAGGTGGAAAAAGCCCACCCTGATGTCTTCAACATCCTGCTGCAGGTGCTGGACGACGGCCGCATCACCGACTCCCAAGGGCGGACAGTGGACTTCAAAAACACCATCATCATCATGACCAGCAACATTGGCAGCGAGCTCATCCTGGAAATTGGCGGCGACGAGAGCCGCTACGAGGAGATGAAAAGCCAGGTGCTGGCCATGCTGCGGCACCACTTCCGGCCGGAGTTCCTCAACCGGGTGGATGAACTGATCATCTTCCACGCTCTAACCAAAGAGCAAATCCGCCAGATCGTCAGCCTGCAGATGCGGCGGGTGGAGCAGTTGCTGGCGGATCAGCAAATTGAAATTGTCCTCACCGAAGAGGCCAAGGACTACCTGGCCGAGCTGGGCTACGACCCCGTGTTTGGCGCCCGCCCGCTGAAGCGGGTAATCCAGCGGGAGATCGAAAACCCCCTCGCCACCAAGCTGCTGGAAAACGAGTTCCTGCCCGGCGACCGCATCCTGGTGGAGGTGGCCAACGAGCGGCTGATCTTCCGCAAGATCGGCTCTCAGCCCCGCCAAGAGCCGCCTGCTGCTGTAGCCGTCAGCTAGGCCAGTTGGCTAGAGGCTGATCACCTGGTCAGGTGGGTTGTCTTGCAAGGCCGCGTAGAGGTCGGGGAAGCAGCCCACCTGCACCCCTTTGACCACGTTTTTGGGAACACAATGGCCCGGCTCCTTGCGCCCCTGGCCTTTTGAGTCGCACCACTTGGGTTCCCCTTCCGCCAGGTTGCGCTCCAGGGCGCACATGTCGCACATCATCAGCAAAATGTTCTGCGCTTCGGCAATCTTGGCCAGGCGCTCGCCGATGGGATCCCCCTGCCGCAAAACAAAGCAGTTGTCGTCGAAAAAGAACATGCCCACCACCTGCGCTCCATGCACCCCTGCTTCTAGCTGGGGCAGGATCATCTGGCCCAACTTATAGGTGCCGCAGCGAGGGTGAGTGAACACGTAGGCAACTTTCATGAGGCCCCCTTGCCGTTTTCAATTTTGATTATCAGTAATTATCATTTTCAGAGTAACACGAGTTTCTGGGCCAGAGTTGCCGGACCCAGCAGGCCGAGGTGTGTGGTGATCGGCAAACCAGCCTGAGACCGTTCCTGAGGCTTTTGCGCCATCCCGCCCTCAGGCCTGGCTTCTCTCCCACAAAGGGAGAGGGAAGCTAGGATAGGCTACTGCGCCACTTCTGTCCTGCTGCTATCGGAAGCCCTTGCGGGATAGCAGGGATCCCTGGCTAGCGCTGAAACTGAAGAGCCTTTCCCCGCACCGAGGGATCCACCTGGCCGTTTTGAAAGGCAATCTGTCCGCCCACGATCGTGACTAGGGGCCAGCCCACCAATTCCCAGCCCTCGAAGGGACTCCAGCCGCATTTGGTCAGCAGCTCTTCCCGCCGCACCGGTTTGGGTGTGTGGCGATCCACCAGCACCAGGTCGGCGTCGTAGCCCACCTGCAGCTTGACGAGGTGGAAAAAGCCCACCCGGATGTCTTCAACATCCTGCTGCAGGTGCTGGACGATGGCCGCATCACCGACTCCCAAGGGCGGACAGTGGACTTCAAAAACACCATCATCATCATGACCAGCAACATCGGCAGCGACCTCATCCTGGAAATTGGGGCCGATGAAAGCCGCTACGAGGAGATGAAAACTCAGGTGCTGGCCATGCTGCGGCACCACTTCCGACCGGAGTTCCTCAACCGGGTGGACGAGCTGATCATCTTCCACGCCCTCACCAAAGAGCAAATTCGCCAGATTGTCGGCCTGCAAATGCAGCGGGTGGAAAAGCTGCTGGCAGATCAGCAAATCGAGATCCTGCTCACCGAAGAAGCCAAGGACTACCTGGCAGAGGTGGGCTACGACCCAGTGTTCGGGGCCCGTCCCCTGAAGCGGGTGATCCAGCGGGAGATCGAAAATCCCATTGCCACCAAGCTGCTGGAAAACGAGTTCCTACCCGGCGACCGCATTTTGGTGGATGTAGCCAACGAGCGGTTGATCTTCCGCAAGATCGGCTCTCAGCCCAGCCAAGAGCCGCCGGCGGCTGTGGCCGTCAGCTAAGTCGGGGTCCTTCCGTCAAAGCGTAATCACTTGGTCAGGTGGGTTGTCTTTCAAGGCCTCGTAGAGGTCAGGGAAACAGCCCACCTGCACGCCTTTGACCACGTTTTTAGGAACGCAGTAGCCCGGCTCCTTGCACCCACGTCCCTGGGCGTCGCACCACTTGGGTTCCCCTTCCGCCAGGTTGCGCTCCAGGGCGCACATGTCGCACATCATCAGAAAAATGTTTTGCGCTTCGGCAATCTTGGCTAGGCGCTCGCCGATGGGATCCCCCTGCCGCAAAACAAAGCAGTTGTCGTCGAAAAAGAACATGCCCACCACCTGCGCTCCATGCACCCCTGCTTCTAGCTGGGGCAGGATCATCTGGCCCAACTTATAGGTGCCGCAGCGAGGGTGAGTGAACACGTAGGCAACTTTCATGAGGCCCCCTTGCCGTTTTCAATTTTGATTATCAGTAATTATCATTTTCAGAGTAACACGAGTTTCTGGGCCAGAGTTGCCGGACCCAGCAGGCCGAGGTGTGTGGTGATCGGCAAACCAGCCTGAGACCGTTCCTGAGGCTTTTGCGCCATCCCGCCCTCAGGCCTGGCTTCTCTCCCACAAAGGGAGAGGGAAGCTAGGATAGGCTACTGCGCCACTTCTGTCCTGCTGCTATCGGAAGCCCTTGCGGGATAGCAGGGATCCCTGGCTAGCGCTGAAACTGAAGAGCCTTTCCCCGCACCGAGGGATCCACCTGGCCGTTTTGAAAGGCAATCTGTCCGCCCACGATCGTGACTAGGGGCCAGCCCACCAATTCCCAGCCCTCGAAGGGACTCCAGCCGCATTTGGTCAGCAGCTCTTCCCGCCGCACCGGTTTGGGTGTGTGGCGATCCACCAGCACCAGGTCGGCGTCGTAGCCCACCTGCAGCCGCCCTTTGTTGGGGATCCGGTAGAGGCGGGCCGGCGCCTCACACATCCACTGCACCACCTGCGCCAGCGTACAGCGGCCCTGCTGGGCGGCAGTCAGCATCAGGGGCAGGGCCGTCTCCACCCCCGGCATGCCGGAGGGGGAGTGGGGGTAGGGCTGGGCTTTTTCGGCCAGGGTGTGGGGGGCATGGTCGGTGGCGATGCAATCCAGGATGCCCTCGTGCAGCCCCTGCCAAAGCTGGGGGAGGGTAGCCGGATCCCGCAGCGGCGGGTTCATTTGGGCCAGGGATCCCAGGCGGGCGTAGTCGGCAGTGCTGAGCAACAGGTGTTGGGGGGTGACCTCGGCGCTGACCCAGGCGGGCTTGTGCCGGCGCAGCAGCTCCACTTCCAAGCCGGTGGAAAGGTGCAAAATGTGCAGGCGATGGCGATAGCGGGTGGCCAGGTCCAAAGCCCGCCGCGAGGCGATGAGCGCCGCTTCCTCGTCCTGGATTTGCGAGTGAACGGCTACGTCCGTGCGTCCGGCAAAGAGGGCCCGCCGAGCTTGAATCCGCGAGTGATCTTCAGCGTGGACAGCGATAACAAAATGGGGATCCGTCTCGGCAAAGATCTGCTCCAGCACCGCCTGGTCGTCCACCAGCAAGGGGCCGTGCATGGATCCCATGAAGATCTTGATGCCGCAAGCCCCCTGCACCGTCTGCAGCTCCTTCAAGTTATCGGCGGTAGCGCCGATGAAAAAGCCGTAATTGACCACACACTTGCTGGCGGCCCGGGCCAACTTGTCATCCAGCGTTGCCTGGTCGATCGTCAGCGGGTCAGTGTTGGGCATCTCCAAAAAGCTGGTTACCCCGCCGCGGGCACAGGCCCAGGATCCCGTCTGTAGGTCTTCTTTGTGCTCCCGGCCCGGCTCGCGAAAGTGAACCTGGGGGTCGATCACCCCCGGCATCAGGGTATGGCCCTCGGCGTCGATGACCCTGGCCACCCCTTCTGCAGCCAGATGCTGGCCGATCTCGGCAATCTGCCCGTTTTTCACCAGCACATCTCCCAGCCAGGGATCCCCCTCCGGCACCAATAGCTCCGCATTGCGGATCAACAAGTCCCCCAGCAAAGCGCCTCCAAACCAAACGCCATTGTCCAGTTGCAATATCCTAGAAGACTAGCCGATAATCCGGTAGCTTCTGCCTGGCCAGCGCTAACGCCAGAGCACAAAAGAGCAGCCGCTCAAGCTGGGGTTTAAGATGAGTGAGGGATGTTGCCGGGATCCCTACGGACTGACCTGGGGCTGTAGCTCAGCCTGGATAGAGCAAGCGCCTCCTAAGCGCTAGGTCGGCGGTTCAAATCCGCCCAGTCCCGCTAAAACCAGTGATAGGATAAAGTCTACTGTCGGTTCTGACGGGGATCAGCCGTCAGAGGCAACGGGGAAAGTGCAGTGAGAATCTGCCGCTGTCCCGCAGCTGTGAGCCGGTTTTGGACTTGGGATCCCTAGTTCGTTGTTGCAAGAGGCCTTGAGACGCAAGCCAGCCCCTCCAAAACTGAGCAAGTCAGAATGCCCGCCGGCGGTTTTTCCACAGTTCACCATATCTGCGAGGTACAGATATGCTCCCCATTTTGACGTTAGCCCGTTCCCGTCTCGAAGTTTTTTCATCGGCCTGCTTACGGATTTTCGACGCTCTCGGATCGTAGGCACTCAGTCAAAAGCGCGGACAAGAGAGCTGAGCAGTTAGCTCAGGGGCAGCTAGGAGGACGGTTGCTCGCTTTGGTTGCACAAAAGAGTCCTCTGGGCATCCCCCTGTGCAGAGTGGGCAAGCCGCCAGGGTGAAGGAACGCCTTGACAGCTCCGGCAGGTTTCCTGGCCTAGGGAAAACCTTCTGCCGGGATGCCACCGATAGGCATGTCGGCGGCCATCTCTTGCTGCCTAGGTTGGATGACAACTGGGGGCAACCTCAATTACCGAATTCGATTCAGGACAAGGTACCTTATGGCCATTGAAACTCAAACCCTAGGCTATGCCCGCATGGGCAAGCGCCGCGAGCTGAAGAAAGCCCTGGAGGCCTTTTGGGGCGGCACCCTGGAGGCGGAAGCCTTGTTGGCGACGCTGCAGGATCTGGAGAGTCAGGCCTGGCGAACCCAGCGACAGGCCAACCTCGACCACATTGCCGTAGGAGATCAAACCCTCTACGACCACGTTTTGGACTGGGCCACCTGGCTGGGGCTGATTCCCTCCCGGTTTCAGAGCTTATCAGGCCTGGAGCGCTACTTTGCCATGGCGCGGGGGCAGGAGGGGCTGCCGGCCTTGGAAATGACCAAGTGGTTTGACACCAACTACCACTACCTGGTGCCGGAAATTGAGGCCGACGCGATCCCTCAGGCCCATTTCGACGACTTCCTGGCCACGGTGCGACGGGCGCAAGGGATCCTAGGAAACCGCACCAGCCCCGTCCTCCTCAGTCCGGTTACCCTTCTTGCTCTAAGCCAGCGCTCTGGCGAGTTGCGGGGGGATCTGGAGAAGCTGCTTCCTCTCTACAGAGAACTCTTGCAGGAGCTGCAGCGCCTGGGGATCCGGGAAGTGCAAGTCCATGAGCCCATCTTGGTGACCAGCGAAGGCAAAAGTCTTCAGGAAGCGGTGGAGCAGACCTACCGCTGGCTTGCAAGCGTGGGGATCCCTCTCCACCTGGTTACCTACTTTGACGACTTGGGGGAGACTTACCCCTGGGCGGTGGAGCTTCCGGTAGCTGGCCTCAGCCTCGACTTCACCCGCGGCCACAACCTGGAACTGGTCAGAGCCCACGGCTTCCCCGCCGACAAGATCCTGGGGGCGGGGGTAGTGGACGGGCGCAACGTCTGGCAGATCCAGCCCAAAGCCGTTCTGGCCACTCTGCAAGAGCTGCAAGCCCTAGCCCCCAACCTGCGGGTGCAGCCTTCTTGCTCGCTCCAATTTGTGCCCCACGACGCTGCTCTGGAAACCCACCTGCCAGAGCCTTTGCGCAATGTTCTCAGCTTTGCCGAGCAGAAGCTGGCCGAGGTGGTTCTGCTGGCCCGCACCCTCAACGGCGAAGACACCGCCGCCCAGCAGCAGGAGCTGGAGCAGCAGTGGCAGGCCTTCCAGGACTTCAATCCCCCCAACTCTACAGTGCGCCAGGCCTTGGCCAACCTGACGGCGCAGGACTTCCAGCGCTCCCTTCCCTACGAGCAGCGTATAGGCCGGCAGGTCAAGCTGCCACCGCTGCCGACCACCACCATCGGCTCTTTTCCCCAAACCCCCGAAGTCCGGCAGTGGCGGGTCAAGTACAAAAAGGGCGAGATCTCCCAGGCCGAATACGAAGCTGCCATCGACGCCGAAATTGCCAAGTGCATCCGCATCCAAGAAGAAATTGGCCTGGATGTGCTGGTGCATGGTGAGTTCGAGCGCACCGACATGGTGGAATACTTCGCCCAACAACTGCAGGGCTTTGCCTTTACCGAGCACGGCTGGGTGCAGAGCTATGGCAGCCGCTGCGTGCGTCCCCCCATTCTCTACGGCGACGTGTCTCGCCCTCGCCCCATGACGGTGCGGGAGTTCAAGGTGGCCCAATCTCTGACTCAAAAGCCGGTCAAGGGGATGCTGACAGGGCCGGTAACCATGCTCAACTGGTCCTTCCCCCGCGTTGACGTTTCCCGTCGCGAGCAGGCCCTGCAAATTGCCCTGGCCCTGCGGGCAGAGGTGGCCGACTTGGAAGCTGCCGGAGCCGCGATGGTGCAGGTGGACGAGCCAGCGCTGCGAGAGGGGCTGCCCTTGAAAAAAGAGCGCTGGCCAGAATACTTAAGTTGGGCGGTGGAGGCCTTCCGCCTGACTACCGCTGGCGCCAAGCCCGAAACCCAGATCCACACCCACATGTGCTACTCGGAGTTCGGGGACATCATCGAGCACATCGAGCGTCTGGATGCCGACGTCCTCTCCATCGAAAACAGCCGCAGCAGCAACAAAACCTTGCTGCAGATTGCCCAAGCCGGCTATCGCCACCAGGTAGGCAACGGCGTTTACGACGTTCACAGCCCGGCGGTGCCCGACACCGAGCAGATTCTCCGGCAACTGCGCCTGGGAGTGGCCCACTTGCCGCTAGAGCAAACCTGGGTCAACCCCGACTGCGGCCTAAAAACCCGCCGCTGGGAGGAAGTGATCCCTGCCCTGAAAAACATGGTGGCAGCCACTCAGCGTCTAAGGGAGGAGCTCCAGGCCACCTAGCCCCCGGCAAGGTTGCTCAGGCCAGCGTCTCCTCCGCGGGCAACCGTGCGGCTACGACACTCCTAGGCCGCCTTGCGGCTGGCAAATAGGGCAAGATGAGAGTGGGGCTTTGCTCCGCTGGATCAACGGAGGCCAGAAGGGATCCCCGCTGTGTCTGTTGCCACCGCAGCAACAATCATCAATTGCCACCTCTAGCCATCTCAAGGTAGTTCTAATGAATCCAACACTCTGGGTTTTTTGGGGCCTAGTCCTGCTCCTAGCTATAGGATTGGGAGCCTACCTGTTGACCGCCCGCAAGTACCGCTCTCCTGAATCGGTAGCCCGCGCCTACGACGAATGGACGCGAGACGGGATCCTGGAGTTCTACTGGGGCGAGCATATTCACCTGGGCCACTACGGATCCCCGCCGCGGCGGAAGAACTTCATCCAGGCCAAGCACGACTTTGTCCACGAGATGGTGCGCTGGGGCGGGCTGGATCGGCTGCCGCCGGGGACGACGGTGTTGGATGTGGGCTGCGGCATTGGCGGTAGTTGTCGCATCTTGGCCCGCGACTATGGCTTTGTGGTGACCGGCATCACCATCAGCCCGCAGCAGGTGCAGCGGGCCCAGGAGCTCACCCCCCCCGATCTGCCCGTCCGGTTTCAGGTGGCCGACGCCCTCAACCTGCCCTTCCCCGACGCCAGCTTTGATGTGGTCTGGTCCATCGAGGCGGGGCCCCACATGCCGGACAAGGCTCGCTACGCCAGCGAGATGCTGCGGGTGCTCAAGCCAGGCGGCATCCTGGTGGTGGCGGACTGGAACCAGCGCGACGACCGTCAAAAGCCCCTCAACTTCTGGGAGCGGCTGGTGATGCGGCAGTTGTTGGATCAGTGGTCGCACCCCGCCTTTTCCAGCATCGAGGGGTTTGCCGAACAGTTGCAAGCCACGGGCCTGGTGGAAGGACAGGTGCAAACTGCCGACTGGACGCAAGAAACTCTTCCTTCTTGGCTGGATTCCATCTGGCAGGGGGTTGTCCGTCCCGAAGGGTTGCTGAAGTTTGGCTTGGTGGGCTTGATCAAGTCGCTGCGGGAGGTGCCCACTTTCTTGCTCATGCGCCTGGCCTTCGGCACTGGCCTCTGCCGCTTTGGCATGTTCCGAGCGGTGCGGGCCGCCACGCCGGCAAACTCCGCCCGCCCAGAAGTAGTTGCCCACAGCACTCAGCACTAGAAATGACAACCCTTGCTCCCACTCCGACTACCTTGGCAGCCGTTTACGACGTGATCATCGTCGGCGGCGGCATTGCGGGCTTGACCCTAGCTTGTGCCCTGCAGGGATCCGGCCTGCGCTTGGCCCTCATTGAGGCCCAGTCGGCTGAGGCAGTCAGGCAGCGCCCCTTGGCCTATGCCCTTTCGCCGTTGTCGATCCGCATCTTTCGGGCCATCGGGGTGTGGGAGGCGCTGGCTCCCCACATCACACCCTTTGCCCAGGTGATTCTGACCGACGCCGACGCTCCCCAGCGGGTGACGTTTAGGCCGGAGGATGTGGGGGAAACGGCAGTTTTCTACTGCGGCGAACATGCTCGGCTGCAGCAGGTGCTCCAGGAGCGGGTGGCTGCCGATCCCCAGATCACCTGCTACTACGAAGCCAGGGTGGAGAGCGTAACCTACGGGGAGGCTGCGGCTGAGGTAGAGCTGGAAACGACCCAAGGCCGCCGCCGGCTGGCCGCCTCCCTGGTGGTAGCCGCCGATGGCCTGCGCTCCCAAGTGCGCCAGCGGGCAGGGATCCCGAGCGACGGCTGGGACTACTGGCAGTCGTGTATCACCGCCCTGGTGGCCCCTGCCCAAGACCACCAAAACGTCGCCTACGAGCGCTTTTGGCCTGCCGGCCCCTTCGCCATCCTGCCCCTGCCCGGCAACCGCTGCCAGGTGGTCTGGATCCTGCCCCACGAGCAGGCCAAGGCCACGCTGGCCCTTTCCCAGGCCGACTTCTTGGCCGAGATGCAGCGCTACTACGGCGACCAGGGCGGCTACCTTACCTTGCTGAACCCGCCCCAAGTCTTCCCGGCCCGCCTGCGCCAGAGCCGCCGCTACTATCAGCACCGCCTGGCTTTGGTGGGGGACGCCGCTCACCACTGTCATCCCGTAGCTGGCCAAGGGCTGAACCTCGGCATCCGCGATGCCGCTGCCTTGGCCCAAGTGTTGCTGGACGCCTGGAGACGACAGGAGGATTTGGGAGAGGTCCAAGTCCTGCGGCGCTACGGTCGCCGTCGCCGCTGGGAAAACTGGGTGGTGTTGCTCTTTACGGATCTCCTCACCCGCACTTTCTCCAACTCCTACTGGCCCCTGGTGGTCTTGCGGCGCTTGGTTTTGATAGGGATGATACGCTTTCCGCCGCTGCGGCGCTTTTTGCTGCGCCTGATGACCGGGCTGTGGGGCAGCCCTCCCTACAGCCCCAGTTCCTCCTTGGCCTTCTGAGCTGCCCAAAGCACCTCCGCATCGGCGGCCTCTGACCAATCGGGATCGGCGATCTCGGCGTAGAACCTCTGGTCGTAGGAGCGGGTTTGCACCACCACCGGCATGGGCACGGCATGGCCGAGAACCAGGGCCTGCTGTTTGGAATCCAGCTTGGCCAGCACCGTTTTCAAGTTCTGGCTGCCGGCTACACCCGTGAACACAGCCTCGATATCTTGGTCATCGTTGAGAAGGGCCGTGATGCGGGTGCCCAACTGCGACATCACCTCGCGGTCGAGACTGGAAGGGCGCTGATCCACCACCAGCAGCGTCACAAAGTACTTGCGCATCTCGCGGGCGATGGTGCCGAAAATGGTCTGCTTGGCCGCCCGCGGATCCAGAAAGCGGTGCGCTTCCTCGATGGTGATGCACAGTTGCCGGGGCCGGTCGAGGGGATTTTTGGACTGCAAGTACCGCTCCGTCTGCTGCACATAGGCCTGGTGAATGCGGCGGGTGATGACGTTGGCCGCCAACATGTAGGAGAGCAGGTTGGACTGGGATCCGAACTCGATGACCACGTGAATGCCGCGGCTGAGGGCCTCCAGGATCTCGCCGATGTAGTTGTGGGGCAGGCTGTTGCGGATGTACTTGAGGTCGTCGAGACGGGTGAGCTTGCGCTGCAGGGCCAGGATCGAGGCCTTGTTGCCCATTTTTTGCTCGCAAAACTCCTGAATCTCGGCGTTGGAAAGGCTCAAAAGACGGCTGATCCAGTCGCGGCCAAACTCGTTGCGCAGGATAATGGCGTTTTCCAGACTGGCCTCGGAGAGGTTGAGCTCCTCTGCCAAAAGCGCCAGATCCTCCACCTCGATCTGGTTGTAGGCAATAAACAGCTCGCGGGCATCCCGCACCCCTCGCCGCCGCGTGGAATCGGGATCCAAGGTATAGATTTGCACCTGGCCGGGGAAGAGCTGCCGCAGCCCCTTGACGGTGGTGGCCTGCCTATCCTCGCTGGCCGCCTCCCAGCCATACTCAGAGTGCATATCAAAAACCAGGTTTACCGCCGCCCGTTTGCGGATGATGCCCGCCAGGATCAGGCGGGCCAAAAAGGATTTGCCGGTACCGGACTTGCCGAAGATGCCGTTGCTGCGCTCCACCCAGCGATCCAGATCCAGACAAATGGGCACCGCCATGTCCAAGGGTTGGCCGATGGCGAAGTTGCGCCGAGTGGGGTCGTCTTCCCAGCCGAAGACGGTGCGAAAGTCCAGCTCCCGCGCCTCGTACACCTGGGAAAAGTGGGCCGGCACCGTTTTCACCGGCAACAGCTCCATCGCCTCGGCAGCAGGAGGGGCTGAGCCGCAGTCGTCTGGCCGCTTGGGATCGATGAGGGGATACAGCCTCTCTGCTTCCGTCTGCCGCGGCACCAGCATCAGCATGGGCGTGAGGGCGATAACCCCGTAGGTGCCGGTACCCGCCAGCACCTCCTGCAGCAGGGTCTCTTCCGGGCGGGGGGGATTGACCAAGATCTGCGGGTTGCTGGTTGCTAAGGTAACGTCGGTGAGCAGGCCGAAGAAGCGGTGGCGCTCCCCCTGGATCACCACAAACTTGCCCACCCGCAGGTCTTCTACCGAGACACCGGGGTTGAGGCGAGCTTCCAAGCCCCGACTCAGGGATCCCTGGATGACGGTGGCTAGCGGTTGGGGAGCGGTCATGGCGGTGAGACTAGTTGCCCGCCTGAGCGCGGGCGCTGCTGCGGGGGGCCCCATCTTGGACGATCCAAGTGCGGACGATCTCCACCTCCTCCGGCGTCCAAAAGCCCAGACGAGAGAGGGGCAGCCCGCGGGCCTGGAGGTAGGCGATCTCCGGGGATCCGCCGCGGGCCTGAGGGCGGTTGGGGTTGTTGGCGTTGAGGATGGTGGCGTGGCGGCGCGTCCAGCGGGGATCGATCAACTCGCTGTTGGGATCCCCTGGCTTGACGTAGGCCAGAACCGCCTCGTAGCTGTCCAGCAACTGGGTGCGCTGTCGCCCTGCCGGCTGGTGGCAGCCGACACAACTGGCCTCCAGCAACGGCTTGATGTCCCGCTCGTAGGTAAACTGCGGCTCGGTGCGAAAGCGCAGTTGCATGGTCTGCTCCAGCGGCAGCCCCTCCTGCGGCGCGATCGTGAGGGTGTAGTCGGTGCTAAAGCGCAAGGGATCCCGAGGTTTAAGCAACAACTCGTCTCCCTGCACGTCGAAAATGACCGCTGCCGGCGGCTCCAACTGAACCGCCAGCCGTTGTAGATTGGGATCCAGCGGCCGATCGAATTGCAGCCGTAGAACCCCGTCCACAAAAACATCCTGCTGCTCGGGGGCTGGCTGAGAGGAGACCCACTGCAGCGGCGCATTCGATTGCGACTCAACCTGCAGATGAGGCTGAACGGCCCAGAACACCACTGCCAACACCACCAGCCCCACCCAAATTCGCCAGCGTCGCCACCGACGGGCCAGGTTCTGTGCAGTTGGAGTGTACATTGCCGCCGCCCTCATGAACTTTAACTTTTGTCAGAATAACGAAGCCCTCTGCGCTTCAGCCATCAATTGATACCTATTGATACAGATGATACAGACAGATAGGGATCCTCAACGAATACGAGGATCCCTTGTCCGCCTAAAAACAGGGTGACGATGGAGGGAAAGAAGCATCTCGCTCTTCCCTAACCATCGAGGGCTTTACCCAAGCTGAAACGCTGTTATCAGCAGAGAGAACCTCGACAAGGCAGGCGACAGGAAATCAGTCGATGCGCTCTAGCTTGATGTTGTGGTGGCCCAACTTGATCTCGAACTGATCCCCCGGCTTGAGGCCCATCTTCTTGGTGTAGGCAGCTCCGATGAGGAGGTTGCCATTCTTGTGAACCGAAACCCGGTAAGTCGGAGCCCGACCGCGGGAACCGTTCTCATCACTAGCATCGAGATCCACACCGACTGCCTTCAGCAAGGCATTGTTGAACTGCATCAGATTCACTCGCTCCTGACCATTCTTGGTATAGGTGACGTAGCCACAGGCGCGAGCTTTTTCCTTGCGATCCGCATTTCCCATCGAAGTTACCTTGTCGAGGAGCTCTTGGCCAGTGAGTGGTTTTGGTTTACCGGTCGTAGTCATATCAAGATGGCTCAAGGACAACAGTTAGTGTAGCCAAAAACAAATAGCGATTGCAATAAGTTGCCTTCAACTCTTTCTTATTAGAGGAGACAAGTTCGGCAAGCGGAATGGGATCTGAAGAGGCGAGTGCGCAAAACAGCAGTAGCGAATTCCCCCTGCGGGACAGAACCTGTAGAGTCGAGGTCGGACTTGCGAAAGAGGGGTTCTCCCCAGGCAAGCCCTAGGCTCGCAAGTGCTGTTCTCGGCGGGATCGGCGGCCTGAGCCCTAGCACTTTGGGCGAGGGATTCCTGTTGTGTTGCTGGCAAAGGCAGGGAAACTGGAAACAGGGCTGTTTGAGTATTCGCTGATATGGATCCCTTTTGGTCGGGGCGGCGTCTGCTGGTTGGGGTGAGCGGGGGAATTGCTGCCTACAAAACTGCGGTTTTGGTGTCTGCTCTGGCCCAGCAGGGGGCAGAGGTGAGGGTGGTTTTGACGCAAGCTGCACAACAGTTTATCTCCCCGCTGACGTTTGCCACTGTGTCCCGTCAGCCGGCTTTTACAGATGCCGAGTTCTGGCAAGCTGCGCGGGGACGGCCGCTGCACATCGAGCTGGGGGAATGGGCCGAGGCTCTCCTGATTGCGCCGCTTTCGGCCAACACCTTGGGCAAGCTGGCCCAGGGGCTGGCGGACAATTTGCTCACCAACGTGGTTTTGGCCTCCCACTGTCCGGTGGCCTTGGCGCCGGCCATGAATACCCACATGTGGAAGGCTGAAGCAGTGGCCGAGAATTGGCAGCGGCTGCAACGGGATCCCCGCTTCTGGGCCTTGCCCACGGCCAGGGGCCGCCTGGCCTGCGATGCGGTGGGGGAAGGGCGCCTGCTGGAGCCAGAGGCGCTGCAGGAGTATGTGCGGGCTCTGCTCTGGACAGGGGGGCAAAAAGACTGGCAAGGGAAGCGGGTGTTGGTGACGGCAGGAGGCACCCGCGAGCCCATCGACGCGGTGCGCTTTATCGGCAACCCGGCCAGTGGGCGGATGGGGGTGGCGCTGGCGGTGGCCGCCGCCTGTCGGGGGGCCGAAGTCACGCTGGTGCATGGGCCGCTGGGGATCCCCTTTGATCCAGCACCCTTCGCCATTCGGGCCATCCCGGTGGAGACAGCAGCCCAACTGGAGCAGGTTTTGCGGGCGGAGTTTCCCCAGGTGGACGTGCTCTGGATGGCAGCGGCAGTGGGGGATGTGCGGCCCACGCAGACCTATGCGGGCAAGCTGGCCAAGGCCGAGCTGCCCCTGCTGCTGCCCTTGGAGCCTGTCCCCGATTTGGTGGCAGCCCTAGCCCGTCACCGACGTCCCGGCCAGCTTCTTATCGGCTTTGCTGCCCAGAGCGGGGATCCTCTCCCCCCGGCCAAGGAGAAGCTGCAGCAGAAAGGGCTGGACGCCATTGTGGCCAACCCCATCGACCAGCCGGAGAGCGGCTTTGGCAGCAGCCACAACCAAGGCTACTGGATCCCGCGGCAGGGCAACCCGGAACTGCTCCCGTTGGCCACCAAATCGACCCTGGCTCACCGGCTGCTGGATCTGGCCCTGCGCCTAGGCTGACTTGGATAGCCGGCCAAAATCAGGTACCTTTGAGGCTAAGCGCAGAGGGATCCGATGGCGATCATTGTCTTGAGAGCCTGGTATTTGGATTCGGTGTTGTCTGCCTCCCAAGTGCAACAGCGAGCCCCTGACTTGCGCCTAAGCCGTACCGGCCTCCTGAAAACGGCGATGCGAGCCGATTTCCTCGACGATGTGGAGCAGGTGAAGGCCTCTGTCTGGTGGCAGCGCTACTTGGAAGGGGAGCTGGTGGAGTTTTACATCGAGGGCAGCGGCGCCTACAGCATCTCCAACCTCGATTTAATCAGCCGCGAGATCTACTTCAATAAGCGGGCTGCCCTAAGCATCACGGAGCCGGCCATCTACTTCTGTGGCCAATCAGATTACCCCGACTCCAGCGCCACGCTGCACCAGGCGTTGCAGACGGTGGTGGAGGCCATTAACCGCCATCATCAGCCGGTTCTTCCGCTACAACTGCAGGGATCCCCAGAGACACCCCTCATCGACGCAGCGCTGATTCGCAAGCTCAAGCAGGCGTTGCTGGTGGTGGCCGATGTCACCCCTGTGCAGGTCAATGGCCGGGGGCGGCCTCTGCCCAGCCCACAGGTCTGTCTGGAGCTGGGCTATGCCCTGCAATCGAAGCGCCCCGAGCAACTGCTGCTGGTGCAACTGCCCCGCCACGGCATCGAGGGATCCTTTCCCTTTGAGGTGGAAGGCAGCAGCTTTTTGAAAATCGGCGATCCGCAGTACCTGGTGGATCAACTGGGAGCCGAGCTCCTCCGCCTGCTGCAGCGCCATCGAGTCATCTCCCTCTAATGGCAGTACCTACTCAAGCCTCCCTGGCAGCAGCTAGACTGCTTTGGAAGGCCGCTGCTGCCGCCGCCACACTTCTGAAACTATCTATCAGCCTCTATTCCCCGGAACTATGACTCTGGCCGATGCAAATTCTCTGGTTTCCTCAGTTCGCCCTGCAGCAGGCTGGCAGAGAGCGCTGAACGGCTTGATGTTCCTGCTGCTGCTGGGGGTTCCCCTCTCGTGGACAGGCCACTTGCAGGGCTGGGATCCCAATCTGGTCTTCCTTTGTGCGGCCTTGGCGGTGGTGGCCTTGGCGAAGTTTATGGGTCAAGCCACCGAGGAGATCGCTGCCTTGACCGGGCCGACGATCGGGGGACTGATCAACGCCACCTTTGGCAACGCCACCGAGCTAATCATTGGCCTGGTGGCGCTGCAGGCGGGACTGGTGGAGGTGGTGAAAGCCTCCATCACCGGCTCGATCATCAGCAACCTGCTGCTGGTGGCCGGGCTGGCCATGTTTTTGGGCGGCATTAAGTTTCGCGAGCAGAGCTTTCGGCCCGAAGTGGCGCGTATGAACGCCTCGGTAATGAACCTGGCGGTGGTGGCCCTGATCTTGCCCAGCGTGGTCACCTATGCCGACGCCAACTTGGGCGCGCTCTCCATCCAAGAGCTCTCTACAGCGGTGGCTTTGGTGCTGATCGGGGTTTATGGCCTTACCTTGCTGTTTTCCCTCAAAACCCACAGCTACCTTTACACCATTCACGAGGCAGAGGCGGCAGAACATGAAGCCGCTGCCCGTCTCGCCCCCAATCCGGTTTTGCAGGCAGAGGGATCCATTCCCCAAGTGTTGACGGCCCCGCCCGAGCGGGCCGGTTTGGGGTTTTGGCTGTTGGCCCTCTTGGGGTTGACGGTGTTGGTGGCGCTGGAGTCGGAACTGTTGGTGAGCACCCTGGAGCATACTCTGGAGCACTTGCACATTACCTCGCTGTTCATGGGGGTGATTTTGCTGCCGATCATCGGCAATGCGGCCGAACATGCGACGGCAATCACGGTGGCCATGAAAGACAAGATGGATCTCTCCTTCTCAGTATCTCTGGGCTCGACGATGCAAATTGCCCTGTTCGTGGCGCCTCTGTTGGTGCTGGCCGGGAACGTGCTGGGCCAGCCGATGAACTTTAACTTCGGCACAGTGGAGCTGGTGGCCATTGCCGTCTCGGTGTTGCTGGTCAACTCCGTCAGCAGCGACGGTCGCTCCAACTGGCTGGAGGGGCTGTTGCTCTTGGCCACCTATGCCATTCTCGGCATTGCTTTTTTCTTTTTGGAGTGAGGTTGTTCAAGTACTCCACACCGCGGACGCAAACGATTCATGTTGCGCCAGCTGCGACCGGTAGATAAGTCGGGGAAAATGGGATCCCTGCTGTGGCCGCTCCTTTTCGGCGCGTTCCTCGCCCTATCTCCGGCCATCGAGCCTGCCTGGGGGCAGGAAACTTCTCAAAACCACGGCACCGCCTCCAACGTGCCTTTGCTCAGCCGCTTGGATGCTCTGGAAGAGCTGCGGCAAGCGCTCAGCCTGCCCACCGCTTCCATCCAAACGGAGGCCGTGACACTGGATGGGCGGCGGCTGTTCTTGGTCGCCGCGCCACAGGGGGATCCCGGCAGCCTGCCGCCGGTGTCGCAGCGGGCCCGCTCCATTCCCAACAGCGCCATTCGGGTGGTGGAGAACCTCTCCAACGGCTGGTCGCGGGTGGATCTGGGGATCGTGATCGCCTACGAAAACGACCTGGAACAGGCCATCCGCATTACCGAGCAGGTGGCTCTACAGATGTATCGGGAGCCGGCCTGGCGGGACAAGATCCGCGAGCCCCCCGAGATGCACGGCGTCGATGACCTGGGGGAGCGGGGGATTACATTGCGCATCTGGATCAAGGTGCAACCGCTGCAGCAGTGGCGGGTGACGCGGGAATACCGCCGTCGCCTCAAGCATGCCTTCGACCAAGCCGGGATCCAGATCCCGTTTCCGCAACAAGCCCTCTGGTTCCGCAGCCCACTGGAGATGCGCATCCAGGGCCTCAGCCCGGAAGAAACCCACCGCCTTTTGCACCCAATGGAGTCACGGCTGAGCAACCCCGATCCCATTTCTGAGGAGCGAGCCGGCCAACTTCCTCCCTAGCTGGCCATCGCAGCTCCAAGGGGGCCAGGCGGCTACTCGTCGCCGATGATTTCCGGCTCGGTCAGCTCATCGGACATTTCGATGATGGCGCGGCGAATGGGCTTCATCCAGCCCTCTTCCACATCGTTGGGGTCATCGTAGCGGCGACGCTTGGCCCGATTGGCCACCTGCACTGTGATGCGATAGCGGTTTTTGGAAGCGTTAATTAACGCCTCTACCCGACGCATCAGCTCGTCGTTGTCGATGCCCAAGTGAGGGTTACGCAAGGTCATGGTCGGCGTCTTGTTACCAGGTAGCCTTTTATCTTAGCAAACCTCTCGCAGCTCATAAGGGCGTCAGCCCGGCCCAGGGCGAGGGATCCCCGATCAAAACCAACGCCCCGCCGACTTGCGCACTGCAATCAAGCTGCTGCTGGTGCCCAGAAAAACTCCCATCCCCAGCAACAGCAGCGGCAGAAACCAAAACTCCGCCTGGCCGGGATCGGCCTGCATCACCTTGAGGAAGGGCAGCGCAATCAACTGCTCCAGCGCCTCCTGCAGTAACTGTTGGGATCCCAGAACCAAGCCCCAAGCCCCCAGCGCACTGACTACCCCGAACAGGCAGCCCTGCAAAATAAAGGGCAAGTAAATCCAGGTCGCCGTCGCACCCACCAGTTGCATCACCTCAATCTCCCGCCGCCGCGCCATGACAACCAGGCGAATGGTGGTAGTGATCACCGCCACTGCCGTCAGGGCCAACACCCCGGTGATGCTCAGGGATCCCAGACGTAGCACCTCCTGGATTTGGGCCAGTTGCTCCACAATGCGGTCGCCGTAGTACACCTCGTCTACCCCCTCCAGTTGGCGGATCTGCTCGGCCACTTGACCTAGGATCTCGGCAGAATCGGCCTTGACTCGCAGGGCATCCACCAAAGGGTTATCCCCCAACTGGGTCTCCAGGGCCGCCTCATCCTGGATCCCCATCTCCAGCAAAAGGTCGCGCCAAGCTTGCTCTTTGGTGATCACCCTCACCTCCGCCACATGAGGCAGTTGGGCCACTTGGGGCTGCAAATCCACCCCCCGGCGTTCCGGCTCCAGATAGACGGAGATCTCCAGTTGCCCCCCCAGCGACTGGACCGTTGCATCCACCCCCCGAGACAGCTCCACGCCGATCCCCACCAGAAACAGCAACACCAACAGGGTGCTCACCGCCGCCCAGTTTAGCCAGCCTCCTCGCCGCAACCCCAAAAAAGTTTCCTGCAGGAGGTAGCGGATTTTGTTGAGAAATCGGGAGAGAGAGTGCATGCTGCCTACCGTCCAAGAGTTTGCCCGCTCTAAGCTTTAGCGTCGCAGTTGTGGAGAGGAAGATGGGGCTGCGCCGCTCTGGCGGGAGCCCCTCAGCGCATATCGTACAGATGTCCTCCCTCCAGGCGCACCACCCGGTGACCCGCCCGCTCCACCAGATAGGGGTCGTGGCTAGTCATGAGGATCGTCACGCCAAAAGAATTGAGCCGCTCCAGGATTTGGAGCACCAATAGGGAGTTTTCCCGATCCAGATTTCCCGTCGGCTCGTCGGCCAGCAACAAGACGGGCATGTTGACAATGGCGCGGGCCAAGCTGAGGCGCTGTTGCTCCCCTCCCGAAAGCTCGTCCGGGAAGCAATCCCGCTTCTCGGTCAGCCCCACCATCTTCAAAGTCGGCCCCAGGCGGCGGCGAATCTCTGCTGGGGAAAGTCCCTGAGCGCGCAGCACAAAGGCCACATTTTCCGCCAGGGTGCGATTAGCCAAGAGGCGATAGTCTTGAAAAACCACCCCCAAGCGCCGCCGCAACATGGCTAGGGGGCGGGGCGGGATGCGGTAGGGCCGCCGCCGACCTTCCGAAGAAAACAGACACACCCCATCCACTATCACCGTGCCCTCGGTGGCCTGTTCGGCCCCGTAGAGCAGCCGTAGCAGGGTGGACTTGCCCGCCCCCGACACCCCGGTTACGAACACAAACTCGCCGCGGCGCACCTCCAAGTTCACATCTCGGAAAACCCAGTTGCCGTTGGGAAAGACCTTGCTCACCCCCCGCAGCGACACCATGCTCTCAGCGCTACCTAGGGCTGGCAGGGATCCGGTCTGGGGCTTGCGGTAGAGGCCCAAGGTGGTTTCTGGGTCGGTTGGGACGAGGAGGGAGGGGTTTGGGGCTGTACCAGCCCAAGGGTGAAGGCGGGGAGCGTAGCCGATGTGCTGACCAAGCATCGTGGTAAAGCGCCTAGAGAGAAGGGAACGAGTGGAGCTGCCAGGCTAGGAGCATGACTCTAGTCAATAATAAGCTCAACTATACTGAAAATAATGTATAATATGTTCAGTACGGATTACTACCAGTTGATCTTTCTGTTTACTTTCGAGTCTGCCAACATGGTAGCCAAAGCA
>Ga0209809_1000635_pt1 | contig 31418 bp, 31 predicted proteins | sample YNPMSTMetaG_FD_186172 | JGI IMG/M metagenome (GOLD analysis project Ga0209809, IMG submission 186172) | Anoxygenic and chlorotrophic microbial mat microbial communities from Yellowstone National Park, USA - YNP MS-T MetaG (SPAdes) (version 2) ...
GTTTCCTCAAGTTCCTTGTCTTTCAAAATTGATTTTATGGCTTTGTAATTAAAGTTTAAAGGTTCATCAAGAAATTTTTCAATAGAAAATTGAGCAAATAATGATTGACCAAAGATAAAAGTTAAAACCAAAACCAAGAGTTTATTAATCATAGTGACCTAATTTTTGCGTAATTAAATTTTCACTACTACAATTAGTTCCATTCATTAAATTCATCTACCTGCAATACCAAATTCTTCGACATCTTTAATTTGATATCTATTATTGGTTAAAACATAATGACCTTTAATCCCGAGTAAAATTGCAAGGGAAAACAGAAGAAACGAAATGAATGATAAAACATATTGTTTCATTATAAAATTAGAATAAATAAGCATACCAAGCGCAGTTAAAGTGACCGAAAACATAAATAACATCGGAATCATTACAAACAATTTTTTCTCTTTCAAGAAAGCTACATAAGCTGTTAATGCGAGCAAAGCAAGAGCTGCTAGCAATTGATTTGCACTTCCAAAAACTGGCCAGATTGACATCGATTGACCACTGAAAGTTAAAGACGCACCAATAATGACAGTAATTCCAGTTGCAACAAAACGATTGCTGAGAATTTTGTTGTTCTTCTTATCTAAATTCGATGATTTAATTTCAAAAAATTCCTGAAACATATAACGAGCAAGCCTTGTGGCAGTATCAAGTGAAGTTAAAGCAAATGCAGAAACGGCCAATGCAGAAAATGTCTGACCTGTTTCAATTGAAATTCCAAGATATGGAATTGAATTGAAAAATCTTGCAACACCGAGTGAAAAGGCAGAAACCGGACCTTGTGTTTTTAATATCTCGATAAATTCTTTATTAACCATAGAAGCAACGGCTGTTAGAGATAAAACTGCAAGCAAACCTTCAATCAACATTCCGCCGTATCCAACAATTCTTGCATCGGTTTCTTTATTCAATTGTTTGGCTGTGGTTCCACTTCCAACTAAAGAATGAAATCCACTAATTGCACCACAGGCAACTGTTACAAACAATGCTGGAAATAGATAGCCAACTTTTTCAAGATTGAATGTATTAAATGCTGGAAGATTTACATTAGGTTTAGCAAAGAAAACTCCAATCAATCCACCAAATAGAACTCCATAAAGCAAAAACGAATTAAGATAATCTCTCGGTTGAAGTAATATCCATACAGGTGTGACTGATGCAACAAAAACATAAACGAGAAGAATTACTTGCCATTCAATTTTACTCAATGAAATCGGATAAATCATCCCAGCATATACGCTAAGTCCCATTAATAGAATTCCCAGAACTGTTGCAATGACTAAATTCAGTTTTAATCTATAAATTATAATTCCAAATAGAACTGCCAGAAAAATAAATAGCGTTGAAGCAGTTGCAACGGAAGTGATATTTGCAAATGTTTCAGAAACAATAATAACGAATACAGCAATCACGAGAATTAATGTTGACCATGCAAAAAGTAAAAACAATTTTTTTCCACTTTCACCAATGTAAGTTCTAATAATAAAACCGATTGATTTGCTTTTATGTCTAACCGAAGCAATGATTGATGAAAAATCGTGAACGCCACCAATGAAAATTGCACCAAGAATAATCCAGAGATAAACTGGAAGCCATCCGAATCCTGCAGCTATTACCGGACCGACAATTGGACCGGCGCCTGCAATTGAAGCGAAGTGATGCCCCAGTAAAATAGGTGCTTTCGCAGGAACATAATCAACACCATCGTAAAGTGTGTGTGATGGTGTTTTATTTTCATCACTGACTTTGAATTTTTTAATCAACAAAGCACCATAAAATTTATAAGCAAGAGCATAAAATATAAATGCAAGCAGTACGAGTTCGATTCCATTCATAGTTACCTCCATCAATAAAATGCATTTTCAATGTGGTTGATTTTCATATCATCTTCTTTTTCACCAACAATTGTAATCACATCAAAACGGCAAAGTTGTTCACTAATTCCATTCACATAGAAGTAAGCTTCAGCAAGTTTTTTAAGCTGTCGTTGTTTTGATTTTGTGATTGAATATTCCGGCTCACCAAAATCATAATTCTTTCTCGACTTAACTTCAACAAACACAAGACAATCACCGTCTTTAGCGATAATATCAATCTCACCTTTACCAAATTGGAAATTCCTTTTCACAATTTGATAACCTTTTGAGAGAAGTATTTTCTCTGCAATATCTTCACCTCTTTTGCCAAGACTTTTATAAGATGATTTTCTGTTGTTCTGCTCTTCTTTCATAAATTTTTCTTAAAAATTTTTTTCTGTGAATTTCGCAATGACCAAATTTCAAAATTGCTTCAATGTGCTCTCGTGTAGGATAACCTTTATTTTTATGGAAATTATATTCTGGAAAATTCTCGGAGAGTTCATTCATCAACCTATCTCGATGAGTTTTTGCAAGAATTGATGCAGAAGCGATTGAAAAACACTTTGTATCACCTTTAATGATTGGTTTATTTTCGATTTGTAAATTCAAACCGTGATTTCCATCGACTAAAATCAAATCTGGAATTATGTTGAGTTTAAGAATTGCCTGTTCCATTGCAAAGAGAGAAGAGCGTAAAATGTTCCATTTGTTTATGTTCTCTACATCAACAACAAAGATTGAATAAGCTAAGGCTTTCTCTTTGATTTGTTTCTCCAATTCTTCTCTTTCTTTTTGAGAAAGTTTTTTGGAATCATTAATTCCATTAATTTTAATTTCTTTATCAAAAATTACTGAAGCAGCAACTACTGGCCCAGCAAGTGGACCTCTTCCAGCTTCGTCAACTCCTGCGATTAAATTATATCCTTTCTTAAAAAATTCTTTTTCAAGTTTCTGAAAAGTTTTCAATTCACACCTACATAAATTGCAATCAATCCAAAAATCATTTCATATTTAATTAAATAATTAATTTTTCTCAACTCCGCTTTTGTTGTTTTTTTCAAGACACTCTTAATTGTATAAACAAGCGGTAAATCAACCATAAATAGAATAATTAAAAGGTAATAAACATTATAAATTTTCAAAAAGTATGGAACGAAAGTAGAGAGAATTGTAATTCCAATCAGGATGACAAAAATTTTAATGGCTTTATCTTCACCGTAAACAATTGGAAAAGTCTTAAGATTTTTTGTTCTATCACCTTCAATATCTTCAACATCTTTTAAAACCTCCCGGGCAAAATTAATTAACATACCCATAACGAATGGAAGCATTAAAGGCACAACATTTTCGCCAATTGCACCACCAAAAATAAATGCAAGTCCAGTCATAAATCCAACAATAAAATTTCCAATCAAACCTTTGCTTTTCAATTTATAGCTATAAATAAAAATAACAATGATTGAAATAAATGCAATTAAAAAAGCATAAATATTAGTAAAAGCGACAAGAATGAGTGCAATAAAATTTAAAATGGAATAATAACTCAGAGCTGATTTCAATGAGATTTTTCCAGAAGGAATTGGTCTATCCGGGCGATTAATTTTATCAACTTCAAAATCGAAATAATCGTTAATAACCATTCCTGCACCACCGATTAAAGAACCAGCTAAAGAACCAAATATAGCTTTAATAGAAAATGCAAGTGATTTGTCAGCGATTATCACTGAAACATATATCGTAAGAAAAGCGATTATAAAATTAAGCGGTCTGAGTATTATTATGTAATAAATGATATTCTTCATTTTAAAATAAACTTACAAAACCAAAATGAATTTTTCCTTTGTTGAAAGTATCCCCCTCACCTAAAGCATAATTAACTCTAAACATACCAAGTCCAGTATTGAATCCTGCACCAACACCATAACCAAATTTGAACTTACTAATTCTTTCATTCAAGATATCTCGAAAGTAGTAGCCATAATCAAAAAATACAGAGAGATAATCAGTAAAGCTCGTGAACAATCGATATTCAAAATTACTCCAGAAAACTCTGCTACCACTAAATTGATTTTCTTCATAACCTCGCAATGAGTTCATTCCGCCAAATCTAAACAAATCACTTATTGAAATTCCTTCACCTGTAATAACTTTTGTGTTTAGTCCCAGAAATAAAACCTGATTTCGAAAAATTGGCTGATGAATTGCAACTAAGATTGTTCCTTTTTGTTGATTGTATTTTTTTGTTTCAATCGATAAGTATTCTTTTTTGATAATTTGATTTAAGTCTGTTCTAAACAACAAGCCAGATTTTGTGAACAACGGATTATCTCTCGAGTCGTAAAGAACTCCAAGACCATAAGAAAATGTGGAGCTTCGATTTACATTTGTTATAAAATAATTTGCCTGCGGAATAACCTGACCACTCGAAAAATTAAACAATATCATAAACGATTCGGATAGAGATAAATCAAAATTACCGATGAAAGTTCTTTGAATGTAAGTTGTATCCTGTTTGAATTGCTGAAAAATTGGAGTGATGTTAAGTGGAAATCCAAAAAACCACGGTTCAAAATATTTAATTTCTAAATCCTGCGAGAGACGACTGAGTTTATTCCATCGAAAAGAAAAAGCTCTAAGTGTTCCAAATAAATTTCTTAGCGAGACATTAACCTGACCTGTGAAATAACCTTTTTCGTTTTGAGTTGGTGAAGGAACATAGCCTAAAATTCCATCGAATGAATTTGTATTGCCTTCTTTGACTTCAATTTTCAAAATTCCTTTCAAACTATCGTCAAAGAAAAATTCGGGATTGTTAACATTCGAAAAAATGTTCAGCCTGTTTAGTCGTCTCATAATTTTTTGTGAAAGCTGTGGTGTGAAAAACTCATTCTCCGAAATCCGCATTTCTCTCACAATTACATCTCGATTAGTAAATTTATTTCCTTCAATTTCAATCCTTGAAATTTTTGCTGGATAATTTTTCTTTACACTGAAAATAACTTCAGTCAAAATTTCATTATCCTCTACCTCAATGCTTCTAAGATTTTGAAATTTTATCTCAGCAAAAGGGAAGCCTTTGTTTTCAAGTAATTCTGCGATAGTCCAACCAGCTCTTTGAATGTTCTCTTTATTTAAGATTGTGTTTCTAAACATTGACGAGACTTGACTTATGACATCCTGCGGTGCATCAGGTTCGAATGAAGAAATATTTTTTATTAAATGTCGATTTCCTTCATTAACATTAATCAGATAAATTTTTTTTGAGTTATTGTCAATAGAATCGATTTCAAATTTGTAATCGTAGTAACCTCTGTATTGTAAAAAATTGATAAGAGCTGAAAAAAGAGTGTCGGAATTAATATTAATCGTATCCTGATTAAATTTAAATGCTGAGAAGAACTCTTTTTTCAATTGCGAATTATGAAAATCAACAAGATGTAATGGCTGTGCGAATGATGATAATTCAAGAAGTGAGAGAATTATAAAAATTTTGATTTTATTTAACGAACATTTCTTCAATTCAATCTTTTTACAATGACTTTATTTTTTAATGATTCAATGTAACTAATCTCAACAGCACAAACCTCAAGCATTGAAGCATTTGCAGAACCACTGGCCGTTGCCCATCTCAAAATTTCTTCAAATGGTAGATTATTATGAAGCCCATAAATAAATCCTGCCATAAATGCATCACCGCTTCCAGTTGGATTAATCGTTTCAACTTCTGGCGGAGTAATTTCAAAAAGAAAGCCCTGATTAATTGCAAAAAATTTCTCTGAACCATTTGTAATGATAAAAATCTTAATCCCTTGAGAGTAATTATCTTGCAAAAAGTTAATCACATTCTTTGAATTGAGAGTTATGTTTAGAGATTTTTCAAGTTCGTCCTTATTTGAATGAACAATTGTCGGTTTCAAGTCCAATACCTGAGTCAAATGATCCCCATAAACATCCAGTAGAGTAAATTTATGATTGTCATTGGCAAAAGGAATCAGTTCTGAAAAAATTTTTAATTCATCTTCAGGATTTTCAAAATCTGGTGAGCTACCAGAAAATATCACCATCTCAGAATTTAAAATAGCTTTCTTTGATTTCTCAATAAACTCATTTACTTCTTTTGAGTTCACAATCGGATTAGGAAAAAAGTAACTTTCACGGATTATTGACTTTTCAACGACAACAAAACCTTCTCGAGTTTCATCATTAATTTGTTGAAAGGAGTTTTTAATTTGTTCCTTGTAGAGAATTGATTTTAATTTTTTACCATTATCTCCGCCTAAGAATCCAGTTGCAAGATTATCGAGTTTAAATTTATTTAACTGTCTTGAAACATTAATCCCTTTACCACCAGCATTTACTCTAATACTTTTTGCCCTGTTGACTTTATCTTTTTCAACTTTATCAAAGAAGAGAACTTTTTCTAAAAGGGGATTGAGTGTGACGGTTAATATCATAACTCAAGTATTTAAGTTTTGAGTATTTGTTGAATATTAGATGCATCATAATTAAGAAGAGCAGATGTAGAACCAATTGCTGTTGTGACCAAAGCACCAAAGTAATTTCCAATTTTTGTACATTCATACAAGTTCATTCCTTTTAGAACACCGTATAGGAAACCACCAGCAAATGCATCTCCTGCACCAGTTGTATCTTTTGTTTCCACTTTGAAAGACGGAACATCAAATTGTTCAGAATTTGACGAGACAAAAGAACCTTTTTTACCACGCTTCACAACAACAGTATTGATACCAGCTTCATGCAAAACCTTGGCTGACGATTTCAGATTCTTTGATTCGGTTAATGCTTTGATTTCTTCTTCATTGCCCATTAAAATATCGATATATGGAAGAGAATATTTTAATTTTTCCATCCACAAATTATCTACATCCCAAGCAAGGTCAACTGATGTAATTACTTTTTTCGATTTAACTTTTTTCAAAACTTGAGCCATAGGTTTTCCATCTATTGAAGGAAGAAGATTTGCACCACCAATGTGAAAAATTTTCGATTTATAAATTTGTCTGAGTTGTTTGTGTTGAATATCTAGTTCATTACTTGCACCAGTTCTGTGGATGTAACTTCGTTCTCCATTTTTATCAAGAAAAAGAATTGAAACTGCACTTGGATAATTCAGAGATAATTTAATTAAGGAAGTATCCACATTATAAGCCTTCAAAACAGTAAGTATAAATGATGCCCAAAAATCAAATCCTATTGCACCAATAAGTGAAACATTCACTCCCAATTTCGAAAGTAATATGGCAGGATTTGCACCGCAGCCCCCAATTGAATAATTAATTTCATCAATTTCAATTGCTTGACCTTTGATTGGAATTTTTTCGAAGTTTGGAACGAAAATATCAAATACAACTGTGCCTAATATTGTTATATCTGTTTTGAATTTCATAATTTCATCTATATTTAAACCAGTCAGAAAAATCTCGATTGATTAATCTATAATCTCCGAACCCGGTGTAATCAACAAAAATAAATCTTCGATTTAGAGTGTAGTATTCCCAAATTTCATAAGCTGGAGAGTCATAATTGAAAGGTCGCCTTTCAACATTATTAGGTGGCCCTAAAATAATGAAGACCATACCCATATCAGATTTCCAGCCCTCCTGATAAGTTGAGAAATGTTGATTAGCATATTCAACTCTGCCGTAATACTCATCCATTAATTCGTTTTCTTCTGTTTTCGGTGTTGGGTCCTTTGATTTCCAGAATTCCATAAATCTCTCATATTTAACCTGCTGGTCTTCTATCTTCAAAAGTTCATTTATCCTATCTCGACTCGTAATGTAAATCATTTGTTCAATTGCTTTGTTCAAGTCGACAATGCTTCTCGGTACTCCAACCCATCTTGAAAAAATTCTTTTTGAAACTGAATATGAACCTTTTATAAGGCTATCGAGTGATTTTGCTGTAACGGTCAAAACATATTCACCGATACTAAAATCTGATTTTTCTACTTTCAAGAAGATTGGTGTTCGAGAGGAAGGTAAAGTGTATGGAATGTTGAATTCAAGGATTGTTTTGCCTTTAGAATTTGTCACCTTACAATTCATACTGAAATTTGTAACAGCTGAATGATTATAAAATTCGAAGAAAACATAAAAACCATCTTCACTGAAAACGACATTATTAGTTATGTTGGGAATTACTTCTCTTCTGGATTCTACTTCAGTATATTTGGAGACAAGAAGTATATCGCTTATCGCAAAAGGGTCCTTAAATGCACGAACATTTAAATCGACTGTTGCATTTGCGTTCTTCTTGGATTCTCTATCTTGAACAGCTACTTTTAATTTGTAATTTCCAGGAATCAAACGAAAAGACCGTGAACTTATGTTGCTCCCATTTCTTGAGACAGATTCAGAGTAAGAACCAAGAACAATTTTCTCTGACCAAATTTTTTCCGTTACAATTCTATCAGTTGAGTCATAAACTCCTGCGGTTACTTCATAATTAGCGATGTAAAAATTTCCCTCTTTCACAAAGCTCAATTGTGTATAAGGGACTTGAATGTAAAGGTCAACTCGAGTGTAATTCGGGTCATCGCTTTTGAAATTCAAAGCATTGAAATAGAAAAATGGAATTATTGTTCTTAATCCTGCCGAACTAAAACTTTCAACCTGAGCAAAAATCGATGTTGAAAAATAAATTAAAATTGCAATTAAAGTAATTTGTGTTTTCATGTTAATTGTCCTACTAAATCAAATTCGAATGCGTCATCTATTTCTACTTCGTAAAATTTTCCGGGTTCAATTATATTTCTTGAATTGACAATGACGCTGTTATCAACCTCTGGTGCATCCCATTGAGTTCTGCCTAAATAAACATTTTCTTCAACTTTTTCATCAATTAAAACTTTAATTCTTCTTCCAATCTTTTCGAGATTTTTTTGATGAGAAATTTCCTGCTGAATTCGAAGAATTTCTTTTTTTCTTTCATCTTTTACTTTCTGTGGGATTGAGTCACCGAGTTCATAAGCTTTTGTATTTTCTTCTTGTGAATAAGTAAAAACTCCAAGACGGTCAAATTTCACTTCTCGCACAAAATTAATTAGTTCTTGAAATTCTTCATCGCTCTCTTCTGGATATCCAACAATTAATGTCGTTCTAATCGCAACTGCAGGAATTTTGTTTCTAATCAAATCAATTAATTCATAAGTTCTTCGTTTGGAAATTCCTCTTTGCATTGATTTTAAAATCTTATTAGATATATGCTGAAATGGTATATCAATATATTTACAAATTTTTTCTTCTTCAGCAATTACATCAAGAATTTCTTCAGGAAATTTTGCAGGGAAAGTATAAAGTAATCTTATCCATTCAATTCCGTTAATTCTTGTTAGCTCTTTCAAAAGTCTGGCAAGCTCTCGACTACCATAGATATCAAGTCCATAGTAAGTTGAATCCTGTGCAATTAATATTATTTCTTTTGCGCCTTTATCTGCCAGATATTTTGCTTCGGATAAAATTTGTTCAATAGGTTTTGATTGATGTTTCCCTCGAATTAAAGGAATTGCACAAAATGAACAGGGATTATCGCAACCTTCAGAAATTTTGAGATAAGCAAAATGTTTTGGAGTTGTAATTAATCTTTCGCCTAAAAGTTCTTTTTTCAAATCCAATCCAAGCTCTGTCAAAACACCTTTGTAATCGGTCACACCAAAGTATGCATCGACTTCTGGAATTTCTTCAATAAGTTCAGATTTATATCTTTCAGAAAGACAGCCCATTACAACAACTTTTTTAACTTTTCCCGATTTTTTCAAATCAATGGCTTCAAGGATTGCGCTAATTGATTCATCTTTTGCATCGTTGATAAAACCGCAAGTATTGATAACAATGTAATCTGCTTTTCTCGAATTATCAATTATCTCGAGTCCATTCAATTGGAATTGACGCAATAGGATTTCTGAATCGACCAGATTCTTACTACAACCAAGTGAAACTAAATTAACTTTTTTATGTCCATTCTTAGTATGCATAGTTCAAATAAAAATAAATGAATGGTGAAACAAATAAAAGACTATCAAATCTATCTAAAATTCCTCCGTGACCAGGAATTAAATTAGATGAATCTTTAACTCCCACATCTCTCTTAAACATAGATTCAACTAAATCTCCAATCTGACCAATTACACCAACCACAAGTCCCATAAAAATTACATCTCCCCAGTTTAAGAAACTAATTATTGTCAATTTACCAGCAACAAAAGTTAAAATAGCAAAGACAAAACCGAAGATTGAGCCTTCTAAACTTTTCTTTGGACTAATTCTTTCAAGCAATGGATGTTTACCGTAAGCTGTTCCACCAAAATATGCAGCTGAATCGCAAATCCAGATTCCTGCAAGAACCGTCATAATTATAAATGCGCCTTTTGAATAGTCGTCAATAAACTTTTCTCTAATTCCAATGAGTGTCGAATAAAATAAGCTCAAGAAAATTGCTCCTGAAACAGTTACACCAAAATTTAAGAAAGCATTGTTATCGGACTTGGTAAGATTAAATATTGAGCCTAAAGCAACTAATAAAAAAGTCAGTGGAAGAAAATAATCAAGTTGATTCGTGTGAAAAATTACAATAACGAACAATGAATAAACAAAGCCAAAGAAGTAATCAGGTTTTGCCCCCTTCTGCTCCGATAACTTATAAAATTCAAAAAGAGTTAGAAAAATTATCAATGAAACAAAAATTGTGAAATAAATCTTACCAAGATATACAATTAATAAAATGAGCGGGATTGCAATTATACTTATAAGTACTCTTTGAAATAAATTTGGAAACTTTGTCATTCATTATCCTCTTCGTCACCAGTTTGACTTTCAATTTTTCCAATAATTAACAACGCTTCTTCTACTTTATCTTTTGGGACATAAACTTTTATTTCGCCAAGCTCACCACCAAGTGGAAAAGAAGAATCTTTCTTATCAAAAACAACAGCTTCAATTCCAGCGCTTTCAAGGTTAGTTTTGACCATCTCAGCTTCATAATGCTGTGGTGATGAAAAAACTTCTTCCCAATCTGAATATTTAATTTCTACTCTATCCAATTCTTCTTTTGAAACAAGTTCGGCATCGCAATCACTGCAAATATTAACAATATCTTCATACTCAGCACCGCACTTAGGGCAAACTCTCATCTTCATTCTCCTTTTCATTTGGTTTTCGCTTTTGAACCTGTTGCTTCAATATTACCAAAGTGAAGACGAATAAAAAAATCAGAAACACCAATCCAAAATAAAGTGAACTTAAAGGATAATTAATCTCTGGTTTTGCTGAAATTATATCTTCTGTTTTATAAATAGAGAAAACTGTAATTGTAAAAAAGTTATTAAGGAAATGAAGAATTACTGCATAGAAGATTGAATTAGTCAGATAAACTACATAAGAAAAATACGCCCCAAGAGCAAAAAGTGGAATTATTGCAAAAGGATTGAAATGAAATAAGGCAAAGAGTAATGATGTAACAAAAATTGTTAACGGGACTGACCATCTTTTCTCAAAACTGCTCTGCACAAATCCTCTAAACAAAAATTCTTCACAGAAAGCTGGAACCAATGCAACACTTATCACAATTGAAAGATAATCCAAAAAATTATCCATATATAAAATGTTGAAATAAGTTTTCTCAACCATCTCGTTCAATTTGTCAATCAAATCAAAAACTTGTTTCAGAGCTGGCTGACTTTCTTTCACAAGATTGATGTAATGAGATTGAATGTAAAGAAAAATTTGAGAAGCCATTACAATAATTGCTAGCCCAAGAATAGAAATAAGCAATTCAACAGGATAGACTTTTTTCGTTCGGAATGTATTTGTGAAGTCATTGTAAATTGCTTTAGCGAATAATATTGTGAGAAAAAACATAAATATTATCTGACTGATTGAAGTGAAAAGCCTGACCATACCAGCGTTTTCTTTAGTAACCTCAAGCCCAACAAATTGAAAAGTAAAAAGACCACCAACAACCTGATAGAGAAAGAAAGTCACGAAAAGCACAAGAAATGCTGCAGAAATTGGTGAAATAGAATATTGCTTATAATCTCGTTCGAACTTAATCAAGTTGTTCTCCTTTGTTAAGCAAAATATTTAATCATCGCGGAAAGGAGTGGAATCATAATTTCATGATGACCTGTGAACATAAATCCTTTCCCACCATCCTGAGTTGGTCGTTGAACAACATTTACTCTCGGTCTGTAATGCTGTATGAAATCAAAATTAGCTGTGGTGAAGTTAAAAACTTTGTATCCGAGATTTCTTGCAATGGTTAAAGCTTTTAAGAATACTTCAGGCAAAATTACATTTGAACCAATATTGGCAACAACTCCACCATTGCCAAGTCGGGAAACGACTTCGGTTAAGATTTGAAAATCGATTAAACTTAATTTACCGATAGCTGAACCACTGACATTTGGATGTTGATGAGTAATGTCGGTTCCAATGGCAGCGTGAACAGTCACTGGCTTATCAAGTTCATAAGCATTATAAATTAGACTCAAATTTCGATTTTTTGCTTTCTGTAATTTCATTTCAATTGCAAGAGCCTCACCATAACCAACATTTGAATATTCATACTTTGTTAAAGTTGAATTAATGAACTCACCGGTTTCCTTTGCCATTCCAAAAGAGCCATCAGTAATTCCAGCAGAAACATCTTCAGAAGTTTTACCAAAGAATGCAAGCTCAATATCGTGAATTGCACCGGCACTATTCATAGCAATTGCAGAGATAAAATTATTTTTCATTAAATCAATTAAAACTGGACTCAATCCAACTTTAATCACATGAGCGCCAATCATAAAAATAATAGGTTTGTTCTTCATTCGTGCTTTAATGATAAATTGAGCGAATTCGATTAAATCATTAACAGCTAAAAATTTTGGTAATGAATTAATGTAATCGCCAAAATTGTCTTTCTGTGGGTCGAATGTTTTTGCAAGCAATCTAAGTTCAACTTTACTTTTTCTCTGTTTGATTGAATAAGTTTTAACTTTTGAGAAATCAGTTTTTTTATACTTAGACATTACAATTTTGCCTTAAGTGGTGATTTTAGATTTTCGTATGAAGTTAATTCACTATCAATTGAACCAATTACAACTTTAGTTTTAACTTTTACTGGAATCTTCACATCGTCATCAGTAAGCCAGATGAGAATGCTTCCCTCTGCTTTGAATAGCCCACCTTCACGGACAAGTGGTTCAACAACTAAACAACGAAACTTTCCAGCTTTAACTGTAACAACTTCTTTTCCATGATAAAGAACCTCAAGGTCGTAAGTTTTATCCTTATAAAAGTTTTGAAGTTTAATCTTATCCCCTTTTTTCATTTTGCTTAAATCAAGAGTCCTGACATAAAAAAATGCTGAGACAATATCATGCACATAAGGTGGAATTGGAAAAACGCCTTCAGTGGTTTTAGCCACATTTCTTCTTTGGTCAAAGAATGCACTGAAATCCCTACGATAATTTCCTTCTCTTATATGCTGTTCGAATCTCCAGGGAAATATTCCTTCCACATCTAAATAAGTTTCATACCAATCACGAACTTTGAAGAATGGGTCAAAGGCAGGAACTGTATTTACTTCAAATCTGATGCGATAGACCTTTCTCCCCGCTAAAGTTCTTATCTCAGGAATTGAGAAAGTTGCAATACCGGCTGTAACAAATCCATAATTAACATCGAAAGTGAGTTTCTCTTTAACATCAAACGCCTTGTTTTCAATTTTTCTAAATTCAGATTTTAGTGGGAATAATGATAACAATAAGAAAAAAATAAGAATCTTAAGCATAATTCCACTCTGTTTTTGTAATGATTTTATACACTTCTTTGAATACTTCTTCTACTTTTATTGAATCCATACAACTTAATTTTAAACATTGCTCTTGAGTACAATCTGAACAATCCATTTCTGGTTCAAATATAATTCTTTTTTCAGTAATCGGACCCCATCTTGTTTGAGAAGCAACTTTAATTTTTGGATAGAAAGAAATGACCCAGCAACCAGCAATTGCAGCAAGATGAGTTGGCCCAGTTGAATTTCCAATATAAACATCAATCATCGAAAAAAGGTTGAACAATTCGACTAAATTAAATTCACCTGCCAGATTATAAACTTTATAGTCGAAGTTAAAAAACAATTCGTGAAGAAATAGAAAATCTTTGTTAGTTCCTGTTAAAAGAATTTCACATTCAGAATTAACTTTGATTAAACGAGCGAGCTCGTAGAAATTGAGATAATTCCAGTCAACAGCAGAGCCACCACTTGATATGTGCATCACAACAAGCGGTTTTGAAAGGTCAACTCCAAATCTTCTAAGTTTTCGTCTCACATTGTTTTGAATTTCTATTTCTGACTTTAATCCAAATTGAATCTGATTCAAATCATTTGAATTTTTTATTCCAACTGGTTGTAGTAAATCGAGATTGTAAAGAGCTTCATGCTTTGTGCTTTCTTTTCTATGGTGGGCAACTCTTTTATTAAATAGAAACGAATAGGCTCTATATTTTGTGCCGATTCGATATTTGATTCCAGCAAAGTAGACAAGTAATGCATTTCTTAAAGTGGGACGGGCAACAATTGCATAGTCAAATTTCTTTCTTCTCAAAATTTCTGCAAGGTCAAAAAAATTTGTTTTATCACATGCAATTACTTCATCAACAAAATTTGATTTGGCAATAATTGGCGCTGTGTATGAAGTCGCAAGAAAATATACACGACTATCTGGAAATTGCTCTTTTAATTTTCCTGCTATAGGTAAAGAAAGCAGTGAATCGCCTAGTTTATCTGTTCTAACAATTAAAAATTTCATTGACGAGTTTTACTTCTTTGAGACAAATTTGTTTTCTTTGACATAAAATCTTAAAGGTAAATCCTGTGATTTTTTTATTCCTATTCTTTTTGTGATTACAATGCCTAACTTTTCATTATCCTCAGGCTCAGCAATGAAAATTTCTTTTGAAGTTTTTAAATCAATTCCATTCAATCTTCTATCAATTTTTAGTGCCTGACAGAGTTTAGCTGGTCCATTGGTAAGAATGTGAACATCATTTTTTTGTCTGAATTTTTTCATTAAATCAATTCCATCTATTGGCTCAAGTGACCTAATCAAAACAGCTGAGCCTTTTCCAGTTTCGCCTGTCACAACATTAAAGCAATAGTGCATTCCATAAGTGAAGTAAACATAAACAAGCCCTGCCTCACCAAACATTACTTTATTTCTTTCTGTCATTCCAACAGCTGAATGGGACGCAAAGTCATTTTCATCTAAGTAGGCTTCTGTTTCAACAATTTTCCCCGATAAAATTTTACCTTTGATAATTCTAACTAAAATCTTTCCCAATAATTTTTTTGCAACTTCTTCAGTTGTTCCTTTGAAAAAATCGGGAGTGACTCGCTTAAATTTCATATCAAGATAAACTGCAAGTTCATTTTTGAAAAATTAAACACAAAAATTTAATATGAAAAGAAACTAAACGATGGTTTCAGGTTAAACTTTCTCCATTTAAAATTTATTAACCTCGAAGCGATAAGATTTTTAAGTATGCCTCATTGAATTTTATTTATTCTCATTAATTTTTTGCCTAATCCAATCTATTTGCTTTTCATAATAATCTCGACGAGTTGGATTTTTGAGAATTAATTTTTGCAATATCTTGTAAGCTTTTTCATATAAACCTTGATTAACTAGGATATGATACATTGTTTCAGTTACAATTTCTGGTGTTTCTTCTGGCGGTCGATATTCTTTATTGAAATTTGGGTCTGCTTTGATTATCAATGATTCAGCATTTTCTAATTTTTCAATTATAGCTTCAATTTCATTTTTACTCACAGATTTTTTCCTGTGAAGTAATGGCTCTAAATCGTCTGTTTCACCTCTCATCCTTTTACGAAAATCTTTGTGAGTAATTTTATCAATCAATAACTGAGCAGATTGACAGAACGGGGAAAGTATCAAAACCTTTTTTAAATTTTTAAGAGCTTCATCATCTCTTCCCTTTTGAAGTAAAATTTTTGCATAAACAAGATAGGCGGTTGAGTAAAGTTTGTATTTTTTTAATCCGTTTTCAATTACAATTAAAGCTTCATTAATTAATCCCTTCTGAAATAGTAAATCTGCATATCTAGCGAACAAGGGAGATTCAGGATTTCTTTGCATTATCTCGCGAATTCTTTCAAGATTTAATTCGTAAGTATTTCTCATTTTTTACTCTCCAGTGCATGTTTAATTGACATTATAGCAATTACACCGTAACCTAAAAAATACATCGATAAAAAAGGAATTGCTGCAATCTCTGTATAATATGCAGCCAAGCCAATTCCAAATAATGCCCATATTGCTAATAATAATTCAAGAATTATCATTGGACTAATTTTTGTCACTGCATATTTCTTCTTCTTTGGATGTGGATTGTCTGCATCAGTTTCTATTCTAAACTTTGGTGTGCGGACAAATTCACTTTTCTTATTTAAGAGAGCTTCAATTACAGCTCTGGTATTGTTGAGAGCAAATCCCATACTTCCAGCCATAAAAACTGGGAAAAGATAAATTCTTCTCTTCCAATCGGGATAAACATCTTTTTGAGAATACATATACATTAGAAATGAACTGATAAAAGCCAGAGTGAAAATAGACATAAAAGCAAAGTATTCATCATAATTACCTGTGTTCTTAACATATACCAGTGGAACAGCAAGTAATCCTGCAGTCACAATTAAAGGGAAAACAATGTTCATTGTGAGATGAAAAGTTGAATACAATTTTAATTTAAGTGGAATGTTTGATTTCCATACAAGTGGTAGAATTTTTTTTGCCGTTTCAATTGCCCCTTTTGTCCATCGAAATTGTTGATTCTTCAAAGCATTAATTTCAATTGGTAATTCTGATGGAGAAGTAAAATCATTAATGAAAATAAATTTCCATCCTTTTAACTGCGCCCGATAACTTAAATCCAAATCTTCGGTTAGAGTATCTGGATGCCAATTACCAGCATCAATGATACAAGCTTTTCTCCAGATACCAGCTGTTCCATTAAAGTTGATGAAAAATCCAGCTTTGTTTCTAACCTGTTGTTCCATCACAAAGTGACCATCAAGTGCTAAAGCTTGAGCCCGTGTGAGAAGTGAATATTCATCGTTCAAATGTTCCCATCGAGTTTGAACCATTCCAACTTTTGGGTCAGTGAAATAATGAATTGTTCGATTTAAAAATTCTGGATTTGGAATAAAGTCCGCGTCAAAAATTGCAACATACTCAGCGTCGGTCATTTCAAGTCCCACTTTCAAAGCACCAGCTTTATATCCAAATCTATTATTACGATGATGATAAATTATATTGAAGCCTTCCTTCTTTTTTTCTGCGACAATTTTTTTTAAGACATCTTGAGTCTCATCGGTCGAATCGTCAAGAACCTGAATTTCCATCTTATCTTTTGGATAATTCATTTTACATACTGTATCAATCAATCGGTCGACAACAAAAGCTTCATTATAAGTTGGTAACTGAATACAAACTTTTGGGAGTTCCTCAAATTTTCCTTTCGGTTCATATTTTACATCCTTAAACTTATTGTAAAGATAGACAAGAAAAAATCCATGCATCCCATAAAAAAATAGAATCGAAAGTACAGTTAAATAAGCAGTAAGAATTAAATCTTCAATTGCCAATTTTGACCACTCCTAACTTACCAATCTGAGACTGTTGAGATTAGAATATCCTCAGTCAAGTTCTCGATTACTTTTTGAATTGCCTGCTGTTTTGCGAATGTACCTCCTTCGGGAGAGTAATCAGCATATTGTGAAAAATTTCTTTCCCAGTATTGTTTTTTGCTTCGCTGGTCTAAAAATTTAGCTCTTACTTGAATTAAAACTCGCCTTGAATTGACCTGCTCGTTTCCAGCGATTACAAAAGGTTCATCTCTGACTGAAATGATAACGCCTTCAAGAATTGTATCGGAATATTTTCTATCGACAACTTGCAAAGAATTGTCTTGAATAAATTTTTGAATTAAAGAATTGGTAAGATTTTCACGCAGTCCCGCTTCAGTGTAACCGCTCACATCATCAAAAACAGGAATAGCTATTGTCTTCATATCCGATGGAATCGATGAACCAGTAAAGGAATAAGAACATCCAGCCATAATCAGACTCAGAATAAGATAAGTAAATAAATTATTCTTTCTCATTTAATCGAAGCTCATTTAATTTTCGATAAAGTGTTCTTAAACTAATTCCAAGAATTTCCGCAGCTTTCTTCTTGTCAAAGTTAGCTCTCACCAAAGCATTTTTGATTGATTCTTTTTCAAGTTCCTTGATTGGAATAAGTGGTAAATGTTCTGAAACAGGGATTTCTTCTTCAACCTTTTGTTGACGATTGAGAAGAAGGTCTTTTATTTCAATCAAATCTTTTTTGATTTCAAACAAAGCACGATAGATAAATTCTCTATCAGCTACATCACCTGGCTTATTCAAAAAGATAGGGAGATTTCTTTCTTTATCGTCTAGATGAATTGGAATTAGATATTTTTCAAAATCCTCAATCTTAAGAATGCCTGATTTACTTAATGTTGCTGCTGACTCAACTGCATTTTTTAATTCACGAACATTTCCAGGCCAGGAATATTCCATCAAGTAATTGTATGTTTCTGGTGCAACTTCAAGTTTTGGAATTTGATTTCGGTCACAAAAATCTTCAAGGAATCTATCAACAAGAAGTGGGATATCTTCTTTTCTTTTTCTAAGTGGGGGAATTTCTATCATCACCGTTCTTAATCGATAATATAAATCTTCTCGAAATCTTTTCTTTGCAACTTCAAGGGAAAGGTCTTTGTTTGTCGCTGTAATGAATCTAACATCAACTTTTACAACTGTTTCAGCACCTAGTCGAAGGATTTCTTTTGTTTCGAGAACTCTTAAAAATTTTACTTGAAGAGAAAGTGGTAATTCTCCAATTTCATCAAGAAAGAGAGTTCCACCGTCAGCAAGTTCAAAATAACCTTTTCGAGATTCAATTGCACCAGTAAATGCACCTTTTTGATGACCGAAAAGTTCACTCTCAATCAAACCTTCTGGTATTGCTCCACAATTCACACTTAACATTTTTTTATTCGCTCGTGGACTTAATCCATGTATTGCTCGAGCAACAAGTTCTTTACCAACTCCACTTTCACCTTGAATTAAAACGGTGATATCAGTAGGAGCAACTTGATGAATTACCTCGACCATTTCTTTCATTAGCTGGGAGCGATAACAAATTCCAAATTTCTTCTGAAATTCCTTGTGGTCAATCATAGATTTCTTTCATTTTAATAGTCATAAGAGGCTAACAAAATTAATTAAATGAAAGTTAATTTTCTTGAGGAATTTGAAGGAAAAGACATGAACTCAAAATCATGAAGTGTATTGTCTGTTTTGAAATATTTACTCAATTCAACACTTAGAGATTCAAATTTGCAAATAGGAGAAGGATAATGTTTTTTTATAGGTTGACTGCGACTAAAAGCTATACCAATCAAAACAATTGCAATAAGATTATAATAAAAGTAAACAACTAAGTTCGATTTTGCCTGAATTTGGAATTAAAAAGTAAATTGAAAATCTGAATCTATCTGCTCTTATTAGATTTTTATTGAACAAACTTTAAGTAATTTTTCAAACTCAATCACTTTTAGGAAAGATTAATCCATCATAATTAATTTCCGGAGCTGTTTCTGGAAAATCTAGTTTAGAAAGTTTTGCTACAGTATAAACAGCTGATTTCGTATCATCTTTAACCAAAATGCCTCTATCTTTTAATTTAAACGGATGAATTTTTCCACTTATGAATTTACCTTTAGAATCAATATTGATTTCTAAAACCATTGTTTCTGCTGTTGGACCTTCAAGTCGAAACCAGCCGTAAGTAACAAAGTTTCCGAGAGAATAAACTATTAGTCTGTCTTTGTAAATTTCCAATCCACGCAAAACATGTGGTCCATGACCTAAGACTAAACTTGCACCAGCATCGATTACAGTTCGTGCAAAAAGTGGTAAGTTGCCTCGTGCTTCACCAAGAAAATATTCAGTTTGTTTTGGAACTCTTTGTTTCCTTGCACCTTCTGCCCCACCATGAAAAGAAACTACCAAAATATCTACCTTCTTTTTAAAATCGGCAACTACTTTTTTCGCCGTTTCTAAATCATTTACATTAAGTGATACAGGATTATGTGCAAATCCGATAAATCCTATCATTATTCCCTTAACTTCTAATGTTGTATAAGCATATTGATTTTTATCACTGCCAGCGTGTTTAATACCGAGTTCATCTAAGGTTTTGCGAGTGGAAACACGTCCAGCTTCACCAAAATCACCAATATGATTATTCGCAAGACTTAAAACATCAAAACCTGCTTCTTTAAGGTATTTCGCATATCTAGTAGGCATTCGAAATGCGAAACAATTACTTGTCTGTTTTGCACATTTTGTTGAATTTCCACTATCGATAAGCGGTCCTTCCAAGTTACCAAATGCTATGTCAGCACTCTTCAAAATTTGTTCAGCAGGCTTTAATAAATCAGCGCCATCATTTGGAGGCATTCTTGAGTCATTCGGATATGGTGAACCGAGCATCATATCGCCAACTGCCGCAATTGTAATAATAATTTTGGAGTTTGTTGAGTCACCTGAGCTTAATTCAACCATTGAAGTGTTTAATGATGACTTAACAAATGAACTTAATTCAAAATTAAAAGCAAAAGCAAATGCTAAGAAAAATAATATGAAATGATTCATTTTTAAGACTTTCACATTATGATTTGTAAAGTTTTTCAAAATCCTAAAAATCATAGATTAGAGTGAATTAGTCAGAAAGATATCAAATGCTTACTTTAGTTTGATTCTTAGTTTCTTCTATTTGAATTTTATTTCCTTTTGAGAAAATAAAAACATTCCATACTGCAGCTAAAATAAAAAATATGAGTGTTAGCCAAAATCCAGTACTGTATTCCAACTGGAGCATGCCCTGACCTTCTCTTAACATATCGTTGTCAAGTTTATTTTTTAAGAGCAGAAGAAAAATTAATCCCAATCCACCAACAATAGCTGTTGCTAAAGATATTTTTCTATTTTTTAAGAAGCTAAGAATTAATCCAACAATAGCAGAGATAAAAGCAAGCAATGCCATTAGTTCCCCTTCGACTTTCGTAGTTTTGCCTTTTGCTCCAAACATACTCGGTTGCTCAATTGTTGTTCCTGTGACCAATTGAATCCCGGTTAAAGTTGCAACTTTCTCACCTTGACATGTAATGTTTATAAATGGTAGGAAAAAACATATCAAGATAATTATGAAAATTGCAGGAGAAAATTTCATCACTTTGTTATCCATAGAACACCTCCCATTAAATTTATGTTGATAAGTTTATAAGATCAGGTTGTAACTTTATAAATAAAACTCATTTCACCTCAAAATAAAAAATTCTACAAAAATTCATACATTAAAATTGTAGAGGGCGTTCATATTTCCGGTTGATTTTTTCATTTCAAATTTAAAGAAAATTTAAACCAACCATTTTCTTTTATATTCGATTGGTATGATATTAAAGGCATTCTATATTTTCTCTCTTTGTGCGATTTGTGTTTGATTTCATTTTTAGCTTTTAGAGAATTTATTGAACTGATAATTACATAAAAGAATAAGAGGCAAGAATATTCACTCTTCCTTGCTCATTAATAATTCAATTACTAATTGAATAATAGACTGTTTATATGACAATAGATGATTAGAAATTTTGAAATGCACTTCATCATTATTAAAAAATTTAACTAGGGCTGTCTAAAAAATTACAAAATGTCAGTCTAAATCTTTTGAAGACACGCATTTTGTCGAAAAATTGAAAATTGTAAGTCTAAGTTTTACATTAAAAATCACTTTTTAGTCAGCCTCTATTAAAACTAACAATAGATTTAACTACATTTATCATTTATTATAGTTTAGTTGAGTTATCACATTACTATTCTCAAAATTTCATAAACACTTTCAAAGCTTTTTAGATACATAAAATTTTTGTCTTTAGCTTATCTGGAATTTGTCCTTTGTGATTTGAAGTTTTAAAATTACTAAATCATAGCAACATAGCTTTTCTTGTAAATCTTCATTCTCTTAATTTGTATCTATGAATGAGCAAAAAAACAACTCAATCTTCTCTTTAACTTCAGAAAAATTAATCAAAGGAATTTTTCTCAGAAGATTAAATCGTTTTGTTGTTGAATGTTTTATTGACAACAAAAAACAACTTGCCCATCTTCCAAATCCCGGTAGATTATGGGAATTACTTTTCAAAGGTTCTAAAATTCTTCTTTACAAATCAAATTCAAAAGAAAGAAATCTTAACTATACAGTTGCTGCGGTTTATAAAAATTCAAAGCCTGTTTTACTTCACACTTCCGAAACTAATTCCGTCGCTGAATGGCTTCTTAAAAATGGTTTGATTGATGAATTAAAAGATTTTAAAGTCATCACAAAAGAAAAAACTTTAAATCACAGCAGAATAGATTTTCATCTCACAAATGGTAAAAAAGATCTTTTTCTTGAAGTGAAATCATGTACTTTGTTTCATCACAAACTTGCAATGTTTCCAGATGCTGTTACAGAAAGAGGCTCGAAGCATCTGATTGAACTTGCTGAATTAAATTCAAAGGATAAAATTGGAGGTGTTCTTTTCCTTGTTCATAATAAAGATGTAGAATATTTTTTGCCAGAGTTTCATACTGACTTAATTTTTTCCAGGAATTTCTATTTGCTTAAAGATAAAATTCAATTTTATGTTTATTCAATCGATTGGAATGATAGTTTATCCATTCAACCTGAAAAAATTAAGAAGGTCAAAATTCCATTTGAAATACTTAGGAATGAATTAAACGATTCTGGAACTTACATTTTAATAATTCATAATAATCAAAGACAAAAAGTTGAAGTCGGTAATCTTGGCAGAATTAATTTCGATAGAGGCTATTATTGTTACATTGGAAGTGCGATGCAAAATCTCTCAAAAAGAGTTGAAAGACATAAACGAAAAATAAAAAATCATCATTGGCATATTGACTATCTATTAGATAAAAGTAAAATTCACAAGTCAATTGAAATTAGAAACACTGAAAAGCTCGAATGTGAAGTGGCAGAAAAGATAAGTGAAATTGCTGATGGCGTGATAAAGAATTTTGGTTCAAGCGATTGTAATTGTGATTCTCATCTCTTCTATTTCAAAGAAAATCCACTGCATCGCAAAGATTTTATTGAGATGATTCTTGACTTCAGAATGAAAAGACTAATGGAGAAATATAATCTCTGATATGATTAGCCCTATTGACTTTCAAAGCAAAATCAAAAAATTAAAACTTGATTGGTATAATAGTTTAAAGAGAGGTGTTTACTATTCTATTATTTCTCATTTAATTCTTCTAATTGTCGTTCAGATTTTACTCGGACTTAAATTCAGTCAATCGACAAAAATCAGAATTAAAAAGGTTAAACAATTTGCAGTTGAACTTAAACAAATCGAAGAGACTAAACCACCGATTACCATTCAAGGTTTAATTGTAAAAGATACCATTGAAGTTAGACCGGGGAAAATTCTATTTGCCGGAATTGAAATCGATACAGCAGGTTTAATTAATCGTTATGAAGAGAATACATTGAATGTTTCCGTTCTTTTCCCTGAGGGATGGAATTATCTCGATAATTTTGTAAAAGATATAATCGATGGAGTGATTTTTATTCCAGGAGAAAATTCTGATTACGATAAACGACTCTCGGTTTTAATTCAGGTAAACACGAATAAGAATCTTTTTAATCCCGCTTTGTATGATTCATCTTTCACATACAATCGAGTTAATTATTACATTTCAAGGCCGCAGAAGACTTATGAACAAATTACACAAGTTGTTTATATCAGAACAGGTTCATTCAGAGCTGATTTTATAATTAAATTAACATCACCTAATGAAATTGAGTTCAAAAAATTTCAGCCTGTGTTTTTTGCCATGGTTCGTTCTTTCAGTGCAGGTTATTAATATTGAAACCGAATTTCTTAAATAACCAATGAAAATTTTTATGTCAAATAATCAAGACAAAATCAAAAAGCAAGCTGCCTTAATTTCTCTTGTAATTGGTTTCTTGATGTTCTTCTTAAAAATTTTTGCATTTGTGATAACTGGTTCATCTGCTATTTTGTCTGATGCAATTGAATCAATTGTACATATTTTTGCGACTTCAATTGCTTTCATTAGTCTTCTTATTTCTCTTAAACCACCAGATGAATCACATCCTTATGGACACGGAAAGATTGAATATTTTTCAGCAGGTTTTGAAGGCGGACTAATTATTTTGGCGGCTCTATCAATAATCTTTTTCGCAGTTGAAGATTTAATTTTTGGAATTGAATTAAACAGGCTGGATATTGGTGCATACTTAATTTTTTCTGCATCCGCTATTAATCTCGCACTCGGTTTGTTTTTAATTCGAATTGGAAAGAAAACGAATTCACTAATTTTAGAAGCTGACGGAAAACATATTTTAACTGATTCGGTTACAAGCATTGCAGTTCTATTTTCGATTATAATTGTGATGATTACGGATTTTAAAGTGCTCGACCCAATAATTGCAATATTCGTTGCTGTGAATATAATTGTGACCGGATACAAACTTATTCGTAAATCTATTCGTGGATTGATGCAAGAAAGGGATTATGAATTTTTAGATAAATTAATTCAGGCTCTAAATAAAATCCGACGAGATGATTTCATTGAAATACACAAGTTGAGAACCTGGAGTGCTGGTAATCATCACTATGTTGATTTTCATTTGATTATTCCATCGTATTATACAATCGAGCAATCACACGAGATTCAAAGATTTATAACTGAATCGTTGCGAGAAAATCTTGAATCTGAACTTCAAACAATGTTGCATTTTGACCCTTGCAAGCCTGCTCATTGTCAATATTGTGAGAAGAAAAATTGTCCAATTCGAACCAACGATTATATTCACATAATAGAGTGGAATAAAGAGAATTGTTTGAGCGATTCAGTTGTTGTCCCATTGTTGAATGATTTTGCAAATCAACGCGAAAGATTTTATGACTAAACTTTCATATACATAAATTTGTTAATGTAACAGAATTCAGACAAAACATGGAAAATAAAAATAAATTGGATATAATCACCCTGCCAATAGAGGGAATGACCTGTGCGAGTTGTGTGTTGCGTGTTGAAAGAGCACTCAAAAATATAGATGGAGTTCAAGATGCAATTGTAAATCTCGCAACTGAACAAGCTCAGGTTAAAATTGACCCTTCAAAAGTAGATTTTGAAAAATTAAAAGAAGCAATTCAAAAAGCGGGATACAATGTTATTGAACCGAAGGGAGATAAATTTTTAATTGAAGATTTTGTCGATAAGGAACGAGAAAAACATCTAACTGAACTAAAAGACGATTTGAAATTTTCTCTACTTTTTACAATACCTGTGTTTGTTATTAGTATGCTTGTGATGTATAAGCCTTTTCAAGATGCAATTGGTGGATTTTTAAACTATACATCATATCTGTTATTTGTTTTAACCACGCCAGTTGTGTTCAAAAGCGGGAAAAGATTTTTCAAAATTGCCTATAATAATCTGAAGCATTTTTCTTCTGATATGAATACCTTAGTTGCTGTAGGAACAGGCTCTGCTTATTTGTATAGTGCAGTGATAACTTTTTTGCCGGAAATGTTTGGAATAGATATCCATCAAACTCATCATCAAGTTTATTACGATACTTCTGCAGTAATAATTACTTTGATACTTTTTGGAAGATACCTTGAAGCAAAATCGAAATCCAAGACTTCTCAAGCAATTAAAAAGTTAATTGGATTGAAACCTAAAACAGCAAATGTTTTGAAAAATGGAAATGAAATCACAATTAAAATAGATGAATTAAAGATTAATGATTTGGTTATCGTAAGACCTGGAGAAAGAATTCCAGCTGATGGATTTATTATAAATGGATTTTCAGCGGTTGATGAATCAATGATAACAGGAGAAAGTATTCCTGTTGAGAAGAAAGAAGGCGAAAAAGTAATTGGAGGCACAATCAATCTTTATGGAAGTTTTAATTTCAGAGTCACTGCAACTGGAAAGAGTTCTGTTTTAGGGCAAATCATAAGACTTGTAGAAGAAGCTCAAGCGTCTAAAGCACCTATTCAAAATCTTGCGGATAAAATTGCATCTGTTTTTGTTCCCATTGTGATTTTAATTGCGATTTTAACTTTCGTTGGTTGGATTTTATTCGGTGCAACTTTTTCAACAGCTCTAATTCATTTTGTCGCAGTTTTGATTATAGCCTGTCCTTGTGCCTTAGGACTTGCAACGCCCACAGCATTAATTGTTGGGGCTGGTATTGGTGCTGATAACGGCATATTAATTAAAAATGCACAAAGTCTTGAATTAACTCACAAGATTACGGATTTAGTTCTTGATAAAACCGGAACTATCACTGAAGGAAAACCAAAAGTCGATGAAATTATTTTTCTTAAAGAGAATAACAAAGAATTTAATCTGAGATTGATTGCATCGGCTGAAAACAAATCCGAACATCCAATTGCAAAAGCTATTCGGGATTATGCAATAGAAAATAAAATTAGTCTAATTGAACCAGATTACTTTAAATATTTCCCTGGCTTTGGAGTTGAAGCAAATTTTGGTGAAGACAGAGTTTTAATTGGAACAGAAGACTTAATGGGAAAAAACGAAATTGACTTCTCATCTAGTTTGGAATTAATAAATAAATTATTCTCAGAAGGTAAGATTTTAGTTTTTGTTGCAATCAATCAAAATCCTGTTGGAATAATTTCAATTAGTGACCCAATTAAGAAAAATTCTGTTCAAGCCATTAAAAAAATTAAATCACTTGAAATTAATGTAATGATGATAACGGGAGATAATGAAGAAACAGCACGAGCAATTGCCGAGAAGACAGGAATTGAGAAATATTTTGCCAGAGTTTTACCTGACGAAAAAGCTAAGGTCATTCGTAATTTGAAAGGAGAAAAGAAAATAATAGCCATGGTTGGTGACGGAATTAACGATGCTCCTGCTCTTACTGAAGCAGATGTGAGTATTGCAATGTCAAGCGGAACCGATATCGCAATGGAAACGGCAGACATTACATTAATGAAAAATGATTTGATGGATGTTTACAAGGCAATCAAATTATCTCATTTGACAATAAAAGCAGTCAAGCAAAATCTTTTCTGGGCATTCATTTATAATGTGATTGGAATTCCACTCGCATCTGCTGGCTTTTTGAATCCAATGGTTGCTGCTGGCGCTATGTCTTTAAGTTCTATTTCAGTCGTTACAAATTCATTGCGAATTAGAAAGAAAAATCTTTAAATTGTAATTGCCTTAATAAGTAATTAACAATAATTAATAAACAAGTAGGAGAGAAGAATGAAAGTCCTAACAAGTGTATTAGCCGTTGTTTTCTTTTTAACAATAGTTGTTTTCACTCAAGCTCAAGATAAACAGACCGTTAAAAAGGAAACTAAAGTAGAAAAAGTTGAAAAGAAATCTGCTTGTTGCACAACTGAAAAAGCTGAAGCCAAAGCAGTAAAAGAATCCTGCGGTACAAAAGATAAAGCTTCAGAGGATATGTGTTGTGCAGATGATGAAGCACAGGCAAAATCAGAGGATTGCTGCAAAGTCGAAAAGAGCAAATCGACAAAATCCAAAGAGAGCAAAAACTAATTTTCATCAATATGTCCCACTTCAGTTGTTGAGGAGCTTTACCTGCGAGTAAAGCTCCTGTTTCATTTTTAATCCTACCAGCCACAAAAGAATTATTCATCAAAAATCAATAAGTTAGTAACAAATTTTTTTATAATTAAACTAAAGTAATTAATTATCAATCAAGAACTTGCAAATGGTTGAAGTAAACGGAATTAAAATTGACAATAATTTGCCCTTTGTTCTAATAGCTGGTCCATGTGTTATCGAAAATAGAGAACTCGCTTTATCAACTGCAGAACGGATTATTGAAATCGCATCAAAATTAAAAATTCCCTATATATTCAAATCATCTTATAAAAAAGCTAATCGAACTTCGGTTAATTCATTTATTGGAATTGGAGACAATGAAGCATTAAGAATTTTAGGCGAGATTAAAAAAACATTTGGTATCCCAGTTCTTACGGATGTTCATTCAGTTGAAGAAGTTAAAATGGCAGCAGAAGTTGTTGATATTATTCAGATACCGGCATTTTTGTGCAGGCAAACAGAATTAATTTTAGAAGCAGGCAAATCGGGCAAAGTAATAAATATCAAAAAAGGTCAATTCCTTGCACCAGATGAAATTAAATTCGCAGCTGAAAAAGTTAAATCTACAGGAAACGAAAAAATTCTTTTGACAGAGCGAGGAACAACTTTTGGTTATCACAATCTTGTCGTTGATATGCGTTCACTGGTGATAATGAAGAGCTTCAATTATCCGGTTATAATGGATGCAACTCATGCTGTTCAAATTCCTGGAGTTGGTGGTAAATCTGGTGGAGCAAGAGAATTTATTCCACATCTTGCAAAAGCGGCAATCTCTATCGGCATAGCTGGTTTATTCTTAGAGACTCATCCTGAACCTTCAAAAGCATTAAGCGATGCTGATTCTCAACTGCCATTAGATTTTCTTGAGAGTTTGTTAATGCAAATCAAACAAATTGATGAACTCGTTAAAAGTTTTGATGAAATTGTTTTAAAATAAATTCGGAAAATTTTTCAACAAACAATTAATTATATGAAGAAAGAACTGAGAGAAAAACTTAAAAAAATTAAATTGTTAATTCTTGATGTTGATGGTGTCTTAACTGATGGAAGCATTGTTTATTCGTCTCACGGTGAAGAGATTAAAACATTCAATGTTCATGATGGATATGGAATTGAAATGCTAAGACAATCTGGAATTCCGGTTGCAATAATAACAGGAAGAAATTCTAAGATAGTGGAAGCTCGAGCAAAGGATTTAAAGATTGATGACCTTGTTCAAGGCACAATTGAAAAAGTCCCAGCAGCTGAAACATTTGCAAGAAAGTACAACATTACTTTTGATGAGATTGCATTTATGGGAGATGACTTGTTTGATATTCCACTTCTTCAAAAAGTTGGATTTTCCTGCGCCCCCAGGAATGCTCGAAAAGAAGTAAAGCGAATTGTTGATTATGTGACAAAAAACGAAGGAGGTAAGGGCGCAGTTCGTGAAGTGATTGATTTAATTTTTGAAGCAAAGAAGAAAGAAAAAAACCTGGATTGATAAGAAGTAAGATGATTTTTTATTCAAATGGACAGGACTTCCCGCGAAGATTAAATGATTTGGAGAAATATTGGCTTGATTTAATTTTACCTGAAGATAGACCAGGCTACAAATTATATCGTGATAAGATTGAAAATCTTTTTGTAATTGGCTATGGCAAGTTCCAGCCTTTCAGCTTAATTCTTGGTGAAAAAAATGATAAACCTGATTTAACAATCCCAGCGCAAAATCTTATTGCAACCGGGAAATTTTTTTATGAACAAGGTTCAGTAAGCGTATCAATCTTTGAAGAATTCGAAAAGCAAATTGAAATTGATATCCAATCAGATGGATTTGATTATTTGTATATCCCGGTTCAAGCTCTGATAAAGAAAGAAAAGAAGTGGTTCACTTACTCGAATTGGTCTCCTGGACAAAATCATCCATTTGATAATTCTGAGCTGAGAGTGATTGAAATTCAAAAAGGTGAAATTGTTCTTGTGATTTCATCTCACCACAAGAGAGTGTGGATTTATGATTATCAATTACAGACAAATCGATTCATACCAATCACAAATTTTTATCAAGAACTTTTGAAGGTCGCTGGTATCAAAGATATTAAAACTATTACTGACATTAATTTTTTCTTTACTAATAACAAAAGATTCTCTGACGCACAAATTCGTGTTGCTTTTATTCATTACAATCGTTACTGGAAAAAGTTTGAATTGAAGAAAGAGATTATCCCGAAATCAGAAAAGAAAAACTTTTTCAAAAAAATTTTTGAGAGGCTTTTATGGAAAAAATAATTCAAGATGGAAAAGAAGTAATTAGAATAGAAAGTGAATCAGTCAAAAAACTTGAAGAAAGAATTAATGAAAATTTTGCTAAAGCTGTTGAAATGATTTTAAATACAAAAGGTCGCGTAATAATTTCAGGAGTAGGCAAATCTGGAATCATTGCTCGCAAGATTGTTGCGACAATGAATTCGACTGGAACACCTGCTTTGTTTATGCATCCAAGTGATGCAATTCATGGCGACTTAGGAATGGTTAAGATGGATGATGTTGTAATTCTAATTTCGAAATCTGGTGCAACTCCAGAGATTATAAGAATATTTCCTGTTCTTAGAAGAATTGGAACGAAAATCATTGCATTTGTTGGCGATATGAAATCTTATCTGGCTAAAGAATCTGATATTGCTCTTGATGTTTCTGTCGATGAAGAAGCCTGCCCCTATGACCTTGCTCCGACATCATCAACGACAGCAACTCTTGTGATGGGGGATGCACTTGCAATCGCATTACTCAAAGCAAAAAATTTCACTAAAGAACAATTCGCTCTTTATCATCCCGGTGGAACTCTTGGAAGAAGATTGACTCTCAAAGTTGAAGAGATAATGACAAAAGGAGAAAATATTCCTATTGTTCACGAAGACATTGATTTGCATTCAGCCATTCTTGAAATGACATCGAAAAGACTTGGTGCAACCTGTGTTGTAAATAATGAAGGAAAATTAATTGGGATTATTACAGATGGTGACCTTCGTCGTGCAATGGAAAAATTTCAAGACCTTTCGAATCTAAAAGCAAAAGATGTAATGGGGAAAAATCCAAAATCAATCAAACCTGATGTTCTTGCATCTTATGCAATTCAATTAATGGAAACCTACAAAATCACTCAACTCATCTGTATAGATGAAGAAAACCGCCCTATAGGAATAATTCATCTCCACGACTTGGTCAATTTAGGATTTATAACCACTTAATTGTTAAAACACATCTCAATTGAGTGATGATACTAAGGATTATGTCTTTTGGGGCCCTACTTACCAATCTCGAAAAAAATTCGATGTTGCAGAAATTTCCATGGCAGGATAAACCTCGTTATAACATTGTTAATAGTTATTGCGAAGGACTGTCTAAAAAGTTAAAAATTGTCAGTTTGAGCTTGTCGAAGACTGACAATTTTAATCAAAATCGCACTTAGGCAGTAGCGTTTTAAAAAGTGTGTAAAGAGAAATAATGAAAGAGGCATTTACCCTCATTAAATTTGAAAAAAAGTGGAGGATAAATGCCCTATGCAAACAAATATCATCATTAACCGAGATGAAATTATTAAAATTATCTCATCAAACCAAGACATTGTTGAGTTCATTAACAATAAAATTAAAGAGTTTATAAAATGGTTTTTGGAGCTAATACTTAACATTGAGT